>Ga0181520_10000009_pt1 | contig 345373 bp, 274 predicted proteins | sample PEATcosm2014_Bin_29_FD_132451 | JGI IMG/M metagenome (GOLD analysis project Ga0181520, IMG submission 132451) | Peatland microbial communities from MTU Mesocosm Facility, Houghton, MI, USA - PEATcosm2014_Bin02_30_metaG | ecosystem: Environmental > Terrestrial > Soil > Wetlands > Peat | place...
AATCAATTGACCCCCCGGGGTCCACACATTGGTGTGCTGCCAGGCCAGGCTGCTGCCGTTGACCCCCACCTCCGTCACCTGCTGGTTGCCCAACCCGAGCGCGTAGTCGGTCACCGTCTGGAAGCCGCTGGCCGTGGGGTCGCAGCTCCAGCCCGTGATGGTTCCCTTGGCCACCCGGCAACTCAACGTAAGAAAGTGGAATACTTCGCACTTTTGGTAGCGAACAAGCCCTTTCGCCATGGCAGGAGAATTCTACACCGGACGCGGACACATGGAGGTCCGCGCTCTCCCACCCTTGCCGCGATGAAACTGCGTTGAGGGGCACCCGGCCCATCGGCGGCTAAAGCCGCGCCCTTGAAGGCGTGCCTGTTTTGAGCGTTGGCTGTTCCTTTCGCGTCTATCCGTTACGAAACCAGGCGGCTGAAGCTGGTACCCTTGAACTGAGAAAAACCCCTTGGAAAGGCCGGTCCGGGTGGGCTGGCGAGCGAAGGCATGGCTGAGTTCGTTATCAAATTGGCCGATGAGCGCGGCCACGTGCAGGAGCAGGTGCAGACGGCGGCCACCGCCGAGGAGTTGCGTGCCCGCTTTGCCCATGCCGGCTACCACGTGTTCAGCGTCCGCGCGCGGTCGGGGTTTGGCAGGTTCAAGCGCGGCAAGGTCAAGCTGGAGCCGTTTCTGATTTTCAACCAGCAGTTTCTTACGCTGGTTCGCGCCGGGTTGCCGATTCTGGGCTCGCTGGAGATGCTGGCCAAGAACCAGAAGAATGCCCACTTTTCCAGCCAGTTGGACGATGTTTCAAACCGCGTGAAGACCGGCGAGTCGCTTTCGGCCGCCTTCGAGGCGCAGAGCGGGTTTCCGGTGATGTACACCACCACGCTGCTGGCCGGCGAGCGTTCCGGCAACCTGCAGGAGGTGCTGGAGCGCTACGTCAGCTTCCAGCGCATCTCCCTCACCTTCCGCAAGAAGCTCGTCGCGTCGCTCATCTATCCGACCGTGCTGCTGACGCTTGTGTTCGGGCTGATGTTCTTCATGTTCGCAGTGGTTGTGCCGCAGTTTGCCATGCTCTATGACCAGATGGGCTCCAAGCTGCCGTCGATCACCGTCGGACTGCTGAACTTCGGCAAGTGGCTGAATCACAACCTTCTGTGGATCGCCCTGATTGCGTTGGCCACGGCTGCCGCCGCCTATCGTGCCGCCATGACCGAACGGGGCAAGGATTTTATCGACGGCTTTCGCATCAAGCTGCCCATCTTCGGCAAGATCTGGCTCAAGTACCAGGTGGCGCTGTTTGCACGCACGCTCTCAACGCTGCTCACCGGCGGATTGCCGCTGGTTCCGTCACTGGAGACTGCGGCCAAGTCAATTTCGTCGCGGCGGGTGTCGAGGGCGGTGCTGTCGTCGATCTCGACTGTTCGCGAGGGCAAGAGCCTGGCCGAGGCACTGACACAGACCAATATCTTTCCCGATCTGGCCGCGGAGATGATTACGGTGGGCGAACAAACCGGCGCCTTGCCGCAGATGCTCAACTCGGTAGCCGAGTTCTTCGAGGAGGACGTAGCTACCGCGCTCACCGCCTCGCTGGCGCTCATCGAACCGGCCATTCTCATCATCATGGGCATAGTCGTGGTCTTCATTCTCATCTCGCTTTACCTGCCCATCTTTTCACTGGGACAGGCAGGCGGGGGTCCGGGGTAATCCATGGCCGACGTACTTACACTTCCGATTCCCAATGGGCAGGATGAACGTGCGCAGGCTGAAGCGCTGTCGCAGCGTTATCACGCCGAGTTTGTGGACCTGAAAAACTTCAAGATCCAGCACGAACTGCTGCGCACCGTGCCGGTGGAACTGATGTTCCGCTACAACTTTGTGCCCATCGAGCAACAGCAGGATGCGCTGGTGATCGCGGTTAGTGACCCCTCGCGGCTGATGGTGCTGGATGAGATCGCCGGGCTGCTTGGCCATCGCATTATCGCGCGGGTTGCCACACTCTCGCAGATCACCGACCTGCTGAAGAAAACGGAGCAGTCGCAGCGCGTGCTCGATGAGGCCAGCGAAGGGCTGACCTTCGATGTGCTCACCGGCGAAGACTCGACCGACGAGAACATCTCCATCGAGAAGCTGACCAGCGAGGAAGACATCAGCCCGATTATCCGGCTGGTGGACACCACCATCTTCACCGCTCTCGAACGCCGCGCCTCTGATATTCACATCGAAACCAATGACGACTCCGTGGTGGTGAAGTACCGCATCGACGGCGTGCTACAGGCGGCCATGGCGCCCATCGCCCGCGAGCACCACTCAACGATTCTGAGCCGCATCAAGATCATGAGCGAGCTGGATATTGCCGAGCGCCGCGTGCCTCAGGACGGACGCTTCCGGGTCCGCTACAAGGGACGGCTGATTGACTTCCGCGTCTCCATCATGCCTACAGTGCACGGCGAAAATGCCGTGCTGCGCGTGCTGGACAAGGAGTCAATGAGCGAGAAATTCCGCCACCTGACTCTGGATGTGGTTGGGTTTGCCGACGAAGACCTCAAGCGCTTCCGCCGCTACATCCGCGAACCGTATGGGATGGTGCTGGTGACCGGACCCACCGGCTCCGGCAAGACCACCACGCTGTATGCGGCGTTGAACGAGATCAAGAGCGACGAAGACAAGATCATCACCATCGAAGACCCGGTGGAGTATCAGATTCGCGGCATCACGCAAATTCCAGTGAACGAGAAGAAGGGGCTGACGTTTGCGCGCGGATTGCGTTCGATTCTGCGCCACGACCCGGACAAGATTCTGGTGGGCGAGATTCGCGACAATGAAACGGCGCAGATCGCCATCAACTCCGCGCTCACTGGACATCTGGTGTTTACAACCGTCCACGCCAACAACGTGGTGGACGTGCTGGGCCGCTTTGTAAATATGGGCGTGGAGGTTTACAACTTTGTCTCCGCGCTCAACTGCATTCTGGCGCAGCGCCTGGTGCGCACTGTCTGCGAACATTGCGCGCACACGGTTCACTATGACGATGATGCTCTGACGACCTTCGGCCTGGACCCGGACGAGTGGCGGGACTTCGGCTTCCGCGAGGGTGCGGGCTGCATGGAGTGCGGCGGCACCGGCTACCGCGGGCGAACGGCCATCCACGAACTGCTGGACTTGACCGACCCCATTCGGGAGTTGATTCTGGAAAAGAAACCCACTTCAGAGGTGCGCAAACTGGCCCGCAAAGAGGGCATGAGCTTTTTGCGCGAATCGGCGCTCGATCGCGTCCGCCGCGGGCTGACAACGCTCAAGGAGATCAACAAGGTCACGTTCATCGAGGCGTCACGATAGTGAGTTCGATTCTGCACAAAGCCAAAATCGGTTCCAAACCTGGCGGGCGTCCACCGGCAGCGGTAGAGCTTGCGCCCGAGGGAGTGCTGGCCGCGGCGCTGCCGGGGCAGGGGCAGCCACCAGTCTACGCATTCCAGCCGCTCCCGGCCGGAGCGCTTGTTCCCAGCATCGACGAACCAAACCTTCATGCCGCCGAGGCCGTGGCAGCGGCGATTCGCTCTACGCTCGGCCAGGTTTCTCCGCGCACGCGGGCCGTCACGCTTGTGCTGCCCGACACGGTGATTCGCGTCTTTATGCTGGACTTCGATTCCCTGCCGGGGAAGGCGTCTGAGGCTTATCCGGTACTGCGCTTCCGTCTGCGCAAGATGGTCCCGTTCGACGTGGAACATGCCGGCCTTAGCTACCAGGTACTGGCGGAGGACAAGACCGAATGCAAGGTGCTGGCCGCGATCCTGCCCGGACCCATCCTCGCGGAATATGAAGCCGCTGTGCGCACCGCCGGCTATGAGCCAGGCGCGGTGCTGTCCTCAAGCCTGGCAGCTTTGGAGGCCATCGATTCCATGGAGGCCGTGCTGGAAGCCAACCTGAGCGGCCTTGCTCTCACCACCTCCATCATCAACGGGCAGGACTTGCTGCTCTATCGCACTCTTGACCTGCCTTCCGACCCCGCACTGCGCCTGCAAGAGGTGCAACGCGGCATCGCCGTGGCCTGCGCTTATTTTGAGGACAAACTGGGCGCCTGGCCCGGCCGGTTGCACTTCTCAGGCAACCATGGGGCCGGCATCGACAGCGCTGAGGAGTTTGCCCGCTACGTCGGCGACCCTGAACTGACCGTGGTCGATCTGACGCCGGCACCGGATACCGGATTAGCCACGGCGCTCCGATCCGCAAGCATTGCCGGTGTGACCGGCGCGCTGGCTGGGACAAGGTAAACGGATGCGCATCACACTCAATCTCGCGACCCGCCCATTCGCCGACCTGGGACCTGCGATCAAGCACCTGCGCATCGCCATGGCCGTGCTGGCCGCCATCGCCATCGGCCTGGTTCTGGGTCTGCGCGCCCTGCACCAGAAGGCCGAGGAAGCCCGCGCCCGGGACCACTCGCTCGACGGCCAGATTGCTCAAATCACCCAGGAACGGCAGGGATACCAGGAGATGATGCGCCAGCCAGCCAATGTCCAATTGCTGGCCCAGGCCGAAGCACTCAACAAGCTTTTCGATGAGAAGTCTTTCAGTTGGACACTGGCCATGGAAGACCTGGAGACTGTGCTGCCCGGAGGCGTTCAGGTCTCCACCCTCGAACCCATCCGCGCCAAGGACGGTCACATCACGCTGCATTTGCGCGTGATTGGCCCGCGCGACCGCGCAGTGGAAATGGTTCGGAACCTGGAGCACTCCAAGCGCTTTCTGCTGCCGCGCATCGTTGGTGAAAACGCCGTGGAGACGACGGGGAAACCCGGCGAGCGTCCGGAGCCGGTAAGCGCGTCGAACCGGGTGAACCTCGATTTGCTTGCCGACTACAACGCGGCCACGGAGGGAGAGCAAAGAGCGGGCAAGAAATCAGCGGCCACGGCTGAAGATTCAAGCAGCAAGACTGCGCCCGGCGCGGTTGAAATGCCGGTTGCCGCTACCCACCGGCCACGTGTGCCCTATACCGGCCCGCCCGAACCCGCGGCCGACCGGACCAAACCCAGCCCCTCGCTTCGCGCAAGACCCGGAGGCCCGCAATGAGCGACCGCAAGTCCGCAGTTCCGTGGCGCGAACGCCTAACCTCCCCGCTCACCTGGCACTACGCCGGGTTCGCGTTAATGCTTGTGCTGGTCATCGGCCTGTCGATCCGGCTTGGCCTGGACTGGGCCGCCACCAACGGGCGCTCGACCGACGCACTGGCCGGCAAGCAGGTTGAGTTGAAGGCGCTGGACATGGAAACCGCTCCCCTGCGCGGCCTGGACAAGCGTGTGGAAGAATCGCGCGCGCAAATCAAGGCCTTCTACAGCAAGCGGATTCCGCCCAACTACTCGACGATCGCAACCCGCGTGGGTGAGTTGCAGGTAAAGTCAGAGGTGCGGCTCTCCAGGCTCCAGTACACGCAAGGGCCCGCGGGGTCCGATTTGACTGAGATTTCGTTGGATGCCGGCATCACCGGCAGCTATCCCCAGATCATGCGCTTCCTTAACAGCCTGGAGCGCGACCAGAACTTCTTTGTCATCCGGACCATGGCTCTGACCGGACAGCAGGGGGGTATGGTGAGCCTGCGACTGCGCGTCTCCACCTGGCTGCGGCCGGCTGATGCGGCTGCCAGTGGATTGCCGGCCACTCCGGAGCCGGGTAAGACAGCTACGGAACCAACCGCCGCCGGTAAGGAGGGCGAGTAGCATGGCCCTTCGTCTTGGTACTGAAAACAAGCGCCAGGTCCGCTTGGTCATCGCGCTGTTTGTGTTGATCGCCGCGATCGGGGGCTGGGAACTCTACGGCTCGTTCGGAGGCGGTTCCACACCGGCACAACCTGCACCGACCGCCATCAATATCCTTCCCGCGGCGGGAACGCCTGCGGTGGCCGCTATCCCCACCAACACAGGAAAAGATGCGCAAAAGCTGAGCAACGCCGGCCTCGACCCCTCGCTCCACCTCGACAAGCTGGCACAAAGCGAGGATGTGGAATATGCCGGCACCGGCCGAAACATCTTCTCCGCCGATTCCACACCCGTGCTGATCGAAACCCCCGCGGGACCGGTACGGCCCAACCAACCATCCACAGTGGCGGCTTCGACTCCGGCTGCTCCGGCCGGACCACCCAAGCCGCCAGCCATCGATCTGAAGTACTTCGGCTATGCCCAGGCTCCGGACAAATCGCTCAAGGCTTTCTTCGTCCATGGGGACGACATCTTTGTGGCCAGAACGGGCGAGATTGTCGACCATCGATATAAGGTAGAGGCCATTCTGCCGGGCAGCGCCCAAGTGACCGACCTGAGCTATAAGAACACCCAAACCCTGCCGTTGTCGGCGAACTGAAACTGCTTCCTGCGATGAGGATATCCATCCCAATCCGTCATCCCCGGCCCTCTGAAGAAGGCTACATGCTGGTCGCGGTCATCTTCCTGCTGGCAATTCTGATGCTTTCTCTGGCCGTTGCCGCGCCGAGCATCAAGAAGGAAATCCAGCGCGATCGCGAGATTGAAACCATGCACCGCGGCAAGCAATTCAGACGCGCCATCAAGCTCTACTACAAAAAGTTCAACGCTTATCCGCCTAACCTCGACGCGCTGGTCAACACCAACCAGATCCGCTTCCTGCGCAAGAAATACATCGATCCGACTACCGGCAAAGAGGAGTGGAAGCCCATTATGTTCGGCGAAAACAAGGCCCCGATGGCACTGGGCTTCTTCGGGGTGCCGATCGGCGGCGAGGCGGTTGCGGGCATTGGTCCGAGCGGCGGAAACGGGTTGACCGGCTCCTCGACTTCCAGTAGCGCCCTTGGCTCCTCTACCTTTGGCTCCTCGACGGACAGCGGTTCCAACAGCAACTTCGGAGGAACGGGCGGCACAGGCCTGAACGCCGGGAGCAGCGGCTCGACCGGGCAGACCTTCGGCGGGGCCGGCATTGTCGGGTTTTCTCCCAACAGCCCGAAACAGTCCATCCTGCTGTACAAGAAGAAGAATCACTATAACGAGTGGGAGTTTACCTATAGCCCGCTTGCCGACCAGATGATGCAGGGAGGAAATCTCGGAACCATCGGCCAGCCGGCCAGCAGCACCTCAACCCCTGTGGGCGGAACAGCGCCTGCTTCGACCTCTGCTCCGACCTCGGTTTCGACGCCTGCTCCCACTCCAACGTCTCAGCAATAATTCCCCGCCACAGCGGAACCAGAGCAGATGTACTCCGAGAGCACGTGTGCCCGGCGGTCTTTCCTTGAGACGGGCGACCTCGTATACCTTCCGCAAGGAGTGTTTACTCTGGCATTGCCGCACAGCGCTCCAGACACAGAAGGCCCACCCCTAAACGGGATGGGCCTTTGCATGAACGAACCAAACTGAAATGCGGGGTGGACGACAGGCGGTTATACGCTAAACGAGGAACCGCAGCCACAGGTGCTCTTTACCTGAGGATTGTCGAACTTGAAACCAGCCGCCTCCAATGTCTCGACGTAGTCGACGGTGCAGCCATTCAGGTACATCAGCGAGGTGGCGTCCACAAAAACCTTCAAGTCCCCGAAGCTGAAGACTTTATCCATCATGCCGCTCTGGTTCTCGAAGGCCATGGAGTACTGGAAGCCGGAGCAACCGCCGCCCACCACGCCGATGCGCAGCCCGGCGGGAAGTGGATCCTGGGTGGCCATAATCTCGCGAACTTTGGCAATGGCCTGTGGGGTCAGGTTGAGAGGCGCCTTCTTTTCGGTTTCCTGTGCGGGTGCAACGGTTGTTGTGGCCATGGTTTCTCCCGACTGCTGAAATGCTTGCCGTTATCGCAACTCTACTGCTCCGGAGCCTGGGACACAAGCCCCATTCCCGGCTTCATCTCATAAGATGCAACCGAGGCAGGGAAAGTCGCATGCTCGGCTGCCAGCCCGGACCGGCTTGAGAACCCGCCGATCCGGAAGCGGATGGAACTGAATAAACGGTTTATCCACAAATGAGGCACTGTGACATTTGTCACCACAGCCATACCTGTTCGGCGCTATGATGATCAACCGTACGGCCCTACTACTCACGAGGCCGCGATTCCTTCACGGACCCGCCGGTATCTGGGACCAGACAGCTTTTCGGAGGTGGGGTATGACGGGATTCGTTCCGATTATGTGGTTGGTGTGGGGCGCTTTAATCCTGCTGTTGATCGGGCTCAAAATCTATTACGATAGCCTGACCCGCGACGAAGACGATCAGCTCGTCCTGGACGATGCATTCGACCACGTGAAGAGCGAACAGGCCGCCATCATGGCAAAGATCCATAGGATACAGCCGTTCCGGCGTGTGGTAACGGGGCTGGCGGGAGTGATGACGCTCGTCGTCATCGGCTACTACGTTATGGACTTCGTCAACCAGTTCAAGTAGACCGCGGCCTTTGCGATCCATCTACAACTGCCCCTCTCCGGCTGACGGAGATTTGTGCTTCAACCTTGGCAAAGAGGAGCCGTGCGCCGGGGGATGCCGGCGGCGGCCACACCGTTGACAGGCGGCCGCTCTCGCGCAGCCGCCGCCTGTGGAATCTTGTCGCCCTTCGTTACTCTACTTGCGGTTTCGCCCGGTAGCCATCGCGGGCAATGATGTCATATTTGAGCGGCTTGTGCTTCTCGTCCTGCATGCGCAACGGCTGGCCCTCGTCGTCGACCAGCGCCACGCGCAACTTGCGATACGTGCCGTCCTGCTTGGCGTTGGTGGGGTGGTAAAGCAGTTCGTATTTGGAACGGATGTTCTGGTTGATCTCAGAGAAAATATCTGGCAACTCTCCGGCAAACCGCGGGAAGTAACTGGCGCCACCGGTCATGCTGGCAAACGTCCTCATCTCGTTGTCGGCCTGCAGATTATCCATGTCGCGCATCTGGTTTCTCATACCGCCGCGTCCTTCGGTCATGGCACGAAGCGCGCCGCCGGTGGAGACAGTGAAGATGGTTATATCTTGCGTGGCCTTCACCTTCTTCAGGATTTTGTCCAGGGTAAGCTTGGAAAACGAATCGCGCCCGGAGGCGATAAGAATAATGTATTTACGGCCCTCGATGCGGTCGAGCCGGTCAATCCCCTCGTAGAGCGCATCAAAGACGTTGGTCTCACTGAAGCCGGGGAACATGAGCGAGTTGAGGCTCTCAACGAGCTGGCGCTTGTCTTGCGTGAAGTCGCTGATGATATGCGTGTGCATGTCGAAGGTCATCATGGCCACATAGTCCTGTGGGCGTAACTGCTGCACAAAGGCCCAGGCCGTGTTCTTCATGTCACTTGCCTTGATCCACCAGCCGCCGTTTGCCGCGAACTCGCAGATCATGAGTGCCGTAATGGGAGCCTCGACGCGCTTGAAACCGGTGACTTTCTGCTCCACGCCATCTTCATAGACACGGAAATTGGACGGCTTGAGGCCGGGCACGAACTGGTGGGTCTTTTCCAGCAGCACACCCACATCCACGGTGACCTCGGGAACGTCAACGCGCAAAGAGAAGTTGCTCATCCCCTCGGGAGTCTTGACTTTGGGCGCGACCGGGGCTGGCGGCGGCGCATCTTCCGGCGCATCCTTTTTCTTGGGTAGGGCAATCACACCGGAGTCACCGGCTGGTCCACCCGCGTCCGGCGAGGCCTGGTCGGGTGGTTGGGCCGGCTGGGGCTGTTGGGGCTGGGACTGGGGTTGAGGCGCGGTCTGGGCCCGGCTGAGCGGCGCGGCCGCGATGGCCAAAACAAGAACCAGCAAACCTGCAAGCGCAAAACGCCGGGAAGCGAAGACGCACCGGCGCGACGAATACGTGCGCGACATGGACATGACGACCTCTGTACTCGACAGCATACGGGAAACCCCGGGACGAAATACAGTCTTCTGCCTCGTGCTATCAGCCTCCAGCTTTCAACGCCGCTCCGGTTTCCACCCCAGAAGTTCCAATTTCCACCTTAACCGGCTATCTTGAGTAGCATTCAGCCAGAGCCAGCGGCCTATAGCTGGAGGCTGCAAGGCCACACGGCTGGCTGTACTCTTATAGACGTGGAAACTCGCCTGAAGGAAACCCGGTTTTACATGGCTGCGCTGGGCCTCACGCTGGGCGTGGCATCGGCCATGTTTCTTTTCCCCGGTCGGCTGCAAGCACAAGGCACGTCCGTTGCCGCCAATCCCACAACACTCCCCGGACAGGGATCTGTCCGCGGAGACCCCGGTGCGCCACCCTCCAGCGGAGGATTCTTCCCTCTCAGCCAGGTGCGCCGCGGCATGACCGGCACCGCGTGGACGGTGTTCACCGGGAGCAAGCCCGAAGCGATGGAAGTGGAGATTCTGGGCGTGCTGCGCGGCGCCCGCGGCCCCGGTCACGATATGATCCTTGCCCAGTTGCACGGGGCCAAGCCGGAGTACACAGGGGTGGTGGCCGGCATGAGCGGCAGCCCGGTGTATATCGGCGACAAGCTGGTGGGTTCGCTTTCCTACCGCATTGGCCAGTTCAGCAAGGACCCCATTGCCGGGATCACACCTATCGAACAGATGCTGGAGGTGCGTGATCTGCCCATAGACACCACCCAGATGGCCCACGCCGGCGGGAACCCGGTTCCCTCTTCGAGCCAGGCGACCAGCGCCGAAACCACCCAAGCAGCGGACGGGATGACTTTCCAGGCGATGGAGACGCCGCTGATCATGAGCGGTTTCCGGCCGGAAGCGATTCGCCTATGGCAACAGCAGATGACGGGAACCGGGTTGGAGATGGTTGCGGCCGGAGGGGTGGGCGGATCGTCCGCGCCGGCCCCCGGGCAGGACGCGGCCATGTCAGCCGCGGCAATGGCCAGCATAGTGCCGGGCTCGGCGGTGAGCGCCCAACTGGTGCGCGGCGACCTGGAAATCGCCGCCACCTGCACGGTCACTTACATCGATCCGAAGCAACTGCTGGCCTGCGGCCATCCCATCCTGCAGGCCGGGCCGGTTTCACTGCCCATGACTACGACCGAGGTGGTGGCCACCCTGGCCTCCCCGATGAACGCTTTCAAGATCGTCAATACCGGCGACCCGATCGGCGTCTTTACCGAGGATCGCGACTCCGCCATTCGCGGGGTCCTCGGAGTAAAGGCGCGGATGATCCCGGTGCACATCGCCATCCACGAGCCACGAGGGGAACGCAAGCTCAGCATCGAAGTGCTGGACCTGCCGTCGCTCACCCCGCAGGCCGTGATGGTTTCACTGTATGAAGGGCTGCTCGAGACCAACGAAAGCACTTTGGAAACCAGCTACCACCTGACCGGAGAGGTTCTTTTGGACGGATACCCGCCGTCCCCGCTTGATGTGTGGGCCTCGGCAGGCGATCCATTTCCCTCGTCTTTGATGACCGCACTGCTGACTAGCGAGCGCTTTGGGCGGCTCTACTCGAATGGAGCCCGACAGGGCTCTGTGCGCGGAATCGATCTCGACATCGAGGCTATTCCTCGTCGCGTACAAGTGGAACTGGTGACGGCGCGGCTGGTTTCAAACGATATCGTCCACGCCGGCGATACCGTGATGGTTGAAGCAACCATCCGTCCCTGGCAGCAGCCTGCGCGCAATGTCCGCATCCCCTTTACTCTGCCAGCAAGACTGGGCACGGGCAGTTTGCGACTTCTGGTTTCAGATTCCGGTACTCTGGATCGCGCTCTGGACCCGCCACGGATCTCCAGCCACCCCATCGACCTGAAGACGGCGTTGGCGCAAGCGCGCCGGCTGCACCCTGCTGACCACGTGTATGTGACTCTGCTGGTGCCTGAATCCCAGGCCTGGATGGCCGGCCAGACGCTTTCCAGCCTGCCACTCTCCATGGCCAATGCCCTTGAGCCGGTGCGCACCACACAGGATGTGAACCTGAATGGGGAATCGGCGGAAGTGGCTGGCGAGGCGCCTGCCGGAGGCATCTTGAGCGGCTTCCAGATTCTGAATCTTCGTGTGGAACCGGGCGGCGGTTTAAACTAGACTTGGTTCAGAACCGATTCTGCCTTTTCTGGGGCCGGCGCCTTGTTTGAAATCAGCCGGCCTCTTTTACAACCCCAATGAGGACATTGGAACTGCCATGGCCCACATTCAAGGACTTGCAGCTCATGCGGCGGGAGCCGAATTGCTGCCTTTTCACTACGATCCAGGCAAACTGGGTCCGCAGGAGGTGGAGATCGCCATCACCCACTGCGGTATCTGCCACAGCGATCTTCACCTGATCTCGAACGACTGGGGCATCAGCCAGTATCCGTTCATTCCCGGCCATGAGATTGTCGGCGCCGTTGCGGCGGTTGGTGACCAGGTGCGCTCGCTCACAGTGGGCCAGCGGGTGGGTCTCGGCTGGCAATCGAACTCCTGCGGCGAATGCGAGTGGTGCACCCGTGGGCTTGAGAACCTTTGCCCCGCGACAGAAGGCACCTGCGTTCATCGCAACGGCGGCTATGCGGACCGCGTCCGCGCCAATGCCCGCTTTGTGATTCCGATTCCAGAGGCCATCAAGAGCGAAAACGCCGCGCCCCTGCTTTGCGGCGGCATCACGGTCTACAATCCGTTGCGCATCCATGGCGTCAACCCCTCTTCGCGGGTCGGCATCATCGGCATCGGCGGACTGGGACACATCGCCATCCAGTTTGCGCGGGTCTTTGGCGCGGAAGTCACGGCGTTCTCCACTTCCACCGCGAAAGAAGAAGAGGCTCGCGCATTAGGCGCACATCACTTCGTTCACAGCCGCGAATCCAAGGCTCTGAAGGAAGTGGCTGGATCACTGGATTTCATTTTGAGCACCATCAACGCCGACCAGGATTGGGGAACCTATATGGCGGCCCTGCGGCCCACCGGGACGCTGTGTTTTGTGGGTGTTCCGCCGTCGCCAGTGGCGATTCAAGCCTTCCCGCTGATCTCCGGGTTGCGCTCCATCAGCGGCAGCCCTATCGGCAGCCCCTTCCGGATCCGGGAGATGCTGGACGTGGCGGCCCGCCATGGTGTAAGGGCGCAAACCGAGGCCTTCCCCATGGCCAAGGCCAACGAAGCCATCGAGAAGGTAAAAAAGAACAAGGTACGCTACCGGGCTGTGTTGACGAATTAGAAGCCGGTCAATTCAAAGACGGGTAGAAACAGGCAGGCCGGGACACATGTCCCGGCCTTTTCATTGCAAGATGGCGAATGACAATCAGCTCACTATTCCCAGTGTCCGATCAGCGACAGGCTGGCGGTTCCCGGCGTTTCAGTGATGGCGCTATTGGCGTTGACATAGTAGCTGTGCATGATCAGCGTAACGCGCGTTCCTCCCGTCACGGCCAGATGAACATGCTGCGAGAGTACGTAATGGGGATTGGGGGTTGCGGAGCCGATCTTGCTGGCGGCGAAACCGGTCATCTGCTCATATCTCCCAACCATCGTATTCAGATACCATTCGGCACTATCCGGCAGCGTCTGGTCGTAATCGGCCTCGGCGAAGAGATGATCGATAACAAACGTCCTGCCCGGCGGAATGTTGATGCATAGATAGCCCTTGCTGGCGGGCTGAGGAAAGGTGTCGAACTGCTCGAATTGGTCGTAGCCGCTGAGGCTGCTCTCCGGCGTGAAGCAGGATTGCGCCTGGTCAGTGGGGATCTGCAACTGCGGGTCGTTTGAGGGCGCGCTGGGATAGCGGGAATGGCGTGGATGCTGGACCTGGCCGAGGACCGGAAGAGCACAGAAAAGAACACCTGCGAAGATGAGACGGAATACGCGCGAATTCATTTTCGTTCGACCTGAAAACGGATTTTTGTCGGCAATTGCACTCACTGGACGCGGCCGGAGGCGCTTTCGCTTGCGAACCTCGGCCGGTTCGTCCCCTGACCGCGAGCATAGCCTGACCACGCTGCTCATGCGCTCAGTGCTTTCTTTACCTGCTTTTCAGGGCGACGAGGGATCGCAGATGGGTGAAAATGAAGGAATGAACAACGTCCGCATCGACAAATGGCTCTGGGCTGCACGCTTCTTCAAGACGCGCGCGCTGGCTTCAAAGGCTTGCGATCTGGGCCGTATTCACTCGAACGGCATCCAGGCCAAGCCGGCGCGGGAAGTTCGCGCGGGTGACCTGCTGACCGTGAGGAACGAGGGCGGCGAATTTCAGATCGAGGTGCTGGCGCTGAGCGAGCTGCGCGGGCCGGCGGCCGTTGCGCAAACCCTCTATCGCGAGACGGATGCCAGCAAGGCGGCGCGGCTGAAATTGGTCGCAGAGCGCAAGGCGATGCAGGAATTCGCACCGTTGCCGGAACACCGGCCTTCGAAGCGCGACCGGCGCAAGATCATTCAGTTTCGGGGCGGGCGATGACTCCAACGCCGATTGACCCAGGCGAACCGGCAGAGTGTGCACGCACCTTTCGATGGCGTGCAGCACCGCGGTCCTGGCTGCACCCTGCCCGGCCGGCCGCCAACTTTAGTAGACTCAACGGCAGCATGTTTGTTACAACCACCATCACTCGCCGCATTGGGTCCGCTGGGAATCTTGCCGCCCTTGCGATGGCCGTTGCAGCCGTCATTGCCGCCTCGCAGCCTTCCCTGGCTCAGAGCACTCACCTGTGGACACAGTCGCGCATCGAGGAGTTTGAGAAAGGCACGCCGCAAGGGATTGCGCTGGCCAGCGACGGCCATCTGCGCGAGGGACCGGCCTTGACTGAAGTGCTGACCACGCCCTCGACCTTCGTGTGGTCAGTTGCCGTGGACAAGAACGGAACGGCCTATGTAGGAACCGCTTCGCCTGCCGGGGTGCTGCGCTTGGGCAAGGATGGGAAGCCCTTTACGCTTTTCGAGACCAGAGATCTGAGCGTGCAGGGTGTGCGGCTGGGGCCGGATGGCGCACTCTACGCGGCCACGCTGCCCAGCGGCAAAGTCTACCGGCTGAATCGTGATGCGACGACGAAGCAGGATGAGAGCAGCGCAACGGTAGTCTTCGACGCCGGGAAACTGGACGACGCGAAGGCTGCCGAGGCGAAACCGGATGGAACGACGCCCAACGCCAAAACAGACCCCGATAAAACGGAATCGAAATCGCACTACATCTGGGACTTGACCTTCGACTCCAGCGGGCGGCTTTACATTGCGACAGGCGGACCGGGAGCGGTGTACCGCGTCGACCCTGCAAAGCCGGGCAACAAGCCGGAGGAATTCTTCAAGAGCGACGAGCAACACATCCGCTCGCTGGCCTGGGACGCCAAGGGCAACCTGATCGCCGGGTCGGATGGGTCGGGGTTGGTGTACCGGATCAGTCCACAGGGCAAGGGCTACGTGCTGTTCGAGGCTCCAAGACGCGAGATCACAGCGGTTGCCGTGGGCGCGAACGGAACCATCTACGCTGCCAGCGTGGGCGACAAGAGCCACAATCCGCTGCCGCCGCTGCCGGTGCAGGGAGTGGGCATGGTGAGCATCACCATCGTCCAGCCGGGATCGCTGCAGGCGGCCAACACCAGCACCGCCCTGCCTGAAGGAACCGAGATTTATGCGCTGACGGAAGGCCAGGCTCCACGTAAGCTGTGGTCCGGCAAGGACGAGATCGTCTATGCGCTGGCCGCGCGCCCTGACGGGTTGCTGGCGCTGAGTGGAAACCGAGGGCGGGTGTTCAGGATTGCGGACGATGGCAGCTACGCCGATGTGGCCCATCTGGAGGCGCAGCAGGGGTTGAGCCTGGCCGTTGTGGAGAAAGGCATTCTCATCGGAACGGGGAACACAGGCAAGCTGGTTCTGCTGGGCGCCGCTGAAAAGCATGAGTACGCGAGCGATGTGCTGGATGCCGGCGCTCTGGCCCGGTTTGGCCGCATGGAAGTTGAGCCCGGTTCGACCGGCTATGAACTTTGGACCCGCACGGGCAACGTGGAACAGCCTGTGCGCGGCCGGAACGACTGGGGATGGTCCGATTGGCAGCCGCTGAAAGACGGCGCAGCGGTTTCGCCGGCAGGGCGCTTTTTTGAGTGGAAGGCGGTGCTGCACACAGGTGGAATCATAGGCAGCGTGGGCGTGAATTATCTGCCCGTGAATTCGGCGCCGGTGGTGGACGAATTGGTGGTTGTGCCGGGCGCGCGCGTGAATGCGCTGAACCAGCCCGGCAATCAGCCACAGACGGTCAGCATTACGTTTCCGTCGTCGAACCCGGGCAGCGCAATGCCTTTCGATGGAGGCCCCGGCGCACCGTTGCAGGCCGTGAAAGACCGGACCGCCATCACAGCGCGCTGGGCGGCCCATGACGACGACGGCGACGACCTGACCTTTGCCCTCTATCTTCGCGGGGACGGCGAAAAGGTTTGGCGGTTGCTGAAGGATGGGATCACCGAAAAGGCCTACAGCTTCGACGCAACACTGATTCCCGACGGCGGCTATCAGATCAAGGTGGTAGCCTCCGACGCACCGTCGCACACGCCCGGCGACGCGCTGACCGGCTCAAAGGAGAGCGAGCGATTTGAAGTGGACACCACGCCGCCGGTGGTCAGCGGACTGAAGGCAAGCATGGAAACTGCGCCGCACGTGACTTTTGACGCCGAAGACGCCTTCTCGCCCATCGCTCATGCCGAGTACTCGCTGGACGCGGGAGATTGGCAATTCATCACGCCGGTTGGCGGCCTGTCAGACTCAAGGCGCGAGCACTATGAGATCGTTCTTCCGGCAGCGGCCCTGGACGGCAAGACAGGCGAGCACCTGATTACCGTGCGCGTGTATGACCGGCACGACAACGTGGGCGTGGCTAAGACGGTATTTTCCGCTCTGGCAAAGTAGGCGCGCGCAAGCAAGGCGAATTTGATGCGATTCGAGCTTTTTCTGGCAATGCGGTATCTGAAGGCCAAGCGGCGGCAGGCCGTGGTGGGGGTGGTCACGATCATCTCCATCGCAGGGGTAGCCGCGGGAGTGGCCGCGCTGGTGATCGCTCTGGCCATCACTAACGGCATGCGGCGCGATTTACAGGACCGGCTGCTAGGATCGAGCGCGCATGTGGAACTGATGCGCGTGAAGGGCGACGGCATCCGAAACTGGCAGCCGCTGTTCAACCGGCTGCGCGCTCTGCCACACGTCACCGGGGCTGCGCCAGGGCTCTACGAGCAGGTGCTGGTTGCGCGCGGAGCCCGCGATGGAGGCGCGCTGATCGAAGGAATTCTTCCGGCTCAGGAACAAAGCGTGAGCGATCTGTTGACCACGGCCACGCCGGGCTCAGTGCGCGCACTGGAACCGCAACCGGAGCAGACTTCCGCGCTGAATGCCGAGCTGCCCCCGATCGTGCTGGGCAAAGATCTCGCGGAGTCAGTGGGCGCATCCGTTGGCGATTCGGTGATGATCATCAGCCCGCAGGGAGAGATGACTCCGTTCGGCATTGTTCCCAAATATGTGCACTTTCGCCTGGCAGGCATCTTCCACTCCGGTTTTTACCAGTACGACGCGCAGATGGGGTTTCTGCGCCTGGCCGACGCGCAGCGGCTCTTCAGCGAGCCGGACCTGCTGTCAGTGATCAGCTTCAAGGTGGACGATCTGGACCGCGCTCCGGCCATCGGCAGAGCCATCGAAGATGCGGCCGGAGAGGGTTACATGACCACCAACTGGATGGAGCAGAACCGCGAGCTCTTTCGCGCACTGAAGCTGGAGCAGGTGGTTACATTCATTGTGATTGCCCTCATCGTCATTGTTGCCGCGCTGAATATTCTCATCGCGCTCACCATGATGGTGATGGAGAAGACGCGCGACATCGCCGTGATGATGAGCTTTGGCGTCGAGCCAGGACAGGTGCGGCGCATCTTCCTGTTGCAGGGGTTCCTGATCAGCCTGGTCGGCACGGCCATCGGTCTTCTACTGGGATATCTGGCCGCATGGGCCGGCGGGCATTACCACTTCATCCATCTTTCCGCCGAGGTGTATTCGATCGACACGTTGCCGTTTGCGCCTCGGCCGCTGGATGGGGTGATTGTGGCCGCGGTATCCATTGGGATCTCGCTGCTGGCTACGCTGTATCCGTCATCGGCGGCGGCGCGGGTGTTGCCGGCGGAGGCGTTGCGGTATGAATGATACTTACTGCGGCGTGATGATTCCTCCCAGCGCATGACGGCGGGGCAGAACGATGCCGCGATGATCGACCTCAGGGGGTGGGCTGCCGGGTTTGTCGAGAGCAGGCAAGCCTGACCGCTCAATCAGTGCTCCGCCGCACGCGGGGCACCAGTCAGCGATGGTTTCTGGCGCGAGCACGGCATGGCAGTGGCTGCAAATGCGTTCCATAAACAAAAGACTATCGGATCGGACCGGCCTGTTCCGCACAAGCCGGCTTCCCGCCTTTCTCAGACTGCCGAGGACCCAACCTTCATACCCGCCCGGTACACTGTGGACATGCATCTCCCCGTTCGCCTGGTGGCAATCGACATGGACGGAACACTGCTGCCCACATTTGCGCGGGAAGTGAGTCCACGCAATGCGCAGGCGCTCAGGGCAGCACAAGAGGCCGGAATCACGGTGGCCATTGCCACCGGACGGCGGACGGCCTACACCGCGCCCCTGCTCGAAGGCATGGGGCTGCGAGCGGATACGCCCCTTATCACGTCAAATGGTGCAGTGACCCGCACCCTGGGCGGCGAGTCGATCGACCGCTGCCAACTGGCGGCGCGGGTGGCGCGCGGGCTTTGCGGGCTGCTGCGGCAATTCGGGGCCATGGTTTTCACCTTTGACAGACCGGGGCGTGGCGAACTGGTTCTGGAGGATTTGCAACAGGCACACGGGCGGATCGCCCTTTGGGTCGAAGCCAATCGGAACGCCATTGAGGTGGTCAAGCCGTTGGAACTGGCGCTGACCGACGGCGAGAATCCGATTCAGGGCATGGTCACTGGCGGACTAAGCAAAATGAGACAGGCCGAGAAGGCGCTCAAGGCCAGCGAATGGAGCAGAAGTTGCGAGTGCATCCGGACTGAGTATCCGGGGCGCGATTTGGCCATTCTGGACCTGCTGCCACCCGGCGTGTCAAAGGGCTGGGCGCTGGAACGGCTGGCGACGCGGCTGGGCGTGGACCGCAAGGAAACCATGGCCATCGGCGACAATTGGAACGATGTGGATATGCTGGAGTGGGCGGGCCAGGGCGTCATAATGGGCAATGCGGCCGCTGAACTGCGCATCATGGCGAAAATGCGCGGATGGAAACAGACTCCGCCCAACGACGAGGACGGCGTTGCCGTGGTGCTGGAAGCTGCCGTGGCCAAACACGTTCCGGTCAAAGTACCCAGGTGGCACGATTGAACATGCGCAGGAGTTCCTACATCGCGGTGGTTTCCTGGGTCGCTATGGCGGCCCTGGCTCCAGCGTCCCGGGCCACGGAGCGCGCGACCCTGCGCAACGGGTTTGAGATGCAATGCAATCATCATGCCCGGATCGAGGGCCACGTCCGGCTCTACCTGAGCAATGACGAGGATAGCTATATCGAGTTTGCGCCGGAAGAGATTGCTGCATTTGAGACGGTTCCTGACCCACCCCCGCCGCCAGCCTCGGCGGAAAGGCAGCCCATCGCTTCGACCCCGTTTGGACCTGCGGCCAATCCGGACGCCAGCCTCAGCCCGGCGGATCTGCACGAGATGCTGGCCAAGGCCGGGAGTGAGCACAACCTGGATGTGGACCTGCTGGCCAGCGTGGTGAAGGCAGAGAGCGGCGGCAATGCCCGCGCCGTGAGCCGCGCCGGCGCCCGCGGCCTGATGCAGTTGATGCCTGGAACAGCCACCGAACTGGGCGTGGAAGACAGCTTTGAGCCGAAACAGAATGTGCGCGGAGGGACGGCTTACCTGGATGCGCTGCTCGTCCGCTACCACGACCAACTAGCCCTGGCGCTGGCGGCCTACAACGCTGGGCCGGAGGCGGTAGACAGATACCACGGCATTCCGCCTTACCATGAGACGCGGGCCTACGTGGCGCGCGTCATTCACGAGTTCAACCGCCGCGTAAAGGCGCGTGAGGCCGAAGCGAAACAGGCGGCCTCGCACTTTATAGCTTCGCAAAACTGACCTGCTCTATCCGAATATTGGGAACCAGACCTACTGCTTCATCGTAGAGGCTTGGTCAGCGCGAAGGCGCTGCGCTCGCGTGCAAGAGCGCGACCAGAGTTGAAGCGCAATCCCGTATTGGACAACAGACGCATAGGAACCCTCCGTAAATCGTTGGTCATTCCTACCATTCGTGATATATCTCACATTTAATTGTGTTAACGGTCACATATGGCTGTGATAATCATCGAGGCTGCTGAACTAATGAGATTCACCCGGCTGTACCGGGTGAATGGTATCCCCACCGTTACTCACAGTGAACAACAGGAGGGTATCCGGTATGCGGCAAGTGAAAACTCGACGTGTGATGGCGACAAGTCTTCTAGCCTTGGTTCTCGTTCCATTCTTCGCAGTTGGCGCGGCGCTCGGGCAGCGACCGACCATGCAGATGGAAATTCCATATAAATTCGTCGTTGGCGCGAAGGTACTTCCAGAAGGTAGGTATACCTTCTCAGTGAGCAACAATCGAGTCGATGTGCAATCGTCCAACAGCGGGACCGCTATGGGGACCATCATCACCCAGATCAGCGGGCGGGGCGATTTTCTTCAGGGCGGCTCTCTTGTATTTGACACAACGGGCGGCGGCCACATCCTCTCAGAAGTATGGATGCCCGGGAGGGATGGACAATTGTTGCATATTATCCCGAACGGCCACACTCACGATGTCTTATTAGTCTCCTATCTGAGCCAGAACCGTGCCACCTCAGGAAAGGCTGCTTTCGATCTGACGTGCGGCAGATGTCATGGGATGGACGGCAAGGGAGATGCCAATGCGGACAAATATTTCAAAGTCACAATTCCAAGGCTCAGTTCAGCAGAGGTGCAGGGCAAGTCGGACGATGCGTTGAGACAGCTCATCACTCAGGGTAGCAGTACGATGCCTCCTGTCGAAGTCGATGACGCCGGGTTCCGTCATCGTCTGCCGCCGCAAGACGTAGACGCCGTGATTGCTTACGTGCGTACTCTGAAACAGTAGTTATCCGGACATCCTGCAGTGCACTTTCTGACGTCGAGGTGGGTTGCCGAAGCGCCAACATGTTCCCTCGCGCCTCGCTCTTTCAAGGCCCGATTTGTGCAACGAGCTCTAGTACCGGAATTCCAGGAACGCTTCGTACATGGCTGCGATGTTCTCGAGCGGCACGTCTTCAATGACCTCGCCACAAGCGACAATACCGCCCTCGGGTGTGCCGATGGTTTCAAAGAGATTGTGTATGTGCCGCTTTACTTCAGACGGCGAGACGTACGGCAACACGTGCTGACGGTCAATATCGGTCCTGAAGCAGACCTTGCCGGCGTAGGGTTTCAGCTTCTCGATCCCGATGACCGATGTCTGACAGTTAAGCACGTCCACGCCCAGTTCCAGCAGGTCGGGAAGTATACGGAGGATGTTTCCGTCGCTGTGAAACCAGACGTCCAATCCGGCGGCCTTGACCTTGGAAAACATCGCGGCGTAAGCCGGCTTGAAAAACGACCGCCATTTTGCCGGTGAGATCAACATGCTGCTTTGCGATCCCCAGTCGTCGGCGAAATGCAGACCCTGGTATGGATTGGCCAGCCAGCGGTCCAGCCAGTCCATGTTGAACTGGAGCAGATCGTCCCGCAAGCGGTAGATTTCTTTGCGATCCTCGGCCAGATCCATCATGGTGGCATTGAAACCATGCAACTGCTGCATCTGCTCAAAGAAGGTGATCCAGCCGCCACGGGCATAATAATTCTCGCCGGTTCCGGCCATATGGCCGCTATAAAGACGAAATTCTGGAACGCCGGCGCCGAAGACCGGCCACCGGAAATCCTGGTAATTCTCCCAGTTCTCGGCAATGGGAAACTCGATCGGAATGCCGCAGCGGCCTTGCTCCGAGACGTGCCAGACCGTACCGAACTCATCGCGGTTCTTGCCGAGTTTGTACACGGGCGGCAGCTTATCGGGCGGCAGGTCAGGCAGCAGACTCCAACCGAAATCCTCTGGAACCGCATCAGTAATCGCCTTCAATGCTTCGCCATGGCGATACTGCGCGGAGGGCAGAATGGCATGGGAGATCGGAGGCCGGTCCGGCTTCTGGAAATGGATGGCTCGCGTAACTCGTTCTCTGCTGTTCACTGGAGACCTCCGTCCATACCGCAGTCGCTTTCAGTCGGCGTAGATGCAGCGGTGAGCTTCGTCGGCGAATGCTTCGATCAGCTTCAAATCGGCGTCGAAGAAATGATCCGAGGGGCAAAGAATATACCCGCCGCCTTCACCGGCGGCCTCGAAGCAGGCCCGAACGGCGGCCCGGGTCTCTTCCGGAGTACACCCGCTCAGGTAATGGAACTGATCAAAGCCCCCAATCATACATACCTTTTCGCCAATCCGCTGCTTTGCCTTCGCCAGGTTCATGTCCCCGCCCATGCCCGGAGGCGTGAGAGTTTCCATGGCATCAGGCTGCATGGCGGCGATCCTTTCAAGGAGCGGCATCATACCCCCGCACGTGTGGTAAGCGATCCGTTGTCCTGCACCGTGGGCGAGCGCGATAAGTTCAGAGTCATAAGGAGCCACGAACTGGTCGAATATCTTGGGAGAGATGACGGTTGACGATGCGGAACCGCCTCCCAGTTCCACCAGGTCGAGTTTGGCTCCGGCCATCGATTGGATGTAAGTCTGCTTGCGGCGAAAAAGAATGCGCAGAAACTCATGCACCCAGGCCGGGTCGTCATAGGTGGCTAGAATGAGCTGTTCCGTACCGTAGAGACAGCAGGCATCCTGCCAGGTTCCCGGCTGACCGAAGACATCAAAACAAAGAATGTGACTGCGTACCAGTCCTCGCTCACCATAATCCTCGGCAACCCGGTTTACGGCATCCACGTCGCAGAGCGGTTGGGTTGCGAACTCGCCGATCAGATCGATATCTCTTTTTTCCTTGACCGGATACTCCACCACCCAGGTCGTCTGCTCATTGGACTGAGTGGCCATTGTCAATGCGCCCTTGGGCGTTACAAACCGGTAACGCATGGCCTGGGAGCCGTCGGTGGAGATGTTTTCGGCATAGGTTTGCCAACGGTCAGACCAAACCCGGTGCGCCTCAAGAAAGCCGGGCTCTCCCTGGAGCGGATCGAAGAAATCCCCGAGAGCAACGTTAGGCTTATGGCAGACCGGCCAGGTGATGGCATCCATATCGAACTGCTCAAAAAAAGCCTGACTTGATGCGCCGCCAAAATACTTGTCAAGGAAATACCGCATCAGGTGATGCGTGGTTACGGGCAGACGGTCCGGTTTGCCGCGCCGCAAGGCAGTCAAGAGCCGTTCTTTGTGGGTCATCGTCGTTCCAATTCCAGATTGTAGGATAGCGCCGGGAAGCAGAGTGACGGTTATTGCCGGGCAGTCATGCCTCGTTCGCCGCCAGAGAACCTGAGAAAGTACGACCGCGGACCGGAGCCTTGCGGTCTATCTTTCGCGCAGTTTCTTGAACATTTAACTTGCTTCCAGCACCCTGCGGAGAGTCTGGAGAGGAGTCGGGGACTGTCTGCCCGCCACGGTCTATACAATTTACGGAGATGCAGAATCCCTTGTAGCGGGACGGAGAACATTTGAAAAAGAATCAGTTGATCCTGGGTTTGGTGGCGCTGGTAGCGCTGGTAGCGCTTCTTGCGTGGGGACGCAACCGGATTCATTTCGACTTTGGCGTCTTCCGCGCTCAACTGGCGCTGGCCGACTGGCGCAAGATTGCCCTTGCGACCGGCTGCATTTATGTGGGCTACCTCTTTCGCTCGGTGCGCTGGGCGCTCCTGCTGAGGCATAACAAGCAGGTACCTCTGTTCTCGCTGCTGGGGACACAGGTGATCGGTTTTACCGCCGTGGCACTGATCGGTCGGGTCGCGGATCCGGTACGTCCCTACCTGGTCTCGAAAAGGACCGGCCTACCCCTGAGCACGCAGATCGCCGTTTATATCGTGGAGCGGCTCTTCGACTTCGGTGCGATGGCGCTGATTATTTCTTCAGTCATTCTGCTGGCACCGGCGGGGACGTTGCCCCATCCCGAGATCGTCAAGAAGGCAGGCTACGGTGGACTTGCCATTACGGTTCTGGCTGGTCTTTTTCTGGTTGCGGTGCGGTTGGTGGGTGGAGTCGTAGCCTCGTTCCTTGAGGGAACCTTTGGAGTGGTCTCAAAGAAACTTGGCCATGCTGTAGGACACAAGATCCGCGCCTTCCGCACCGGCCTGGATACGATGCGGTCGTTCTCCGACTTCGGCATTGCCTTGGGGCTCTCGCTGGGCATGTGGGCACTGATCACGCTGGCTTACCTAGAAACGATGCGGGCCTTTACCGCCAGTCCAGAACTGGCCGGTATGAGCCTGCCCAAGTGCATCCTGCTGCTTGCCGTCAGCGGAGGGGCGAGCGTGTTCCAATTGCCCATCCTGGGCTGGTTCACGCAGATTGGATTTGTGGCCGCGGCGATGGCCAGCTTCTTTGGTGCGGCGCCCGAGGCTTCCACCGCCTGTGCTGCCACACTGCTGCTCGTCACCTTTTTGAGCATTGTGCCGGTGGGCTTGATTTGGGCGCAGGTCGACCACGTGAGCCTGCGCAAAGTTACCGCGGAGAGCGAGCACGCAGGAGAGGAAATAGGCGACGAAGAGCCCGCCTGACCGACGCCGCAATGTGCGGGCCGAGCCTTGCGCCTGGACGTCTTATGAACCAGCGGCCGGCGATTCGGTCTCGGCCACCGGTGCTGAGGACCGGGAGAACCGGATTGTCTCAGGTCCCACGGCTCCGCCGGTGAGAAGCATGCTCATGGCCTGCTCCGTGGTTAGGTCGGTCTCGGTGACCCGGTCAAGAGGCAGCACCTGCAGGAAAGCCGAGGTCGGGTTGATGGCGTTGGGCACCAGGACCGCAGCCAGTACTGCGCCGGAGGTGGAGTCGGTGAGGACACGGGTGAGAAACCCGATGCTTTTTTGCCCGTCGATGGGAAAGTCAATCAGCACCACCCGCTGGCTGGTCTCCTTCTTACCCATCATGGAATCCACGAGTTGGCGCACCGAGGTGTAGACCTTGGCGACAACAGGCAAACGCTCCAGCACGGCTTCGAAGAGGCTGAAGGCCTGGCGGCCTATTACCAGCGAAGTGACGCGGCCCACCACGTAGAGCATCAACAGAGTGAGCACGATGGCCAGTATGGACTGCAACCACGGCTGGCTAAACCAGGCTCTGGGAAAAATGACGGCAAAAAACTGAACCACGGGCAATCCGGCCTTGGCCAGCGCACCAAGAAGAAAGCTGAAGATGAGGTAGGTAACGAACAGCGGTCCGATGGTGATGATGCCGGCCAGGATATTGCGTTGCAGGCTTCGCAGGGTTCGGGCAAGGACTGGTTTCACGCGCCTCTCCAGAATTACGTGGATATGGCTATGAGGATACGCGACCGGCTCAGGCGATTTCTTCCCGGCGCATGCGCATTCTACCGGCAACGGGCTGGGAGAACCCGCGAGGAACTGAAATCCCTTATATAGTGAAGGGAGAAGGAAGCCCATGAGCGATTCAGAGGGTATTCATTTGAACGATCCGGGCCCCCAAATACCGCGTCCAAGCGAACCGCCTTCCCGTGCATCCGGATCGCCGCTACCGATCGGAACTGGAGCCGCGCCCCCACGGATGCCGATCCAAAGCGATCCGTATCGTCAGACGACTGTCCCGAGTTTGGGACGCGCGCTGGCCTACTCATCGGCTTCTGCGCACGAGCAACCCTCAACCCTTCAGCGCGCCGTGAGTGCACTGCGCTCGGCACTGCCATTCGTCCAGCGCGTTTTGCCCCTGCTGGACGGAAATATCGGCGCCGCAGTCTCCAATGTTCTGGGCCCGCAAGCACCCCCACCTCCCCCGCCCGTCGATTTGATGCCCATCCATGACGGCCTGGCCGAGCTCCGGATGCAGTATCGCGCACTGCGCGACCAGGCCGTGGAGCAGAATGGTTCCCTGAAACGGGTGGAGGATCAACTGGAGATGGTCCGCGAAGCCACGGATCGCAATACGCTGGAACAGCAGGAACTCATGGAAGATTTGAAGGCTGTGGGCAACAAAGTGAAGATGTTTGCCCTCATGGGATTAACGCTTCTGGGGCTGTCCATCGCGGTCAATGTGTTCCTCTACCTTCAAATACGGCACATCATTCCCTAGCCTCCCAGAGGCGCTGAGACGCGCCCTCTCCGTTGCGGCCTCGCGTCCATGAAAATGCCTGTTCTTCGCCTGAAACCATTGAAATGACGTTGGCGCCTGCTTGCGTTCCGCTTGCAAAAAACGCCACCATTGGGCCTATGAGGACCTGTTTTCATGACGTCAACCGTCTTATTTCTTACGTAAATACAAATTTGCCTGTTTTTGCTCCCTAATTACGAAGTTTGTGTTGGGGGATATTGCCAGTCGTATTTTCATAGGGCTAGTATTCGGATAGTTCAAGCACACCTCCGAATAGGGTCCGGCCTCGCGCAAGCTATGCACTTGTTCCCAAGTTCAAAGAGCTTCACCAACCGGCGGCGCTTCCCGGCGTACGCAGACGGAGTATCTCGTCATGGCATGGTATGCCTACTGCATCGGCGAAAAGCAAGCATTTCCTGAAATAGCCCGTCATCGCAAACCTGTTCCGATGGAATCGGTCCTCGGAGTCAGCGGCAACCAAGTTTTTCTTTATCCTGCCAGCGACCTCGCAATTATCGTAAGCGAACACAACCCGTCAGAGCCTTTAAGCCAGAAATCCGGCGTGGACCATGCCCGAGTCATCGCCGAATGTTTCCAACATTCCACTGTGCTGCCCTTCCGGTTCGGAACCATCTTCAACGACGACGAGAGCCTGCGCAAGTCAATCCGCTCAAACCAGCGCCAGTTCATGGGCAACATCGATAAACTGCGCGGCAAGACTGAGATGCACCTGAAGATCCTTGTCGACGACGGCTGCGGCCGGGAGCTGGAGCGGCATCTGCCCGCCGAAGGCGTGGGCCGGCAATATCTGACCAACCTGCGCGAGAATGCGGCCCGGACACGCGAGCGGCAGACGCGCGCGCGCGCCGTGAGCTTCCAGATGCACCGGCTGTTTCTGCCTCTGGACGAGGACGTGAGCTGCCGCCTGAGCGAGAGCGGCAAAATGGTGCTGGACATCGCCCACCTGATCGACCGCAAGTTTGTGGAGCGGTACCAGAACAAGTTCGCCACCACCAACGCCATGATGCGGGAGTGCCAGATGCAGATCTCCGGCCCGTGGCCGCCCTACCACTTCGTCCACCGGCTCACCCGCGGAACCCACGCGCAGCCGGCCACGGCGACACCGGTTCCGGCAGCCATACCCGTTGCAACTCCGGTCGTTCGCATTCCGGAGCCGGTTCCGGCGCTGGCATAAGCCATTCACAGCAATAACCAAGAAGCCCCGGCAAGGATGCCGGGGCTTTTGTTTTCCTGGGATTCGTGGGTTTCAAGGTCTCAATAACGTGACCTGGGGCACCTGGCCATCCGTAAGCTGGAATGGATCTTACGGCGCGCTTGCGCTCTTGCGCCGGGAAAGCACAAAGGACTTGCGGCGGTTTTTCGAGGCATGGTCGATTTTCTTCCAGAAGCCCACAAAGTAGTCGACTGCCGAGATGATGGAAACCAGCACGGTAAAGTAGATGGCGGCCACGGCGATCCACTTCACCGGAATGATGAGTACCCCAAATTGCCACTCATGCCAGTGATGCGCCAGAATTGCTGAAACGACAGACACGATCTGGACGACGGTCTTCAGCTTGCCCAGGTCGCTGGCCTCGATGGTGAAGCCTTCTGAGGACGCGATGGAACGCAAGCCGGAGACCAGAAACTCTCTGCCGATGATGACCACGGCGATCCAGACCTTGACCACGTCGGGGTTATAGGCCACCAGGGCGATGAGCGCCGCGGTGACCATGATTTTGTCGGCGATGGGGTCCAGCAACATGCCCATGGTGGTGATCTGCTTGCGCTTGCGAGCGAGATAGCCATCGAGGCCGTCGGTAATCGAGGCCAGAACGAACAACACCGACGCCGCAATCTCCTGCTCGCCGTGAGGTCCTTGCCAGGGATAGTGCTGTGACAGGATCCACAGCAGCAGCGGGATCATGACGATCCGGCTCATCGTGATGGAGTTGGGCAGGTTCACGCGGTTGCGATGCCGGAAGAGGCATCTCCGGCTCAGCTTCATTATTGCACTGCGGAAGGGGTGCGGCATCATCCCACCGCCGCGCACGACTCGCCAATGCCGAAGCGGGCTGGTGAGCGTCCTTGCGACGCGTGTGCTGCAACCCTCTCTACTTCATTTCTTAGGGTGTGAAACGCTCAGGGGAAATGAGGCAACGAGATACCTGGCCTCGTCACTGTCGACCGGAATAAGTTCGAAATACTCCTGACCTTGTGAAAGGATGAGTCGCGTACGGTAGTAATAAATCTTCCCTGCCTCCGCTGTGAAATGCGCGAGTTCCACTTGATGTCCGGTCGCAAGGGCCTGTAGGCTCGCACACACATGATGCTCCCCTGGGTCCACGGACACGGAGATATAGGAATCGTTCTTGTATGCGCCCACCCATGCTCCGTCAATTCCGAGGCTCGTTGTTGGATATACGCCAAAGGTGACCTTTATACCAGTTTCCTGAATGAAGTAAACCCGCGCCTTTCCCGGTTCGGGCTGCGCCAGTGTGTGTTGCGAGTGGTCCAGCTTCACATCGAAGCTGACATCCTTGGGACCGCAGGCCGATGCCACACCGGCGGACGACTGCTGGGCATATGCGGATGCCGCGAAAAGCAACGCGATGAGAGCGATTTTCATAGCTCTTCTCCAGACGGGCGATTCGCCCTGTCTAACAGACAGCAACGCTCAAGAGATAGTTCCATCCCGTCGAAGTAAAAGAGCGGAATGGGCTTTGAACCCGTCCCGCTCTCGTTGTTATCACCTCCGGCTTCAACCCCTCGGAGGAGTTATGCGTAGATGCCACGCTGCTTGATGGTGAAAGCTACACGGTCGATGGCCAGCATGTACGCGGCGATACGGTTGTTTACGTTGTGGGCCTCGGCGTAGCGCACCACATCGTCGAAGCTGTCGCGGAGGATAGTCTCCAGTTGCTCGTTGACGATGGCTTCTTTCCAGAAGTAACCCTGGCGGTCCTGCACCCACTCGAAGTAGCTGGCGGTAACACCGCCGGCGTTGGCCAGAATGTCAGGCACGATGAAGACACGCTTCTCAGCCAGAATTTCATCCGCCACGGCGGTGGTTGGGCCGTTGGCGCCTTCGACGACGATGCGCGCCTTGATTCCGTCGGCGTTGCGGCTGGTAATCACGTTCTCAGTGGCAGCAGGAATGAGAATTTCGCAGTCTGAAACCAGCAACTCTTCGCTGGGCGTCGCCTCAGCTCCGCGGAAGCCCAGGGTGGTGCCGTTGCGGTACTTGTACTCAATCAGCTGGTGGATGTCGATGCCGTTGGGATTGCACAGGCCGCCGTCCTTCTCAGCTACGCCCACAATCTTGTAACCACGCTCCATCATCAGCCGGGCTGCATTCGAGCCCACATTGCCAAATCCCTGAATCACGACCCGGCAGCCGTCGATGGGGATGTTGAGATAGCGCACGCTCTCGTCGCAAACCACCAGCACGCCCCGCCCGGTGGCTTCAAGCCGGCCGCGCGAGCCACCGACGTTGAGCGGCTTGCCAGTGACCACACTGGTGACCGTATGCCCCATGTGCATCGAGTAGGTGTCCATGATCCATGCCATGGTCTGCTCGTTGGTATTCACATCCGGCGCGGGAACATCCTTCTCCGGCCCGATAAAGTCAATGATCTCTGATGTATAGCGGCGGGTGAGCCGTTCGAGCTCGCCCTGGCTCATTTTCCTGGGGTCGCAGATGACGCCGCCTTTGGCGCCGCCGAAAGGGATGTTGACCACCGCGCACTTCCAGGTCATCCAACTGGCCAGCGCACGCACTTCGTCCAGTGTTACGTCCGGCGAGTAGCGAATGCCGCCCTTGGCAGGGCCGCGGGCGATATTGTGCTGCACACGGAAGCCGGTGAACATCTCAATCCGGCCGTTATCCAGCGTTACGGGGAAATGCACGATGATTTCGCGCGAGGGGGTGCTGAGCATCTTCCACAGACCCTCCTCCAGATTCAGCTTGCGTGCCGCAAATTCAAACCGCGCGCTTTGTGCCTCCCAGGGGTTGATCTCCTGGTCCAATGTGAGTGTCGGGATTGCTCCTGCCATACACCTCTCCAATTTCCACTTGTCTGCCGCCGGGCAACGAGCCCGGGGGAACGAGCCCGTCTGCAAATGCCATCCGCAAGTGATAGCGCGGCTGGGATTTCTCCGTTCGCACGGAGCATTCCCCTATCCGGCCCCTCATGCGGTGTTACCCGCCGGCCAATTGGGCATGCGGATCGAACCCCTGCAAGCCCAAACCCCAGTGAGTCTAGGCCCGCCAGTGAGCGCAGTCAAGCCACCCGGTATCCGCCTGCGAACTCCCTCCCGGATTGACTTGCCCACTCCAGTATCGGCCCTGAGACGGAAAACTTCGTTCAAAATCGTGAGGAATCTCCCGTGGCAACATGCAAGTGGCCGCATCGACCAAGGTGGATGCGGGATTGCGGCCTGCGGGAAGGGCAACCGAAGCGCAAGGATGGTCAAAGCCGCGACCGGAGCCCGCACAATTACACTGGTCTGAAGTGAAAGCCTCAGCCCATCTCGTCCAGCCCAGCCGCAAAGAGTTTCTCGCGCTCGCCAAAGAGCACACCCTTGTTCCCGTTTGCCGCACGTTGACGGCCGACCTGGAAACGCCGGTTTCGGCGTTCCTGCGGGCGGCGTGGCCGGAACGGGAGTGCTTTCTGCTGGAGTCAGTGGAAAACGGCGAGCAGGTGGGGCGCTACACGTTCATCGGGCTGGCTCCATTCAAGCGGATTGTGGCGCGCGGGCGTGAGATCACCATCACCGAGGGCAAAAAGGTAGTCCAGGTCGAGGATGACATCTTTGCCGTGCTACGGCGGGCACTGGGCGGGCATAAACCGGCGCGGCTGCCGGGGCTGCCGCCGTTTACCGCCGGGGCCGTGGGCTTCTTCTCGTATGACGCGGTGCGCCAGATCGAGCGTTTGCCCGAACTGGCAGCCGACGAGTTGGGCGTTCCCGACGCCTGTCTGCTGTTTTTCGACGAAGTGCTGGCCTTCGACCACGTGCGCAAGGAGATCTGGCTGGTGGTGACGGCTGACGTGACGCGCGGCAAATCTGCGGACGCTCCCGCCCATGCCTACGAAAAAGCCGTGGAGCGGCTGGAGAAGCTGGAAAAACGCCTGGCCCAGCCTCTGCCCAAATTGGCGGCGCCACAAGGGAAAGGCAAGCTGAAGGTGAAGCACCGCACGGCGAAGAAGGATTTCCTGGCCGCCGTGGACCGCACCAAGGAATACATCGCCGCCGGCGACATTTTTCAGGCAGTTCTGTCGCAGCGCTTCGACGTGGAGCCGGGAGCCGACAGCTTCCAGGTCTATCGGGCACTGCGCACCGTGAACCCCAGCCCCTATATGTACTTTCTGCGCTTTGCGCCGGAGGGGCCGCTGGGCGGGTCGCCCGATAAGCCGGGGCACTCGTCCAAAAAGAAAAAACAGCCCACAGTCGCGGTGCAGACCGTTGAGCTGGCGGGTTCGTCGCCGGAGTTGCTGGTGCGCGTACACCAAGGCAAGGTGGAGTACCGTCCCATCGCCGGGACGCGCCCGCGCGGGGCCGATGAGAAGGAAGACGAGGCGTTGGCCGAGGAGATGATCCATGACGAGAAGGAGCGCGCCGAGCATGTGATGCTGGTGGACCTGGGGCGCAACGACGTGGGCCGGGTGAGCGAGTTCGGCTCAGTCAAGGTGGACCGGCTGATGTTCGTCGAGCGCTACTCGCACGTGATGCACATTGTGAGCGCGATCGAAGGCCGGCTCAAGCCGGAGTTGACCGCCGTCGATGCCTTGCGCGCCTGCTTTCCCGCCGGCACACTGAGCGGCGCGCCCAAGGTGCGGGCCATGGAGATTATCGAGGAGTTGGAACCGGCGCGGCGCGGAACCTACGGCGGTGCGGTGCTCTACGCTGACTTCTCAGGCAATCTCGATTCTTGTATTGCCATTCGGTCCATGCTTGCTGCCGGCGGCAAGGGCTACGTACAGGCCGGCGCGGGAATCGTGGCCGACTCAGTGCCGGAATCGGAGTATCAGGAATCGATCAACAAGGCGCAGGCGGTGATTCGGGCGATTGAGCGGGCTCGGGAGATGTAATCACTTGTTAATGGACGCTGCTTATTTTCCGAGCTACGTGAGTTATGATTACTTACCATGATTCGAGCGATGGTCCCGCCGTTTGTCCTGGCATTTCTACTAGTTTCTGCATCAATTGTCATTGCACAGAGCAGCCCTCCTACCGTGACCGTAAAATCTTTCGGCGACGTGGTGTCACATGCTGAAAAAGCGGTTGCTCTGCATTCAAAAAATACTCCCTCTTACCACCTAAAGGCGAGTGTCGTTGAAACAACCAATCCGAAGTCGGAATATCGAGCTGAGATTGAGGAATTCTTTCAGTCAGAAAGGAACTGGCGGCGGACCGTTACGGCTCCGGGGCTTTCATGGACGCAGGAGGTACGCGACGGCATGCTACAGGATGAGTATTCAGGGGATTATGCCGCTTTCTGGCTGAGAGAATTGCTGAGTGGAATTACTGACCCAATACCGAACCCCAAGCAGCTGGAGCAAATCCAGCAGCCCTTTCGCGTGACCGAAGGGTCCCACTCAAGCAGCTGCATGCGAAATCTTCCGGGCAATCTGCAAATTTGTATCGAGGGCGAACATGGCGCTTTCGATTTCGTGAGTTCCGATCCTGGCGGAATTGAATTTCATGATTATCAACCATTCCATCAGAAGTGGATTGCGCGAAAGTTGATCTCGAATCCTGAAAGCGGGACAACTCTGCAACTCACGATTACTGACCTTTCCGATCTGAGGGGTTCAGTCCCTTCTGCTCCGCTCGCCCCTAATCCAACGCCACTTATGACGGCTGTCGTCGCCCAGACTGTCGAGCAGGCTCTGCTCAAATCCGACGCACACCTGTCTTGGCCTCTCGTCCGAGGCGGAAATATAAAAGGAAATGTGAGGGTTTTCTTGGGGGTTGGTCCGGACGGAAGGGTACGAGAAGTCTGGCCGGAAGGCAGCGACAACGGCGAGATAGAAGACTTTGCCCGGCAGCAGATCAGGAACTGGCAGTTTACGCCTTATCTTTTGAATGGCCTGCCAATCGCCGTCTCTACACATTGGACGATGCCGTTTGAGACAAAAATAGGCATTCCGCTACCTGAGCTTTCCGATGCCGAGGTTCGCAAGCTTGCCAGTCATATCGTCGAACCGTCCTTCGCACCAGGGTCGGTTAAGCCAGGTCAGGAGTTGCGTGTGAGCATCGCGGTGAACGAGCAAGGGAAACTCGCCGGGGTGGGCAATCCAGACGGGCTAGGCCTGCCCTTCATGGCAATCTACGGTGCTGTCTCTCAATGGAATTTCCGACCGCTCATACAGGATGGCAAGGCGCAGTATTTCCACGCTTGGCTGGTATTCAAGGTGCGCTGACCGGTTTCTTCACCCGTTTGTGCGTTCACTCAATGCACCGCCCGTCTCCCAGCGGTTGGCCTATCTTTAAAACTGCTTCACTCTGCGCCGAAGATGCGGCGGAAGAAGTGGCCAATGCTGCTGAAGAATCCAGACTTTTTCCTGGGCGCGGGCGGGCTTGCGGCTGGATTCTGGGTTGCGCTGGCTGACGCCGCAGCCGGTTGCGCGTCCGCGATGGGCTGGGGCGCGTGGTCCGCGCTGTTGTAGGCCAAGGTCTCGGTGGTCTGCGGCGCAACGCCGGGCTTCGCTGCGGGACTAGGAGCCGGCGCGGCCAACGGCGCAAGGCCCTCGCTCTGCGCCAGCGGAAATTCGTTCCCTTTGGGCGCAGGCGGCGGGCAGCCGCAGGGCTCCTTTTCCTGGTCCACCACCTCGTGCAGGCTGCCGTGCTGAAACATCACGCGCTGGCCGGGTTGCACACGATAGGCTCCGCCTTCAAAGACGCTGGAAACCAGTACGTAAGGCGCGTTGGCCCCGGCATTATCCACGCAGGTGTCTCCGTGCTGGCCCAGGCGAACCTTCACCTCAGCCGCGCCGGGACCGCCGATGAGAATGCGAAAGTCCGGGGTGAGCAGAATGTCAGAGTTGCGGCCTGTGGCGAAACTGGCCTCGACAGCTCCATGGTCCATGGCCATCAGCAGGCCCGGAATCTCGCCGGCGGGAACGCTTGCGTCGGCGGCCAGCTTGACGGTGGTCGAGGCGCAGACGCGCAGCACTCCGCGATGGGGCAAGGTGACCTGGGTGGTCAGGGAGCCGGAGGTGATGGTGCCGCTGGCGGCGATGATGGCCTTCCCCTGGAAGACTTCGAGCGCACCGGTAACTTTCGCCGCGGCGTCGGGATTCTTGCCGTCCAAGGGAACGATTGCGATGGGGCCGGCCGATCCTGGCGCGGCATCGGGAGCCGCAATCGGCGGCGGCACAGCGCTTGCCGCTGGAGCGTCCTGTGCCACCAGCAATGGCGCAGAGACCAAAGCCGCCACCAGCACGAGAACAAGGCCAACGCTTTGAGCGGCGGACGAGCCCTCAAGTACCCAAAGGGCGGTCGCTTTGAAAGCGCGCATGTTCTCCGCAGCGCTCGAACATTTGCGGCCCGTCCATACTCGCATCGGCGCTTGCATAGCGGCTACATTTCCAGGAAGTTGCGGATCATCTGGTGGCCACCCTCGGTCAGGACGCTCTCGGGATGGAATTGCACGCCCTCAATGGGCAGGGTGCGATGGCGCAGGCCCATGATCACGGAGCCGCTGCCGGAAGCCGATGTGCGCGCCGTAACCATGAGTTCATCAGGCAGGGAGTCCTCCTGCACGATCAGCGAGTGGTAGCGGGTACAGGTGAGCGGGGTGGGCAGGCCGGCGAAGATGCCCTTGCCGTCGTGCTCCACCGGGCTGGTTTTGCCGTGCATCAGGTGCTGCGCGCGCACCACCTGGCCGCCAAATGCCTCGCCGATGGCCTGGTGCCCCAGGCAGACGCCGAGCATGGGCGCCTTTCCGGCCATATGCCGGATGAGCGGGACCAAGATGCCTGCCTCGCGCGGGGTGCAGGGACCGGGTGAGAGCAGGATGCGCTCCGGCTTGAGCGCCTCAACCTGCTCCACCGTCAGTTCGTCGTTGCGATGGACCTCGACCTCCGCGCCCAATTCTCCGAGGTATTGGACAAGGTTGTAGGTGAACGAATCGTAGTTGTCGAGGACAAAGACCATGGTGAAGTCCAGTGTAGCGCGTAGGCCGGTGAACTTTGTCTGCTCACCGGTTGCACAGCGGCGGCGCATCTGCAAAACTGGCCATGGTTGCCAACGATGGTTCTTCATTTTCTGATTCAAGGACGCGTGCAGGGGGTAGGCTTCCGGTGGTATGTGCACCGGGAGGCCAGCGAGCTTGACCTGCGCGGATGGGTGCGCAACACCGAGGACGGCGAAGTTGAGGTGGTGGCGTCCGGCACAGAGGCCGATCTGGCCGAGCTGAGGGCCAGCCTTCGCCGCGGGCCGCGCGGAAGCCGCGTCGACCACCTGATCGAGCACTACCTGGATGAGAGCGAAGCCGACGAACTCAGTTCGTTCCGGATCGAGGGGGCGTGGTAGTGGCAGGGAATAGGGAGTAGGGAGTAGGGAGTAGAAGGTCTCCTGTCAGGACAGAATGTCTCCTGTCAGGACAGAATTATGTGAAAAATCCGTGTTCCTGTGTGAGCAAGGAGCAGGAACCTCTTGACAACCGCTGAGGGGGGCCAAGCATTCGTCTATTCCCTATTCCCTATTCCCTATTCCCTATTCCCTATTTCCTATTTCCTGATTCCCGCTCCCTGCCCTTTATAATCTGTAGGGAAGACGAACCGCATCCGACTGTTCCCTTCCCGCGAATTCATCCAAGCATCATTCAGGAAGGGATGCACGCATGCCCGAAGAAATCAAGCCGGTGAAGCCGATTAATGTGGAAGCCTTGAAGGCACTGGTGCGCACGGTGCCCGATTTTCCCAAACCAGGGATTCTGTTCTACGACATTACCACTCTGCTGAAGGACAAAACCGGCTTTGCACAACTGATCGATGCGCTGGCGGCGCATTACATCGCGCGCAAGATCGACCTGGTGCTGGGCATCGAGGCGCGGGGATTTATTTTTGGCCCGGCGCTGGCTTACCGGCTGAATGCCGGATTTGTGCCCGTGCGCAAGCCGCGTAAATTGCCCGCTCCCGTGGCGAGGGTCACCTATGACCTGGAGTACGGGTCAGACAGCTTGGAGATTCACCTGGACGCCATTGCGCCCGGCCAGCGCGTGGTGCTGGTGGACGATCTGCTGGCCACTGGAGGCACCATGGAAGCGACGGTCAAACTGGTGAAGCAACTGGGCGGAGAGATCGCCGGGCTGGCCTTTGCCATCGAGCTGGACTTTCTGAAGGGCCGCCAACGATTCACGGACTACGACGTCTTCAGCCTGCTGCACTACGACGAGTAGCTGACCCAGGCTCTTTCGCCCGCATTCGGACGATGCCTCAGGATGCTTCCTCGGGCGCGTCATGCTGCGCGTCCGGCTGGGGCGCACCACCATCTTCCGCTGCTGCCGAGGCCGCGCTCGCAGCAGCGTCCTGGAACATCTGGGCGTCCGCGAAGCGGTATCCGACGTAGACATCCGTCAGCAGATAGAGCGGATTGGAAGGATCGTCTTCAATCTTCTTGCGCAATTGGCGGACAAAGGTGCGCAGGTACTCGACCTCTTCGCGACAATCTGCGCCCCACACCGCTGTCAGCAGCCTGGCGTAAGTTACCACCCGGCCGGCACGGCTCATCAGGCAGTGCAGAATATCGAATTCCTTGCGGGTGAGGTGCACCGGCTGGCCGCGCTTGGTTACTGTGCGCTTTGCAGGGTCGAGACGAATCTCGCCGATCTCGATGGGCGCATCTTCAGCGCGGACGGGAGCCCGGACGCGGCGCACCGCCGCGCGGATGCGCGCAATGAGCTCGCGGGTGCTGAAGGGCTTGGTAACATAGTCGTCCGCGCCCAAGTCCAGCGCCGCCACCTTTTCCTCTTCCTGGTCGCGAACGGTGAGCATGAGGATGGGCAGCCGGGGAGCGAAAGCGCGAATGCGGCGCAGGGTCTCAATGCCGCCAATGCCCGGCATATTCACATCAAGCAAAACTACATCGTAGGCCCCGGCGCGCAGCACGAGCAGCGCCTCTTCGCCGCGCGAGGCTTCGGCCACCTGAAAGCCGAGTTCAAGCAGTGGAGGACGCAGCGCTCTGCGGATGGCTGATTCATCGTCGACCACAAGAATACGAATGGAAGGCTGGCTCATCAAGAACACCTCTTCTGCACAGGGGCTGGAATGGCCGCAAAAAATGTGGTCCCCTCAATTTCATCGCTGGTGACCCAAACATAACCGCCATGAATCATGGCGACACGTTTGGCCACTGAGAGGCCGATTCCGGTGCCGGCGGCCCGGTTGGAGTAAGTGGAAGAACGATAGTAGCGATTGAAGATGCGCTCCCGGTCGGCCATGGGAATCACGGGACCGTAGCTATGCACCGAAAAAATCGCCTCCGCATTGGCATGGACCACGCGGATGGTGATGGTGGTGCCGAAAATGGAATATTTGCATGCGTTGTCGATGTACTGCGTCAGCAGCATGACCATCAACTGACGGTCGCAGCACAGCACCAGGTCGTCGTCCGGCAGATCGATGGAAACCTTCATGGTGGCCAAACGGTCTCTGAGGCTGGCCACAACTTCTTCAATGAGCGGTCCCACGCCCACAGGCGTGGCATGAACGGTCACTTCGCCGGCATCCAGCCGGGCGGTGGTGAGCAGGCGCGTGGTCAAGTCGCTCAACAGACCGGCCTGTTCATCGATCAGTGCCACCAGATCCGTTTGTCCCGGTGACAAATGCCCCATCTCTCCCAAGCCCGTACTGGCCGCGCGGATTGCCGTCAGCGGCGTCTTGTAGGCGTGCGCCAGGCTGTCCAGCACCGTGGCGCGAAGCTGCTCGGTCCTCCGCTCCGTCTCGATGCGACTCTCGTTGGCGAAGGCCCGATAGCGGTCAAAGGTAATTGCAATGAGCGAGGCAATGGCGTTGTTGGTTAATGGGCTGGTTTCGCCGCGCACCACCAGGCTGCCCACCGGCACCGTCCCCAGCCGCACCACACGGCGTCCAATTCCAGTGACGGGATCGTCGTCCGAGGTTTCGAAGTAGTAGACGTTCTGCGCCAACTCCAGCGGGTCTATACTCCATAGCCCGGCTTGATACACCTCATGCAGGTCTGCGTCAAAGACAGCCACCGCCTCCAGCGCGAAGATCTCGTGGACCAACTCCACCAACTGGGAGCCCGGCTCCACGTGCAGATTCAACTGCAGTGTCCGCCGGGTGAACTCATAAAGATCATGCATCTGGCCGCCCCAGGACTCAGCTTCTCGTGCATGCCCGGTGATGCGCGCCGAGAGCCGGCTCACCACAAGCGCGACCAGCACGAATGCCAGCAGCGTAACTGAGTTGACCGGATCGACTGCCGGATTGAGTTGCGGTTGACGCGTAGTGAAGTAACTGTGCACCACAACAGCCGTGAGCGATACGATGACCGCCTGCCAGAAACCGCACAGCAACGCAATGGGAATCACAATCAGCAGGTACAACAGCACAGCGACTGGAAGCAGCCATCCCGACCAGTGCGCCAGGGCCGCGGCCAGAATCACCGCCACAATCCCCAGGGCACACTCCAACGTGGACAAGAGCAGACGCGGTCCGGAGCGGCGCGAGAACTTCGCGCCGAAGCCCGAACGCACGGGAATGTAAGTTCCTGCCAATCTGTCACCAACCTCTCAATCCCAGCGGGATTCAAGAAAGTCCTGCCGGAGGAGTGCATCCATCCGCATGGAGAAAGCGCGGCCTAAGCAGTGCCCTTTCCATGCCACGAAACTGCCCGCAGCCTGGGTCACCATCCCAATAGGAGTTGATTTTCTGAGTCCGCACCAGGAAGGCGTAGAGGAATTTTAACAGGCCCCTGATGGAATTCTCACGGCGCATCCCGTATGTATCCGCATTACCGAATTGCCGGCAGCGGGTTTCCTCAGTGCGTCCCAGGCTCGAATCGCGATAAGGGGAACACAAAGAAAGCGTGAAAAGTTCTTTTTTGAATCCTCACGACTTCTTTATGTCCTCTTTGCAAACCTAGAGATACTTCGCACGACCGGATAACTCGAGGTACATGAGACTCCTCTCTTTGGAATCCACGCACTCAGTTTGTCCGTGTAGCTCTGAAGGCTTGACTGATTGATAAAGAGATTGCGCCGGACACGTTGCCGACATTTGCCTCCATTTTTTGGCTGAATTTATTCCGTGTCATACACCAAACATCTTTTCCTGGGAGGAACAGTGCCGATGTACATGAATCCAAACCGCATACTGCAATCGATGGCCGGAGCAGCCATGGCAATCGCCATGATGGCTGGCGCGCAGACACCGGCTTCGCCAGCACCAGCATCCGCGCCCGCGCCCGCACCGGCAGCGGCTCCCGCTTCAACCCCCGCTCCGGCCGACCAGACTCCGGCGGCTCCGGCCGCACCCACCTGGAGCGTTGGCCCCATGGACATCAGCGGTTTCATCGACGGTTACTACAGCTATAACGCTAACCGTCCAAGCGATACAGCCAACGGCCAGATCAATGACCTCTATAACTTCAACGACAAAACCGACCAGTTCAACCTGAGCGCAGCCAAGCTGACATTGAACCACGACCCCGATCCGATCGGCGCGCATATCGATTTCCTTTACGGCCGCACCAACTCGCTGATTAATGCAGCAGCGACCAACGGCGGCTCCTCCGATCAGCTTAACTATATCGAGCAGGCATTTCTCAGTTTGAAGCCGCCAAAAGCCAAGGGATTCGAACTGGACTTTGGTAAATTTGTTACTTCGGCGGGCGCGGAAGTGATCGAGTCAAAAGATAACTGGAACTACTCCCGTTCCCTGCTGTTTGCATGGGCTATTCCGTACTTTCACTTTGGCGCGCGCAGTTCCCTGCCAGTCTCAAAGACTGAGACGATCGGCCTGCAGGTGGTGAATGGCTGGAATAATGTCACCAAGTCCAACGGCGGCGTTACAGTGGGCCTCACCAGCGCCTACGCAAAGCCCAAGTACACCTGGAATCTGAACTACTACACGGGCCCCGAGAATTCCAACACACAGAAGGGCTATCGCAACCTGATCGACACCACCCTGCTGCTGACGCCCAACGCCAAATTCAATGCCTACCTCAACTATGACTATGGCCAGAACCGCGATGCCATTGTCACCGTGGGAACCGGCGAGGGCAGTTACAGCTATGGGGACAACAAGCTGAACCATTGGCAGGGCGGCGCTTTGGCGGCTCGTGAACAGGTGACCGCCAAGACCGCGCTGGCGGGCCGGTTCGAATATTTCGCCGATCCGCAAGGATTCGAGACCGCCACGGGCATCGGTCAGGATGTGAAGGAGTTCACAGGAACCTATGAATACAAGTGGGTCGAGGGTCTGCTGGCGCGGCTTGAGTACCGGCGCGACTGGTCAAACCAGCCCTTCTTCCACAAAGGCAATACCAATATGGTGGACGCGCAATCCACTGTAACGGCAGGGTTCGTGGCCTTCTTCGGGCCCAAGCGCTAAGCAACACGTACCCGCAATCCCGGCCGGGCTGAGGATGATCCAGGCCGGGATTGCATAGCCAATTTCGTGCAGGTATTCCCGTTCGCTATGGGGAAACAGCCTGCTTCTCATTTTCAGATTCCTCATTTCACCTTTATCTCGCCGACTCTAGTATTCAACTTAACCTTTGATCTCACCGTCTTGGGCCCGGATTGGAACCTGGATTACGGGCGAGTTTCACGAATATCCCGGGGGCCAGCCGCCGGGAGCAAGCATAGGAACCTCGAACCCTAGGAGATTGCTCATGGCAGACCAAAAAGCACCTCAGATGCAAGCCACCCTGGGCCTTACCGGGCTCACAAGCAATGCAATGGCCCTCATCGCCCCCGGCGCCTTTCTTTGGCTCACCTTCTACATCCAGGCCACCACCGGCACCACGGCGCCAGCCATGTGGCTGGGCATCTTTGCCGCGCTGCTGCTGTGTCTGGCCACTGCCGTGGCCTACGCCGAGATTTCGAAGCTCTATCCCGGCACAGGCTCCAGCTACTACTACGCGGAGCAGGCGCTGCTGTCGAAAGACAAAGCCTTCAAGTACGCCCGCGTGGCCAAGTTCATCGTCGGCTGGGGCTCGCACCTTTACTACTGGGTCTATCCCGGCGTGATGGTGGCCACCACCGGCATCTTCGTGGGCTATGTGGTCGGCTTCCTCTATCCCAACTTCCTCAGCGGTTCGAACCCTGGTCCCATCTTCATGGCGCTGATTGCGGTGGTCTTCTCGTTCTTTGTGGCCTGGATCGCCTCGAAGGGCGCGGGCGCCTCGACGGCCGTCAATCTGGCGATCAATATCGTGCAGATCTCCGCGCTTGTGGTCTTCAGCGTGCTGGCGCTAGGCTATCGCGTCAGCCATCCGGCCGGCGCGCCCGGCTTCCAGTACGATGGGCAGAGCCTTTCCACTTATACTTACCAGTTCGCCACCAACCCCAAGGACGGCTCGACGATTCGCGACGCCAGCGGTGCGCCGCTGCCCCTGCTGGATTCGGCAGGCAAGCCTGTCCCCTTCACCATCGACTATCCCGATCAGGACGCAAGCGGAAACTTTCTCACTCATAAGTCTGCCGCGTCAGTGATTGCGCCGCATAAGTTCAGCTTCATGTTTATCCAGGCCACGGTCGCCATTCTCATCCTGGTCGGCTTTGAGTCAGTTACCTCGATGGGAGGCGAGGCCAAAAATCCCACCAAGCACATTCCCATCGCCGTCATTGCCTCGCTACTCATCCAGGGCGTCATCTGTTACCTGTTTGAGTATTTCGCCGCCAACTACTTTCTCAACTCCGGCTACACAATGCAGAGCGCGGCAGGTTCCGCCGCGCCCATCGGCGACATGATGATTATTGTCGGCGACGGATTGCTGGGCCAGGGCCACGGCAAGTACTTCATGCTGGCCGAGGCGTTCACCGTCTTTCTGGCGCTGATCGGCACCACGCTGAGCTGCATGAACACCGGCGCTCGCGTAACCTACGCCATGGGCAAGGACGATGAGGCTCCGGAGCACTTCGGAATACTTCACGCCGAGTCCCTGTCACCGCGGCGCGCCATCTGGACGCTGGCCGTCATCTCCGCGATCATCGGCGTTGTCGCCGTCTCGCTGGTCTTCGCCGATGCCGGCGCCCCCACAGACGCCACCATTGCCGCACTGCCCCACGGCATCTTCTCCAGCTTCGGCTACGGCTCGCACGACCAGATGGCGGCGCTGCCCAACTCGTTGCTCACCATCACCCTCACCTCCAACTTCGGCACCTTCATTCTTTACGCGCTCAGTTGCTTCCTGTGCATTGTGGCCTTCCAAGGGCGCTCCGACTACAACGTGGTCCTGCACCTGCTCATTCCCGGATTCGGCCTGCTCGCCAACCTGGTTTGCATGGCCTTTTACCTGATCAGTCCCGTGTTCGGCCTGGGTACCTTCAAGGAGCCGCTCCTGGCGCTGGGTATCTCAACCATATGGGGCATCTACGGAGCTATTTATTTCCTTCGCTCTTCAAAGAAGAAGGGCAAGTCAATCCTGCTCGAAGCCAAGTAGACTTCACGGGCATCGCAACCTAACCCCTACCGCTGGGTGGCCTCTGATCTCGATCTCTTCTTCTGGAGAGACGCGGATCAGAGAACCACCCAGTGGCCTTTTTGAAGTCGATGTTTCACAATCTCTAAAAAGGCATCTTCCCTGCGCCCATGCGGAGGATGCATGAGGCGGCAGCGCCCATGTTGGATGTTCAGTTCGGCCAGGCAAGCGACTTCGGCAAGGTTCGTACCAACAACGAGGATGCCATGGGGTCCTTCATCCCCACCTCGCGCCATCAGGCCCGGTCCCACGGCTATCTGTTCGCCGTAGCCGACGGAGTAGGAGGCCTTGACCTGGGCGAGGTTGCCTCGGCCACAGCCATATCAGTCATCACCGGGGAGTTTCCCAAGGCCCAGGCAGGCACCATGCTCATCAGCCTGCTGCCGCGCCTCATCCAGAACGCCAATGCCGCCGTCCACGATTGCACCCTGGCGCCCCAATATCGCGGCAAGAATATGGCCACCACGGTTGTGGCCTGCGCGCTCCGCCACGATCAGGCCATCGTCTCACACGTGGGCGACTCCCGGTGTTACCTAGTTCGCAATGGGCACGCCAAACAGGTCACTCAGGATCACACATGGGTCAACGAGCAGAGAAAGATGGGCTTGATCTCTTCAAGCGAGATGGCCGATTCCGAATCGCGGCACGTGCTCACTCGTTCGCTGGGGCCGGAGATGTTCGTCTCCGCGGACACCACCGCCCTCACCGTGCAGGCCGGGGACGTGCTGGTATTGTGCACCGACGGCTTGCATGACGAGATGCCTGAGCCGCTGTTGGCAGAAATCGTTTCCCAAAACAAGAATATCGATGAAGTCGCCCGCGAACTGGTGGCCCGCGCCGTGGAACTCGATGGCGGAGACAACACCACCGCGCAGGTCATCCGCATACGCTCGGTCGAGCAGGTGGGCATGTACCGTGGACGCCCCTACCGGCTGCCCACCTAATGACGAAAAAGGAGATTCGTTTCGCTCCTCCGGCGAGGTCCAAAACTCTCCCTCTGTCACAGGTGCATGGCGCTCACCTGCGCCTCGGCGTGGGTCACAGCGGCAAGCGGCTCCCGCAGCGTGAGCACTGGACAGCGCGCGTGGGCCAAAACCCGGTAAATGGTGCGGTCGCGGGTGAGATTCTCGAAGACCGAACGCTCGGTGGCTCCCAGAACGATGAGGTCGGCATGGGTCTCAGAAGCCTCAGCCAGAATTTCGATGGATGGGTTGCCATGCACAACATGCGGCTCGATGACGGTGCAGGAATCGGCGCCCGATTTGACGTTTCCCGTCTCCTGCGCAAGAATCTGCAGCTCACGCAGGGCGACCGAGTCGAGACCCGTCGGCAGGCCCTTGCGCTCCATTTCATCTACGGGTGGAAGCACATGGAGCAAAACCAGTTTTGCTCCCTGATTGGCCGCCATCTGGCAAGCAAGCGCTGCGCTCGGGCGGGAGGTCTCTCTAAGTGTGGTGGCATGGAGCACGACGCGTTCGTGCTTCTCCACCGGGAGATGAGCCTCGGGTCCCACGGTCACGACCGGGAGGTTGACCGAGCGCAGCACTTGTTCCGCCACGGAACCCAGGAGCAGCTTGTTGAGCTTGCTGCGGCTCCGGGTGCCGAGAAGGACTCGATCTACATGAAACTGGCGAAGCGCGGCGGCAATCTGCTGGGCGGCATGTCCCTCGCGCACCAGCGCATCGCAACTGATACTCTGCCGGTGCGCTAACTGGCACCACGGTTCCAGCGCCCTGGTTGCAAACTCCAACGCGCCAGCCGGATCGTAGTAGGGCATGCCAATGGCATCCGACGCCAGAGCCGCGCCGGACGCAACCACATGGAGGAGAATCAGCCGCGCCCTTGTCTCGGCTGCCTGTTCAAGCGCAAACGGCATCAGCCGATCGAGGTCGCTCAGATCGGTGGCAACGAGGATCACGGCCGGATGAGTCCAGCAATCCCTCGCGGAATCGGGCATGGCATTCACCTCGTACACGACAGCGTGGCACTGAAGAAAAACAGGAGATGTGCCAGCGCGCACCCGCAGAAGTGATTTAGATCACCATGAGATCCATTCGACGCAGCCAAAAGCTGGAAGCCGCCTTTACGACAGGTGGGTGAAGGGCCGCTCGGCCAGTTTGCGCGGCAGAGGCAACGGCGCCAGGCCAGCGGTCGAGCCAGCCATGACTTCAGTGAATGCCTTGCGGAAGGCGAGCATCTCGTCATGTGTTCCGACGGTGATGCGCACACAGGTGGGCCAGGATGGCCAGATGCGGCCGATGTAAATCTCCTTGTCTGCCATGGCCGCAAGCACTTCCTTGCCAGGGCGGCGCACGTCGAGCATGAAGCAGTTGCTCACCGAAGGAGTGCAGGCATAGCCGTTCGACTTGAGCCACGCAAGCGTGTCGGTGCGGATGTCGGCGATGATCCGCTTGCGAGTGGGAACAAGGTCCTTTTCCAGCAAACTGGCCTTGGCCGCGGCCAGCGCGGTGATGGGCAACGAGTTCATCCCGAAAACCTCGTACTTCTTGAGCAGATCGGGCCGCCCGATGGCAAAACCCATGCGGATCCCGGCCATTCCATAGAGTTTGGAAAAGGTGCGCAGGACAATGACGTCCCTGCCCTCTTTCACAAAATCCAGCGAAGACGTGACGTCGGAAAGATGGATGTAGGCTTCATCGATCAGCAGGATGGCGCCCTTGGGGGTATTGGCCACGGCGTACTCGATGTCGGCGCGGGGGGTGGGGGTTCCGGTGGGGTTGTTGGGGTTGCAAATGTAGATCACACCCGGCGCGGAGGAGGCAGCAACCATTGCCTTGATGTCGTGCTCGGCTGCGCCTTTGGGATCGGCCAGCGGAATCCTGATGACCGGAGCACCCGAAGCATGCGCAGCCCATATGGGAGCCTCGTAACCAGGGTCGGCGATCACCAGAGGCTTGCTCTTGCCGGTAAAGGCAAGCACCGTGAAGTGCAGCGGATCGCTGGAGCCGGCAAAGGGCAGCACAGACTCCGGATCGAGGCCTTCAATCCTGGCGAACGTCGCGGCTAGGTCCTCCTGCATGTCGAACTCGTAGCGGCCGCCCTTGGGAATTATGTCTGCGATCGCTTGGCGCGCCGATTCCGAAGGCCCGAGCGGGTTCTCGTTGGCGTCAATATGAATGCCCTTGTTGGGATCGGCGAACTTGGGACGCTCAGCAAGAGCGAGGCGGGCTTCCGTCATGATGGGCAGGCTGGCTAGGGCGGATGCGCCGGCAGCAAAACGGAAGAAAGCACGGCGGGAGAAGCCGCTACAACCTGTGGGGTCAACAGAAGAATGCATGGGCGAGGCTCCTTGGGACAGAGGTGGTCATGGTCTGCATAGATTGCTGTACGCCCGCGAGAACCGCGGTTGCCGGGATGCCAGGGATGTGGATGCACGGGAAAGGGGATCCCATGTCTCAACGTACCTTCACCAGCGTAAGGATGACAAGAAGATTTCCCACAGATATTAGAAGATGGGTCGGATATGGTACACTTCGTCCGGTAAACGCTTACTGAACTCTGGTTGCGTTCTCGATTTTCTCGCTTTCTGTTTCGCGAAAGATGGTGGGCGGACGGCCGGATATTTTTCCGATGGCGCGGTTTGCCGCTTGACAATCGTGCGAGTAAACCCATTTACTTAGGGGCGGACGTCCGCGCGCTTTACGGACGAATTCACCCCTTTTCAGGTGACGCAATGTTCGGATTGGTCCCAGCTTTCACCGCAGCCGGCTTCTTCTCTCCGCATCCGGCCCTCCTGGCTTTCAGCGCAGAACCTCTGGCGCATTTGAGCTCGCTCGACATCGCCGTGATCGCCATCTACTTCGCGATGGTCTTATGGATCGGCTTCTACCTCAAAGGCAGGTCGAACACCAGCGAAGAGTTCTTCATGGCCGGCCGCGAGATGACCGCCTGGATTGCGGGTTTGAGCTTCGTTTCAGCCAACCTCGGCTCCCTGGAGCTGATGGGCTGGGCAGGATCGGCCTACCAGTACGGCATCCTGGCCACACATTGGTATTGGGTCGGCGCCATCCCCGCCATGCTCTTTCTCGGCCTGGTGATGATGCCCTTCTACTACGTGTCGAAGACGCATTCGGTCCCCGGCTACCTGAACCTGCGCTACGGCGAGCACGCCCGCATCCTGGCCGCCTTCTCCTTTGCCCTGGAGATGATCCTGATGAGCGGCGTGAACATGTTCGCCATGGCCGTGGTGATGAAGGTGGTGCTGGGCTGGGATATCACCTTCAGCATCCTGGTCTCCGCCGCCGCGGTCACGCTGTACGTTGCCCTGGGCGGGTTGCGCTCAGCCATATTCAATGAAGTTCTACAGTTCGTGCTCATATGGGGCGGCGCGCTGCTGGTGCCTATCCTGGGCATGATTCAGGCCGGGGGCATAGGCGGACTGAAGACCAAGATCATCGCCAACATGCACTCCGACAGCTACTTCCACCTGTGGCGCGACACCGGCAGCTTTGCTGCCAACCCAATGGGAGTGCACTGGACCGGGATCGTCTTCGGTCTGGGATTCGCGATCAGCTTCGGGTATTGGACCACTGACTTCCTGGTGGTGCAGCGCGTGCTGGCAGCCCGCAATCTGCGCGCGGCACGTATGGCACCGATCATCGGGTCGTTCTTCAAGATGGCGGTTCCGTTCATCGTCATTCTTCCCGGTCTGCTGGGACTGGTTCTGTTGCAGAACCCCGACGGCAGCCGCCGCCAACTGGTGGGTGAGGATGTAGTCGCCGCCTGCTCGGTCGCCTCCGCCACCGGCAAGGTCGAAGATCCGGCGGCCTGTTCGGGGGCTATGACGTCCAAGACCAATCTCTCCGCCGAGGCCCAGCAGAAGGTGCTGAGCGGGGCCGGCGGGATGGAACTGCACAGCTACAACCAGGCTTTGCCGCTGATGATGGTGCGCTACCTCGGGCCGGGCCTGCTGGGTCTGGGCATTACCGCTCTGATTGCCGGCTTCATGAGCGGCATGGCCGGCAACATCAGCGCCTTCTCAACCGTGTGGACTTACGACATCTACAAGCCGCTGATCAATAAGAAAGGCTCGGATAGCCACTATGTAGCGGTGGGCCGAATGGCGATCGTGATCGGCGTGGGTGTTTCTATCGGCGCCGGCTATCTGGTGCAACATGCGCACGGCATCATGGATTATGTGCAGGCGCTGTTCAGCATCTTTATCGCGCCGCTTCTGGCCACCATTCTCCTGGGCATGTTCTGGAAACGCGCCACCAGGATCGCCGGCTTTCTGGGCCTGCTCTTCGGCATTGTCTTTTCCGTAAGCCTGTTTGTGTGGGTCCACATCAATCCTGCCAAGCTGGCTTACGTGGCCTTGTCGCCCGATGCCAAACCGATGGCGGAAAATGTCTTCCGCGCACTGTGGGCCTGCCTTTTCACCGCGATCGTCATCTTCTTGGTGAGCATGTTCACCAAGCCGAGGCCGGTTGAGGAACTGGACGGGCTGGTCTATGGCGCGACCGTTCTTCCCAAGGAAGAGTCCGTTCCGTTTTATAAGAACGAGTGGGTGTGGGCAGGGCTCGTCGTGGTCATCTTTGCCGCGCTCAACATCCTGTTCTGGTAACAAGCGAGATTCCGTAGCCGGATGCGAGATAAACTCCCATCCGGCTGCGACACAGGAAAGGAAAGAAATATATGCATGGTTCTGGAATTCCCATCTGGTTTTTCATTGGAGTGCTGCTGCTCATCTATGGGTCGATGATCCTTGGCTATGGCGTGTATGAATGGGTGGACGTCGCCTATTATGGCGGCCAATATCCGGCAGGGGTGCAGTTGACCAGCCTGCACACGCCGGTCTGGTGGGGCGGCATTCTGACGGCTCTTGGATTGCTCTATGTTTTGAAGTTCCGCCCGGGGCAGGCAAAGAAATAGCGATCTCCGCGTTCGTGGAGTTGAGGCGGATAACGCAAGTCGGATCTGTTGGAAGACATGCGCGCCAGGCCGTCCTGGCGCCAGAAGCAATTGAAACGCATTCCTGTCGTAGGCGTTCCGGAAGGATGGCGGCATCTCCGGGCCCGGCAGGCGCAATGAAGCCGCGAATGCGGCAGGAATTGAAGGAGAAGAGAACATGGCAGCGCAACGTACGATGACATTCGGGATTGTAGTGGGCAATCGCGGCTTTTTCCCGGGCCATTTGGCCAAGACTGGCCGCGATGAAATTATCTCCGTTCTGGAAGCTGCGGGAGCACGAGCCGTGGTGTTGAGCCCGGAGGAGTCAAGGCATGGCGCGGTGGAAACCTACGCCGAGTCGCAACTGTGCGCCGAGCTCTTCAAGAAGCACGCCGAGGAGATCGACGGAATCATCGTCACCCTGCCGAACTTCGGCGAGGAACGCGGCATTGTGGATGCGATCCGGCTCTCCGGGCTGAAGGTCCCAGTGCTGGTGCAGGCCACGCCCGACCGCTCCGACGACATGACGATCGCCATGCGCCGCGATAGCTTCTGCGGCAAGATGAGCGCTTGTAACAACATGATGCAGTACGGCATTCCGTATTCGCTGACCACGCTGCATACCGAGAGCCTGTCTTCGCCCGAATTCAAGGCGGATCTGGAGTGGTTCTCGGCGGTCTGTCGCGTTGTGAAGGGCCTCAAGAATCTACGCATCGGCTCCATCGGCGCGCGTCCCACGGCGTTCAACACCGTGCGCTACTCCGAGCGCATCTTCGAAACCAACGGTATCTCCATCGAGACGATCGACCTCTCGGAAATATTCGGCCGCATCAACCGCATGAAGGACACCGACGATGCCGCGCAGGCCAAGCTTGCCGCCATCAAGAGCTATGTGAGCACCTCCGGCATCTCCGACGCCGCGCTGCTCAAGATGTCCAAGCTGGGCGCAGTGATCGACGGCTGGATGGCGCAGGCCCATGTGACCATCAGCGCCGTGCAGTGCTGGACCTCGATGGAAGAATTCTTTGGCGTGGTGCCCTGCACCATCATGAGCATGATGAGCAACAACCTCATCCCCTCGGCCTGCGAAGTGGATGTGCCCGGAACGCTCAGCATGTATATGCTGGCCCTGGCCAGCGGAACGCCCTCGGCGCTGCTTGACTGGAACAACAACTACGGCAGCCATCCTGACAAGTGTGTTTGCTTCCACTGCTCCAACCTGCCCAAGCACTTCTTCGCCCAGCCTCCGACCATGGACTACCAGGCGATCATCGCCGGCACGGTGGGCAAGGAAAACACGTTCGGCACCTGCGTGGGACGCGTGAAGGCCGGGATCATGACCTATGCGCGCTTCTCTACCGACGACCGCCGCGGCGTGGTTCGCGGCTACACGGGTCCCGGCAAATTTACCGACGATCCTCTGGAAACCTTTGGCGGCGCCGGCGTGGCCGAGATTCCGCAGTTGCAGAAGCTGCTGAAGTACATCTGTCGCGAGGGCTTCGAGCACCACGTAGCGGCCAACTTCAGCGATGTCTCAAAGGCCATTCACGAGGCTGCGCGCTACCTGGGCTGGGAGAGCTACCACCACCCCGCGCTCGAGGACTGACAAAGGCTAGGGAACAGGGACTAGGAAACAGACACCACGCTGGGTGCCCCATCCTTGCGCCTTTCTTCTGGCGCAAGGGTGGAAAAGCACGAACCTCTGGCGATGTCTGTTCCTCAGAAAAAGGACGAGCAATCATGAGTAAAAGAATCAGCAAGAGCCTGGTGGTAAATGGCGAAATTCTGGTGACGGAAGCCGCGTGGAATGCGGAATTGGACGCGAAGCACGGGCAATTAGTGGAATGGATGCACGCGCAGCACCTGGCTGGCGTGTTGCTGCGGCGGCATGAGAATCTGGCATGGTTGACGGGCGGCGCGGTGGAGGAGCGGGTCTGCACGGCTGGCGAGACCGCGGTGGCTTCGCTGCTGGTGACCGCGGCGGGCAGGCGCTATTACCTGACCACGGAGAATGAAGCACCGCGCGCCCACGACGAGGAGTTCGGCGCGCTGGACTTTGAGCCGGTGCTCTTTCCCTGGTGGGCGGATGAAACGGCGGAGGCTGCTGTCCGGTTCGCCGGTGGTCCGGTCGGTTCCGATACGCCGGGCGCGGGGCTGATGCCGGCAAACATCTATCCCCTGCGCGCGGCGCTGAGCGAAACCGAGGTTGCGCGCTACCGCTGGCTGGGCGCGGAGACCGCTGCTGCCACGGTTGAGGCACTCAACCAAGTCGAGCCCGGCCTCAGCGAGTATGATCTGGATGCCATCACCTCTGCCGGTCTGTTGCGCCGCGGCATTCTGCCTTCGGTGGCTCTCTATGCCGTGGACGATCGCATTCTCAAGTACAAGCACGCCGTACCGCGCGGCAATCGGCTCAAGCAGTTCGCCATGCTGAACCTCTGCGCGCGCAAGTGGGGATTGGTCATCTCTATCACACGGTTTGTTCACTTTGGCGCGCTGCCTGAGGACCTTGCGGAACGCTTCCAATCCGCTGCGCAGGTGAACGCCGCCCTTCTTGATGCAACATGCGCAGGAGCAAAATCAGCGGAACTGTTCCGCGTGGCCAAGGCGGCCTACGAGGACGTGGGTTTCCCCGGCGAGGAGCGGTTCCATCACCAGGGCGGTCCTACCGGATACGGCGAGCGCGAGTGGATAGCCACGCCCGAGGGAATTGAGGTGGTGGTCAACAACCAGGCCTTCGCCTGGAATCCCAGTATCCACGGTGCCAAGACCGAGGACACCGTGATTCTGCGCGATGGCCGGATCGAGTACCTGACCTCCACGCAGGAGCTGCCGGTGATGCAAGCCAGCGTGAACGGGAGTGCCTATTTCGCGGCCGGCGTGCTGGTGAAGTGAAAAACAAGGAATAGGGAACAGGGAATAGTGGAAGTGCTGTGTATCGGCCAACTCGGTAGTGGGTTAGTTTGAATTTTCGAGGGCTTGGATCGGTGTCTTCCGATCCGCTTTCAGGGCATGATGTGTTTCTTGCGGGCGGAATATCCACTCGGTATCCGCAGCCTATTCAGTATGGATGGGCTGCGGTTTTTTTGTTTCCTATTTTCTGCTCCTTAACACCCTTCCTTGGGCTGCAACGTCAGGCGGGCAGTAAATACGACCAATGCGGCCCACAGCGTATCGGCGGCCAGCAGGTGCGCCACCTGAATCCACAGCGGAGCCAGCAGGATGACATCCAGTAATCCCAGGGTATAGACCACGGCCAACAGCAACAGCACCAGCGCGGACAGGCCGCGATTGTCCCAGGACGCGGTTCCGTGCGAGGTGCGTCGCGCTGCGCGCACCAGAAGCCAGATGAGGAAAATGCTGGCCAGGAACGCAACCGTTGGATGCGTCCAGCGCCAGCGCACCAGCCAGCCGCTGGAGGCGGAGAAGTCCTGCGCGAGGGCCAAACCGAGCGAAGAGGCCGGAAAAAGCGTGTCGCCCAGCGCGGCCAGCGACCCGGTTACGCCCACAATCATCACCACAATCACGGTGGCAACGGCGCCGAAGGGAGCCGACAGGCGGATAGTGCCGCGCAGATAGCCCGTGCGGCGGCTGAGCAGGTGGGCGGTGAGGGTGATTGCGGCCAGCAGCAGCAGCGTGTTGGTGAGGTGCAGCGCGAGGTAAGCGGGCCGGATGGGCGACTGGCTCTGCGCCGTGAGACCGAGTTTGACCAGAAGCGCCCCCAGCACCGCCTCAATCACCGTGAACACCACGGCGGCGATGGCAGCCGCGCGCGCCAAGTGGCCGCGCACCGTTCCGGCGAAGGTCCACACCAGTAGCCCCACGACGGAAAAGAGCGAGAGAGCGCTGGTGATGCGATGGGTGAACTCGATCATCGTATCGACGCGCGGCGAGTGCTGCAGGACCGTGCCGTTGCACAGCGGCCAGTGGTCCCCGCAGCCGGCTCCCGACCCGGTGGCGCGCACCAGCGTACCCCACAGGATGACGGCGATGAAGTACACCAGCACGCCCCAGGCAAAGCGTCGCAGAGCGGGCGATGACAGGCGATTGGAATCGACGGGAACTGCGGAAGTGGACATGAAGAAAGACTCCGGACGGACCCCTCAGTGTAGAACAAGCATCCGGTCCCGTGTTCTACGGTTGGCCTGCTCGCATCATGCTAAAACAGGCCAGGAAGCAAGAGTCTTTCTCACGGCTTATTCCCCCATCAACCGCACCACATGGTTGACGATGATCAGGTCTTCGGCGGGCGGAATGACGCGCACCGTTACCGGCGAGTTCTCGGCGGAGATGGTGGCTTCGCCGCGGACGTTGTTGCGTTCCTTGTCAACGATGATGCCCAGAGCACCGAGCGCCGCGCAGATTTCACCGCGGGCAGCGATATCGTTTTCGCCAATGCCGCCGGTGAAGACCAGCATGTCCAACCCGCCCAACTCGGCCACAAAGCTGCCGATCCACTTGACGAGGGTCCAGTTGAACTTGTCCACGGCCAGTCGCGCCTTGGCATTGCCGGCGTTGATGGCGTCGCGCAGGTCGCGCATGTCGTTGGAGAGTTCGCTGACGCCCAGCAGACCGGCCTTCTTGCTGGCCACGATCTCCAGTTGATCGGCAGCCTCGCCGGCGGTCATGCCGGCCTCCACAAACTGGCGCAGGATGAACAACAGCACGCCGGGATCGATGTCGCCGGTGCGCGTGCCGCTGATGATGCCGCCGGTGGGCGTGAGGCCCATTGAGGTATCAAGGCACTGGCCGTGCAGAATGGCGGAGATGGATGCGCCGTTGCCCAGATGGGCGACGATCAGCTTCTCAGGGACGTTCGGCTGCAACTGGTAGACGATCGACTCGTAAGAGATTCCATGCGCTCCGTAGCGGCGCACGCCCATGGCTGCATACTCGGGTGGGATGGGCATGCGCTTGGCCACCTCGGGCATGGTGCGATGGAAGTAGGTGTCGAGGATGACGAAGTTGGGGACGCCGGGGAACAGGCGCAGGGCCTCGCGCATGATATAGACGGCGATGGGCGTGTGCAGCGGCGCAAAGGCCGTGTAGCGCTCCATCTCGTCGATCAATTCCGGCGTAATGCGCTGGTTCTCCTGCACGGTTGGGCCGCCGGAAACCATGCGATGGCCGATGGCCGCCGGAGCGGGGAAATCGCCCGAGTGCAGAGCGTCGGCCACCAGTTTGAACGCTACGGCACGCGTGGGCAGAGCCGGAGTTTGATCGACAAGCTTCTTGCCGCCGGCATCCTTGATCCAGAACTTGCCCAGATCGGTGCCAATACCGTCGACCGCGCCTTCAAAGAGCTTGGCACGCTCGCCGCTGCCGGCTTCATAGACTGAAAACTTGATGGAAGAAGAACCGCTATTCAAAACTAATACAGGCAAAGACGACATGAGTGAGAAACCTCTCGAGTTTGGGCTGGACGCTTTAGCAGGCCAGCAAGTTAGCGAGTTAGCAGCGCTGCGCCATGCTCGCGGGGTTACAGGAGGGATTCCCAGTTTAGGAATCCCTCCTGTTGATAAGTTAGCTTTGGGGCCAGCGCCAATTCCTTATCTCGGGCAGGTCGTCGCCGTTTTCGGCCACATAGAGACGGTGGCGCTGGATGGCCTCGGAATACCACTGTTCGGCCGCGCTCACATGGGAAGCCATCCGCGGCACACGCTTGATCACGTCGAGCGCGAGTTGGAAGCGGTCAATGTTGTTGAGTACGCACATATCGAAGGGGGTGGTGGTGGTGCCCTCTTCCTTGTAGCCGCGTACATGGATGTTATCGTGGTTATGTCTCCGGTAAGTGAGCCGGTGAATCAGCCATGGATAACCGTGGAAGGCGAAGACGACCGGCGTGCCGACGGGGAACAAGCGGTCGAAATCCTCGTCAGGAAGTCCATGCGGATGCTCGGACTGCGGTTGCAGGGCCATCAGGTCCACCACGTTGACCACGCGGATGCGCAGGTCGGGCATCCGTTCGCGCAACAGACAAACGGCAGCTAGGGCCTCCAGCGTGGGCACGTCACCGCAGCAGGCCATCACTACGTCGGGGTCACCCTCGTCGTTCGAGGCCCATTTCCACACACCAAGTCCGGTGGTGCAGTGGGCGATGGCTTCGTCGATGGTGAGCCATTGAGGCGCCGGTTGCTTGCCGGCCACGATGAGGTTGATGTAATTCTTGCTGCGCAGGCAGTGATCGGCCACAGAAAGCAGGGTGTTCGCGTCGGGAGGAAGATAGATGCGCACCACGTCGGCCTTCTTGTTCATCAGGTGATCGATGAAGCCGGGGTCCTGATGGCTGAAGCCGTTGTGGTCCTGCCGCCAGACCAGCGAACTGAGCAGGTAATTGAGCGACGCGATCGGCTTGCGCCAGGGAATCCCGCGCGTGACCTTGAGCCACTTGGCGTGCTGGTTCACCATCGAGTCGATAATGTGGATGAAAGCCTCATAGCAGTTGAAGAAGCCGTGGCGGCCAGTGAGCAGATACCCCTCCAGCCAGCCCTCGCACATGTGCTCGCTCAGCACTTCCATGACCCGGCCCGTCTCGGACAGATTCTCGTCCACCGGCAGTGTCTTGGCCATCCAGGCTTTGCCGGTCCCTGTGATCACGTCGCCCAGCCGGTTGGAAGCCGTCTCATCCGGACCGAAGACGCGGAAGTTCTTCTGCTCCTTGTTGGCTTCCATCACGGCATGGAGCAAATGGCCCAGGTAGCGGGTGGATTCGGCGTCCGTCTGTCCGCGGCCTTCAATCTTGACCGCGAAATCGCGGAAGTTGGGCACGTTCAACGGCTTCAGCAACAAGCCGCCGTTGGCGTGGGCATTCATTCCCATACGGAGCCGGCCCTTGGGCGCGATCTCCGCCAGATCTTCCCGGAAGCGGCCTTTTTCGTCGAAGAGTTCCTCGGGTTTGTAGCTGCGCATCCATTCTTCGAGCATGCGCAAGTGTTCCGGTTTCTCGAAAATCTCGGAGAGCGGCACTTGGTGAGCGCGCCAGGTGTTCTCCACCGGCTTGCCGTCTACGAACTTGGGCCCCGTCCAGCCTTTCGGAGTACGCATGACGAGCATTGGCCAGGCGGGCCGGTCGCTGCAACCCTCTTCGCGCGCAGCCTTTTGAATGGCGGTAATGCGATCGAGCATGGTGTCAAAGACCGCCGCGGCCTGCTGGTGCAGTACGGCTGGGTCATCGCCTTCCAGCGTGAAAGGCTCATAGCCGTAGCCGCGCATCAGGTTTTCCAACTCGGCGTGAGGAATGCGCGCCAGGATGGTGGGGTTGGCAATCTTGTAGCCGTTCATGTGGAGGATGGGCAGAACCGCGCCGTCAGTGGCGGGATTGAGAAACTTGTTGGAGTGCCAACTGGTGGCCAGCGGGCCGGTTTCAGCCTCGCCATCACCTACTACGCAAGCCACGATCAGATCTGGATTGTCGAACGCTGCGCCATAAGCATGGACCAGGGAGTAGCCCAGTTCGCCGCCCTCGTGGATCGAGCCCGGCGTCTCGGGAGCTACATGGCTGGGAATGCCGTAAGGCCAACTGAACTGCCGGAACAGCCGCTTGATGCCGTCCTTGTTCTGCTCGATGTGAGGGTATATCTCAGAGTACGAGCCTTCCAGGTAGGTATTCGCCACCAGTCCCGGTCCGCCGTGCCCAGGACCAATGATGTACAGCATGTTCAGGTCGCGTTCGCGGATAAGACGGTTCCAGTGCACATAGAGAAAGTTGAGGCCGGGCGTGGTGCCCCAGTGGCCAAGCAGGCGTGGCTTCACGTCGTCCAGGGTGAGTGGACGCTCAAGCAGTGGGTTATCCTTCAGGTAAATCTGGCCAACGGATAGATAGTTAGCGGCACGCCAGTAGGCGTCCATCTTGGCCAGCTGTTCCGGGCTAAGGGGGCCTTTGCTCGCCGCTTCGGTCCCAATTTTCTCGACCATGGTGCACCTCCGACGGTTGTCTGCGTGACACTGACAGCCTACCAGTTGCAGGTTACAATCTCGGGTGATTGATGTCACAAGCAGGTGCAACCACCGCCCATTCTATGGGACCCTGGAGCTCCAGATTGCCTTTGACCGGAGCCGCGTTCGCCGATGGGCGGAAACGGCCTTGACATTCACCTTGGCACAGGGGTTCAATCGTTTGCTGCTGCCAAATGCGGGACTGTTTGCGATGAAGAGCCGCAAGGCTGAGCAAGAGAGGCAAGAGGAGCGATGAACACACTACTTTGGATCGCGCAGATTTTGCTGGCGGGCATATTTCTTTTTACCGGCGTCAGCAAGCTGCTGGCCTATGAAAAGTTGATGAACGTGGTCGAGGTACGCTCGAAAGGCCTCCCGATGGGCATTTCACGTGGATTGGCCGCCTTCATCGGCTTGGCGGAGGTCGCTGGTGCTCTGGGCGTCCTTACGCCGGGAGTTTTGCTTCCTGATCTTCTGCCCCCTCACTTTCTTGTCCGGCTGGCGGCTGGCGGCCTGGCGCTCATCATGGTTCTGGCGGGCATCTATCACCTGCGTCGCCAGGAACCGGCCGCGCCCAATGTAGCGTTGTTTCTGCTGGCCATTTTCGTGATCTATGGACGCTGGCCGCGGTAAACCCGGTGAGTCCTCCATCCCCAGCCGGACTGGCCTGCTCAGAATGCGCTGCTGGGAACGGTTTAGAAATACCGCTTCAGTTTGAGGACTTGAGACTCGAAACCGTACCACAGAGCGGTGGCCGCCGCAGTGGAGACGACCAGTCGGAAGGCCACAACGGCCAGATTGCCGACCATGCCGTAAGGGTCCATGCGAAGGTCGAACCAGCCGAAAAAGATGAAGACCATGATGTGGATCATGTAGAGGCCGTAGCTGATGCGGCCGTAAAATTCCAACGGCCCCCGTCGAAGCGCGGCACTGAGCGGATTGCGGGCTCCGGTGGAGGCCATCGCGGCCAGTACCGCGCCGGTGAACCCGATCGCCAGCGCGGAATCCAGAAAAGCGGTGCCTCCGGCAACGGTGGCAGCGGCGGCAATGCCCACCACAAAGCCGCCCACGCCGATCCGGAACCAGATACGGCGGGTGAGGGGGAGCTTGTACAGCGCCAGCGCCAGCAGGCTGCCCAGAGCAATCCCATCAAGATGGATCAGCGTATGGGTGGGCGTGATCCAGGCCAGGTGGCTTATGCGCAGCAGCGGCGAGCCAATCAGCGCAGAGCAAAGGGCGGCGCTAAGCATCCAGGGCTTGCGCAGGAAGCGGACCAGCGGAGCCCAGAGGAAGTAATACTGCTCCTCAATGGCCAGCGCCCAGGTGGGACCGACGGCCGGCGGCAGGGCAAGGTGAAACAGGTTCTGCACAAAAAAGATGTAAGCCAGCCAAGGCGCGGTCTTCACCGCGTCCCAGATGGAAGGGCCGATGAACCACGGCGCCTCAAGGTAGACCACCACCAGCACCAGTGCGTATACCGGCCAGACGCGCAGCGCCCGGCGTGCATGGAAGTTGTGAAAGTAATGCGGCTTATCCCGCGTGCCCAGCAGGTTGCATGTAATCAGGAACCCGCTGAGCACGAAAAAAAGAATTACTCCTGACCATCCCCACAAGGAAGCGTAATGAATCCATGTGCCCGTCAACCGCGGATTGCAGTGATAGAGAACCACCCCCAGAATCGCCAGGCCGCGCAGGCCTTGCAGTTCCGGGAGGTAAGAGGGCAGCCAGGTTGGGCGTTGCATGGGCAAGATGGTAAGTCAGCAAGTTAGCGAGTTAGTGAAGAGGGTCAGCGCGGCGAACCCTCTTCTGTTAGTACGAGTGCCCTACCGTCCCCATCCGCCGCGGCGGATTTTTGCAGCTGGGGCGGGAACCCATAATCATCCCGCGGCCAGTTGCTTGGCCCGCTCTGTGGCGCGCATGACGGCCTTGATCAACGTGACGCGCAGGCCGCCTTCTTCCAGTTCCAGGATGCCGTCGATGGTGCAGCCCGCGGGGGTGGTCACGGCGTCTTTCAGCAAAGCCGGATGGTAGCCGGTTTCAAGCACCATCTTAGCTGCGCCGAAGGTGGTTTGGGCGGCCAACTGTGTTGCGGTATCACGGGGCAGGCCCACTTTGACGCCCGCCTCGGCCAGGGCCTCGATGATGATGTAAATGTAGGCCGGACCTGAGGCCGAGAGACCCGTGACGGCGTCCATGTGCTTTTCGTCCACCACCACAGTGCGGCCCACGGTCTCAAAGATGCGCTCGGCCAATTCCATTTTCTCGGCGGAGACGAAGCGTCCGCGGCAGAGAGCGGCCGCACCCGCGCCCAATGCCGAGGGAGTGTTGGGCATGGCGCGAATTACGGCCATTTCCAATCTGACCGCCTCCTCGATGGCCCGGGTTTTGACCGAGGCCGCGAACGAGATCAGCGTCTTGTCCTTGGTAAGCGCGGGGCGAATTTCATCAATCAGACCCGGCACCTGGAAAGGCTTTACGCCGAGCAGAATCAGGTCGGCCTGGCGAACCGCCTCCAGGTTGTTGGTGCTCACGTCCACGCCCCACTGGGTGCTAAGCGCCAGCGCCCGCTCGGCGTGGCCTACGGTGGCGTGAATCTGATCGGGAGCAAACAGGTTCTGCTTCAGAAAGGCCTGCAGCAGGATACCGCCCATCTTGCCCGCACCCAGTACGGCCACGCGAACGTGGGGCAACTGCGCGGGTACTTCGGTGGCCTCAACGGCTATCTCCGCCATGTTTTTCCTTTTTCCTTGTTTTGGATGAGTGAGGTGGTACTGCTGTCAAGAATACGCGCGTTGCCGAGCGGATGTCGTGATCTGCCCGCATTACGCAATTTGCCCGGCCAGCAAACCGGCAATCAAACGAGCGGCCTCGCTGACCGGGCGGGGATTTCGACTCTGCCTTTGTTTACTTGTTCAGCAACTCTGGGTTGGCAAGAAAACTCGTGAGAGCATCGTCTGTATTCTTGTTGAGGCCAGCCGTCGGCCAGGCAGAGCTCCAAATCAGATAGCCGCCCGGCAGCATCAGAGTCTTCTGTCCGACCTGGATACCACCCAGCATCGTCGTAAACCATGCGCGATACTCCAGCTGATACATTCCTGCCGCTTCGATTCCGGTCTCTGGATTGCGCAGATCGGCGATGTGTTCGCCGAGATGAGCGAGGGCCCTGCCCATCGCATCCCCCTTCAAACGGTCCCCGTCAAAGGTGCAGTTGAAAAGCACACCGTCCGGGGATCCACTCTGGCTCTTCCATTCGTTCTTCTGGTTCACCTCGTTGGCGACGCCAGACCCAACGTTCACACCATTGTCTTCACCCTCTTTACCAAATGCCTCGACAGCTCGCTTCGGCTGGTCTTTCAAGGGGACGTCGGGACCAAACTCGCTTGCAACCTTGCTTCCAGCATCAGACGCAGACAGGGGCTCACCCTTCGTAGCAGTTTGGGCCTTCGAGTAGTCGATTTCCCGCGGTGAAACATCGGAGACCGATTGAAGCACTAACCGCGCGCTGTAGGCGTTCAGATTGCCAAAACCGCTTATCGCCACAATCTTTCCCGCGCTGTCGCGCTGTATCCCCGCCACTGCCCCGTCGAGCCGGCCAACCAGCGTTGCGCTCACCTCGTAACGGACACAGCCAAGGCACATTGGGCCACCCTTGTACGGTGAGGACAGCGCGGAATCGAACTGTTTGAAGTCCTTGTTCTTGTCGAGTTGCACAGACGCGCGCTCAGCGGGGGCAACCGTCCCGCCGAAGTTGCTGGCGGGCTGCAGTTGGAGGATCGCCACCGGGCCCGCCTTCCCCTTTGTTCCTTCCGGATAAGTAAGCCAGATGGCATTCACATGTTGGCCGCAGCCGGGAGCCTTGACTACGAATTGATAAAAGCCGGCGCTTACAGTGCCCTTGACGCGGACAATCTTTCCATTGAACGATTGCGGGCTCTTGAGAATGTCGCAAGCAGTTGTATCGACCACCTGCGCGTACAGACAGCAGGAAAATGCACAAACAAATGCTAGTGCAAGAGGGCGTTTCATTTGAGTCTCTCCTCTTGATGTAATCGCCTTGATCGGAAACTTATTCCATCAGCATGCGGACAAGCTCTGAAAAGGGACTAACAAGGCTATCACGTCCGCCAGGCACAAAAAAGAGGGCGCGGAAGCTTCCGCGCCCACACGCAGTTCAAGAGAAGCAGTCTTAGAAGCGCACTGACAGGGTGCCGACGATGGTGCGCGGCGCTCCCGGCTGGAGCGTATTGTTAGCCACCGACTGCGGATCGCTGGCAACAAACCCGTTGGTACCGATGGAGGCGTAATACTCCCGGTTCAGCAGGTTGTAGATGTTGAATTGGAACTTGAGTTCCGAGAAGGCGCCCAGTTCCTCGCGCTTGTAGCCGGCGCCGACGTCGGCCAGGAAACGGCCGCCGACCCTACCGTCGTTGGTGTATGTGAAGAAGCGATAGCCCATGTAGTCGCCGCCAAGGTGGGCAAAGGCACCCGATTTGTGCCAATCCAGCGAGGTCTTGTAAAGATATTCCGGCGAGTCCACGGTGATCTTGCCCTGGGTATCGTAGGAGGAGTCCGCTTGCGTGGTCGGGTCATAGAAGACCACGTTGCTGTCATAGGTAGACTTGGTCCAAGTGCCGCCGTTATAGTAGGTGAACTCGGAGCCCAGCGGGACCGTGACTGCGCCGTCGAAGCCATTGGTGGTCACGTTGCCCGCGTTGGTCAACAGCGAAGCGCCACCGGCAATGCCCGGCCCCTCCTGGAGGGCTAACAAGCGGTCGAAGTAGTTGACGTGAAAATAGCTGGCCTGCACTGAAGCTTGGCGCGCATTCAGGCGGTAGCCGCCCTCCTCGGTCCAGGAAGTCTCCGGCTTGAGATTGGTCTGCAGCGCGGTAAAGCCCGCCTGCGTGGTGCCCCAGGGTGATGTGCTGTAACCATAACCACCCGGAACGTAGGAACGTACGTTATAGGACGCATCGGCGAAGATTTCATTGTTCTTGTCGAGCTTCATGTTGACGCCGAACTGGGGCAGGAAGGCCCTACCCGAGGTAAGCGATCCCTGTGCATACTCGCCCGGCACAAAGACAGGGCTGGACTGGAATGTTTTTGAAAGCTCGCCGTCGGTAGTTGTTTCTTCAGTCTTGAACCCGGCCGAGAGCGCCAACATGTCATTGACCTTGTACACGTCCTGCAGATGGATGTCGTAGACGGTGGTATTGAAGACGTATTCCCACTGCGTATAGAAGGGGTTGGACGGGAAGTCGTAGAGCGAGTGAAGCGGGTCAGTCTCGCTAGTGGCGTAGAAGCGCCGCGCCAGATTCCATCTCTCTCCTTCGAACCACACGCCGCCCTCAAGTTTGTTGCGGCCAGACTCATAGGCCAGCGAGGTAATGAAGCCAGCGCGGTTGATGCCGTATTCCGAAGTACGCAGCGAGATGGGCGAGAGGATGGTCGCGTTGCTGGGAGCATAAACGTTCTGGTACGTGGGCAGGTAGGGTGTGAACCACAACCCGCGCCCGTCGTTGTGATGTCCGTAGCCGATCAGCTTGAAGGTTAGGTGCGAGGTGAGCGCCTGCTTGTAGCTGACGCCGCCAATCGTGTCCTTTCGCAGGCCCGAACCGCCGTAGTAGCCGGCGTCGCAGGGATCGTCGTTCGAGGCCAGGGTGTTGACCGGCGCGGGATAGCTTCCTACGCCGTCGCAGGCCCAGGCCGCCTGAATGGACTGGGACCAGTTGCCCCAGTTATCCCAGTTATATCCCAGTTGCTCGACCCAGATCTTGTTATCGTCCTGGTAATCTACCTCGCGGCGGTCCGACACATCGACAAACGCCGACAGCACGCCGTTGTTCCCAACATAGTGGACAAGTTTGCCGTTTAACTGCCAGTAGTTCTGGCCGATGTCGCCATGGCCTCTCCACTTATCGGATAGCTGATACGCGCCGCTGAGATAAAACTTGGTGTGGCCGGGCAGCAGGCCGCTTTCATACTTGGCATAGGTACGATAGGCGTTGAAGCTTCCGAGGGACTGGCTCACGGTAATGCTGCGCTTATCCGACGGATCGGCGGAATAAAACTGGATGGTTCCACCCAGATTACTCGTGGAGGCGGTTTCCAGTGAGCCCGTGCCCTGCGATAGCACGATGCGCCCGACGTTTTCGTCGGTGATGGCGCGGCTGATATGCAGTCCGTTCCAGTTTCCGTAAGACATGTCGCCGAGCGGTATGTCGTCAAGCGTGAAGCCGAGCTGATTTTGATTGAAGCCACGGACGGAGATGCGCACCGCCCACTCGTAGGAGCCGTAGGGATCGGCAGCCTGGAAGTTTACGCTGGGAAGCTGCGCAATGCTTTTGATGGGGCTGGTTCCCGGCGCTTCCTCAAGAAGTACGGGCGCCTGCATCTCCTGTTCATCGCGAAACTCGCCGGATGCGCTGACCACGATCGTTTCGGTATTTGTGATCTTGGGCTTCTGCTCGGCTGTGGGATTCGTCGCGGGTGGAGGGACGGTCTGTTGCGCCGCGGCCAGCGCTGCACCGGACAGGGCAATCAACACTAGAAGGAAAGAGAAATGACCTCGAATCACGAACATTCCTTTCATGGAAACCGCAGCCGCCGTGTTCAGGCGGTGTGCGAGGTGAGGGATGCGCTTGGTTTTCACAAACCAGCGCTCCCGGTTCCTGCCAGACATGGAAATGCCTGTGCCAGGCACGACTTACACTGAAACAATCCCAGGGGATTGACCAGCTGGCTTAAAGTGGCTTAGGAAGAATTCTGTAGGAGAACCAAGAAGGAGATGTGAGTTATCTATGAACAATCAGTAAAAAGCTATCTGTCGCAGCAAATAACTGGAAAGAAGATCCGCTTTCATCCGTTACAGGCAGCCTGCAGGGGAAAGCGGGCTGCCTGTAACTGGACTTTTACTTTGCGGCTTTCTGGCTCGCAATCCACGCATCGATGCGGTCGGAGAGTACGTCAAGCGGCTGGGCGCCGGAGTCGAGCACCTGATCGTGGAAGGCGCGCAGGTCGAACTTGTCGCCAAGGGCGCTTTTGGCGCGGTCGCGCAGCTGGAGGATTTTGAGCTGGCCGATCTTGTAGGCCAGCGCTTGGCCGGGCCAGGCAATGTAACGATCTACCTCGGCCTGGACTTCAGGTTCGGCGGTCGACGAATGGTCGTGGAAAAACGCAACCATCCGCTCGCGGGTCCAGTGCTGGGAGTGGACGCCGGTGTCGACGACCAGCCGAACGGCGCGCATGATGTCGCCCTCCAGGCGGCCGTAGTCGGAGTAGGGGTCCTGGTATAGTCCAAGATCCTTGCCCAGCCGCTCGGCATAGAGGCCCCAGCCTTCTGTATAAGCCGTGTAGAACTCGTGCTTGCGGAAGGTGGGAACGTCATCCAGTTCCTGCGCGATGGAGATTTGCAGATGGTGGCCGGGAAGACCTTCGTGGTAAGCCGTGTCCTCCACTTCATAGAGGTTTCGTTCGGCGGCGTTGTAGGTGTCAACGCGAATGCGGCCCGGACGGCTTCCATCGGGCGCGCCCGGCTCATAATAAGCTGATGCCGAGGTCTTCTCAAGGTATTCCGGGACAGCGGCGACCTCAAAAGGCGCCTTGGGCAAACGGCCAAAGAGCTGCGGCAGGCGAGCCTGCATCGGAGTCAGATAGCCGCGGTAAGCGTCGAGCAGGGCCTCTCCCGAGACAGGATGCAGCTTGGGATTGGCCTTGAGGCTTGCGCGAAAGCTGGCCAGATCAGAAAATCCAAGCTTCTGCGCGATGATCAGCATCTCGGCCTCGTCACGCTTCACCTCGTCGAGGCCGATCTGGTGAATTTGCTCCGGGGTCAGGTCGGTTGTTGTCCTCTGACGGATCAGAAACTGGTAATACTTTGCTCCGTCGGGCAGAGCGGAGATGCCGGGCTGCTCGCGGCCGGCGGGAATGTAACTGACCTCGAGGAAACGCGCAAATCGCAGGTAGGCCGGCAGCACCTCCTTGCCGATGGCGTCAAGCATCTCGGCTTTGATGCGCTCCTGGTCAGCGGGCTTGATGCTGTCAGAGAACTTCTTCAGCGGTAGCGCCAGTGGCGAGTCTTCTGGCTTCTGGCCAGCCAGATCCTTTACCTGTTCGAGTACCTTCTCCAGCAGATATTTGGGCGGGACGCGATGGTCGTCCATGCCGATGGACATATTGGTGGTGACCTGATCGAAAGCTTTGGGAATTGCATGCAGGCGGGCGATCCAGTCGTCGTAGTCCTTCACCGTTGTGAAGCTGAGCCGGGCGACAAGTTGCGGGTAAAGAGTGTGTATGCCGCCCATCTGGTTGACGGGCATCTCCCACTCCTTGAACTCTGCGGCTTCCTGGTCTTCGGCAAGGTCGCGCAACAGCAAATCCCGGCTGGTCTTCTCCTGGTCGGTAAGTCCGGCAGGGTCAATGACCGCCAACCGCATCATGAAGTCCTGCTCGCGGGCCAGCGCGTCGTTCACAGCCTTCACGGAGCGGTCGGAGATCTGGTCGTTGTATCGCTTGTCGCCCAGTATGGAGGCGAACTCAGGCGAATGCTTGAGGTTGTCCTCCCAGTAGTCGTGGAACAGGGTGTTGAGCTCCTTGCGGCGCTCTTCGACCGGGGCAACGGATGGGGCCTGCGATCGCAGCACGGGGACAACGGCAAACAGCAGGAACGCGGAAACGGCCAGGGCGCGGGGGGCAAATTTTCTCAACGGAATCAGACCTCAGGGTGAAATCGCCTTCCCGTCGAGTTTAGAGCAAAAAAGCAGGAGGGCAGGAACTAGGGAATAGAGAGTAGGGAATAGGGAACACGGAACAGGGAGTAGCTGCCCCAGGAAGCAGGATCGCTTCCTGAGGCCACTGATGCGGGAGTGCCATCCCAGACCAAAAGCAGGACCTTGGGCACTTGGCGCTTCTCATTCATGCGCGATCAGTGGGCCAGGAAGGCTTCATTGCCGAGGATGCGGTAGAGGGTGGAGCGGCTTATTCCGAGTTGACGGGCTGCGCGGAGTTTGTTGCCCCGGTTCAGGTTGAGTACGGCCTGCACATGATGGCGGATGACCGTATCCAAAGAGAGGTTCTCTGCAGTAAGGACGGGCGGCAGGTCCGGTTGCACGCCGCAGTACGCGGGCAAGGCAAGGTCGATGTCGCGGATGACGCCATGGTCGGCTTCAAGCAGCGCCGCTTCCAGCACCGAGGCCAGCTCGCGCACATTGCCCGGCCAGTTGTGTTGCAGAAGCCGCGCCAGCGCGCCGGAACCCAGCATCACGGGACGCTGCTGATAGCGGTTGCAGATGCGTTCAAGCAGACACTGAGCAAGCGGGGCGATATCTTCCCGGCGCTCGCGCAAGGGGGGAACGGCAAAGCGTACAGCGGTGAGGCGGAAGGCCAGGTCGGGTAGTAGGAGTCCCTGGCCAGCCATCTGACGCAGGGAGGTTTGCGAAGAGGCCAGTACCACCGCACGCCCCCGCGGGCGATCCTGCAAGGCTTTGAGGAAACCGAGAAGCAGTCCCTGACCCGGCGGGGCCAACAGGTCAACGCGATCGAGATAGGTAAAGCCCGCAAGCGTGGACGGATCGGCGTCCGTGACGAGCCACTCCCGCGCATCATGACGCTGAAAGTACGTTTCGGCCAGTGGGGAGCGACTGAACAGATAGCGGGCTAAGGTCTGCTTGCCCGTGCCCTGCTCGCCCTCAATGGCGGCCACCTGCAGGTGTGGCGCAACCATTTCGGCCTGCATCAACAACTTACGCCATGCCGCGCTGACTCCCACAACCCGCGTAGGGGGCGGCGGCTCTACCTCAACAAGCGTCAGGCCGGAGACCGATGGGTAAGCCTGGAACTGAACGGCGCTGTGCATGGATCCCAAGATGCCTCGCCTCCTTTGGCCCAAACCAGCAGCAGCAGGACCAACACTGGCCTTATCGGCACTGCCCCGGAAAACATGAACCGGAGAGATGTGGATTTCTCTCCGGTCCGGGTGAGGTGAAGCTCGGCACTTCTACTCGTTTTTATTGGAAACGCTTGGAGGGTTCGTCAGAGAAGATCTGACCGTCGCGAATATGCACCACGCGATGGGCGTACTCGGCGATGTCCGGCTCATGGGTCACCAGTACGACAGTGTTGCCGTTGGCGTGCAAAGTGTCAAACAGCGCCATGATTTCAAGGCCGGTCTTGGAGTCCAGGTTGCCGGTAGGCTCGTCGGCCAGGATGATGGAGGGCCGGTTGACCAGCGCCCGGGCAATGGCCACACGCTGGCGCTGGCCGCCGGAGAGCTCGTTGGGCTTGTGGTTCATGCGCGACTCCAATCCGACGTCGGTCAGCGATTCCTTGGCGCGCGCCAGGCGCGCCGCAGCGGGCGTGCCGTTATAGATGAGCGGCAGCTCCACGTTGTGCAGTGAAGAGGCCCTGGCCAGGAGGTTGAAGGTTTGAAAAACGAAGCCGATTTCCTTGTTGCGAATGCGCGCCAGTTCGTCGTCGTTCAGTTCGCTGACCAACTGGCCGTTCAGCCAGTAGCGGCCCTTGGAGGGGGTATCGAGGCAGCCGATCAGGTTCATCAGCGTCGACTTGCCTGAACCGGACGGTCCCATGATCGCTACATATTCGTTGTGCTTGATGCGCATTGAGATGCCGCGCAGAGCCTGCACCTGCTGCTCCGAGCCCATGTCGTAGGTGCGCCACAAATCTTCGACGATGATGACGTCGCCTTGCGACCCTACCCCTGTTTGCGCAACCTCTTCACTGCTGATGCTGTCGAGAGCCATTCGAATATCATCCTTTGTCCGGTTGTTCCAGTCCGACCTTTCCCGGCCCGTCTTGCCTGTCCAGTTTCGTCCGCCCGAATCTGCCGCCTGGGGTTGGAAAAGCCCGCCAGCCGGGCTTCCCGCCTTCTGTTGGACTCCACTACCGCTAAGAGGTCGCACCGGATGCCGGAGTGGCCGGTTTGACGGTGTCCCGCTTCACTAGCGATCCATTTTTCAAGACGCGCAGCGTCTTGAACGGACCGGTCACAATCTCCTGCCCTTCGGTGAGGCCGGACAGTACTTCAATGTCGGTGGTTCCGGTAATGCCGGTGGTTACTGGAACGAACTTGGCGCGCAGCTTGCCTCTTGTATCCTTATCGACCACATATACACCCTGCACCGGCACGCTCTTGGCAACCGGCGAGGACGAGGTTGATGCTGCCTGCACGCCGCCCTGGCCCTTGGGATTGTCGCTTTCCGGATCGTGCATGGTTAGGGCCTGAATGGGCAGCGACAGCACGTTGGCCTTGTGCGCGGTGGTGATCTTGGCGGTGGTGGAGAGGCCAGGGCGCAGGTCGCTTGAGGGCGCGTCGAGGGTGACCACAACCTTGAAGTCCTTGGCCTCTTCAGTGCCGGAGGTCGATTGCGAGGTGGCGATGCCGGTGGAGCGCAGCAACGCCTGATCGCCAACCAAGGTGACGTGCCCCTTGAAGGTTTTGCCGGGAAGTGCGTCCACAGTGACTTCGGCCGGCTGCCCGATCTGAATATTGACGATGTCGGTCTCGTCCACCTTCACCTCGGCGGTGACCACGCTCATGTCGGCCAAGGTCATCAACGTGGAGCCTTCGGCATTCTGGATGCCGACCACCACTGTCTCGCCCTCGCGCACGGGCAGGTTGGTCACGATGCCGTCAAACGGCGCCGTGGAGACGGTCTTGTTCAGCGCATCCTGGTTGTAGCGCAGGGTGGCCACCTGGGTATTCAAATGCCCGCGAGCTGAATCGGTCTGCGCCCTGGCCTGGTTGAGACCCGCCACAGCCTGGGCCAGCGAGGCCATGTCGGTGTCGTAGGCCGCCTTCTTGGCGTCGTAATCCGACTTGGACACGATGCCGGCCTGGTAAAGGCCCTGCTCGCGCTCCCAATCCAGCCGCTTCTGTTCCAGATCAGCTTTGGCGTGCTCGATGTTGGCTTCGGCGGTCTTCTCCGCGGCGATGTAGGAGGCAATGTCAGTTTTGGCCGCGGCGATGGTAGCCTGCTGAGCATCCACGTTGGCCTCCGGCTGCACGTTTTCCACGGTGGCAATCACCTGCCCCTTGGATACGTGGTCCCCCTCCTTTACAAGAAGGTGGGTGATGCGGCCAAACGAGGTGGCTCCGACATTGACATAAGTCTTCGGCTTGATCTGGCCTGTGCCGCTGACAACCGTGGAAAGATCCTGCTTCACGATCTTGGCGGTCAGAACCTTGGTGTAACCTGATTGCTGCTTGATGACCATGAAGGCCACAAGTCCGGCGGCCACAAGTACCGCCAGGACGATCAAGAGTATCTTTTTCATGTGCAGTTCGTGCTCCAGGTCTCTCCGAGATTAGTTTACGCAATAACTGCGGGTAGGGTTCCCAATAGCTGCCAAAGCAATTTTTGGCTTCCGCGGGACTACCCCCCTCGTGGGTGGTCGCGCAAGCCAAGTGAATGGATATTCCTGACGAAAATCTCCGTCGCCGGGCCTGCGCCAGAAATTCGACGTCGCCAAAGTGCCACAGAATGGCGTTTCGGAAGGGGTACGCTTGCCTTTTTGGACGGTGCTACCACCCTCCGGGTCTCAAAACCTCCCGGAGAGGCCCAAACCAGCCACTTTTGCCGTGTCACCTGGGTTTCACCTCCCCTCCCGGTTACTTTGTGGGCGCTTCCGCGTCCAACTGGGAGCCAACTCCATACGGTACCTTGCCCAGCACAACCGGGAACCGTAGAATAAAGGATCGCAGGAGTTTTGAAGGCAATGACGCTGAACAGTCGAACTTTTATTCTTGTCGCACTGGGTTGCGGCCTGGTTTTTACCCCTACTTCCAGGCTCCTGGCCCAGCAGACGGCCAACCCGCCCGCGCCCTCCACACAGCCACAGGCTCAGCCCGCCGCCACGCAAGGGCAGGAAGTGGACCCCCTCAAACGCGAACGTACCGATAAGGAGAAGTTTCAGGCGCAGAAAGCGGTTCGACAGGAGTTGAAGGGCGCGTACAAGACCTGGCTCACTCAGGATGTGGTGTGGATTATCACCGACGAGGAAGCCAGAGCCTTCAAGTCGCTGAGCAATGATGAAGAGCGGGACGCCTTTATTGAGAATTTCTGGCTGCGCCGCAACCCCGACCCTGACTCGCCGGAGAATGAATTCCGCGAAGAGCACTACCGGCGCATTGCCTACGCCAATGATCGCTTTGCCGCCGGCAAGCCCGGTTGGAAGACCGACCGCGGGCACATCTATATCTCCTTCGGGCCACCCGACTCCATCGATTCCCACCCTTCCGGCGGCGTATACGACCGGCCAATCGAGGAGGGTGGCGGTACGACCGCAGCTTATCCGTTCGAGGTATGGCACTACCGCTATATTGAGGGCATCGGCGAAAACCTCGACCTCGAGTTTGTCGACACCTGCCAATGCGGCGACTACCATTTCACGATTGACCGCGGCGAGAAAGACGCGCTTCAGCACGTCGCAAATGCTGGCCAGACCCTTTATGAACAGATGGGCAAAGCCAACAAGGCTGACCGCTTCAAGGGCGGTCTTGAAAACCTGGGTACCGGCCCGATGTCGCAGAACGCGGCGTCAAAGGAGTTCGACCGCATCGAAGAGGCTGCCAAGCTCTTTGCTCCCCCGCCCATCAAATTTAAAGACCTTGACAGCTTCATCTCCGAACACAAGGTGCTCACCGGACCGGTGTTCCCCTTCGATGTGCGCACGGACTTCGTCAAAGTCACCGACAGTACGGTCTTGGTTCCCATCACGCTGCTGTTGAAGAATCGCGACATCACCTTCGTGACCAAGGATGGCGTGTCAAAGGGATTTGTGAACATCCTGATCAGGGTGACCACTCTCACCCACAAGACGGTGCAGAGCCAGGAAGATACGGTAAGCGTGGAGGAGCCGGCCGAACTGCTGGAGAAGGTGAAGGAACAGAAAAAGGTCTACTGGAAGGCTCTTCCGATGCTTCCCGGCCTGTACCGGCTGGATATTGCCATCAAGGACGTAAACAACCCGGACCATATGGGTTACTATGGACGCGGTATTGAGGTGCCGGCCTTCCACGACGAGAAGCTAGCCACCTCGACGCTGATCCTTGCCGATGAGATGAATACCGTTTCGTCGCGCGAGATTGGCGCCGGCAGCTGCGTCATCGGCAATACACATATCTGCCCGCGAGTGAGCCCCAACCCCGCCACCCCGGTCAGCTTCAAGCGGGGCCAGCAGCTCAACTTCTGGATGCAGGTCTACAACCTGGGTATCGACGAGGCCACCAAGAGCAATCAAGCCACGGTGACTTACCAGATCATCGACAGTGCGACCAATACGGTGGTATTTGAAAAGGAACTGACCTCGAAAGATCTGGGGGAGCACAGCGACCAGCTGACGGTGGAGAAAACTCTTCCCATGGCAGGCCTTCAGCCAGGAAAATACAAGGTGACGATCAAAGTAAATGACACAATCTCGAAACAAGAGATTGCGCAATCGGCACCTTTTGTCGTGGAATAGGTATGTATCCCGCGCAAGAGGATTACCGGACTGAAGATTCGGAAGCCCGCGCGGGTCGGGTTTACGGGAATATTGCCAGGGACGCCGCCAGGTCACAGATGTGATGATGCGCAGGGTCCATCTCGTTTTCTTTGCCGCTCTGATTGCCGTGGGGAGCGCTTCCGCGCTCGGTGCCGCCCCAGGATCAGTTTCGGGATTGGTGCGTGACTCCGCCGGTGTGCCGCAGATTGGCGCGGCGGTCCAGTTGCTGCGCCCCGACCTGACGGTGATCGCCAGCGTTTACACCAACAGCAACGGCCGCTACACGATTTCATCCGTGCTTCCCGGCCGGTATGCGGTCAAGGCGATGGGGCCGTCCTTCCTGCCCTCGCTGCGCGAGAACGTTCGCGTGCGCGCCGGCACTGTTGTCAACATGACCCTGAACACCCTCTACGAAGTGATGCAATGGCTGCCGTCTGAGCCGCGCGCCACCAATGCGGGACGGGACGACTGGGCCTGGACGCTGCGCTCCGCCGCCAACCGCCCCTTGCTGCGCTGGCTGGAGGACGGGCCGCTGGTAGTAGTGTCCGACGGTTCCGGAGCGGCGCCCAAACTCAAAGCGCGCCTGATGGCCACCGGGCAGGAGGGAACGTTTGGCGAGAGCGGCCAACGCTTCACCGCCGCAGTGGAAGATACGCCGTCCGACAGCCGTGAACTGCTGGCACGCGTAGATTTTGCGCCAGGCACCGATGCCGGCATGGAATCAATGCTGGGCTTCCGCCAGGATCTGGGTTTTGCTGGCTCTGTTCAATCAGCGGCTGCCGTCGCCATTCACCCCGAGTTCGAGGCCTTTGGCAGCGAGGGAGCCGGGGGCGCAGGACTTGACGAGGCCGCCATCCGCAGTTGGGAAACGATGAATCTGGGGGATGAGATCGAGACGGAGATCGGTTCGACCCAGGTACTGGCACACTCTGCCGGACTTTCCGCCAACACGGTGGCCGCGGCTCTGCCATTTGCTTCAGTCGCCTGGCGCGATGGCGAATCTACGATCCGCTACCGGATGACGACCCTCATGCCCGACACGCGGGAAACGGAGGAATCGGAAGCCCAGGCCTGGTTACCCGAGCTTGCAGTCCGCAATGGCGATCTGGCCATAGAGCATGGTCTCCATCAGGAGATAGGCTGGGAGCGTCGCACCAGCAACTCGGACATGGCCGTCCTGGTCTTCGCCGACCATGTCGACAACCCGATCCTTGAGGCCATGGGCCGGTTCGCCACTGGCGATTCCGCCGCGGCACCGATTCTCACGACGGTTCTATTCGACCCTGCCAGCGGCCTGGTTCGCGCTGCGGGGCCAAGCTTTTCTACCGCCGGAATGCTGGCCAGCGTAGAGCACAGGCTTGTCGGCGGCAACCGGATTCGCATCAGCTACGCCAACGGCGATGCCGTGGTTATGCCCGCCCTGCCGCAACCCACAGGGCTGGCCCAGGCTCTGGCCGCGGCACAACCACGCCACGCCCAGATGTACGCACTCTCACTCTCGGGTACGATCGACGGCACGGGAACGCGCTGGCGCGCCAGCTACCGCTGGCAACCCGAAGACACCGTCACCCGCGTCGCCCCATACGCGGTGGATGCCATCGAGCCATACCTCAACCTCCACATCCGCCAGCCCATTCACCTGCGCCGCACTGAAGCGGGCCGCCTCGAGGCCCTGCTCGAAGTGCGCAATCTGCTGGCCGAAGGCTATCGGCCCTATCTCATGAGCGACGGTTCCCTTCTGGTTTTTGCCCAGGACCAGCGGGGCATTCAGGGAGGCCTGGCCTTCACGTTCTAGACCCCTCGTCGCGGCTTTTCACGCGCTGGCGCAGTGCATAGAAACAGGGCCGATGGCACAGCTCCCGGGTTTTCGCTGCGCCTTTGGAATTCGCCCCGGTCTGTGCTATATTTTTCAAAGGCAGCAGGGGTTCCTGCCCTGCTTAAGCCGTGTGCAAAAACTCTCGTTGCACGGCTCACCCCGATGGTTTGGACGCGTAGCTCAACTGGCAGAGCATTCGACTCTTAATCGACAGGTTGTAGGTTCAATTCCTACCGCGTCCACCATAAAATCAATAACTTAGCTAGGCATAAATATACTTGACAAACCCACGCGATAGATATAGTGTTGAGTCATGGAACACCCAAAGACTCTTACCGATGCCATTCGCTTCTACGCCGATCCTGCTAATTGCATTGCAGTTGTGAAGGAAATGCGCTGGCTCGACGGCAACCCAGTTTGTCCGCATTGCGGCGCAGATCGTCACTACTGGCTTGCCAAGGTGATGCGCTGGAAGTGTGCGAAATGCCGCAAGCAGTTCACCGCGAAGACTGGCACTATCTTTGAAGACTCGCCGATCTCACTCGACAAGTGGCTTATCGGAATCTGGCTTGTAGCCAATTGCAAGAATGGAATCAGCAGCTATGAGATTCACCGTGCTTTGGGCATCACGCAAAAGTCGGCATGGTTCATGCTGCATCGGATTCGCTATGCGCTCGCCAATAGCTCACTGGAGATGCTGGGAGGCTCTGAGGGAGGGCCAGTCGAAGTGGATGAGACATTCATCGGCGGCAAGCCCAAGAACATGCACGCATCGCGCCGCAATAGCCTAGAGCTGGCCTTCCGTGGCCGTGACAACAAAACCGCGGTCATGGGAATGCTGGATCGTGAGAGCCGCAAGGTTCGCGCCAAAGTGGTCCCGAACGTCAAGCGGGATGTTCTGCAAGCGGAGATTCTAAACGCAATTGAAAAGGGTTCGACTGTCTATACCGATGGCGCGACAGGATACGACCATCTGGCGACCCAGGATTACGTTCACGAGACCGTGACTCACATCCAAGAGTATGTTCGCGGGCAGGTTCACACGAACGGCATTGAGAACTTCTGGTCGTTGCTCAAACGCGGCTTGAATGGCACATACGTTGCCGTTGAGCCTTTCCATCTGCATCGCTATGTGGATGAGCAAGCCTTCCGCTATAACAACCGCGCAACCAAAGACAATCCGCTGACCGATTACGACCGTTTCATGCTGGCTTTATCGCAGATTTCAGGGAAGAGACTGACCTATGCAGAACTGACCGGCAAGGTGGGAGAAACGGAAAGTGGGGATAGCGCGATTTTCTAAGGCCGGGTTTTGGATGAGGAGACAGCGGCGGGGGAAACGATAGGCCGCTGTCTGCGCTGCGTCTGATTGTTCTCCCGCGTCCATTCTTTCGTTGCCTTGTCGTCTTCCATGCGCTTCTGAATCTCCGCATGAGGGACCGTCACGAGTCGCCTAAGCAGGTTCGTGAAGTTTTGGTATTCCGGGCTGTCGGGTTCGTGGCTCATGGCGATATCATAGCGCAATCGGAAAACAGAGGGGACCATGACCATCGAAGAGCAAAGAGACTACCTGCTCAGTGTCTTAAGACGAATCTATTTGGAACTTGGCGTGTACCGTGTCTTCATCGAATTTGGGAAACTGTCGGCGGGAGAAGATGGTGTGAATAAGATTCTGAATGAGGCCCGCCAAGACCCCACTCTACAATCTCATGTGAACTCATTTGTTCAAGGTTTTGAAGCATCCCTAGCGCTATCGCCGCCCGGTGATCCGGAGCGAGTTGTTCGTGAATTCTTGACGCAATTTGGCGGAACACAGAACCCGAATTAGATGTAGAGGATTGCATTTCGACACACCTCATGCGATGATTCGCTTGGATGTGTTGGATTCACCAAAGCCCCTGATGCCAGTCGGGGGCTTTGCTATGCGCTCAACTAAATACGTGCCACCATGCGCTGCGCCGAGTTGGCTGCAATTTCACATTGATAACAAGAACTGAATAATCCCGGTCATACTGATGCGCAAACGGCACATCGAGGAGACGATCAGTAGTCAGCGACACGCCCGCAATCAAATCGTCCTCCTGAAGCAAGACATAGAACGGGTCTTCATCGCCTCGCGGAATTTCGCTGCCAATTTCCTGTCCATTATGCGGCATCTGGAGGGCATCGAAAAGAGTCTTGAAACGATTGTCGATGTCGCCACGCATGAATATCCGGCTCGGTTTCTCCCTCCGCAAAAACAGCACATCAAGGCTGCATCGCAGATGCCACTCTTTTTTCGCAAGAGGCAGGAAACAAAAGCCATTTATGCAAGTATCTGCATACCGCTTGATGCCGAATTGAAAGGCAGCATCAGCGGTGTAAGCCTCGCCTAGCTTTTGCTGCGCTTCTACGCTGCCCCACGCGATAAATTGGCTCCGCAGCTCCGAATGCTCGGAACACAAGTTACGCAATTGAGGATGAAACTGCCGTCTAATCGCAAACTTGTCAGGAACACTACCATTGGCGGTCAATATCCCCTGATACATCAGGCGAAATTCCACAATGCCTTCCCCCTGAATCGGCGGTCTTCCATCAGTCTCGATTATCTCAGTGATAGGGAGAACAGCGCAGGATGCCATTCTCTTAGTAATTCACTGCTCATGGGTTTGTCAAGTATATTTATGCCCTTAGCTAGGTTCGCGCTCTGCTTCGCTCCGTTGCTCTGGAATGCAAGCTCGGCTACCCTCAAGCCCGCTGTGCTCTTTCATCCGTGACCACGTCTCCGTTTACACTCATGTCGTCAGGGTCAAGATGGAATATAAAGCGACGTACACCGTGGCTGAAGTTGCCGCGCTAACTGGCTTATCACGTCAGACGGTTACCCGGATGTTTGAGCGGGAGCGGGGCGTCATCGTTCTGGTGCGCCCCGAGTCCATGCACAAGCGGAGCTATCGCAGCATCCGCATACCCCGAGCCGTCTATGAGCGCGTCATCGGTAGGTTGACAGTCGAATGAGGTAGCCCGGATACGAAGCGCCGCGCGTATCATGCTTGTTATGTCAGGATGCAAGAGATTTCTATGGAGTGTGCTGCCCGCGTGTGGCGCGTTAGCCGCAGTCTGGATGGCCGGTTGCCAACGCAACATCTCCGGGTCTTATCTCGCCAGTGACAACAGCGCGGCCGTGTGGCTCCAGGTCGTTCGGACTCCAGACAACCATCTGACAGGCCAGTTGGCAGCAAATGTCCTAAAGCCGGACGGCACTATTGAACAGAATTCAGCGTCCGTCACCGGGGCTGTTGACGGGGAGAATGTGACAATCCAAGGAAGCCAGTTCTTTGGCTTGGAGTCGTTCGTCCTCTCAGGAACGCTGCGCGGAAATGTATTAACGCTGACCGGGGCGCAATCCGTTCCCCTCACTTTCACGCGCTCCACGCCTGCCGAGTTTCAGGCGAAGGTGGCTGAATTGAATGCCCGGTCTCAGAGCATCATCCAGGCGAAGGCCACCGCTCAAACCCAATTGAGGACACTGGATGCAGAGCGCCTATTCGCAGCGGAAGTTGACCGTCTCATAGGCAGAATGCAGCAATTCGATTCACAGGCAGACGTTCATTTGGGCAGGTTCCCAGGTGCGGAAAAAGCGTATGAGGGGATCACTGAGAGAGTAGGCGAGTATGTCGCCCGCGAACGTCAACTTGCAGGAAATCCCAATGCGGCAGTGGCACGCGGGCAGCTTTCCGTTGCTGCAAATCAAGCGTCAATTCAGACCGACCAAATGCACTATCAAGGAGAGTCGCTTCAATCGTCTCTTGAAACGAATGTGAAGCCCATGGCGGACCAAGCAGCTGCCTTTGAGCAGCAATGTCACGCCGTGTCGCAGAACAGCGGCAATCTGACACCGGAAAAGGTTCAAAACGTCAATGCGGCCTGTGGTCGGCTTGATAGCGCAGTGGGTCCATTCAAACAGAGATTCAGTGCCATGTCAGCCGGTCTTGCTCATCTTGAGCGGGTTTACCAGGATGAACACGGCAAGCAACAACAACTTCTTCAGACAGCGCAGAGGTTGCAGTAGCCATGACTTGCGCTGAATACGTGACCAGCTGATGTCAGCAGAGATAATCAATCTTGCAATCGCGCTCGCTACCTGCATCGCTGCATGGGCGGCTTGTGTGGCTGCCATGGCTGCTAAGAGGCAAGGCGGCGCCGCGTGGGAACAAGTGAAGCTGCTACGCCCAAGGCCGGTGCTTGTTGTCAAAGGGACTTGGAATCTCGAAACGGATGCTGATAGGCTTGACGGCTTTGTGATACGGAACGTCGGTTCAAGTCCGGCGTTTGACATCGACATATCGGAAATTGAAGGGCCGTTTGTTCCATCGGTCCAATATTCCGAGCGCCTTATCACAGACCGGATTTTTGTCATTGGCCAAGGGGCCGAGGTGCGTGCAACTCAACATAGATGCACGCCCGGCAATCAGTTTGACCGTGATGCAACGTCCGCCTTCTTGAAAGTTGCGGGACAGTCCTTCGCGCCTACAGACGAAGCTGGCAACCCACTTCGCCACACGCTGAAATTCCTTCTGACGTACTCGACATTGGATGGAAGGCGATTCACAACGCCATGCACCGTTTGTTTCCATTTGGGGTTGGGAGCGTTCGCGAGAATTACGCCGGATGCCAGTTGGCTAGGCACGAATAACCCTGCTGTAAGTTAGGCAGGAAACCTACAGCATATAGGGCGCGAAAGTGCGCTCCATCCGCGCTCTTTTTATCGGTTTAAGGCTGCTTTGCATGGTCTATGGTGTCATCCGCTGACCGGCATGTTGTTGAAAACACGTTAGATTTATAATTCAATTCCTACCGCGTCCACCAATGAAATCTACAACCGGTGAAATGCTTCCCTGCTGAATTCAGCGGCCCCTTTGGTGCGCCGCTGTTTGTTTTCAATCCCTGACTGTATCCTTGGCGAAGACCGGAATACGAGCGGCCATCAATGAATGAAATTGGAAAGACACTTCTTGGGCTCGGGGTTCTCCTCGTGCTTGCGGGAGCAGGTGTGCTTCTTGCGGGACGCATGGGCCTGCACCTGGGCCGATTGCCGGGCGACTTCACTTACAAGGGCAAGCATGTCACCATCTTCTTTCCGCTGGGCACATCGATCCTGATCAGTATCGTGCTGTCCGCCGTCTTGTACCTTTTGTCGCGGTTTCGCCGGTAACGCGAGAGCCGTCAGGCAAGCAACGGCAGCGGGAACAGGCAAAAACAAGGCGACGAGCCGGGTGATGGTCTCGCCGCCTTGTTTCAATCGCAGAGCAAACTGTCAGGGCGCGTTCTAGAAAAGATTCCACAGAGACTGGTTGTAGACCTCGTGGTGAAACTGCACCTCGGAGCCTTTGACAAAAGTTCCCAGTTCGCGCGGGCTGCGGTTGGCCGCGGCCTGCTTCAGGTCGGCATAACGGCTCTGCACGTCAGCGCCCAGGATGGTCGAAATCCACGCTGAGTCCTTGAAGTCCTCAATCGCCGCCTGGATGTTATCGGGCAGGTAGCGCCCGCCGGCGCGCAGACCGTCGTCGTCGGAGATCTGACCGTCGATGCCGGTCTTGAAGATCGAGTAGAGGGCGAGGTAGGGGTTGGCGTCGGGCGCCACGGCGCGGACTTCAGTCCGCATGGAGCGGTGGTTGCCGATGGGGACGCGAACCATGGCGCCGCGATCTACCGCCGAGGCACGAATCTGGTTGGGCGCCTCGAAATGCGGGTCAAGACGCCGGTAGGCGTTCACGCTCGAATTGAACACCAGGCAGAGATCGAGCGCGTGGGTCAGGATGCGATCCAGAAAGCTCCAGCCAAAGGTGGAGAGCTTTTCTTCGCCCTTTTCGTCCCAGAAGAGGTTGGTCTTGCCGCTCGAAACCGAAACGTTGGTGTGCATGCCGCTGCCGTTCACACCCACCACCGGCTTGGGCAGGAAGCAGGCCGTGTAGCCCATGTTGTTGGCGATCTGCCGGGTCAACAGCTTGTAAAGCTGAATCTGGTCCGCCGCGGCCACCACTTCGGCGTAGCCATAATTGATCTCAAACTGGCTGGGCGCCACTTCGGGGTGGTCCTTCTCGTTCTGGAAACCCATGGCCCGCTGCACTTCGGCCGAGGTGTCGATGAACTGCCGCAGGGGATCGAGAGGCAGCACGTGGTAGTAGCCACCCGTGTTGATGAACTCGAACTTACCCGTCTCGTGGTAGTGGCGCTCGGCGTCCTTGCCTGCGAACAGAAAGCCCTCGATCTCGTTGGCGGCGTTCAGCGTGTAGCCCTTCTCCTCGAACAGTTTGTCGGAGTAACCCTTGAGCACGCCGCGGAGATCTCCGGAATAGAGGGTACCGTCCTTGTCGATGACAATGCCGAAGACCAGCACCTTTCCGTTGCCGAACACATCGGCTGGCACCCAGTAGAAGGCGCTCCAGTCAATGCCCAGGCGCAGGTCGCTCTCCTTCTGTGCGGTAAACCCGCGGATGGACGAGCCGTCGAAGGTCAGGTTCTCGTAGGCGCCCAGCAGGAACTTCTTGTCGTAGTCCAGCAGGTGCAGCCGGCCTTCGAGGTCGCTGAACAGCACGGTCACGGCCTTGATCCGCTTCTCATCGGTCAGGTATTTCAGCCTTTTTTCGCGGATTGCGTCATCCGCAACGCGGTTGGTGCGATCAGCCTTGGCAGCCAGGTTCAGCTCTTCCAGCTCCTCATAAGAGAGGGCTAGAAAATTGCGGTATTCAGTGGACATGGATCTCCTTCGTGACTGGAAAAGGTTGGGACATTCAACGCAAGGTTAGGGTCTGCGGCATAAAGAAACCATGAAGATTTCAATGAGCGCTGCCGCCGCCAGGAAGGACTACCGGCGGTGAGCTACCAGGATCATCAGCAACAGGATGACGACCGGGATAAGAGCCAGCGCCGCGTAATAAAGAATTTTGCGAGGGAGCTGGGCTTTGCGTTGCCGCCAGTTCCGCAACTCGGCGCGATCTTCCACACCCACCTGATCCAAGTGGGCCAAATCCCACGCAAAATCGTGGGCCTTCGCATAGCGGTTGGCGGGATCCCTTTCCAATGCGCGGTACAGAACCTCCTGCAATTGGGGAGAGATGGAGGGATCGGCAACGCAGGGAGGGATGGGATGGTTCAACAGGCGGTCGTTCATAACCGCCAGTGGCGAGGGCCCGGAAAAGGGCAGCTTGCCGGAAAGCATTTCATAGAGGATCACGCCCAGGGCATAAATGTCAGAGCGGCCGTCGCCACGCTTTCCCTTGACTTGCTCCGGAGAGATGTAGTCCGGAGTGCCGAGCGTGGCGGTGAAGTTGGCATAGGTCAGGCGGCGCGCGGTGGAGTCGCCGGCAATGCCGAAGTCGATGAGTTTGATGTTGTCTTCCTCATCCACCATGATGTTTTCCGGTTTGAGGTCACGGTGCACAACGCCATTGGAGTGGATGTACTCCAGAGCCTCAAGAACGCCAATGGCGATGCGGATGGCACGGTCGTGGGGGATTCTGCCCTCGGCAAGAATCTGGCGCAGGAGCCGGCCTTCACACCATTCCATCACCATGTAGACGCGGGAACGTTTTTCCCCGCCAAAGACGCGCATGATCTTGGGATGGTTGAGCTTTTCGCCGATGCCGGCCTCGCGCTGGAAGCGATCAAAGAGAATGGGATCAGCTTCCAGGTCGGGGTGGGGAATCTTCAGGGCGACGGCGCGGTTATCGCGCAGATCAGTGGCACGGTAGATGGAGGCCATTCCGCTGCGGGCAACAGGAGCCTCAATGCGGTAGGAATCGATCTGCGAGCCGGCTTCTATGCTGTCGTGTAAGCCCATCGTGCGAGATGCTCCATCAAGGGGTTCGTCTTCACTTTACAGGGAAACAGCACAAGAGAAGTAACGGATCCATAAAGCTTTCAGGGTAGACGCATCGAAGAAACCGGCAAGTTCGTGGGCCAGGGTCGCTCGAGCGCTGTTTGCCGCAACTCCTGGACATAAACCACATCCTGTACCGGCCAGAATTTTGCGGCGGATCCGGCGACTTGATCCAAGACCGGTTGGTCTTCGCTTGAGTGGAAAGGGGAGAAAGGATTCTACGCGGTCAGCCGTTCGAGTTGCTCGGGCTTAACGATGGTCATGCTGGCGCCCTTGATTGTGATCCACTGGTCGCGGCGGAACTGGTTGAGCAGCCGCGTGACGGTCTCGCGCGAGGTGCCCGCCATGTTGGCAATCTCTTCGTGGGTCAAAGCCATGGTAAAGCGGATTTCGGGCTTGCCGTTGGAAGCTGCGCGTCCCCAATCCAGCAGCAGCCGCGCTAGCCGCCCGGCCGCCGAGCCGGAGAGGGCCAGCCGCTTGGCGTCATGAAACACCGTTAGGTATTCGCCGGAGAGCGACTGCGCCGCGTGCATGCTGGCAATGCCGTGGCGGCCAAGAAAGTCAACAAATTCCTGCTTGCGCACCGTTTTCACCTGGCAGGGTTCAATGGCTTCGGCAGTCACTTCATGGGGAACATTGGCCAGCACTGCGCTCAGCCCCATCACGTCTCCGGGACCGGCGATCTTTAGAATCATGGTCTTGCCGTCACGGGAGGTTGAGGAAATCTTCACCTGGCCAAAACAGATGACGAAAACGTTACGCGCCGGGTCGCCCTCCGTAAACAGCTTTGCGCCCCGCGCATGGCTCATCATGATGCCGATCCCGTCATAATCCCGCAGCGCTTCAGGCGTGAGATTGCAGAACATTCGCAAATGGCGATGCTCACAATTTATGCAATCTTCCGGGGGGTGATGGGAATGGAATGTTGCCATACGTTTTCCGCTGGTCAATCTGCAGTATAGCGCACTTTTCCAGGACAAGACGCGGCAACAGGGATAGAAGACAGGGATTTTCTGTCAATGTTCGGGAATGCTTCGGCACGGGTTTTTTCAACGCGAAACTTCGCCTCTACGGCATCGCCGCTTCGGCGCTGCTCCGCCGTATCCGCCCGATGCGGCTTTGGCAGCTGGCATAATAGGCGCGGGACACCTCACGGGCCAATTCCTCCAGCAACTTCATCCGCAGCGTCGGATACTCTTGAAATGCCTGACTCAAAGCCTCCATGGGCAACAACAGCGCAGACCCAGGAGTTTGCGCACTCAGCGTGTAGGTGTGGCGGCCTTCTCCCAGCGCGGCAGCCAGCTCCACCAGATCTCCGGAACGTGCCATCCCAAGCGTCAGACGCTTCTCCAGCCGTTCTGTTCTGCGCAAAAACTGTCCGGAAACAACCACATATAGCCCCTGGCAGATTTCGGACTGGCGAAAAACAATCGCCCCGGCATCGTAATCGATGCACCGCGCCGAGCTATTCAGCAGACTGCCGGTCGCTGGGGGGCATTGCAACAGCTCTGCTAGCGGATGCGCTGCTACCTCATCCATTCGCCCGGATCTTGCCTCAGGTTCCATGGTTACATCTCCCTTTGTCCCTGCCCGATCTCTGGTCCCGCGACGCGTGGCATCTCCCATCCACCTGCCGCGCGGGGCTTGGCGAGCGCCTTTAGACATCCGGATTTGTGATGGACCATATTCCATATGCGCCAAATCTTTCCAGCTGCAACAATTCCAGAAAAACGAATCCATGAGATGGATGGTGGAACTTCCCTTTCCACCCGGCCATCTCGCGTCAAAAGCGGACCTTCGCCCGCTGCGCGTATCCTTTGCTATTCGGTTGCCATGGGAACACAATCTTCCCGCTCCAGGACGGCAGGCGCCGGTTCAGGCGGAACGCACACCACTGGCACGCGAGAGCGGGCGAGCAGGGCAAAGGCCGTCCCATGCGGTCCCGGTGTATCGCTGGCGCGCTTCACCCCGGCCACCAGCAGGCTTGGATGGTATTGAGCGATCGCGTCAACGACTGCGTCTGCGGGGTTGCCGTCTTTCACAATGCAGCGCACAGGAAAGCGCCCGCTGGAATGGATGCCAAACTCTTCCAGAGTAGTAGCGCCGGGGTTCAGAAACGCCGCCGCCTCGGCCGGCCGGCGCGCGTGCAAGACCAGCAACGTGCGATGAAATGTCTCGGCCAGCGAATACGCTGTGGCCACTGCGGCAGCCGTAGCCTCATTGCGCTCCATCGCCAGCAGTACTGGCCCGCCGGGAGTGGGACGGAACTCGCCCGCATTCCAGTCTGCCGCCACTGCCAACACCGGACACGGCGCCAGCCGCACCAACTGTTCAGCCACCGCGCCCACAATCACCGGTCCGGCCCCCTGCATTCCCTGGGTGCCAATGACGATCAGCCCAGCCTGGTATTGCCGTGCAACATCCACCAGCATCCCCGCCACCGCGCCCTGGCGGATCTCAGAATGGCTATGGATGCCTTCCCGCAGCAGGTCGCTGGCCATTTCGCTCAGCGCTGTGCGCGCCTCTTCGGTAAGCCCCTTCAGCACACGGCCAGGAACCGTATCCACGGCGGCATAGTCTGCCGGGTCAAGGCCGTGAGCCAGCACAATCCGCGCACCATACCCCGCCGCCAATTTGCGAGCATACTCAAGGGCCGCCTCCGACTGACCATGCAAATCCGTGGCCACGACGATCGTCTTCATGCCGGTTGCAAAACTCATGATGCCTCCTGGCGCCCTGTGCGTTTCTTGAATCGCTGCAACGTGAACCGCGACTCTCAATTAGCCTTCTACTCCCACCCCGGCGACGGGTTCTGGTCTCCGGGTGGAAGCTAAGGCCAGCTACCACGAATCTTTCCTACCCCGCTTTAACTCGGGAAATTCTCGAGCGTTACCCCTCTCATTTCATGCCCATTGGATTCCGAGTCTGCGCTCCCTTCGAGAGTCAAGCAGTGACACCATTCACTCCGCGCTGTGATTCGGGTCACATACCCAATTTCTCACCTGACCCGAAATCCACCTACCGGTGCGGCGCCGCGGATTGCAATAGCCAACCCGGTTTACAGGCGCCGGCAAAATAAGTTAGCCTTGATTCCGAATATGAAAAACTTCAAAAAGAACACTACTGAAGCGATTTTGCACTTTGGCGAGACATACTTGTTTGCGACCCTGCTCGGTTGCGCCCTAGCTGCATCCGCACAGGCTCCAGCGCCGGATTCGCCCGCCATTGAAGCCAAAGCCCACGCTCTTGTGGCCAAACTCACCCTCGAACAAAAAATCGAGTTGCTGGGCGGCGTCGACGGCATGGCTACCCATCCCGCGCCCGCCATCGGCCTGCCGCCCTTCAGAATGTCTGACGGCCCGGTGGGCGTGCGCACCTGGGGGCCCACAACCGCGTATCCCGGCGGAGCCGCGCTGGCTGCCAGTTGGGATACGGCGCTGGCGCGCAGGATGGGCGAGGGACTGGGCAAGGATGCCCGTGCCCGCAGCGTCTACTTTCTGCTCGGCCCCGGCGTCAACATCGCCCGGACGCCGCTGGATGGCCGCAACTTCGAGTATTTCTCTGAGGATCCGTTCCTGGCCGCGGCCATGACTGTCCCCTATATCGAGGGCGTCCAGGCGCAGGGCGTGATCGCCACCGTCAAGCACTACGCCCTCAATGATCAGGAATACAACCGCCACAACGTCAGCTCTGACGTGGACGAGCGGACCATGCGCGAAATCTACCTGCCCGCCTTTGAAGCAGCCGTCACCAAGGCCCATGTGGACGCGGTCATGAACTCCTACAACCTGATCAACGGCTCCCATGCCACCCAGAACGAGTTCCTGAACCTGAAAGTGCTCAAGGGAGAATGGGGTTTCAAGGGCATTCTGATGTCGGACTGGGACGCCACTTATGACTCAGTGGGCGCGGCCAATAACGGCCTCGACCTTGAGATGCCCGGCCCACGCTTCATGAACGCCACGGCTCTATTGGCCGCCGTCAAGAACGGCTCGGTGAAAGAGTCCACCATTGATGACAAGGTGTTGCGCCTGTGCCGCGCCGTGCTGCGTTATGGATTCCTCGACCGCCCTCAGTTCGATCCGGCCAACTCTACCTATTCGGTGGCTGATCGCGCCGTTGCCCTCGACGGCGCCCGCGAAAGCTTGACGCTGCTGAAGAATGACGGCCAGCTGCTCCCGCTCGACCCGGCCAAGGTGAAGACCATTGCCGTCATCGGCCCCAACGCTTACCCGGCAGTCACCGGCGGCGGCGGCTCCTCCAATGCCCAGGCATTTGAGCCGGTCAGCACTGTCACCGGCATCGCCAACCTGCTTGGCCCCGATGTTCGCGTGCTCTACAGCCGCGGCCTGCGCGATACAAACGAAATCATTCAGAGCACGAGTTGGGACGGCGGCATCAAAGTGGCCGCATATTCCAGCAAGGACTTCACCGGCACACCGGAAACCGCCACCGTAAAGACGATCGGCGAATATAGGCCGGAAAGGCGTGAGGGAAGGGACACCGCTCCGCGCAGTGTGAGATACAGCGCCAGCTACAAGGCCACCAAATCCGGCAAGTATTTAGTTCTGCCGGGATCTTCCGGTTTGTGGGGCGACGACTACGGGGACCAATACAAGGTGTTGATCGACGGCAAACAGTTGATGTGGCCTCCTCGTTTCGAGGGCCGGGATCCGCAGTTCTGGGAAATCGATCTGAACGCCGGCCAGACGGTGAACGTGGTGGCCGAGTATCTGCCCGGCTCCCCAAGCATCCACTTCGACCTCGGCATCACTTACGAACCGGATCTCATCGAGCCGGATGCAAAAGCATTCGCAGCTACCGCGGACGCGGTTGTTGTGGCCGTCGGCTTCAGCCCTGCAACCGAGGGCGAAGGCAGCGACCGCACCTTTACGCTGCCATGGGGCCAGGACGCGCTGATCGAGGCCATGGCAGCGGCCAATCCACATACCATCGTGACCCTCAACGGCGGCGGGGGCATGGATACAAGGCGCTGGCTGGACAAGGTTCCGGCGCTTTTGCATACGTATTATCCCGGCCAGGAAGGCGGAACGGCCATCGCCGAAGTTCTGTTTGGCAAACACAACCCCGAGGGCAAGCTGCCGGTCACCTTCGACCGCAGTTGGGACGAGAACGCCTCGGCCAGATACTACTACCCGATCAAGGGCGCGGACACCGAACTGCACGTGACTGAAACCGACGGTCGCAAGGTCGATTATGTTATCCCGCACGTGAAATATGACGACCATCTGCTGGTCGGCTACCGTTACTGGACCACCACAGGCAAGCACCCTCTGTTCCCCTTCGGCTTCGGACTCAGCTACACCACCTTCAGCTTCTCTAAGCTGCAAGTGCCTGCCACGGCCGCCTCCGGCTCAACCGTGCCGGTCACTTTCGATGTAACCAACACCGGCAGCGTGGCCGGCGCTGAAGTGGCCCAACTGTATGTCTCAGACCCCTCCGCCAAGGCCAGTCGCCCCGAGCGCGAACTCAAGGGATTTGAGAAGGTCCGCCTCGCGCCCGGCGAAACCCAACATGTGACTCTCAACCTGGATGCAAGGGCATTCAGTTACTGGGATTCGGCCGCCCATAAGTGGACCATTGATCCCGGAAAGTTCGTCATTTGCGTGGGAGACTCCAGCGAAAACACCCCGCTGCACGCGGATCTTACGCTGAACTAGGCCTGACCACGAACCAACCGCGCGACCGCATTCCCATGTATGACAACGCCGACGCTGTCATACATGGGAATGCACGATCCCTGGAAAATTGCGGAGCTATCTGCGAGTGGTCGCAGACTCGCTGTTCTTTCCCTGTTCGCTGTTCTCTTCCGAAGCTACTTGCCCGGCAACCCAACCTCAACCGGAGCCGGCAGTGTGTGCGTATCCCACCACTGCTCCAGCACCAGATTCCAGCGGTCGCCGCGTGCGAGCCACAATTGGGCCGCGGCATCGTAGCGTGCCTGGTTGTTCTCAAGCCAATAGGGCCGATTGTCGCGCAGCCAGGCTTGACGGTAGAGAGCGCCTAGCTGCGTGTAGCCATCGCGAATGTCCTGGAGCTTTCCATTGTTCGAGCCGATGGTTTCCAACATCTCACCGATCTCGCTCCAGCGGCTCTGATCCCCGGTCAGCGCACGCGCCTGGCTGTAGAGCGTCACAGACTCAGCGGCCGCTTGAAACTTGAGTCCCACAAAGTCGATGCGGCGCGCTCCCAGTTCTAGCGCGTCGAGAGCCTCCGGGTTTTCCAGCTTGTCAGTCTCAGACCGGGCAGTCCGTACCTCTGCCAACAACGCAATAGCCCGTTCGGCGTGCAGACGCAGCTCGTTCACCACCGGCAGCAGCTTGGCGGACACGCGCTGGCCCTCCGGCGAGAATGGATCGACCCAGAAGTAGCTGTCCTCCGCGTCGCCTAGCCCAGCCTTCCCCAGAACGGCGTGGGCAGCCATCAACTCCCGCTGCGCCTGGTCGATCTTGCCAGTTGGGTCGTGGTGAAATGCCAACCCATAGGACGCCATGAAGGCATCTTCCGAGCTTTCCCCTGCCTGCCAACCCGCCGCCGCGCCAAACAGAACGCCTAACCAGTTCTCGTCGAAGATTCCCTCACCGTCGTCGTTCCAAACGGTATTCAGCATGCCCTTCGAGCCCAGCTTCTGGCCGTCGCGCACAAAGGCGCGGATGTTGCCCAGCGCCTCATTGTTATTGGGGTAGACACGGTTCCAGTTGCTCACCCCCGGAGCTACCCAGGTCTCGAGGCCGGCCTTGGTGAAAGGCAGGATGAGCGGGGTGAAATCGGGCTTGGCGTCGTACTCCCACGGCACCGCGATCATGTCCTTGGGCAGTGTACCCACCAGGTCCGGCGAGTTCTCAGCAATGTCGCCCCAGAAGAGCAGTTGCTTGTGGTTGGGCTCCAGCGTGGTGTGGATCTGGGTGAGAAAGTTCAAATAAACCGCACCCAGTCCACGCTGCTTCACCGCATCGCGAGTCCGACCCAGCCCCAACTCAAAAGTTTCATCCGCTCCAATGTGTGCATACGGCCCGGGAAAAACCTTGGCCAGTTCCCCAAACCAACTGCCAATAAGCGGCAGCGTTCCGGCATCGCCCGGCGCAAGCACCGAGCCGTGCGGATTCTCGCCCAACCCCGAGAACTGCTCAAACTTGAGCACATGGTGCAGATGCCCGAACGACTCCTGCTCCGGTATCACGGTGATGCGGTAATCGGCCGCGTACTTCACCAGTTCGCGCGCCTCGTCCGGTGTCATGGCCCCGCCGGGAAACGCCGCAACAGGCGAGGAAGCATAAGCGAAGGTATGTTCAAAGTAAGGCGAGAAGATATTGATTTTGTAGGCTGCCAGCGTGCGAATCTCGCGCTTGAGAAATTCCATGTTCGGCAGCGGCCCGCGCGACCAGTCGTCAGAGAGCCCCCGATGCGCCATTGCCGGCCAGTCGCGGAGGGTGGGAGTCAGCAACACGGCATCCTTCCCGCTGCCGCGAATCAATTGCTTCACCGTCTGCACGGCGTTGAACATGCCAGCGGCGGTTTCGGCGATGACGGCCAAGTAGTCCCCCGGCATGGGCACGGTTATATAGCCTTCATCGTGCATCTCCGGAGTGAACTCCATGTGACTGTGTTTGAGGACGGGCACTCCGAATTTAGAATCCGCGCGGTAGAACTCGATACCGTGCTGGGCTCGCGGCCCCACCCACACGCCCCGCTCTTTGAGCGTTCCCTCCAGGTCTTTGAGCGCAAACTCATCCTCGGAACGGTTCTCCTCGTACGCAAACGTGATTCCCAAGCCGCTGAGCGGCAACGACGCAACCGCCGTACACTCCCGCGGCGCAGGCACCAAATGCAGGTCCGCGCAGGTGGGCGCGGCTGTCTGTTTCGTTTGTCCAACCGCGCCGATCCCGGCGCACACCAGAAACAACGAAACCAAAGCAAAATGAATACGCATCGGCTTTCCCTCGGTGATCTGAAACCGCCAGTCAGCCTATCGCATCTCCGCTTCCGCTGTAAACCTGAGCCAAATTGGGGTAGTGGGTCAGTTTCCTGCTACCGCAGACTCTTCAGCGCCGGATACAGTTTGCGCCACTTCGCATATCCGGCCTTATAGGCGGCCAGATCGGCTTCATCCGGCTCAATCCGCTGCGCAACCTTGATCGCCGTCCCACAGGCTTCGTCCAGGTTGGCCCAGTGACCCGCACCCACCCCGGCCATCAGCGCTGAACCAAACGCACCACCCTCTTCAGCGGTAAGCACTTCGACGGCATGGCCATAAATTCCCGCCTGAATCTTGCGCCACAGCGGGCCACGCGCGCCACCGCCGCCCAACCGAATTCCGCTCACCGGAATGCCCAGTTCGGCAAAGAGCGTAAACGTGTCTTCCAGCGAGTAAGCCACGCCTTCCAGTACCGCGCGCACAAAATGAGCCGCTGTGTGCACGGTCGAGATGCCGGCAAATGCCGCCCTCACTTCGGGATCCAGGTGCGGCGTGCGCTCGCCCAGCAGATACGGCGCCCACTCCAGCCCCTCGCTGCCCGCCGGAACCAGCGCGGCCGCCGCCGTGAGCGCGTCATAGCTCTGTCCGCCAAAGAAAGTCTCCCTCAGCCAACTGAAACTCAGCCCGGCCGACTGCGTCACGCCCATTACGTGCCACAACCCCGGAACCGCATGGCAGAAAGTATGCAGCCTGCCTTTCGGGTCCTTGGTGGGGCTGGCTGTGGCCGCAAAAACCACCCCGGACGTACCGATGGTGGCTGAAACCGAACCTGGCTGCAAGATGCCCATGCCCACCGCACCCGCTCCCTGGTCGCCTGCACCGGCCACCACGGGCGTGCCTGCGACCAACCCGGTGAGCCCGGCCGCGCTCTCACTGATGCGCGCACACACCTCGGGCGATTCATACACTTTGGGCAACCAACTCTCAGGGATACCCGCCGCTTCCGCTACTTCCCGCGACCAGCGGCGATGTGTCACGTCCAGCAGCAGCGTGCCTGAAGCCTCCTGTACATCGATGGCAAATTCGCCTGTCAGCCGGTAGCGCACATAATCCTTGGGGCACAGGATATGGCGAGTCCTGGCGAAGATCTCCGGCTCATGCTCCTTCACCCACAAAACCTTGGTCAGCGTGAAATTGGGCAGCGCCGGGTTGCAGGTGAGCTCGATCAGCCGCTCGTAGCCAATCTGCTCCGTCAGCCAGTCACATTCCGGCTGGGTGCGCGTATCGCACCAGATCAGTGAAGGCCGCAGCACCTGGCCATCCTCGTCCAGCAGCACCGCTCCGTGCATCTGTCCGGTTAGCCCAATCGCCGCAATCGGCTGCTGCGGCTCAGGCGCCGCGGCCAGCACCATGCGAATGGCCTCCTGCGCCGCGCGCCACCAGTCCTCGGGATCCTGCTCCGCCCAGCCCGGGTGAGCCGTTTTGAACGGCGCATGTTCGCTCGATGCTCCTGCGATCAGTTTGCCAGCCGCATCCACAACCACGGCCCGTGTTCCGCCCGTGCCCACATCCATTCCAAGGAACCACATACCCGCTCTCTCCTATAAATCGATTTTCCCGGCGCACGCAGCATAGCAGCTTATGCGACCGCCGGAAAAGCCATGTGGGATGAGCGGGCCAATTCCGCATTGTCCGTGGCGCGGGCGCAATCTCCAGCGATGATCGGTTGAGAACAGGATTATGTGGAAAGGCAGGGACCAGGGTCAGTTATTTAGTTCCAAAACACCTAACGTCATTATTCTGTATACGTTCGTGGAACTCCGCGCTATCTTTGTGGGAGATAAACGTCCCCCCGGGTGGGCCATAATGAAACTCCCGAACTACTACGAATTTCTCCAGATCAGCCAGAATGCCGAGCCCGATACAATTCACCGCGTCTTTCGATTTCTAGCGGCCCGTCTTCACCCGGACAACCCGGAAACCGGCGATGCTGAAAAGTTCTTCCTGTTGAAGCAGGCCTATGACGTGTTGTCCAATCCGGAGCGCCGCGCCGAGTATGATGCGGCTTGCGCAAAGGAGGCGCCCGAGGAGGATCCCTTATCCAGTTCAATTGATTTCATGGATAACATGGAGGGCGAGTTGAACCGTCGGTTGGCGGTGCTGGCGCTGCTCTATATCCGGCGCCGCACATACCCTGGCGCTCCTGAAGTTTCCCTTATGGAGGTTGAAGAGCGCATGGGGTTTCCCCGCGATTATTTGGAATTCACCACCTGGTATCTTCAAAAAAAAGGATACATCACCCGGGCAGACAATTCAGCTTTCACACTTACGGCGGACGGCGTGGACTTTGTGGAAACGCAACGTGCGCATATCCCGGTTCTGAATAAATTACTAACCAGTGGCTCGGGACCCTTTACCTCAGATGGAGCAGAGGCGAGAAAGTCATCGACCTCTCCCCGCGCGCCTATCATTGTGCCTACGGGAACGGGACATCAGATGGGATCGGGGAATAGCAGGGATGATGAGATGTGATGGATCGCGTTTGCCCTCGCAACCGCAGAAGCGATTGTTACCTGTGGATCGGCAACCGGGAAACTGCCATCGGCGGCGCCAGTTTTTTGCGCTAGAGGCGCAGTTGGGTCGTACCGCAAATCGGTATATTGCGCCGCAGTGTGACCTTCCGCACATCAGCTCACACTGCATTGGGTGAGAATAAATGGGTGAGGCTTGCCAGCCATCCGCTGCGCCGGCCAGGAGAAAATACACATGAGCGATCTTGCCCCGCTGGCTGAAGCGGTAGCCCTTGACCCGCTGGTAGGCCATCCCGCCGACTACCATGTCTTTCACAAGTTTATTGAGCGCTGCAAGGAGCTCCCGGCCATCTCCACAGCAGTCGTTTGGCCGCTCTCTGACGTGGCTCTGAGGGGAACCGTCGAAGCTGCAGTCGAGGGCCTCATCGAGCCCACTCTGATCGGCGACGAAGCGGAAATGAAGGCGCTGGCCGCGAAGATTGGCCTCGATATCAGCGGTTATCCCATCCTTCAGGCCGACACCGAGCGCAAGGCCGCCGAACTGGGCGTGGCCATGTGCCGCGCCGGCAATGCCCAAGCCATGATGAAGGGCAGCCTGCACACCGACGAACTGCTGAAGCCGGCCATGAAGAGCGAGACCGGGTTGCGCACCTCACGCCGCATTTCCCATGTGTTCATCATGGATACGCCGGCCTATGCGCGCACCCTGCTCATCACCGACGCGGCAATCAATATTACGCCGGAGCTCGAAGACAAGATCCACATCGTGCAGAACGCCATCGACCTGGCCCACGCACTGGGCATTCCCGAGCCCAAGGTGGCGCTGCTCTCCGCAGTCGAAACGGTGAACCCCAAGATCAAGTCCACGCTCGATGCGGCGGCCCTGTGCAAGATGGCCGACCGCGGCCAGATTACCGGCGGCGTCCTCGACGGCCCCCTGGCCTTCGATACCGCAGTCAGTGTCAAGGCCGCTACGATCAAGGGACTGGTCTCCCCGGTCGCCGGACAGGCCGACATTCTGGTCGTCCCCGACCTTGAAAGCGGCAATATGCTGGCCAAGCAGCTTGAATACCTGGGCGGCGCGCAACTGGCGGGCATCGTTCTTGGCGCCCGCGTTCCCACCATCCTTACCAGCCGCGCCGATTCAGCGGAAACCCGGCTCACCAGCTGCGCCGTGGCCGTGCTGCTGCACTACGCCGCGCATCCGCAGATCAAGGTCTAGTCTTACTTCCAAATCGCAATGCAAACGGGCGCCATCTCCTCCAGGTGGCGCCCGTTCGCGTTTGCTCTCCCTGGCTGAGTTCGGAGAATCATCCGGACGTCCCGCCCGCCGCTCCAGATGAAGGCTTTCTCTTTGCCAGCCAAGCGCGGCAATCATGCAAATCCAGTCCGAATGGCGAATCGACTTTGACTGAGAATTGACTGAGAAGTTTAAAGCCAGCCGACAGCAATACAGACAATGCCACGAAAGAGTGATATAAGCACAGCTTACGCATCAAGTAGGCTATCTGCTGATTAAGCGACGGCTTTGCAAAAGGAATCTATGGATGGACACTAAGAGGAATTCGTTACCCAACTTTCAGAAAGGGGTTCGGTAAGATCGATTCTCCCCCGGTTGATAGACTTCTTGAAGATGGATCAAATTAACACTCTGTTTACACCGCAGTCCAGTGCAGACAACCGACTTGAGACTACAGATCACCGTATCTTGTCGATCATGGACATGTAGTGTTGCTGAGCGATGTGGAGTATGAGGGCCGCAGAAGCGCCGCACCTTAAGTGTTGGATTCTCACGGCATGGCTCACTCCCGCGAGATGGTAAAGTTCATCATGGGCGGCAAAGGCATTCGTGCAGGTAACCCATCTATACGAAAGGCTTCAACCCCGCAGACAAATGGGTGTAAGAAACACAGATTCCATCCGTGAGGAAAAGAGGCAGGGCTCGATATTTTATCGTTGAGCGCGGGTGACCTGGGGAAGAAATGAGCGCCTATGAATCACGCTCTGGAAGTCGGCTTTCACAGTATCTTCGAGGAAAATGGCTCGGTTATGCTCCTTGTCGAGCCTGTATCGGGAGTGATCCTCGATGCCAATCCGGCTGCCTCAGCCTATTACGGCTATTCGCGGGAGCAGTTGATTGGCATGCCCATTTACAAGATCAATTGCCTGCCACCCGAAGAGATCACCCATGAGCGCCAGCGGGCGCTTCACGAAGAGAGAAACCGCTTTAACTTCCGTCATCGCCTTGCCTCGGGTGAAGAACGCGATGTTGAGGTCTACTCCTCCCCCGTCACTGTAGACGGCAGGCCTCTGCTGTTTTCCATCGTCCACGACATCACCGAGCGCAGGCGGACTGATGAAGCGCTGCGCGAGAGCCTGGAATCCCTGAAAGAAGCGCAGATCATTGGCTCCCTTGGCAGCTATGTCCTGGATATCCCCGCAGGAGTATGGACAAGCTCCGATGTACTGGATGGGATTTTCGGGATCGACAAGGAATATGACCACACTGTGGCCGGATGGCTGGCGTTGGTCCATCCCGATGATCGCGCGATGATGGCTGCCTATTTCGCGGACGAGGTCGCGGGACAGGGCAAGCCCTTCAACAAGGAGTACCACATCGTTCGGCAGAGGGACGGAGCGAAGCGGTGGGTCCACGGGCAAGGCAGATTAGAGTTCGACGCCCAGGGCCATCCCATCAGGCAAAGCGGCGTAATTCAAGACATCACGGAGCGCAAGCAGGCAGAGATGCAACTCCGGGACAGTGAGGAACGCTACCGCTCCACCTTCGAGCAGGCGGCAGTGGGCATACTGCACGCCTCGTTCGATGGCCGGATACTCAGGTGCAACGCGCGATTCGCCGAAATCCTTGGATATCCCATCGAGGAGGCCCTGAGTCTGACTTTGCAGCAAGTCACGGCGCCTGAGGATTTGGCCGAAACTATCAATTTGCTCAGGGAGATAGAGAGCGGCGCGACCAAAACGGCCAGTTTAGAAAAACGCTATGTTCGCAGGGATGGCAGTCTTACCTGCGTGAAGTTGACCGCCTCAGCACAACACGACACCGCTGGACGCGCGGTTCACTACGTCGCCATCATCGAAGATATCAATGCCCGAAAAGCGGCGGAAGAACGCCTGGCAGCAACTCAGAAAGACTTGCGAGCCAGCGAAGAACGCTACCGCATCGCTTTCCAGACAGCTATCGATGCCATAAATATCAACCATCTGAGCGATGGAAGGTATATTGAGGTGAATCAGGCATTCCTCGACATCATGGGATACGAACGCGAGGAAGTGATTGGCCGAACCTCGCTGGAACTTGACGTCTGGGTGGATCCTTGCGATCGGAAGAGAATGCTGGAGACCCTGCGCCTGAACCCGGTTTGCCGGAACTTTGAATCTCAATTCAGAAAGAAGAATGGAGAGGTCCTCTGGGGTCTGATGTCGTCCTCGGTGATTGAGCTTGACGGCGTCCCTTGTGTCCTTTCCATCACGCGCGATATCACTAAAGACAAGGCGGCGCAAGAGCGCCTGGCCGCGATCCAGGAAGAATTGCGGGCCAGTGAAGCAATCTACCGCACCGCATTCCAAACGAGTCTGGATGCTGTCGATATTGGCCGGCTGGACAATGGAATGTACATCGATGTAAGTGAGGCATTCGTCGATGTGCTGGGATACGAACGCGAGGAAGTTATTGGACGAACGTCGCTGGAACTCAACATCTGGGCCGACCCTGCCGACCGGCAGAAATTGACCGAGGTGCTGCGCCGCGACTCCATTTGCCGCAACCTGGAGGTCAAGTTCAGGAAAAAGAGCGGAGAGGTCATCTGGGCTCTGGTGTCAACATCGTCGATTGAAATTGAGGGCCTCCCGTACGTGCTTTCCGTGACCAGAAACATCTCGGATGTGAAGGAAGCGGAGGAAAAGATCAACGATCTCGCCTTCTACGACCCATTAACCCGTCTGCCCAACCGTCGCCTTTTTTTGGACCGGCTTCAACAAGCCCTGGCAGCCTCCATCCGCGATCCACGCATGCGAGCAATGCTCTTCGTCGATCTGGATGATTTCAAGACCGTAAACGATACCCTTGGCCATCGGACCGGGGACCTTCTGCTCGTGGAAGTCGCCAAGCGTCTTACCGGCTGCGCTCGCGAAGCCGATACCGTGGCGCGCCTGGGCGGAGATGAATTTGCGGTGTTGCTCGAAAACCTGAGCGAGACCGCCGAGGAGGCCGCGGAGCAGGCGAGGAGAATCGCGGGAAAAATCATTGTCGCCGTCGGCCAGCCGTTCTTCCTGGATGGCCGCGAATGCCGCAGTGCGGCCAGCATCGGGATCGCTCTGCTTGGGGATGAACGAACCACCAGAGACGAAGCCTTGCGACATGCTGAAATTGCCATGTTTCAAGCCAAGGCAGGCGGGCGCAACAACATACACTTCTTCTCCCCGGTCTTGCAGGCAGCCGTGGATGCCCGCGCTACCTTGGAGAGAGACCTGCGCGATGCAATACGAAAAAGCCAGTTCCAACTCTACTATCAACCGCAAGTGGAACATTCCCGGTTGATTGGCGCCGAGGCGCTGATCCGCTGGAACCATCCCACGCGCGGCCTTCTGACCCCTGGCCAGTTTATTCCCATGTCAGAGAAGACGGGTCAGATTCTGCCCTTGGGAGGCTGGGTCCTTGAGACCGCTTGCAAGCAGATTGCAGCATGGGCTCTGCGCAAGGAAACAGCCCATGTCGTGCTCGCGGTCAACATCAGCGCCCGCCAGTTCCGCCAACCCGGCTTCGTGCAGCAGGTATCGGCGGTGCTCGATCGCACCGGCGCCGATCCCAGGAACCTGAAGCTGGAACTGACCGAAAGCATGTTGCTTGAAAATATTGAGGAACTTATCGCCAAAATGACCATCCTCAAATCGCACGGCGTGAGATTCTCTTTGGACGACTTTGGCACCGGCTACTCTTCGCTCGCTTACCTGAAGCGTTTGCCTCTTGATCAATTGAAAATAGATCGCGCGTTCGTCCACGACATCCTGTCCGATGTCTCAAGCGGCGCCATCGCACAAACCATCGTTTCCCTGGGACGCGCAATGGGATTGTCGGTGATCGCCGAGGGCGTGGACAACGAAGAACAGCGGAGCTTCCTCACCCGTTTGGGCTGCACGGTGTTTCAGGGCTTCCTGTGCGGTTTGCCGCAGCCTCTGGAGGAGTTTGAGCGGAAGTGGCTGGGCTCGGCCGAAAGCGCTGGCGCGATCCTGCAATAGTCACCGCTTTTCCCCGGCGCCGCGAGTTGCCGGGCTCCCGTTGGCTTCGCGCTGCTGCTCATCCAACTGCCCGGCTAACCCCAATCAGTCCATCGACATGCTCAACTGGTGCCGCACATCTGCGCCTCGAATCCAGAAAATCACATCGGTCGCAATATTCGATGCGTGGTCCGCAATTCGCTCCAAATTGCGGGAAATCAGAATGCCGATCATCGCCTGCTGGGTAAAGTTCGGCTTTTCCTGGATGAGCTTGAGCAGGTCGGCGTGGGCGCGACGGTTCATGCGATCGATCTCGTCGTCCATATCCCGCACCGAGTCGGCCAGGCGCGCATCCCCCTCCAGCAGAGCCTGCACGGCCGACCGGATCATGCGGCCGGCAAACTCGCCCATTGCGGCAAAATCCACCGGCAGATCAATCTCCTCGGCCTTCATGATGTCCCTTGTCCGGCGCGCAATGCCCATGGCCTGGTCGCCAACCCGCTCCAGGTCGCCGTTGATCTTGATCACCGCGAGGATGAAGCGAAGATCGATCGCCATGGGTTGCTCTTTGGCGAGCAATTCATAGGCCATCTCGTCCAATTCCCGCTGCGCACCATTGATGGCGGCCTCGTTCTGCTTGACGTATTGGCACAGGCCCTGATCGCGCTGCAGATAAGCGTCTACCGCGGACTCGACCGCCTGCTGCGCCAGGGCAGCCATGGCAAGGAGCTTGTCCTTGAGTTCGGCCAACTGTTGTTGAAAATGAATACGCGGCACCGCTGATTCTCCCTCATCCTTGATTGTGCATCAAGCATTGTTACCACAAGACTAAATTCAGGGTATGCACCAGAACTGTCATACCCCTTGGGAAAAACGCCCCCTTGAGCATTAGACGCACCATGCGCCATGATGATGCTCTAGGCTATCAGCATGAGCACCTCAATTTCTTCCCGCATTCCCGTGTACAGCCTCAACCCGGCCAATTGCGAACCCAGGCAGATCTACAAGCTGATGACCGGCATTATTGTGCCGCGCCCGGTGGCGTTGGTGTCCACGATGGATCGAAACGGGGTGGCCAACCTGGCGCCCTTCAGTTTCTTCAATGGAGTGGGCTCTGTTCCGCCCTGCGTGCTTTTCTGCCCCACGGTACGCGCCGCAACAGGACCGGCACGCGATATTCGCAAGGATACGCTGCGCAATGTGGAAGAAACCGGCGAGTTCGTCGTGAATATCGTCAACGAGGCCATCTCTGCCGCAGCCAACGCCGCCTCAGCCGAAGTCCCGCCCGAAGTGGACGAGTTCGCGCTGTCCGGGCTCACTCCAGTTGCCAGCGAGGCGGTGCGCCCGCCGCGGGTCGCCGAATCCCCTGCGCAGATGGAGTGTAAGCTGCTCCAGGTTATTTACACCAGCCGTGAGCCGGGCGGCGGCGTCATCGTGCTTGGCGAAGTGGTCCGCTTTCACCTGCGCGAGGATCTTTTCGACGACTTCCGCGTCGATCCCGCCGGCCTAGACGCCGTGGGCCGCATGGCCGGCAGTACCTGGGTCCGCACCCGCGACCGCATCGAGATGATCCGGCCAAAATAGAAGCTCACGCTGCCGTCATCTCCCTGCCTTTTGCCTCGCGCCCCATCAGCGCCAGTCCCGCGAGAACGAGTGCCACCACTACCACGGTAATCGCCAGCACAGCCGGATAATTGCCCCACCTCTCGGCAGCCAACGCCTGCGCCTTGCCGTTCCACGAGGTCACCAGTCCGCCCAACTGGTAGGCAAGCCCGGGCGCCGTGGCTCGAACCGGAGCCGGCGAAAGCTCCGTGAGATAAGCCGGCACCACCCCCCACGCGCCCTGCACCATAAACTGCATCAGCACCGCGCCAATGGCCAGCGTAACCGCCGAGTGTCCATAGGCATAGAGCGGAATCACTGGAATGGCAAGCAGCGCCGCGGTCACGATCGCCCGCTTGCGGCCCCACTTCTCAGAGAGCGCCCCAAAGACAATTCCGCCGCCGATGGAGCCAAAGCCGTACAGTACGCCGATCAGGCCAATCGTCTCGGGATTAAGATGCGCGCTGACGGCAAGGAAGGTTGGATACACGTCCTGTGTGCCGTGCGAGAAGCTCATGAACGCCGTCATCAAGAGCAAGAGGAAGAGAAATGTGGGCAGAAAGGCCAGCAACTGCGCCGGCATACCAGCTTCAGCGGGCCTGCGTACGCCGGCAGCCCGTATCAGCCGCTTCCTTGCCCCCTGAAGCCAGACCGGCGACTCGGCTACGCGCGCCTGCACATAGAACACCAGCAGCGCCGGAGCCGCGCCCAGCATGAACAGTCCCCGCCAGCCTATCCATTGGAAAAGCAGCGCGAAAGCGGCTGAGGCCAGAATGGACCCCATCGCGTAGCCCTCCTGGAGAATGCCGGAGAAGGTGCCGCGGCCCTCTTTCGGCAGCGTCTCAAAGGCCAATGCCGCGCCCACGCCCCACTCCCCGCCCATGGCAATCCCAAACAGCGCCCGCAGCACCAGCAAAACGGTGAGCGAGGGCGCAAAGGCGCAGGCCAGTTCGATCACTGAGAAGCTCAAGATATTGACCATCAGCACAGGCCGCCGGCCATAGCGATCGGCCAACATGCCGAACAGCAATGCTCCCACCGGACGGAAGGCCTGGGTCATGAAAACCGCGCCCAGCACCGCTGAAGGCCGGGTGTGAAACTCCCCGGCAATCGCCTTCACACAGAAGATCAGCAGAAAAAAATCGAGAGAATCGAGCGTCCAGCCCAGAAGGGCAGCCACAAACGTATGGCGCTGCGGGCCGGTCAAGTGGCGAAAGGGACCAATCACAGACATAGCCGGGAGCATATCAGACCGGATTTCAAAAAGACCCGCTCCGTAGAGGCCTGCGTCGATTTACCTGTGTCTTGGGCCGAATTCGCGGAATAATGAGCTTTTCCTCTACCCGGATGCGCTGCCAAAATCGCGCAATGAAAAATATTTGTTGCAACGAATACCTTGCTTGCGCCATCCTATGCTTAACAAGAAATTTTCGCGCGGCTTCCCCTAGCTCCGATTCCCGCGCTTACCTGGGCAGAGCCAAGCTCTCTGCCGCAAACCCCAAGCGGCCCAACGGCCCAGCATCGAAAGGAAACTCAATGAAGCGTTTGGCATTGGTATCTGGCATTCTGGCGCTCGCGGCTCCCCTGGCCATGGCGCAAACCTCCACATGGACATCCGATCAGGCCCACAGCGTAGTCGAATTCAGCATTGTCCACCTGACCGTCTCCAACGTGCACGGCCGCTTCGGCAAGGTAGCGGCCACCATCGCCTACAACGAGGCGGACGTCACCAAGTCCATCGTCTCGGCCACCATCGACATCTCCACCGTGGATACCGGCGAAGCGGCTCGGGATACCCACATCAAGAGCCCCGATTTCCTCGACGTTGAAAAATTCCCAACCGCCAGCTTTTCTTCGACCAGTGTGGTGAAAGACGGCAACAACCTGAAAGTGACCGGCAACTTCACCCTGCACGGCGTGACCAAGCCCGTGGTGCTGGAGGTGGAAGGCCCCACCGGCCCAGTTCCAGGCATGGACCACAAGCCGCACTCCGGCTTTTCGGCCACAACGACCATCAGCCGTTCAGCCTACGGCATCGGCCCCAAGTTCCCGGCAGCCGTGGTAGGCGACGACGTCAAGCTGACCATCGAGTTGGAAGTCGTCAAGCAGTAAGCGGCGCCTGCGGAGTTGAAGGCGGCGTCTGCCGCCTTCAGCTGTCATGCACAAGGAAATGCGGTTGGAGAGGCTGTTGATGCCAAGCCTGAAACTTGAAATCGCGCAGGATCTCCCCTTTTCCAGCGTCGAGGAAGAGGCGCTGCTCAATCTGATGCGCACCTCCGACTGCCTGCACCGCGCCTTCCACCTGAAAACCCGCAAGTGGGGCGTGACCTCAACGCAGTACAACGTGCTCCGCATTCTGCGCGGTGCACAGCCTCATGGGCTTACCTGCTCCATGATCGGCAGCCGGATGATCACCGCCGAGCCGGACATTACGCGGCTGCTGGCACGGCTCAAGACGCTCAAACTCATTCGGCAGCAACGCGACCGGCAAGACCGGCGCGTGGTCTGGACGCACATTTCAACGGCTGGGCTCGAGTTGTTGCGGGAGATGGATCCGGTCATCCAACAGGTCCCACGGGAACTGCTGGGGCACCTGACTGGCCAGGAATTGGCTGAACTGATCCGGTTGCTCCAGCTTGCCCGCAAGCCGGACGAAGACCCGCAGACACCTGTCAGTTGTAGCGGGAACCTATGCGGCTCTACCGGCCCAATACCTTCTGAGCCACCACTTCTTCGTCCGCATCCGTCTCGATAATCTTGTTGTGCAAACAGTAGAGGGCCAGTTCAAGCCGGTCTGAGACTCCCAGCTTGTCATACACCTTGCGCAGATAATTCTTGATCACCTGCTCGGTAGTTCCCAACTGGAAGGCAATCTCCTTGTTGCGTTTGCCCTGGGTAATGCAGGTGATGATGGCCATCTCCTTCGGCGAGAGCCGAGGCTGACTGCGCGGGCTCACCAGGGCGGCGGCCTGCGTGCGATAGGCCTCAATTACCCAATTCACCGATTGATTGTCGATCCAGGTTTCACCCGCTGCGATTCTGCGCACACACCTGACCAGCAGGTCCGGCGCGATGGATCGCGAGATGATGCCGCGCACACCGCGGCGGTAAAGCTCCACGGTGTGACTCTCGTCAGGCGACACCGCCTGGACAATCAGCTTTACATCGGGGGCAACCCGCAACAATTCAGGAATGACATTGGCGTTGCCGGCCAGTAGATTCCCTTCCAGAAGAACCACATCCGTGGGAAAACGCTCAATGGCCGCCCGCAGATTCTCAATGGAATCCGCCTGCGCCACCACGCGCAAATCGTCTTCAAGCGCAAAGACCTTGCGAATCCCTACGCGGTAAATCGCCTGGGAATCAGCAAGAATAATCCGGATCGCCTCCGGCTTCACCGGCGCGTCAGGAATCTCGCCATCGATAGAATCGTCCAAAGAGTCCATAATTGGCTAACGCCAAGCCAATTCCGGCCTCACTGTTCCACAAATTGGTACTCGTCGATTGTGGCGGCGGCCAGATACTGAGTTTGGCTTAACGAGCAGCGTACCACACGTCCGAGGCATTGAACCAGAACATCGTGAGGGGTACCTAACACTGAACCCGGCATCCGCATGGAAAAACGGATCTCGCCGCCCACTTTCAGCTCCCGATCCAACTCGAAAAGCACCCCGCTGGCCGAGATATTCCGAGTGACCGCAGGAAATTCCCGTTTCCCGCCCGTCGAAAGCACGGCACGGAGCGCGAGCGGAAAGCGTACCGCGCAGCGCACCTCCTGCCTTGGGGCGGCTGGCTCTGGGGGAACAGACTGAACCGGTATTGTGGGCTTTGAAGTCTTCATTGGCAGAATTCTGAACCCAAATGATCCTTCACGCCACTCTAACCAACTTTCTCAGTTCAACCCACGGCACCAAAGTTTTCTGGAAGGTAACCCGCTCTATACACTGCGGGAATCCGGCAGTTCCAGCGGGAAAAACGCCGCCGAGGCACCCACCCACTCCTGATTCCGGTTGTGATCCACGCCCATCATCATTCCCCGCCCCAAGCGCACCAGCGGCAGAACCGGGGTCAGGCTGCCGCCATCCGGCCAGAGATATAGAATGCGAATCTCGGCCTGCGTAGGTCCGTGCGGCGTTTCGATGGTGGGCACAAAACGCATGCGCTGCTGGAGAAGAAAGTCCGCCCGCCGCTCAACCGCAATCGCCTCCAGTTGCGCGTGTGTCGGATCGAACTGAATTCCCTTGCCCGCAAATGAAAACAGCGGCTTTAGCAATAATTGGCTGTAGGTCGTCTCGGGCCCGGTCTGTGCCGGAAGACAAACACCCGCGGCTTCCAGCTCGGCCCGCCCATCCCCATCGAGAAAGTCGCTCAGAAAAACCGCCGGAGGCACCACCGCGTGACCTGACGATGGCCGCGAGAGCCATGGGATCGAAAACTTGCTGATCAGGAAATACCAGTTCGGATGGCCCGCCCACTCCACATCCCAGCCATGCGTCAAGTCAAACGGCAAGCGGATATTGCGCGCCATCAGCTCGTCGGCGATGGCTCGGTTATAGATGCGATGAATGGGAACCAGCCGACCGGCTGCGTTGCGGTAATACAGTTTATTTTCAACGGCTTCCAGATTACGTATATCCACAACTGCGATGCCCAGCTTGCGGGCGGTGATTTCAAAGTCGGGCCGCGTCTTCTGGTGCTTGGGGTCCACTTCGGTCAGCACCACGTTTTCCGGATCGTGGCCACCCAGTATGGTGCGTCCCAGCAACTCCCAGTACCCGGCCTCATTTAATCCACCCAGAAAACTGCCCAGCGTGTCTGACAGCCCAAAAACATCGCGATAGGCAGAGCACAGCACAACCTGGTAGCCATATACGGATGGGAACGCCTGGATCTCCACCAGTTTTGGAATCAGTTTCCCAGCCGGGCCAAGCACCATCGAGAAATCGGCGGTCAGAAAGTGCGGATGGGCCGTCTCGCCGGCCACACGGTAGTTTGCCGGAATGGCCTGCCGCGCAGCAGCAAGGTAGGCCGAGTTTTCCATGAGTCCATGCGTGAGTTCCGCGCCTGCAGCCGCCATCTCCTCCAGAAGTTGGAGCGGCACAAAAATGGGCGTCTCCGCGATGCGGTAGTCGACTTTTGTCCCGCAGCGCTGCTCCAGCAGCGCCAGTAGTGACGAATAGGCTTCAGGGGTAAACCTTTTGTTGAACTGGATGCGCAGTTCTGGGATCAACGCTTCAGTCCTCCCGGGGATGGTCTAGGGTATTTTCGGATATCGCGCTCTTGTCAAGAAAGCGCCCAAAAGCCCCAAATTGCCGTTTGGGGATTCACTTCCTGCTCGTATATCGCCCAAACCTGGCTCACAAACCGCCCTAAAAGGCACCCAATCGGGGGCTCTAAACCGGTTAATATTTCATAATTGACGAAATTGTTACTTTTGTTGTAGCCGAAATACAGCTTTTGGGTTACTCTTTCTGTACAAAGTTGTACTCAAAGGAGCATACCTTCCATGAAAGTGCACGTAGGGAACTTCCGTTTTGCCTTCATTACAACAATTTTGATTGCCAGCGCTGGCCTCGCCGTAGCCAGTCCGGCACTGGCGCCATTTTCGCCAACAAACAACACGGTTGTGTGCGCTGCCAGTGAATTTCCTGTCAATCCGTTTCCTCCGATTCCGACCGGTAGCAAGGCCGTTGCCAGTGCATTCCCTGTCAACCCGTTCCCCCCGATCCCGACCGGTAGCAAGGCCGTTGCCAGTGCGTTCCCTGTCAACCCCTTCCCGCCGATCCCAACCGGCAGCAAGGCTGTTGCCAGTGCGTTCCCTGTCAACCCGTTCCCCCCGATCCCGACCGGTAGCAAGGCCGTTGCCAGTGCGTTCCCTGTCAACCCTTTCCCTCCGATCCCGACCGGTAGCATAGCTTAGGAGGCGAAATCCTACCGTAGTGGCGTGATCCTGGCGGATTGACTGCTACACTGAATTCATCGCGTCAAGCGGTTCAAACGCGGTAGCGACGATGAGTCTGGACAACGCATTTTGGCTAGCCGGTGTTGTGGCCGAGGCAGTCGTTCTAGGACTGCTTGTTTACAGGCGCGTCTGGCGGACATTGCCTGTTTTCTGTGTGTACTGCGCATGGAATCTATTCAGCAGTGCCGCAGCATACGCTGTTTTCCGCTTCTTCCCGGGCAGCTATGTCAAAGCCTATTTGGCCGAGATGGCACTGGATTCGGCCCTGGAGTTCGCCGTTCTGGTCGAACTGGCGTGGTCGGTCCTCCGCCCGATTCGGGCTTCTCTGTCCCGAAGTGCCTTTGTGGTTGTTGGAGCTTTCATCCTGGCTCTTGGCGCCGCAATCTGGCCCTTTGCAGTCATCCCGGGGTTCGGCAATCTGCCCCCGGAGTTCCATGTGCTGATGCGTCTGGAACAGACTACTTCGATTCTCAGAGTTTTATTGTTCCTGGTGCTGGCTGGATTTAGCCAGTTGCTCTCGATCGGCTGGCGCGACCGCGAATTGCAGGTAGCCACGGGGCTTGGCTTCTATTCTCTGGTCAGCCTTGCCGTGTCGATGCTGCATACGCACGAGTCGACGGGGCCGCTCTATATCCACCTGGAGCAGATCGTGGTGGCCAGCAGCATCTGTTCTTTGCTCTATTGGATTTTCAGTTTCGCGCAAGAAGAGGCAGAGCGGCAAGAATTTACTCCGCAAATGCAGAGCTTCCTGTTAGCCGTGGCGGGTACCGCAAGGGCCACGCGCGTTGCATTGACGGATTCCTCATCCGCCAAAGGAAGAAAGCCGAGGGAGATGTGAGGCTGTCGGGCGCAGTACTCCCGTCTCAACGAAATGGGAGACAATGATTACTTTAGTGTGGTGACCCGTCGGTTACTCTCTTTCGTAACAAAAAAGACGGAATTGTGAAATTTTTATGCAAAAATCCGATGTTTTCTGGTAATAGTTGTAGGAGCAATAAATCCCGACGTGTTGCGTTGGCTGATTTGTTGGTTACTGATTCCCGGTTTAAGGAACACCAATGGTTCTTCCTTTGCTTCAAATTGCGGCGATCGCGGTCATTGCCCTTTATCTAGGCCGATGGCACAGCGGAGTACGGCGTCGCAATACACAATCGTGGGACTCCCTCCTAGCAAGGCTGCGTCCCGATTGGAGCGCCCGGGAGTTGAGCGATCATTTTCTTTGGAAACAAGGGCTTAGCGCGACTCCCGAGGACGCTTGGCAGCGTATGGAGGGTCCCAAGGGCCTGTGGGTGATGTACCAGAACTCCCGGGTCATGTTGGAAATGGCCGACTTTGCAGCCAGAAACTCCGACACCGTGGACCGCGTGCTTCTGGCGACCCTGCGCAGTGACGCCATGCAAATTCGCCTGTGCGTGCTGATGGCTCTGGCCCAGTACGGGTTCTCCCAGGCCAGCGAAGGGGTTCGCATCAATGCATTCCGTGCCGCTTCCATGTACACCGATATGGCCGCGCGGATGACCGAGTTGCTGCAGGAACATGCTGCTGTAGTGGTTCCGGATTTTGTGGCGGCAATGTAATTCAGCTTCCGCGTTCAAATCAAAAAAACCCCGGCCATGGCCGGGGTTTTTGATTGTTTGCAGGAATGAGCCGAATTCAGGCCGGGTTGGCAAGAAATGCATTGATGCGCGCATACTCACCGTCGCTGAGCCTGAAATGGAGCGCCGGAGCCAGCCCCTCAACCTGCTGCCCACTGCGCCCGCCCACGATCGCAGCGGTAATGGCCGGATGGTGCAGCGTCCAGGCCACGGCCACCACGCCAGGGCTTACCTTGTGGCCGCTGCCGATTTCGCGCAGCAGTTCCGCCAGCCGGAGGTTGCGGCTGAGCCGCGGCTCCTTGAACTCCGGTGCGCGTCGCCGCCAGTCGTCGGCCGGAAACGCTGCAACGCGCTCAGCGGTCATTGTGCCGGTGAGCAGGCCGGAGACCATCGGCGAGTAGTTGATGACGCCGATGCCATTGGCCTGCACGAAGGGAAGAATCTTCTCCTCGACGGCCCGCCGCAGCATCGAGTAGGGCGGCTGAAGGCTGGTGATGGGCGCAACCTTCTGGGCTCGCTTCATCTGCTCGACCGAGAAATTGGAAACTCCGGCCCAGCGGATTTTGCCCTGCTCGCGGAAGCGAGCCAGCGTCTCCCAGCCCTCTTCGACCTCAGCTTCCGGGTCAGGCCAGTGAATCTGGTAGAGGTCAATGGTTTCCACCCCAAGCCGCCTTAGCGACCCTTCCAGCTCCTCTGCCAACGACTCTGCCTTGAGCGAGCGGTAGATGGAGCGATCCTCGTGCCAGCGCATCGAGCACTTGGTAAAGATCAGCGGCCTGGGGCCGGAGTGACTCTTGACCGCACGGCCAACCACCTCTTCCGAGCGGCCCAAGCCGTAAATGGCCGCCGTATCAATCCAGTTGACGCCCAAATCGAGGGCGCGATGGATGGCGGCAATGGATTCGTTGTCGTTCTGCGGACCCCAGCCAAACTCCCAGTTTCCACCGCCGATGGCCCACGCGCCAAAACCGATAGACGTAAGTTGAAGGTCAGAATTGCCAAGAGTGCGAAGCGTAGTAGCAGTAGCGGTAGTCGTCATACAAAAGTAGATGCAGCAAATGCCAATATGTCGCACAGAACCGCATCCCATTGGAAATGGATCATGTCGGTTTCCTCCGGCTGGAAACAACTCCGACATCGGGTTCCCTACGCCGCGATCAGGAACCTTCCCTCGCGCATGATCTGCTCCTGCCCGGCTTCGGATTCGAGCCAGATATTGAAGCCCAGACCCACTACGTCGATATGCGTGCCGGAGCGCCACGGAGCACCTGTGTGTTCCCCGTAGGGATTGCCGAAAGCGATGTGGATGCCGGGAAATTTCTCGTCTTGCAGGATGTTGCCGATCACCCGCTCCACGCCCAGGTTGGTGCCGATGGCAAACTCACCCACGCGGTCAGAGTTTTCGTCCGTGTGCGTATAGGTCCAGAAGTCGCCTTCGAGCTGTTTGTTCACGCTGGCACAGCTCACCATGCGGTTGCCTGCAATCTCGATAGTCAGTGGTGTCGCCGCCAGCAGTCCATAACGGGCACATAACCAGTCACCCACCACGCCATCCACCACAAAGGTGCCATTCACCTCGCCCGGCGAGGTAAAGCACTCGCCGCCGGGCAGGTTGCCCCACTTTTCCGGCGAGATGATGCCCGAAGTCTTGAACCACTTGTAGCCGGGGTTCATCTCGGCTGTAATATCGGTCCCCGCCGCGGTCGTGGCGCGGATGCGGGTTGCCTTGCGCACCCGTTCCAGTACCTTTTGACTCAGCCGGTCCACTAGGTTGAAGTCCGCTCGCATGCCCTGACACATGATCTCCGGCGTGATGTTCACCATGTGGGCGTGGCGCATGTGGCGGCGGTTCACAATGTCGGTCATCTGCATTCGCGAGTGCAGTTCGTTGGCTTGCACCTGCACGGCAAAGATGGAAACCTGCGAGGTCTCCATATCGGCCAGCACGGCGGCGGGCATATCAATCAAAGGCCGCGGAGCCAGGTCCTCGAGCACGAAGACATTCCACGGGCAACCCCGCTCGGCCAACTGCGCGCCCAGTGCGGCGGCGATCGGCTCGGTGACACGGTCGGTAATCAGCGTGACCTTCTCGGCCGGATCGATGCGCAGGCAGGTGGTTACAGCCGAACGCGCTCCGGGCGTCAACTCGGCGGGGTAGTCGATCGAAAGCAGATGCGCGGCAGTCTCGGTCATGCGCTGGATATGGACCCTCCAGGTGGTTGGATGCGTATTTCGTGAGATTACCGGAAAATTCCCTGGAATGAAATGGGCAAGTGCCAGTGGGAGACGTGGTTCCACCTTCGTACACACTCGTCCAAACCGGCATGTAAACTGTTGAATCGAGGATGAGCGAATGAAGTCTGAGAACCAATATCCTGGATTTGGATCGTGGACCCGGCGCAGGTTCATGCAGATGGGCGCAGCGAGCGCGGTCAGCCTCAGCGTAAGGAACCTGGCGGATGCTGAGGACACTTCTACCCACCGCACTATGATCGACGTTCCTTTTGACAAGCGAAATCCGCGCGTGGCAATCATCGGCACCGGCGGACGCGGGACCTCCCTGCTGGGGAATCTGCTGGCTGCGGACGCACAAATGGTCGCGCTCTGCGACATAGTCAGCGAGAAGGCCGAGCACGCCGCCTCGATGGTGGTCGCCTCAGGCCAGAAGAAGCCGGAACTGTTTACCAATGGGCCGCACGACTTTGAAAACCTGCTGGCCAGAAACGACATCGATCTGGTTCTGGTGGCCACGCCGTGGAGCTGGCATGCTGAAATGGCCCTGGCCGCCATGAAGCAAGGCAAGGACGTGGCCATTGAAGTGCCCGGCGTGACTTCTATCGAAGATTGCTGGAAGATCGTCCGCACTTCAGAAGAAACCCGCAAGCACTGCATGATTCTGGAGAACTGTTGCTACGGCTACAACGAGACATTGATCCTGCGCATGGTGCATGGAGGCGAGTTCGGCGAACTTCTGTATGGCGAAGGGGCTTACATTCACGACCTTCGCAGCCTGCTCTTTTCGAATGACGGGGAGGGCCTGTGGCGCCGCGCGGAACATACCCTGCGCGACGGCAACCTGTATCCCAGTCATGGACTGGGACCTGTAGCCAACTACATGGGCATCCAGCGCGGCGATCGCTTTGCATACATTGTCTCAATGAGCTCGCCCCAGCGAGGTCTCGATCTCTACCGCAAGGATCACCTGCAGCCGGGAGATCCACGATGGGCCGAGCGCTATGTGACGGGCGACATGAACACTTCGCTCATCAAGACTGCGAAAGGGCTCACAATCACGGTCAAGCATGCCGTTTCCTCTCCGCACCCATACGATCGCATCAACCTGATTGCCGGAACCAGGGGCATCTTTGAAGATTACCCGCCGCGCATTTATCTTGACGGCCCGAACAAAGACGACGAGTGGGGATCGCTGGATGCCTGGAAGCAGTATCAGCATCCGCTCTGGAAGAGCGAAGGCGAGATCGCTAAAAAGATCGGTGGACACGGCGGCATGGATTACATCATGCTTTACCGCCTGCTGCAATGCGTACAGCAAGGGCTTCCGCCGGACATGGATGTATATGACTGCGCTGCCTGGTCCGCCGTGGCGGCGCTCAGCGTAGCTTCCGTCAACCATGGCAGCGCGCCGGTCGAGTTCCCTGATTTTACCCGCGGTAAGTGGCAGCAGCGAAGCGTCTCCGCCATTGCAACGCAGGTGTAGGTTGTTGGGTTGAGGGTTCGTGGTTTCCCAAGTCTCAAAATCGAGGCTTGGCTCCCGGCCTAACCGTAGCTGGATCGCGTCGCGTTGTCCGGGAGGATGGTTCTACAATCCAGCCGCGGTTTCCCTGGCCATGTAATCGACAACCGCTTTCAGATCGCCGTTACTCTCCTCAAACACCTTCAACTGGCGGTCGGCTCCGGTGCCAGTTTCCATGATCGTGCGGATTCCGTTGATTGCGTCGCGGCTGCCCAACTCGTCCACCACCGGATCGATCAGCGCAAGATACTCCTCCAGCAGGTCGCGCTCGGGGACCTCCTGCTGCTTGCCGAAGTCGATCAGCTTGCCGTCAAGGCCGTAGCGGACGGCGCGAAACTTGTTCTCCATCAGGAGTGGGCGCGAATACTGGCGAAAGTCCTGGTTGGCCTCGTGCAGCCTATAGAGATAAACGGCGGTGGCCTGGATGAGCGCGGCAATGGCTACCGTCTCCTCAGCGCGCAAGGGAATATCGCAGGCGCGGACCTCCACGGTGTTGAAGAAGGGATGCGGGCGGATGTCCCACCAGATCTTCTTGGCGTTGTCTATGCAGTTGGTGCGCACCAGCAGACTCACATAGTTTTCAAACTCTGAGTAACTCTGAAAAGCGTCCGGAATCCCGGTGCGGGGAAAGTTCTCGAAGACCTTGGAGCGGTAACCCTTGTAGCCAGTGTTGAGTCCCAGCCAAAACGGCGAGTTGGTCGCCAGCGCCATGATATGGGGCAGAAAGTAGCGCATCGAATTCATGATGCGGATGGCTGCCTCGCGGTCCTCGATGCCCACGTGGACATGCAGGCCAAAGATCAGGTTGGCGCGCGCCACCAGTTGCAGATCTTTCACTACCTGGTGGTAACGCGGGTCGGGATAGATCTCCTGCGTGCGCCAATCGGCAAATGGATGGGTGGCTCCGGCCACCAGCACCAAGCCATGCTCGGTGGCCAGCCTGATCATCTCCCGGCGCAGCTCGTAAATGTCTTCCCGCGCTTCGTCGATGTTGCGGCAGACGCGTGTGCCTACTTCCACCACCGAGGTGTGCATCTCCGCCTTTACCCGCTCTTGCAGCCGCAGCTTGCCCTGCGCCAGCATCTCCGTCTGCACATGGGAACGAAGATCGCGGGTGACCGGATCGACGGTCTGGTACTCCTCTTCAATGCCCAGCGTGAACGATGGCCGCATGGAGGCCTCCTGGGGAGAGCTTTGCGCCATTGTAGCGGGAACGAAGACGGATGGCGCAAAAAGACAAAAGCCGGCGGCTGGAGACCGCGGACCCCTTGTAGACGACGTAATCAAAGGTCGCGCGCTCCATCCTGCGCCGCTTTTGAGCCAAGGAAAACTCGGCAGTTACTCTCCGCCCCGTTCCGCAATCCCCCGCAGCACAGCCTCCGCCCTCTCCAAATCCGCTTCCGTATCCACCCCAATTGTGTCCCTGGGCGCCGCGGCCACGTAAATATCGATCCCGTTGTCGAGTAACCGCAACTGCTCCAGCCGCTCCACACGCTCGATCCAGGAGGGCGGCAGCGCCGCAAACCGCTCCAGCGCTTCCTTCCGGTACGCATAAATCCCCAGGTGCTTGCGGTACCCCGCAAATCCCGCCCGGTCCCGATCGAACGGTATGGTGGCCCGCGAAAAGTAAAGTGCCCGCCCGTCCAACGCGGTCACCACCTTTACCGCATTGGGGTCAGCGATCTCCAGCGCCGGACAGCGGACGGCCAGCGTAGCAACCTCGACCTCCGCCCGGTCAAACAGCGCCAACAGAGGCGGAAAAAACGCCGGCGTCAGCGTCGGCTCATCCCCTTGGATGTTCACGTATATATCCGCGTCGATCGCCTGCGCCACTTCCCTCACCCGGTCTGACCCGCTCGGGCACTCCGGCGAGGTCATCGCCACCGGAATTCCCCGTTCCCGGCAGGCCTCCGCCACTTCTTCTGAGTCCGTAGCCACCACCACCGGGTCCATCAGCCCGCTTCCGGCCGCCGCGCGCCACACCCACTCCACCATCGGCCGCCCGGCAATCATCCGCAGCACCTTGCGGCTAAGCCGCGTCGAACTGAGCCGCGCGGGAATCACCCCGGCAATTCGCAACCTACTCATTCCATCGAGTGTAAATCGCCGTCCGCCCTCCTGGTTTGACCTCCAATCCAGCCGCCCGTATCATCTAATCTGGTGCGGCCCATCCGGCCGCCCTCTCCGGCGGAGTAGCTCAGATGGTTAGAGCGACGGATTCATAACCCGTAGGTCGGCGGTTCGATCCCGCCCTCCGCCACCAAACAAATCAACGACATACGCAAGGATTACGGTTGAGGCTCTCTCCCGCGTTTACGTGGGGATAGGGATGGTTGGCCCCAAAGGCTGTTTTTCGGTGGATTTCCGGGCCAGACGATCCACGATCAACACATCTGCCCCGTGAATCAGGTGTCCAAAGGTGTCCCTCTCCAGCCGGGATGGAATGTCCCTCAGGGGCTAAAACCGCGCCTCTTCAAAGCCCTATTTGTACAGCCAGCTCCAGGCTCAATGAACTGTTTCTTTCCGAGACTTCCATTTTTCAAGGAATGCCGCAAGTTTCTCTTCCCGTGTTGGCTGCTGCTTTGAAGTGGGATTGCCCAGATTGGGCAAAGTGCGCGATGGCGGCCCAGCCAATGCCTTGATCGAGAGCGCAATACGTTTTGCTTTTGTATCGACGCCAAGCACCTTCACCTTGACGATCTGGCCCGCTTTTACGGCCTCGGACGGTTCCTTGATATAGCGATTGGACAACTCGCTGATATGGACAAGCCCATCCTGGTGAACGCCAATATCGACGAAAGCTCCGAACTTCGTCACATTGGTCACCACGCCTTCGAGCACCATCCCTACCTGCACATCGGAGATATCCCGCACCTCCTCGTGGAAGACGGGTGCAACAAACTTGTCGCGCGGGTCGCGTCCGGGCTTTCTCAATTCGGCCAGGATATCGTCCAGCGTGTACGCACCGGCAGAGAGTTGATTGCGATCCACCTGCTCGAGCAGTTGCGGCTTCTCGATGATCTCCTTAACCGACGTCCGCAGCGACAGTGCAATCTGTTCCACCACCGGGTACGACTCAGGATGGACAGCGGTCGAGTCGAGGGGGTTATCCCCACCCCGAATGCGCAGGAAGCCTGCCGCCTGCTCGAAGGTCTTCGGTCCTATTCCCGGCACCTCCAGCACCTGCGCGCGCGATCGAAAACCTCCCTTCTCATTGCGATGGCTCACAATGTTCTGCGCGGTGCGCTCCGTGATTCCCGCAACAAAGCGAAGCAGTGTCCAGGATGAAGTATTCAGGTCAACACCGACGCGATTCACGCAACTCTCGATCACGTTCTCCAACGAATCCTGGAGCTGACGCTGATCAACATCATGTTGGTACTGGCCAACGCCGATCGATTTGGGGTCTACCTTCACCAACTCGGACAACGGATCCTGAAGGCGGCGAGCTATGGAGATGGCGCCTCGCACAGTCAAGTCAAGATCGGGGAACTCCTGCCTTGCGACGGCAGAGGCCGAGTAAACACTGGCTCCCGATTCACTGACGGTCACAGAAAAGATTCCCTCGATGTTCTTTTCACGCAGAAAGCCGCGGACAAAGGCATCTGTCTCACGGGAAGCAGTTCCATTCCCGATCGCAATGGCGCGAATACGGTGCTGCCGCAGCAGAGCCTCAAGCTTGGCGGAAGCTTCGGCGTTGCCATGCTTTGACGTGTGCAGATAGAGCACGTCGTGAGCCAGCAACTTGCCGGTCGCATCGACAACGGCAACCTTGCAGCCTGTGCGCAGTCCCGGATCAATGCCAAGGACCGAGATTGGTCCCGCGGGCGGGGCCAACAAAAGGTTGTACAGGTTGTCGCGAAAGACCTGGATGGCATCCGTATCTGAACGCCGCTTCAGTTCCAGGCGAATCTCTCCCTGAATGGACGAGTTCAGCAGTCGCTTCCATGCATCTTCGATGGCGACTTCGAGGTGCCGCGTCCAATCGCCCTGTTGCCGGAGCACATGCTGCCGGATCAGCGCTATGGGGCGCGCGGGTTCGACTTCGATGAGGAAGTACAGAACGTTTTCCGTTTCGCCTCTTCGGATGGCCAGCATGCGATGCGAGGGGATGGTCTTGACCGGCTCCTTGTAGTCGTAATACATCTTGAATTTTTCCTGCTCGTCGATCGCATCCGTCATCTTGCGGCTCACGATCATGCCATCGTCAAACAGCAGGCGGCGCAGCGCCTTTCGCAGGTCTGCTTCTTCGCTGATCCACTCGGCAACGATGTGCCGCGCTCCCTCCAGCGCTTCATCCACCGTGGCGACGCCGAGTTCCACGTTCACGAAGCCGGCGGCGAAGCTGTCCAGAGGCTGCGTGGAAGGCTGTTGCTGCCACAGGTAAAGCGCCAATGGTTCCAAGCCTTTTTCGCGGGCAATGGTGGCTTTGGTGCGCCGCTTGGGCCGATAGGGAAGGTAAAGGTCTTCGAGATCGCTCTTGTCGAGTGTGGCTTCAATCCGCGCCTTCAGTTCATCGGTCAGCTTGCCCTGCTCCGCGATGGAGGAGAGGATGGTCGCGCGGCGCTCCGTCAGGTCACGAAAATAGGAGAGCTTTTCTTCGATGTCGCGGATCTGGACTTCGTCCAGGTTGCCGGTGACTTCCTTGCGATACCGCGCAATGAAGGGAACGGTTCCGCCTTCGTCCAACAGTTCGATAACGGCGACGAGACCGTGCATGGGAAGGTTCAATGACTGTGCAATATGGAGAAGGATTTCAGAGGAGAGAATGATGTTTTCTTTCATAATGGGCCAATGTTTATGGTACATGCCGGCGCTGTGCAGATCCTGAATGGAACTCTCGGGACCAAAGCGGGAATTATTTCCCCTTTGCGACACCCCGGACTCATCCGTCATGCTAGAAGGGAGGAGATTCTCAGCATGAGCCAGAACACACAAGTCATCTCTGCTGCAGCCGCGGGGACCGTTCAACTCGGAGACCGCAGGGTGAACCGCCTGGGATATGGCGCGATGCGTCTCACAGGCAAGGGCGTATGGGGACCGCCAGCGGATCGCGGTGCGGCACTGGCGACGCTGCGGCGTGCCGTAGAACTTGAGGTGAACTTCATCGACACGGCCGACTCGTACGGTCCAAATATCTCAGAGGAACTGATCGCCGAGGCGTTGGCGCCATATCCGCCGGGTCTGGTGATTGCCACGAAGGGTGGATGGGAGCGGGTAGGCCCAGGACAGTGGCTGCACAATGCCAGCCCGAAGCATCTGGAAGCCGCTGTGGAAGGCAGCCTGAAAAGACTTCGCCTGGACCGGATCGATGTCTACCAACTGCACGTTCCTGATCCAGCCGTGTCGTTTGACGCGTCGATGGAGACGCTGGCCCGGCTGCGTGAGCAGGGGAAGATTCGGCACATCGGGCTATCAAACGTGACTTTGGAGCATCTGGAGCGGGCGCGGAAGATTGTACCGATCGTCTCAGTGCAGAACCGATACAGCTTTGCCGACCGGGAGTGGGACTATTTGTTGAACCACTGCGAGCAGAACGGAATTGCATTCATTCCGTGGGCGCCCCTGGGACAGAATCGACAGGATCACGAAGTTCTGGATAAGGTCGCAAGTGCGATCGGCGCAACTCCATTGCAGGTGGCGCTGGCATGGCTGCTACGGCGGTCCAAGGTTATTCTGCCGATTCCGGGAACGTCATCAGCCGTTCACGTGGTGGAAAACGTTGCAGCGGCGGAACTCAGGTTGCCGGACGGATTGTTCAGAGAATTGTCAGAAGTGAAGCCGCCCCCGGCCAGCCTTCGGTGACAGCACGCCCATGATCCTTTGCCATTTCTCGAGAACCCCGGCGGGGCTTTGACGACCGTGCATCCGGTGGCCCGGAGTGTACCCCCAGCGTTCCTCTTTTCCGCAGCGCGTAAAACAAAGGCTTCGAGTTGCCGATAACCCCATTACGGCGGCTCTGGCAGAGCGCGGGCTCATACGCGCGGTGGAGACAGTGCGGCGTGTCTGCAAATGGGGGTGGGGATGGAAGACCAATTTCTTGTGGATCGCGGCTCTTGCTCAACGGCGCGAGAAGGCTACGAAGCCATATTGGGGGTCGATTCGAATCGTCCGGGCGAGGACCGGCAGTTCGTCAACGAACTGCATGGGCTCCTGGGAGACGATTCCGAGCCAGATTCTCTCTTTTTTGTGGAGAGCTGGACCCTGGGCACGTCCGCTGCGGTGGAAAACTTCCAGCAAAGACGGCAGGAACACGCAGATCGTGAGAGCCAAAACCGCTCATTCAGGGAATTCGACAACCGCGGAAGCCTGTTCTTTGTGCAGCAGAGTGAGTGGTTTGCGGAACAGTTCGGCTCTGCCCACCATGCTGACTGGGCCCAGCCTCCTGAAGAGCCTGCAGTACGAACGCAAGAACAGGCTCCCCAGGAATGGGGTTCATTTGCTGAGGAGCGTGACAGCAGGCAGGAGACAACCTATCCCATGACGCAGTACCGCGCCTGCCGGCTCCTGGGGGTGAACGCGACCAGCACGCGGGAGCAGATCAAAGCTGCGTACCGGCGCATGGCGAGCCAGTGGCATCCCGACCGGCTCGAATGCAGGACCGAGGAAGTGCGCCAACTCGCCACCGAGAAGATGGTTGCAATCAACGAAGCATACCGCGTATTGCGCAGTTAAGCTGCGACCGATCGCCTGTGGCGCCGGCGTTTCCCCGCGGTTCTGAATCAGAGGCTCGTGCTGGTCTATACTTGCTGATTCATTCCGATTTCGCTGGGGAGGATTCATGTCGACACTTACACGCCGGGATCTTATGGCCTTATTGCTCGCCGCGCCTGCGGCTGCCTACGCCTTCAGTAATGATTCCGCAGACTGGATCTCACTGTTTGACGGCAAGTCACTCGACGGATGGAAAGCCAGCGAGCAAGCGGATACATTCAAGGTCGCGGACGGACAGATTGTGGTTCACGGCAACCGGGCACACCTGTTCTACGTAGGCCCCGCGCATCATGCCGATTTCAAAAACTTCGAGCTGAGCACAGACGTAATGACGCGACCGGGCGCGAACTCCGGCATCTATTTCCACACTGCATATCAGCCCTCGGGCTGGCCTGCGGCGGGATTCGAGGTGCAGGTGGCAAACACCTACGTGGGCGCAAACGGATACGTGGAGCAGAAGAAGACGGGCTCCCTCTACGGGGTACGCAACGTCTACAAGCAGCTTGTCAACGACAATGAGTGGTTCCGCATGAACATTCTGGTGCGCGGCAAACAGGTGCAGATCCTGCTGAACGACATGCTTGTGGTGGACTACGTGGAGCCCGATCCGCCGTTCCGGGCCGACCTCAATTTCCAGCGCGTCCTCAACCACGGCACGTTCGCGCTCCAGGGGCACGATCCACTGAGCACCACGTACTTCAAGAACATTCGCGTCCGTCCGCTGGCCGATGACCTGACGCAAATCTCGAACGAACGCCCGGAAGTGGACGAACTCTACCGCGACGTCATCCGCCTTGGCACCGAAAACTATCCCCTGGTGGATTACCACGTGCACCTGAAGGGTGGATTGACGATTGAACAGGCTCTCGCGAACTCCCGCCGCCTGGGCATTTACTACGGCGTCGCCATCAATTGCGGCCTGGGTTTCCCCGTGCACAGCGACGACAGCGTGCACGAGTATTTGAATAGCATGAAAGACCAGCCGTGCTATGTCGCTCTACAGGGCGAAGGGCGCGAATGGATGACGCTGACCTCACCCGAATCCATCGCACGCTTCGACTACTGTTTCACTGATGCGATGACCTTTACCGACGACAACGGCAAGCGCATGCGCATCTGGATTCCCGAAGAGATCGGGGAAATCCAGGACAAGCAGGCGTTCATGGAAATGTATGTGAAGCGCATTGTGGGCGTTATGCACGAGCCCATCGACATCTACGCAAATGCGACGTTCCTGCCGCCTCAGATTGCCGCGGAGTACGATGCGCTCTGGACGCCTGATCGGATGCGCAAAGTGATCGACGCAGCGGTGGCAAACGATGTTGCAATCGAGATCAACAACCGCTATAAGATTCCGAGTGCCGGGTTCATCAAGACAGCCAAAGCCGCAGGCGCCAAGTTCTCCTTTGGAACCAACAATGCCGACGCGAACCTCGGCCGCCTCGAATACCCGATTCAGATGGTCAAGCAGTGCGGCCTCGTTTGGCAGGATATCTTCGTTCCCAGACCGGCAGGCCAGAAACCAATCCAAGTGAAGAAGTGGCGCAATGCGTAGCCAGAAATTGAACACGGTTGGCGCCAGGCTTTGCGCCGCAGCCTCTCAAACGGTCAGCTCACAGAGACAGGCAGCATCGTAGTTCCCAGATGGCCGCCGGCTCTGTGGTACGAGCGGTGTGGAGCTACCACCGGACTAACTTTTTCAGACTACGCAGCAGTCCAGGGAATCACCCGTGCAACCTCCTGCCCACGGGATGCAGGAGGTCGGGAAGCGCTTCGAGGATCAGTTACCGGAAAAGTCCTTCTTTCAATGAGTCAGTTGCCGGAACCATCCAATCTACTGCGTCACGGCAGCGGCATTGCTCTGCGCCCCACACTGCAGGATCTCTTAACAGAGAAGCTGTTCAAGCGATTCGGATGGGATTGGACAATGCTCATCGAACGGGAGTAGTATCCAGCCGGATTTTTGGAGCGGTCGGCGCGGGGCCGAAACCCGGCGCCGGGGGCGGAGAAGTTCTCAAGTCAGGGAGGCAAGCATGAATGCGCTGAAGAAAGTTGCATTGGCGTTGCTGGTGCTGGCAATCCTATCCACGTCGGGGTGCGGCAGGCACTCGACCAATGAGGTTTACTACCTGATTGCAACGAACATATCGCTGCCTTACTGGCAGACGGCGGCGGCTGGATTCAACAAGGCGGCGGCTCAGTACAAGGTGACTGCCAAAGTTGTGGGGCCGAGCAGCTACGACGTGCAAGGCGAGTTAGCCGAGCTGCACAAGGCCATTGCGGCCAAGCCGGCGGGTATTCTGATCTCAGTCGCCGATGTTGCCGTACTGCAGTCGGAGATCAATGCGGCCGTGAACGCAGGCATCCCCGTGATTACCATAGACTCCGATGCCGTGGGCAGCCGGAGGCTTTACTTCATTGGAACCAATAACCTGGAGGCCGGCCGGCTGGGCGGACGGCGCGTGATTGAGAAGCTGGGCGGCAGGGGCAACGTGGTCTTTTTCACCATTGGCGGCCAGCCCAATACGGAGGAAAGGCTCAAGGGATTCAAGGAAGTGCTCGCCACCCGCCCGGAGATCACGATCGCGGACGTAGTGGACATCAAGGGGGATGCACGCTATGCGTCCGATTGGGTCCAGGAGTCAATGGCCCTGACCGGCTCCAAAAAGATTGACGCCTACGTCTGCCTGGAGGCTTCGGCGGGCAAGGTAGTGGCCGATGTGCTCAAGCAGATCCATGCGACCGACCGCCTGGTGCTGGCCTGGGACGTCGATCAGGATACGCTCGATCGGATCAAGGCAGGAACCATCGACTCGACGATCGCGCAGAAGCCGTTCACCATGGCATACGTTGGGCTAAAGGCGCTGGACGAGGTCTTCCACGCACCGCCCAGGCAACTCAGTAAGGACTACGGCAGTGACTCCTTTGCGCCGTACCCGGTGTTTGTGGATACCGGCACTTCGCTCGTTGACAAGAACAATGTGGACCTTTACATTGCCGCGACAGCGGAGGAGAACAAATAGGAAAGTTCCGCTAAAGCAATTCGCAGACTCGGAGATTGCTGCTGCCATGCGCCGCGATCCATTCTGAACGCGGGTCGCTGATGGCAAGGGTTTGAGGTATCCACTCCCAATCTTGTGTTTCAGCAGCTTTCAGTCATGTTTTTGTGCCTTGAACCGCTCGATGGCTTCGTTCCGCTTTTAAGAAATTTCCTCTTCCCCCTCGCTCGCGAAAAGAACTATCATGGCTCCGGTTCCGTGTAGGTCCGCGGCAAACGTCGCAAGAAGGGAATTCTTATGAGCACAACCCACGCAATCCTCAAACGCTATGAAATGCTGATCGACGGCGAGTTCGTCCCGCCCGCGAAAACGCTTGAAGTCGTAAACCCTGCAACCGAGGAAGTGATCTCCGAGTTCCCATGCGGCACAGTCGAAGACGTCAACGCCGCCGTCCTGGCCGCCGAAAAGGCGCAGAAAACCTGGGCAGCCCTGCCTGCTATCCGCCGCGCCGCCCACCTCCGCGAAATCTCAGCTCTTATCCGCGCCAACCGCGAATCCCTCGCTCATATCATCACGGAAGAGCAAGGCAAAATCCTCTCCCTTGCCCGGACTGAAGTCGATTTCTCCGCCGACTATGTCGATTACATGGCTGAGTTCGCCCGCCGCTACGAAGGCGAAATCATCCCCAGCGACCGCCCCGGCGAAAACATCCTTCTCTACAAGATGCCCATTGGCGTCATTGCCGGCATTCTGCCCTGGAACTTCCCTTTCTTCCTCATCGTGCGCAAGTTGGCTCCTGCCCTGGTCACGGGCAACACCATCGTCATCAAGCCCAGCAGTGAAACCCCCAACAATGCCTTCGAGTTCGCCAAACTCGTCGCCCAATCGTCCCTGCCCAAAGGTGTCTTCAATCTCGTCTCAGGCCCAGGCGCGCTCATCGGCAACGCACTCGCCACCCATCCCAAAGTCGGCATGGTCTCGCTCACCGGCAGCGTCGAGGGCGGCGTCGCCGTCATGCGTGCCGCCTCTGAAAATGTCACCAAGGTCTCCCTCGAGCTGGGCGGAAAAGCCCCCGCCATCGTCGCCGCCGACGCCGACCTCGACCTCGCCGTCAAAGCCATTCGCGCCTCCCGCCTCGCCAATACCGGCCAGCTCTGCAACTGCGCCGAACGTGTCTATGTCCACGAGTCCATCGCTGCTGAATTCATCCGCAGGGTGACAGACGCCATGCGGCAGACGGTCGTCGGCGACCCCTTCGCCCCAGCTACTGAAATGGGCCCCCTGGTCAGCAAGCGTCAGCGTGAACTCGTCGCAGCCGCCGTCGACCAGGCCCTTCACGACGGCGCCAAGCTCGAATGCGGCGGCAGCAACAATCCAGCCAAGACGGGCTACTACTTCCAGCCCACCGTCCTCACGAATTGCCGCCAGGACACCGACATCATGCAGAAAGAGATCTTTGGCCCCGTCCTGCCCGTCACCACCTTCAGAACCCTGGATGAAGCCTTCGCCAAAGCCAACGACTGCGAGTACGGCCTCACCTCCTCCATCTACACCCGCTCGCTCGACGTAGCCATGCGCGCCTGCAATGAGATAAAGTTCGGCGAAACCTATGTCAACCGCGAGAACTTTGAGGCCATGCAGGGCTTCCACGCCGGATGGCGCAAATCCGGAATCGGCGGCGCCGACGGCAAGCACGGCCTGGAAGAATACCTCCAGACCCACGTCGTCTACATGAATTACGACCTGAACAAGCAGTAGCCGCGCGAGAGGGACTCTTCGTTCCGTCCATTTTCCGCCAAACCCGGGTATCTCAGGTCTCGAAAAGAGGCCTGAGATGCCTCAATCCTCCACCGGCCGGCCGGCTTCCCTATCCGCTATTCCCTGCCAGCTGATCCCTGTTACGCTATCATTACGTCTAAAGAGTGAGCGGCCCGTTCCCCTCAAGGCCCTCTCCGGTGGTGTGCGTGTCTCGATTCTTCCAGCGTTTTGTCTTCGTTCTTTCCGTGGCCATCTTTGCCGTCCTCGGCTTTGGCTTTGCCCTGGGTGAATTCGGCTGGTTTGGCGTTCATGCCGGCGGCGAGCAGGATGGCGCCTATCGCCAGATGCGCGTATACGCCGAGGTCCTCAAGAAGATCCAAACCGACTACGTCACCGAACCCAACATCAACGACGTCACCACCGGCGCCCTCCACGGCCTTCTCGAATCCCTCGACTCCGACTCCAGCTACCTGACGCCCACCGAATACAAGATCTATAAGGACCGCCCCACCACCGGCGTCGCCCAGGTTGGAATCACCGTTTCCAAGCGCTTTGGCTATGCCACCGTAGTCTCCGTCCTGCCCGGTTCTCCCGCCGACCACGAGCACCTCGCCGATGGCGATGTCATTGAGTCCATCGGCGACCAGTCAACCCGCGAACTCTCGCTGGCCGTCATCCGTCTCATGCTCGAAGGCAAGCCTGGAACTGCGGTTACCCTTTCCGTGGTGCGCCCGCGCAAAGCCGACCCCGACAAGTTGACCCTCACCCGCTCCATCGCCACCCCGCCCGCGCTCGGCGAGCAGGAATACAACGACTCCACCATCCTTTACCTCAAGCCCGGCCTGCTCACGGCGGCCCGCGTCAATGAAATCGCCGCCAAACTCAAAGCGGCCGGCAAGGGCCGGAAGGTGCTTCTCGATCTGCGTGACTCCTCCGGCGACGACCCCCAGCAGGGACTGCGCCTGGCCAACTTCTTCTTGAAACAGGGCACCCTGGCCACGCTCGCAGGCCAGAGGTTTCCCACCCAGACCTTCACCGCTGATCCGGCAGCCTTTCTTACCGATGCCCCGCTGGCCTTACTCGTCAATCGCGGTACCTATGGTGCGGCTGAGTTGACGGCCGCCGCCATTGAAGACGCCAAGCGCGGTGATGTGGTTGGTGAGCGCACCTTCGGCGAGGGCTCGGTGCAAAAGACCCTCGAGTTGCCCGACGGCGCCGCGCTCCTGCTGACCGTAGCCAAATTCCAGGGCCCATCCGGAAAAAAGATCCAGGACGAAGCCGTCACCCCCACCGTCGTCGTAGGTCAGACCATCGATGAAGAGGACGAAGAGGCCCTTCCCTCCAAGGGCGACGAGCCTCTCGACAAGGCTCTTGATTTACTGAAATCGAAAACCGTCTGACCCCGAACGGCCAGGCGAATTGCCAAATCGGACCGACCCATTCCCGCCCTTGCCCCGCATGGTTCGCCTCGGTGCCCCTGGCATCCTCTTGTAACAGGAAGATGCTAGCCTTAAGCTGAAGCATCTTCTCCCGGCGCGTTGGGAGAGATGGACACGAGGCCTGAATCGCTTGGCTGCCACGCCCCATCAGCCTGTCGAGCCGCGCGACCTTATTCGGTCGCGCCGACTACAGGCCCAACCGCTTGTGCAAAAGCGGCACCGCAAGCTCGCCGGTCGCTTTGCGCTTGCCGTGCTTCTGATGCTCGCCATCGTTACCGGTTCGCTGGCCGGCCTTACCCTCGTCTACTCCGTTGATCTGCCGCAGATCAACGACCTCGAGCGTTACCGTCCCTCCACCACCACCGATCTCTACGACCGGAAGGGCCGCGTTGTGGGTTCCTTTGCCCTCGAGCGCCGCGAAGTGGTCAACTACGACGGCTTTGCCCCCATCCTTCGGCAAGCCGTTATCTCCATTGAAGACAAGAGTTTTGAGTCACATTGGGGCATCAATGTTTTCCGCGTAATCGGAGCCGTCTGGCACGACATCCGCTCCCACGGCCGCGCTCAGGGCGCCTCCACGCTCACCATGCAGTTGGCCCGCAACCTCTTTCTCTCGTCAGAGCGCACTGCGGCGCGCAAGATCCAGGAGGCTTATCTCGCCATCCAGATTGAACGCGCCTTCACCAAGCAGCAAATCTTCACCCTCTATGGCAACCAGATTTACCTCGGCAGCGGCATGTACGGCTTTGAAGCCGCATCGGAGTTTTACTTCTCAAAGCATGCCAAAGACGTCACCCTGACCGAAGCCGCCCTGCTCGCCGGACTACCCAAAGGCCCCGTCGCGTTTTCACCGCTGCTCTATCCTGAGAAAGCCTTGCGCCGCCGCAATCTCGTCCTCTCTGAAATGGAGTCCGACGGAGTCATCACCCACGCCCAGGCTGAGCAGGCCAGCAATGCGCCGCTCGGCCTTCATATCGCCCAGCCGGTAAGCTCGGTGGCTCCCTGGTTCCAGGAGGAGGTGCGCCGCGAACTGGAAAAACGCTTCGGAACCGAGCAGGTTCATGAGGCCGGCCTCAAGGTTGAAACCACCCTCGATCTGGACCTTCAGCAGACCGCAAACCGCGCCGTCGCCGATGGCCTGGCTACCTACGAACGCCGCCGTGGATGGAAAGCCAACCTCGAAAACGTCCTCGCCGGCGGCATAACGATCGAGGAATACAGGCATCCCGACTGGGCCGTGAAGACCAGCCCCGGCGACTACGTGCATGCCCTGGTCACCCGCGTCCTGCCCCTCGAGATTCATGCCCGCATCGGCCCGCCTGGCCAGGAAGGCGCAGAAATTGTCCTCTTGCCCGAGGATTGGCAATGGACCGGCCAGCGATACGGCGACGCCCTGGTCAGACCCGGCGACATCGTCTATGTTCAGCTCTCCGAAACCATGGAGGGGACAGCCCGCCGCGCCACCCTCCAACAGGATTCCGGCGCCCAGGGCGCCCTGATGGCCATCGACAACACCAACGGCGATGTGCTTGCCATGGTCGGCGGACGCGACTACGCCCTGAGCCAGTTCAACCGCGCGACGCAAGCGCAAAGACAGACCGGCTCCAGCTTCAAGCCCTACGTCTACACCGCCGCCATCGAGGACGGTGCCAAACCCACCGACATCATCGTTGACAGCCCGGTCAGCTTCGGCGGCTACACCCCGCACAACTACGAGAACGACTACAAGGGCGCCATGACCCTGACCAACGCCTTCGCCGAGTCGCGCAACATTCCGGCCCTCAAACTCGCTGCCCGCGTCGGCATTCACAACGTCATCGACGTGACCCACCGCTTTGGCGTCACCTCGTACATTCCCGCCTATCTGCCCATCGCCATCGGCGCGGTCGAAATCACGCTCGAAGAGCAAGTCGCCTCTTACTCCGTCTTTCCCAACGATGGCATCCGCATCGCGCCCCGACTCGTCCGCAAAGTTTCCAACGCCGACGGCATCACCCTCTGGGAAGACCCTCCCGAGGTCACTGAGGTCATCAGCCAGCAGACTGCGCGCACCATGATGATTCTTCTTCGCGCCGTCACGGCCCACGGCACCGGCGCCGCCGCATCCCAGTTGAACCACCCCCTCGGCGGCAAAACAGGCACCACCAGTGACTATACCGACGCCTGGTTCCTCGGCTTTTCCCCCTCCGTCACCTGCGGCGTCTGGGTCGGGTTTGACAGTCGCGAGTCACTGGGCGAAAAAGAAACAGGCGCCAAAGCCGCCCTCCCCATCTGGATGACCGTGATGCGCCAAGCCATCGCCGGCAAGGACGACGAGCAGTTCCTCGGCGACCAGCAAGACAGCCAGCCTCTCAAAGCGGCCACTAAACCGCTCACCAAACCATCGCCCCCGCCCGCAGTCGCCTCATCCGCCGAGCCCATGAAGGCCAGCGCGCTCGTCAAACGGCTCGCAACCCCGGTCACGACTTCTCCCACTTCAAAGCAACCCGCCGCGAAATCACCGGCGCAGCCAACTTTCACATCCAGGCCGCAAATCAGGCCGGCTTTGCCTCCTCAGACCGCTTCCGGCAAGCCGGGAATCACCGTCAAACAAACCATGGGGACCACTCCCCAGCACTGACAAGCCGAAAGGCCGACGATGAGAGCGCTGCCAATCTTCGTTTTACTGACGGATCAGGAGCTGATTGCGCAAGTGAATGCAAGCGCGAATATCGGCGGGAATGCACAATTCTGGCTATCAACAGGGATGCGGGCCTGCGGGATCTGGCTCCCAGTGAGGGTGAAACTGGATACGATGGAACATGGCGCGTTTTGATTCCTCCTCCCGGCAGCCGATCAGCCGGCGCAGGTTTCTTCAAGCGAGCATGTACGGAGCTGCCGGGCTGGCGCTCTATTCAGGCGCGATTGAGCGTCACTGGATTGAGGTCACCCGGTACGACATCTCTCTGCGTGGCTTGCCTGCTGCGTTTGACGGCTTGCGCATCGCACAACTCGGCGACATCCACCTGGACGACTTTACAGAGCCATTCTTCCTCCGCCATGTAATTGACCGGGTCAACCGCTTGCGGCCCGATGCTGTTTTTCTTACCGGCGACTATGCCAGTTACGGGCTTTACGGGAAAAAGTTTGGCGTCGGCGCCGCATGGCAATGTGCCAATTTCCTGAGCGAACTTGAATGCAAACAGGTTTATGCCATACTCGGCAACCATGACGTCCTCGTCGGAGAAGAAGAGGTCATTGCGGCGCTTACGGCTAACGGCATCACGGTGCTTAAAAACAAATGCTTGCCGATTGAGCGCACCGGCGGCAGAATCTGGCTGACTGGACTGGACGATCCTGTGAAAGGTCATCCCGACCCCGAGTTGGCCATCCCTGCTTCGATTCGCAACGTGCCGAATGAACCCATTGTGCTGATGTGCCATGCCCCGGACTACGTCGACGATCTGCTGGCGCAACCCGCTGGGAAAGCGGTCGACCTGATGTTGAGCGGCCACACGCACGGAGGTCAGGTTCGCCTGCCAATGCTGGGCGCTCTGCACCTGCCCCCACGCGGTAAGAAGTATGTTCAGGGATGGTTCCGGTTTGGAGACTTGCAACTCTATGTCAATCGCGGCATCGGCACGGTAGGGGTGCCATTTCGGCTCGATTGCCCACCGGAGATCACGCTCATCACGTTGCGTACAGCCTGAGTGGGAAGGAGGTGCAGCCAGCCGTTGTCAAACGAAATGCAAACCTGGAATGAAGCCGTCGCCGAAACAGAAAACCCTAACCTGCCAACCTAAAATACCTTTTCGCACGCGCCACATCCCTGAAGATCTGCTCCTTCAGCGCCTCCGGCGAAGGCCACGCGATCTCCGGCCGCAGACGCATCAGGAACTCCAGTTCCACCGGCGTCTGCTCATCCATCTCCACCGGCTCAAAGTCCAGAATGTGCGACTCCACGGCAAATGAAGTCTCGCCAAACGTGGGCCGGTTGCCCACATTCGTAACCGCCTTGAAGCAATGCCCGCAGACCGTCAACCGCGTTACATACACACCAAACCCCGGCAGCAATCCCTCATACGGCGCCAGGTTCACCGTAGGCACCAGCAGTCGCGTGCCGATTCCGCGTCCCCGCGCCGGCGTCGACCGCACTTGAAATGCCCGCCCCAGCATCCATCGCGCCTTACGCATGTCTCCCGCCGCAACCAGTGCCCGGATCGCCGAACTGGAAACCTCCATCCCCCGCACCTGCACCGACGGATGCACGTGCACACCAAACCCGAACTCAGCGCCCAACCGCTTCAAGTCCGCTATGCCGGCCTCGGCGCCGTGCCCAAAGTGGAAATTTCCGCCCTCATGCAGCCCGCGCACCCCCAAAACCCCCACCAGAATGCGCTCCACAAACTCCCGCGCCGTCAGCCCCGCCAGCGCCGCATCAAAGTGCAGCACCAACACCGCATCGATGCCCGTTCGGGCCAGCAGCTTCACCCGCTCGTCCATCTGCGTCAGCAGTTCCGGCGCCGTAGCCGGCCGTAAAAACCGCTCCGGGTGCGGATCGAACGTAATCGCAACCGAACGAATCCCCAGCCCGTGCGCCTCCTCCACCACCGAGCGAAGAATCTCCCGGTGCCCCACGTGCACTCCGTCGAAGTTGCCGATGGCGGCGACCGAAGGGCCAAAGCCGGCAGGGATCTCCTCCACCGACCGGTACACGGGTATAGTCCGATAAACGGGAATCATGCGGTCGGCACTATCGCTCATAGGCTCACAGGCCCAAACTCACGGGCAAGCTGAGCCCGTCGTAAGCCAGCGCCACCCCTGCCGGCAGCAACCGGTTGGTCATCTCATGGCCCAGTTCGTGGGCAATGTGCGTGAACCACGTCTGCCTCGCCCCGATGCGCCGCGCCCAACGCACCGCCTGGTCAACGCTTGCGTGGCTGGGGTGCGGTTTGTGCCGCAGCGCGGAAACGATCAGGCAATCCAGCCCTTCCAGCAGCGCAAAGCTCGACTCAGGAATGGCGCTCACGTCGGTGAGGTAAGCTGTTCGCCCAAACCGGAAACCCGCAATCGCCTGCTCCCCGTGCATCACCGGAACCCGCAGAAACTCCACCCCATGAACCGTGTTGCGTTCAGCCAGCGGCTCCAGTCGCACGCGGGCCCGATTCGGGTACGTGGACAACGGCGAAAACGTGTAATCGTAGATGCGTTCCAGCACTGTGGCCGTCTCCGGCGAGGCATACAGGGGAATCGACCCGCCCTCGCGGAAGACCGTAAAGCTCAACGGACGCAGATCGTCCAACCCCAGAATGTGGTCGGCGTGGGAGTGCGTATAAAACACAGCATCCACGCGGGTCAGCCCATTGCGCAGAGCCTGCTCGCGAAAGTCCGGTCCGGTATCAATCACCACCACCCGCTCCCGCCCAGTTCCGTTGGCAGTCTCACTCCCCGCAACCGAACCGTGCTCCATCCCTTCCGCCTTTTTATGCGGAAAGGGCGGGAAACCACCAATCTTCCCGTCCGGCTCCATCCAGCGCACCAGCACCGAGGGCCTCAACCGCCGGTCCCGCGGGTCCGTCGAGGCGCATACGGCGCAGTCGCACCCCAGCGTCGGAACCCCCATCGAGGTCCCCGTCCCAAGAAATGTCAGCTGGCCTTCCATAAGCTCCCGTTGCAACTTGCCTTTGCCGCGGCCCTCAGCGACTTGGGGTCCCCAAGCAGAGATTTTTCCGCCGGGGTGACGGAACAAGGCCTTCGTCGCTGGGGCGGCTGATTGCTGCTCTACCGCTTGCCCGGCGCCGGTGGCGGAGGAGGCTGCATAGCCTGCACGTTGATCATGCTGGTCAGTTCCAGGAAAGCCATCCGCGTTTCAAAAAGAACGCTCTCGAGCATGCGTTCCTCGGTCTCCGTGAGGTTCCCGCGCGTCTTCTCGGCCAGCACGCCCAGCAGGTCAATGGTGTTGCGCGCGCCCACAATATCCACCCGCGGACGCTGCCCCTCCTGCGTCCCCGCGCCCATCTGGATCATCGCGGAAACGTAGAATTGCTGCACCAGATGCTCGAATGTGATGGGCGGCTGCGCGCCCATGGCCGGATTTTGCGCCCGGAGCAGTTCCTCCAGCCGCTGAGCGGAAGCCTCGTACGCATTCTTCTGCTCGTGGCTTTCCTCGGCCGTAGGCGCCGGCGGCATCTCCAATTCCGGCTCAGACTTCTCGTCTTCTACCGGACTCGGCTCGTGCCCTGCCGCTTCCTTGCTCTCGTTCACCACCAGACGCGGACCGCCGCCCGTCTCGCGCGGCCCGACCTCAGGCTCCGGCGCAACCTTCTGTGCGTTCTCGTTTTCTTCCTCCGCCTTGAACTTCCGGCGGTCGATCACCGTAAATTTGGGTGTTTCGCTCATGATTCCGTTTTCCAATCCGTTATGTTGGTTTGCTAACTTGGTTACTTTCTCACTCAGTTAACGCGGCAAAGTAAGCTAACTCCTTAACTTGCCGGGCACCCCTGGTCTCGTCCGTCGCGGGGGAGAAACATGGGATTCAATCCCGTTGCCTTACTAACTTCCCAGAATTCGCGCAGTCCCCGTGCCCGTCCCGGCGGCATAGGTAAAGGCCGAATCCCGTACTTCGGCTTCCTCGCGCATCATTCCCAGCGCAAACACGCGGCCTCCTGAGGCCAACGCCAACTCCGCCGCGCTGGTAATCTGCCCGGCAACCGCCCCGTCGTCCAAAGTCAGCTCAGTTCCGCTCGCCGGCACTGGTCCGGAAAGCTCAAGCTGACGCAGGTGCCGATGAACATTCCCCCGTGACCGGATCCGCTCCACAATCTCCTGCCCCAGGTAGCAGCCCTTGTTGAAATGCAGCGCCCGCATCTGCGAAGTCTCCTGCGGCAGATCCCGCTCCACCATATCGATTCCATACGCGGGAATCCCTTCCGCAATCCGAAACGCCTCCAATGCAGCGCATCCCACCGGAGCTGCCCCTGCCGCCCGCAGATACTTCCACAGCTTTCCTATCTGCGCCTCAGGAGCCCAAAGAGCATAGTGCGCCGCCAGCACGCCATAACCCCGCGTAATCCGCAGGTCCACCCCATTCCACTCCACGCGCGTACTCGTCAGAGGTTCTGAGAGCGCCACCAGGCTCAGCCGTCCCAGCACTTGGTGGGCCAGCGGACCCGTCAGGCCCAGCGCCGTTTCTGCCGTCGCCTCCCCAGCCGCTTTGCCATTCAGCGGAACCAGTTCCACATCGTCCATAATGATGAACCGTTCCAGGTGAGCCAGCAGCCTGTCATACTGGTCGGCGGCAATCTCCAGTTCCAACTGATCGCCTTCCCGCCACACATACAGTTCGCCCTGAATCCGCCCCTGCGCGTTCAACACCAGATTCCACGCGCCTGCGTTTTCCCCCAGTTCGTTCACCATATTGGTGACCATACCGCTCAACCACCGGAAACGGTCTTCCCCGCGCACTGCTACCCGCCGCAGCCAGCCCAGATCGTGAACCCCCGCGGATTCCATCAGTGCCGCTATTTCCCTTGCTGGCGCGTCCAACTCACGTGGAGTAAGCACTCCACGGTACGCGATAAGTTCATGCGGCGCGGCCGCGGAAGCCAACAGTGCGGCAAGCGGAGTGACAGGAGTTGGCGTGGCAAGGACAGTTTCTGTCATCGGGGAACTTTTCTGCGGTTTCAGGCAGTTTTTCAATCGAAAACTTCGCCCCGGACCGCATCCTAATTATAGCCTTGGAAGAAGATGCAGCCGCTCCGGCCCAGACGCCCGCAGTTGCAGGGAGACACAATGAGCAAGCAACACCGGCTGGCCGATAAACAGACTACGGGAGAAAACCCGCTTTTGACCGGCCGCGACGCATCCGGGGGCCACCCTTTATCCCCTGACGTATGCCTGTCGCGAGCTTCGCACACGGTCCGGCCCCTTTTTGCGACACCTGGCAAATTCAAGACATTTCTATGCGCAGCCACCCTGTGCCTTGCCCTCGCAGCCGCCCCAGCCCAGCAACCCGCTACCCCCCAGGCGCAGCCCCAGCCGCAGGCCCAGACCCCCGGCAAAGACAAGCCACCCACGCACATCACCCCGGAGCAGGCCCGCCAACTCTTCTCGCTCGTGGATGAGTTGCTCAAATTCTCCTCGCAGGAAACCGGCCTGCCCATCAAGAGCACTGTCAAGCGTCAGATCACCAGCCGCACCGCGGTCGAAAGCTACCTGAAACAGAAATTCGACGATGATGAGAGCGCCAAGCGCCTGCAACGCGGTGAAATTGTCCTGAAAAAATTCGGCCTCCTCGACCACGATTTCGACCTCAAACCCTTTCTCCTTGCGCTGCTCACCGAACAGGTCGAAGCCTACTACGACTCCAAAACCAAGACCGTCAACATGCTTGACTGGGTCGACATCGAAGAGCAAAAGCCGGTCCTCGCTCATGAGCTGACCCATGCCCTCCAGGACCAGCACGCCGACCTCGAAAAGTGGAATGACCAGTCTCCCGACGACGTCTCGTTCAACTCCGCGGATGACTCCAGCCACATCGCCAAAGACGAAATGGATACCGCCCGCGAGGCTGTCACCGAGGGTCAGGCCACCGCCGTGATGATGGACTACATCCTTAAGCCCATGGGCAAGAGCCTCATCAAAAACCCCGAGGTCATCGACTTCGTCAAGCAGCAAATGTCTGCCTCTGACAACTCTCCCGTCCTCGCTCGCGCCCCGCTCCTGCTCTCCGAATCGCTGCTTTTCCCCTATCGCGAGGGCCTCAGCTTCGAGCAGGACATCTGGATGGACCAAGGCCAGGCCGCCGCCTTTGCCGGAGCCATGGACCGTCCTCCCACCTCATCCTGGGAGATCATCAACCCTCGCGAATACGAGAAAAAACGCGTTCCCGCCGTGCCGCTGCTACCTGACATCCATCCCCTCGTGGACAAGCTCTACAAGGCCTACGACATCGGACAGGTCGGCCAGCTCGATCTCCACATACTCGCCGAAATCTTCGGAGGCGACCCCGCCGCCCGCGACCTTACACCCGCCTGGGATGGCGGCATCTACTGGGCCGGCCAGCGCCTCAGCGCTAAGACGGCTGCAGAGCAGGCCAGCACCGGTTCCCTGGCCCTCTTCTACCTCTCGGTCTGGAAGAACACCGCCTCTGCCGAAGCCTTTGCGCAGCTCTACGCCGACGACCTCGGCCGCAAATACTCCGGCCTCAAGTCCGATCCCGACGCAGAGCGTTCCACCCTCGAGGGCGTCGAAGAACAGGTCTACTCTACCAATGAAGGCCCCGTCGTCATCACCACGCGAGGCAAGCTCGTCTTCGTCGCCGAAAGCTTCCCGCTCGACCTGGCCCGCAAGCTCACTGCCCTCATCCTCGACGCCCAGGGCACAGGCGAAATGCGCATGGCCGCCGCCGCACAGCCGGGTGCGCCATTTGCTCAACCCATCATGCCGGGCGCCCCCAATCTCGCTTCTGAGCCCGGAGAACCCCTCACCGCCAACCTGATCCGCTTCTTCTCAGAATGCGGAGTCATCAAGACTGCCGTGGAAGCCGGAGAGCGAACGGCGGTACCCATAAGATAAATTACAAACTCAAGTAACTTTTCCATAGGTCATTCGGTCTAACCTACAGGGGACTTTAATTCCGCACCGAGGGAGATGAACATGAAAGCTATTGTTCTCGTGTTAGTCCTTGGTTCTGTTTCCGCTTTTGGCCAGGATCCCGGAGCCTTGGCCGCCCAACAGGCCGCGCAACAGGCTATGCAGGCCAGTCAGCAGGCTTCGCAACAGGCCATGCAAAACATGCAGCAGGCCTCACAGCAAGCCGCGCAACAAGCTCAAAACAATGCCCAGCAGAACTCCGGGCCGGTCATTGCCATTACGCGCCAGCCGACCTTTTCCGTCAAAGGAGGCGTGGTCGCGGCCGGAACAACTGTGCGCATGAAATGCTCCACCCACTACGCGGTCATCTACTACACCACCAATGGCTGGACCCCGACCACCACATCCCGCCGTTACATCGGCCCTATCCCCATCAACGCTACAACGCAACTCCAGGCCATCGCCGTCGCTCCCAACTTCGGCCGCAGTCTCATTGCCCGTGCCAATTACACGGTGGAAGCTCCTGCAATGCCGGCGCAGCCTGTCGCTCTCGCCGCGGATGGAACACTTCATGCCGGAACCCGGCTTCATCTGGTTACTAACTCGACTGCTAACTCGAAGACCGCGCAGGTGGGCGACAACCTGAGTCTGCTGCTGGATCAGGACGTCAAGGTTGGCGATACCATTGTGGTGCCCAAAGGAACACCCGTGGACGCCACCATCACCCAGGCGGATCCGGCCGGTCACTCCGGCGCGCCCGGTGATGTTGCCTTCGAAGTCCGTTCCTTCACCGTGCACGGAGCCCAGATTCCTTTGTATGGAGGCGAAACCCTCGAAGGGGCAAACCACTACAGTGCGCGAAACTTTATGCTGATTCCCGTTCTGGGGATCATTCCTGCCGTGGCCACTCGCGGCGACGAAGCTGAGATCAAGCCCGGTATGACCTTCACCGCCGCCGTGGCTGCGGATACCCCGCTCCACCCATAACCCGGGCGCTCCTGGCACCGTATTTTGAATTTCGACCTCAGGCCCTTGGCATAGGGAACCGGGGCGAACCCGTTCGATTACTGCTCGGACTCGCATTTTCAACCAGACCATCGCTCCAGCAATGGCACACTAGACTCATGCTCGACTTCGGTGCCAAGCGAAATCTCCCCACGGTGCTACTGATCGACGACGACTTGGTCAGCCGCGAGGTGATGGCGACAGTGCTCACTATGAGCGGCTACACCGTGTACACCGCGGACGGCGGAGCGGCGTCACTGGAGCTTCTGGCAGCCGGCAAATGCGTTCCAGGCGTCATCCTGATGGACGCGCAGATGCCAGGCCTGAGCGGAACTCCGCTGATCGAGCAGCTCCGTGCGCGCAGTCATGCCCGCGTGTACGCCATGAGCGGAAGTGATGCGCCGGACGATGTGATCGCCGCCAGCGACGGGTTCCTGCTCAAACCCTTCGCTCCCGATGCCCTGGATAAGCTGGTCGAAGAACACGCAGCCCAAGCCAACCCAGACAACCAGCCCTCGTCGAAGGGACAGGGCGATGTCGAGCCGGTCGTCAATCTCGAAACCCTCGCCCAGCTTCGCGAGCTGATGTCTGAGACCGCGGTCCGGCAGATCTATGCCGCCATCGTTGCCGATCTGGCCAAGCGCCTGACCGCGCTTGAGGTTGCCATCGCCAACCGCGACGCCGCCGAGGTTCGCCGCATCGGTCACGCCATCAAAGGGGGCTGCGGCATGGCGGGCGCACTGCAGGCCGCCCGTCTGGGAGCTTTGCTCGAGACCACTCAATTTGAGCCCGTGAGTGATAGCGGCGCATCTTCGTCGCCGGAGTCAGAGGGTAACCATCTGGATAACAGTACCGCTGTCCTTCTCGAATTGCGTGCCGCCGCTCGCAACCTTGAGCGTATGCTGGAGACTGAATTCCCCGCGTAGGGCAAATGTCCCTTCCAGGCTTTTTTCTGAACGTCGTCGGGGCCAGCCTGGCATTTGGAGGTTAGCCGCTCAAATGGAACGACCGATACGAATTGTAGTGGCGGACGACCATCCTGTCGTCCGCATCGGCGTGAGCAATATGCTCTCCGAGACAGACGGTTTTGAGATGGTCGGCGAAGCCTCTGACGGTGACGAAGCTATCACGCAGACCCTCGAACTGCAGCCCGATATTCTGCTCCTTGATGTACAGATGCCCCGCCTGCCCGGCCTTGAAGCCATGCGGGCCATCATGTCGGGCACGCCCACCGTCAAGATTCTCCTCCTCACCTCCACGATCACCACCCAGCAGATCATTGAGGCCCTGCACATCGGCGCCCGCGGCATCGTGCTCAAAGACGCACTCGTCGGCCATTTGCAGACTGCCATCCGCACCGTCTCTTCCGGCGACTACTGGATCGGCGGCAAGCGTGTCATCAACCTGGTTTCAGCGCTTCACGATCTGATGCAGCAGGCCGCTTTGCCGCAACACAAGACCTACGGCCTAACTCCCCGTGAGCTTGAAGTCGTGGGCGCCATCGTTGAAGGGTGCAGCAATCGCGACATCGCCAAACAATTCAACCTCAGCGAAGAAACGGTCAAGCGCCATCTATCCAACATCTTTGACAAAACCGGTGTCTCCACGCGGCTTGAGCTCGCCCTCTTCGCCATCGCCCACCACCTGGTGGAGCCGCAATAGCACGGGTCAAAGTTCAGGGATTACGGGAAGGATTCCCGAAGAATTAACTTTGCTCTTAAATACTGCATCATAATGGGAAGTTTCAGGCTGCGCGACGATACGGCGCGGATGCTCGGCCTTACCCCGCTAAGCCAGACTACATAAAGCCATGTCACACGTTTCGACAATCTCGGGTAGAAAGTCTCTTTCGCCGTGTGCTCCGAAGACCTATCCGCCAGAGGCGATTGGTCCCTTGTCTCTCACTCTTGCATCCAAAAACTGGATCGCGTTTTCCTGGGAGGTGCTTGCACCATGAAGATCGGCTTTTTAGGCCTTGGCAAGATGGGTTCGCCCATGGCTCGCCATTTGCTTGCCGCTAACTACGAAGTTACGGTTTGGAATCGCACACGCGAACGGGCAGAGGTGCTGGCGGCGGAGGGAGCGCGGGTAGCTCCAACTGCGGCGGAGGCCGCGCGCGGCGCCGATGCGGTGCTGACCTCTCTGTTTGATGATGCAGCCAATGAAGAAGTCCTGTTTGGAGCCAAAGGCGCCCCGTCCGGCGGCGTGCTGAACGCCCTTCGGCCCGGAGCCCTTCACATCTCGCTCTCCACCATCAGCGTCCCGCTTTCAGAACGCCTCACCGCCGAGCATGCGCAGCGCGGCCAGGCCTTTGTGGCGGCTCCGGTCTTCGGCCGCCCCAACGTAGCCGAGGAGGGCCGTCTGTGGATCGTAGCCGCCGGTGCGGACGAAGCCGTGGCCAAGGCTCGTCCACTGCTCGAACCCCTCGCACGAGGCATCTCCGTCATCGGCCGCGAGCCGCGCATGGCCCACGCCCTCAAGCTGGGAGGAAACTTCCTCATCAGCGCCATGATTCATTCACTTGGCGAGGCTTTTGTCTACGCAGCGGCGCAGGGCATTGACCCCGAAGTGTTCCTCGATACCGTCAACAGCGCCCTCTTCCAGTCGCCGTTCTACGCGGCCTACGGCCATGTCATGCTCCACCCGCCTGCGCAGCCCGGAGCCACCATCGAGTTGGGCGCCAAGGACCTCGGTCTGCTGCGCGCAGCTGCCGCCGATCGCCAGACCCGCCTGAGCCTGGCCGATAATCTGGCCGCGATCTTTGCTCAGGCAAAGGAATCCGGCCTCGGCGGAGAGGATTGGGCGGTGGGCCAGTACCGCATGGCCCAGCGGCGTGGTGCATCAGGAAATTGATCTGGCTTCGTGTGCTCATGGATACTTCAGATTCGCTCAGCCGTTAATTAGGATGGAATCATGAATCTCAAAGGAAAGATCGTCTTCATCACCGGAGCCAGCTCCGGCATTGGCGCAGCCACGGCGCTTGCCTTTGCTCCGGAGGGTGCCCGGCTGCTGCTGGCGGCCCGCCGGGCCGGCAAACTGGCCCAGGTGGCCTCACTCGCCCTGGAGCGCGGCGCCGCGGCTGTTCACTCTGTCAGCCTTGACGTGCGCGACCTCCGGGCTGTCCAGAACACCATCGACGCACTCCCCCCGGAGTGGGCGGAGATTGACGTGCTCGTCAACAATGCCGGACTCAGCCGCGGTCTGGACAAGCTCTACATGGGCAAGATCGAAGACTGGGACGAGATGATCGACACCAATGTGAAGGGACTGCTCTACGTATCACGCGCCGTAGTTCCCGGCATGGTGGTGCGCGGGCGAGGCCACGTGGTCAACCTGGGTTCAACCGCAGGCGAACTGACCTACCCCAATGGAGCCGTCTACTGCGCTACGAAAGCCGCAGAGCGCGCCATCAACGATGGCCTTCGCCAGGACCTGTTGGGAACTCCGGTGCGGGTCACCAGCATCGATCCCGGAATGGTTGAGACCGATTTCAGCCTGGTACGCTTTCGCGGCGATGCCGAGCGCGCTGCCAAGGTGTACAAGGGCGTAACTCCACTTACGCCCGAAGACGTGGCCGATGCCATTTTGTGGGCCGTCAGCCGCCCGGCGCATGTCAACATCGCGCGTGTGCAGTTGACCTCAATCCATCAGGCCAACTCTTTGCTGTTTCACCGCGCACCGTTGCAGTAGCCCCAGGGTCGAGCCCCGGCGGATTTAACCCATCGCGTGGATCTGCGCTTCGATCTGGGCCAGCGCAGCTTCCAGCGCCGCGCGCCGTGCCGGGTGCGAGGTCTTCTGCGATAAAATATTCTCCCGCTGCAAGTTCAGCGCCTGCTTGTGCCGTTCCCGCTCAGTACGGTGCTGTTCCGCCACGCGACGAGCTTCCTCGCTTACCGAGCCTTCGGCGGTAGCGTGTCCCTTTGACGCGGCGAGCGGTTTACGCTCGCTGATGCGATTGCCGGGTTCCACCGCCGGTTGCTGCAGGGTTTCTGCCATCTGCTCCTCCAGGGATTTTACTTTCTTGAACCACGAGCCATATCTTCATTCTACGAGGGTTTTGCGCGGCGCGTCCCGCGGACTGAAGATGTTTACCCCGACTGGGTGGAGGTTTCCCCATGCAGGCTTGGCAGATTTCATCGTTCGGCGTTGATTCTTTGGAGTTTGTGGAGCGACCCACGGCTTCGCCCGGCCACGGGGAAGTGCTCGTCGCCGTGCGCGCGATTTCCTTCAACTATCGCGATCTGCTCATGGTGAAAGGCCTCTACAACCCAAAATTGCATCTCCCGCGCATTCCATGCTCCGATGGCGCATGCGAAGTAGTAGCGGTGGGCGAGGGCGTTACCGCATGGAGCCCCGGTGACCGCGTAGCCGCCATTTTCATGCAGAATTGGCTCGACGGTGCCCTCACCCCGGCCAAAGCCAGAGGAGCTTTGGGCGGAGACATTGACGGCATGCTGGCCGACTACATCGTGCTCAAGGAAACCGGCATGGTCAGGATTCCCGACCACCTCAGCTTTCAGGAAGCTGCGACGCTTCCCTGCGCCGCCGTCGCCGCCTGGAACGCCTTGGCGGCCGGAAACCTGAAGCCCGGAGCCAACGTTCTCATCCAGGGAACCGGCGGCGTTTCAATCTTCGCCCTCCAGCTTGCCCGCCTCCAGGGTGCGCGCGTACTGGGCATCTCAAGCAGTTACGAAAAACTGGAACGCGCCTGCAGCCTGGGCCTCGACGCAGGGCTTAACTACCGAGAGGTGCCCGAATGGGACCGCTGGGCGTTGGACCAGACCGGCGGCCAGGGCGTCGACCTGGTGGTAGAGGTAGGCGGCGCCGGAACGCTACCCCGCTCCCTCCGCGCCCTTCGTACCGGCGGAGTCGTCGCCCAGGTGGGCGTGCTCGCTGGCCCCGCCGATCCTGTCTCCTTCCCCATCGCCTCCATCCTTCACAAACAGGCTCGCATCCAGGGCATTTACGTCGGCTCTCGCAAAGATTTTGAGGAGATGAACAAGGCCATTTCTCTGGTCGCCCTCCGACCCATAGGCGAAAACTTCCCCTGGTCCCAGGCCCGCGAGGTCCTTACCCGCCTGGAGGCAGGCTCTCACTTCGGAAAGCTGGTGCTTACCGTGGAGTAGGAGATTGGCGAGGTTGACTCAGGAAGGATGGACCACCCGCCGAATTATTTTTGCGGGGCCGCGCTCCTCATCACGAGTTCCACGCCGGCTTCGCGGAAAAGCTCCTCGGTGTAGTGGAAACTTTCCGCCCACCGCTCGCTATCGCTCGGCACTGTCACCACGCGCCGGATACCAGACTGAATGATGATTGAGGCACATTGTGAACAGGGCATGAACGGCCAGACGTAGAGCGTGCATCCCTCCAACGGCTTTCCCGCGGACAAGATGGCGTTGATTTCCGCGTGGATAATCGTGCGGTACTTGATCTCCCGGTTTTCCAGGCGCTCCGTTGAGTCCGCAACCCCGGCCGGATGGCCGTTGAACCCGAGCGAAACTACGAATTTCCCTTTCGTGATGACCGCTCCGACCTGCGTGCTGGGGTCTTTGCTCCATTTCGATACGAGAATTGCCATTTCAAGAAAGCGCGCATCCCAATCCTGCATCACCGCTCCTCCTATGTCCCCATCTCGCGCGGCGGAATATCACGAGACAGCGTCTGAAGCCTCGGCCAGAGATGTATCTCTCTGGCGGCCGGTCCGGTTGGCGCGCGCCCAACTCAGGCGGGTAATCCTCCTGCGCTGCCTATCGATAGCCCCACTCAACCACCGTGAATCTTTCGATGAGTTCCGAACGATCCATCATTTCACCTCGCGAATCACAATGTCTCGAATCGCCCTGAAAATTTCGCCCTTGATCTCAAGTCGATAACGACGGCATTTCGGATCGCTTGTAAGATCCGAAAGCCGATCCACGCCCACCCCCTCCAGCGCCGCCCCTCCGGGCCAACGCTTCCCGCAACTGACCGGTCCAGAACCGCACTGCGCATACCGGAATAGGCCATTCACAAAACCGAGCTTCGCTTTTGGCAGATTTTTCATTCCCATCCTTTGCGTCCGGACGTATCTTTGGGACACCGCTCCAGGTAGGGGAAGTCCCTGTCTGAACGAGCAACGAGGTGTCTGATGTCTGAATTTCCCGTCTCCATCTTGCCGCAGTTGGGCTCGGTCAAGGACCAGAAAACCGCTATGACCGTTGAGGCTCTGGCGCGCTCCTTCCTCGACAACCTCTTCTTTGTGCAGGGCAGGTCGATGGAGCGGGCGACCGTCAACGACCGCTATATGGCGTTGGCGCACACCGTGCGCGATCGCCTCGTCGAGCGCTGGATCTCAACGGTGCAGAACTATCAGGCCCAGGATGTGCGCGTGGTCTGCTACCTCTCAGCGGAGTTCCTCACCGGGCCTCACCTGGCCAACAACCTGATCAATCTCGGTATCTACGACGAAACCGAACAGGCCATTCGCCAACTGGGCCTCGATCTGAATACCTTGATCGAGCAGGAAGAAGAGCCGGGCCTGGGCAACGGCGGGTTGGGCCGCCTGGCCTCCTGCTTCATGGACTCCCTGGCCACGCTTGACGTTCCCGCCATCGGCTATGGCATTCGCTACGAGTACGGCATCTTCGACCAGCAGATCCGCGACGGCTGGCAGGTGGAGACGACCGACAAATGGTTGCGCCTCGGCAACCCCTGGGCGCTGGAACGGCCTGAGGATGCCTTCGAGGTGAAGATGGGCGGCCACACGGAAAAGCACACCGATGCCAACGGCCGCCTGCGCGTACTGTGGGTTCCGGGAAAACTCGTCCGCGGCATCCCCCACGACACACCCATTCTGGGCTACAAGACCAACACTGCAAACACCATGCGCCTTTGGTCCGCGCAGGCCGTCGAGAGCTTCGACTTCGGCATCTTCAACACCGGGGACTTCTTCGGAGCCGTTGCGGAAAAGGTGGAGTCGGAGAACATCTCAAAGATTCTCTACCCCAACGACGAAGCTTTTCAGGGCAAGCAATTGCGCCTGGAACAGCAGTTCTTTTTCGTCTCGTGCAGCTTGCAGCACATATTGAAGATTCAGAGCCACGCCAACCGTCCGCTGGCCGATCTGCATCGCAATTTTGCCATCCAGATGAATGACACCCACCCGGCCATCTCAGTAGCCGAGCTGATGCGCCTGCTCATCGACGAGCACGCCATGGAGTGGGACACCGCCTGGAACACCACGCAGCATACACTCTCCTACACCAACCACACCCTGCTTCCGGAGGCCCTTGAGCAGTGGCCGCGCAGCCTTTTCGGCGCCCTGCTGCCCCGCCATCTTGAGATAGTCGATGAGATCAACCGCCGCCATCTTGAAAATGTGCGACAGAAGTTTCCCGGAGACGAGGACCGCGTCCGCAGGCTCTCCTTGATTGATGAAAACGGTGAAAAATATGTGCGCATGGCGCACCTGGCCTCACTGGGCAGCCATGCCATCAACGGCGTGGCCGAGCTGCACACTGAGCTGCTCAAGACCCATGTCCTGCGCGACTTCTATGAGCTGACCCCGGAGAAATTCAGTAACAAGACCAACGGCGTCACACCGCGCCGCTGGGTGGTTCTTTCCAACCCCGGTCTGGCACAACTGCTTACGGCGCGGCTGGGCGCGGGCTGGATCCACGATCTTGAAAAGCTGCGCCGTCTGGAGCCGCTTGCCGACGACCGCGAACTGCACGCCGAGTGGAGAGCTATCAAACTCCAGAACAAGGCCCGGCTTGCGAGCTATGTCCTTGACCGCCTCAACATTACCATCGATCCCGAGTCCATGTTCGACGTTCTCGCCAAGCGCCTGCATGAGTACAAGCGCCAGCACCTGCAAATCCTGCACATCATCACGCTCCTGAAGCGCATCCATCGCGATCCCAACGCCGAAGTTGTTCCCCGCACCTTCCTTTTCGGCGGGAAGGCCGCCCCCGGCTATCGCATGGCGAAGCTCATCATCAAGCTCATTCACTCCGTGGGAGAAGTGGTGAACGCCGACCCGCTGGTGCGCGGCCGCATCAAGGTCGTCTTTCTTCCCGATTTCAGCGTGAAACTCGGCCAGCGCGTCTACCCTGCCGCCGACCTCAGCGAACAAATCTCGCTGGCCGGCAAGGAAGCCTCCGGGACCGGAAACATGAAGTTCGCCATGAACGGCGCGCTCACCATCGGCACGCTCGACGGCGCCAACATCGAGATCCGCGAAGAGGTGGGCGCGGAGAATTTCTTCCTCTTCGGCCTCACCACCCCCGAGGTGGAGCAGCGCAAGCGCGAAGGCTACCATCCCCGCGACATCTACAACTCGAATGCCGACCTCCGCGAGGTGCTCGACGCCCTTTCAAGCGGCGAGTTTTCCCATGGAGACAAGACTCTCTTCGAGCCCCTTGTCGGCTCCCTGCTGAACGGCGACGACTACATGCTGCTGGCCGATTACCAGTCCTACATCGACTGCCAGGACCGTGTCAGCCTGTCTTACAAGAATCCGGAAGAGTGGACCCGGATGTCGATTCTGAACGTGGCGCGGATCGGCAAGTTCTCCTCTGACCGCTCCATCCGCGACTACTGCGCCGACATCTGGAAGACCTGGCCGGTGAAGATCCAGTTGTAGCCTCGGCATCGCGCTCCCGCCGGGTCTTTCCGGACCCGGTTTCGCGGCCTCCCATGTACCCCGCTGCGGCGGAGAAGATCTCGAGGGCAACCCGGTTCTTGTGGGTTGGGCGTGGTGAAAGGATGGCGACAGCTTTTCCTGCAACCCCAGCCCCAACAGAACCGCAAGCTCTCCATTCCCCGCTCTTTAGGTCACGATGCGATAATCTTGAAGACACACACTTCCCTCCCCCGCCGGGTGAATCTCTTGATTGTCGAAATTGAATCGCTGACAAAAGTCTACGAATCCAAGCTGCGCGTGGTGGCCGTGGACGGCATTGACCTGGAGTTGAAGCAGGGCGAAATCTTCGGCCTGCTGGGGCCGAACGGCGCCGGCAAAACGACCACCATCTCCATTGCTACCACTCGCACCCTGCCCACCAGTGGGACTGTCCGGATCAACGGCATCGACGTGGTGAAACATCCGGCCCATGCGCGGAGGCACATCGGCGTCGTCCCCCAGTTCAACACGCTCGACCGCTCGCTCACCGTCTACGAGAACCTCTACTACCACTGCCGTTACTTCGGCTTCAGCCACGGCCAGGCCAAATCTCGCTCAATGGAGCTCCTGTCCCAATTCCTCCTCACCGAGCGCAAAGAGGTTTACCCGGCCCAGCTTTCCGGCGGACTGGCGCAGCGGGTACAGATCGCCCGCGCCATTGCCCACAGGCCCGCGGTGCTTTTTCTGGACGAGCCCTCGGCAGGCCTCGATCCGCAGAGCCGCATGGCCATGTGGACGGCGGTTGAGGGGCTGCGCAAAGAAGGCATCACCGTGCTGCTGACCACGCACTACATGGAGGAGGCGGATTCGCTCTCAGATCGGCTGGCTATCATCGACTATGGCCGCGTCCTGGCCCTGGGCTCGCCGGAAAAACTCAAGTCCACGTTCGGCGCCCAAACCATCTTCGACCTCACCCTCAAATCACATGAGGGTTTGGAGCCGGTCATCGCCACGCTGAAGGCGCGTGAGGATGTGACCAACGCCGAGGCGACCGCCGATGGGTTGCGCGTCATCGCCGCCACCTCCGAGGGTCTTCTGCCCGATCTCGTCCAGATGGCTGCCCGCTTCGGCCTGCGCGACCTGAAAATTACCGAACCGAGCCTGGAAACAGTCTTTATCCAACTCACAGGGAGGGACCTGCGTGAATAGCTCCGGAGAAACAGTGAATAGGGACGCGCGGCTGCACGGCTCGGGGATTTTTCTCAAGGCCTTTTTGGGGTTGTTTCTGCGTGACCTACGGGTGCTGACGCGCGAGCTGATTCCCTTTCTGCTCCGCGTGGGGATGCAGCCGCTGTTGTTTCTGTTCGTCTTCACCTTTATCCTGCCGCGCATGGCGGGGGGAAATCCGATGGCCTCCGGGGCTGGGCCGAGCTTCGGCACCATCATCTTGCCGGGACTGATGGCCGTGGCCATCATGTTTTCGGGCATCGCCGCCGTGGCCCTGCCACTCTCCTCGGAGTTCGGCATTACCCGCGAGATTGACGACCGCGTCATGTGCCCGCTGCCCTTGTGGGCCGTGGCTCTGGAGAAGGTCTGTTTCAGCGCCATGCAAAGCATCATCGCGGCATTGCTGGTGATTCCCATGGCCTACTATATTCCCGCCGTGCCGGTGAAGGCCGACGTGGCCAATTGGTTCCTGCTGGCGCTGGTGCTGGTATTGGCGAGCTTGCTGGCCGGGTCGCTGGGGCTGGTGATCGGGTCCACGGTCAATCCGAAGCAAATTGGCCTGGTATTCTCCATCATCGTAGTGCCCATTACCTTTTTGGGATGCGTCTACTACACCTGGGCCGGCCTCGAAAAGATTCGCTGGCTACAGATTGGCGTTCTGTTCAATCCCATCGTCTATATGAGTGAGGGCCTGCGCGCCGCGGTTACCCCGGCCATCGATCATATGCCGTGGCCAGCGATCCTTGTGGCGCTGGTCTTCTTCACCGCGGCGCTGGGACGCCTGGGGTTGCGGGGATTCCTGCGCAGGGTGCTTTCCTAGGCCAGATTCGTGTTTGCAGATCAGGCCTGGACCGTGACCTTTTCGCGCCGCCGGGGTCAATTGACTGTAGAAGGAACGGTTATTTTACCGGTTCTTCAACAGCTTCTGAGAGAATGACAGTCAGGGTCAGGCATTGATTTGGCCGGAGCCGGCCATAGCCCCCAAGAAAGCACCGGACACATTGCCACTGATGAAGCCAGCCGCGACTAAAGGTTCTATATCCTGCTCGAATCCCGAGGGTTGGTGCGTGCGATACCGGTTTCATTCGATTTTGCAGCTTCGAGCTCTTCCGATTCTCCTAGCACCGGTGCTGCTTGCCGTGGCGGGTTGCGGTGACGGTCGCGTTTCCGCCAATCCCTCCAACGGCGCCTTCTCCATCTCTCCCGGCACCGGCTCTATCAGCACCAGTTGTGCGGGCTGCAATGCGACCAACACCCAAGGCACATCCGTCGAGCAGTTCACCGCAACGCTCTCCAACGGGGGCGCGGCGGCGGTTTCCTGGTCGGTCTCCGGCGGGGATGCAACCAGCGGACCGGGCACCATCAACTCCGCCGGCCAATACACCCCCCCCAGCTATCTCACCGCCGACCACGTACAGGTGGTGGTGACCGCGGCCCTCGAATCGAATACCGCTACCACGGCCACAGCCGTATTGACAGTAACGCCGGGATTCCTACAGCCGCTCACCCCCGAGAACGCCGCCGTGGGCGCCAACGGACAAGTGACCTTCACCGGATATCTGGCTGAAGCAGGCGGCACCGACGGCATCACCTACGCACTCTCGAACTCCGCCACAGGCTCGTCGGGCGGACAGGGTTCGCTGGGGTCTACTACATGCCAGCGCAGCACCCAGACCTTCACTTCCTGCACCGTCACCTACACGGCGCCAGCCTCGGTGACTGTCACCGCCGCCACATATGTTGTGGCCACCATCGGAACCTCGTCCTCGACCACCGCGGCCGAAGTGCTCCTGAACACGGCGGGGATATCGAGCAATCCTTCCGGTCATCAGGCGCAATTGGCCACGCCGGTGCCCCTGGGCAGCTCGGGTGGGAACAACAACGACTATGACACCCAGGGAAACCAGATTGTGGACTGCTGCAGCGGAACGCTCGGTTCGCTTATCCAGGACGCCAGCAATCGCCAGTATGTGCTGAGCAATAATCACGTTCTTGCCCGCAGCGACCAAGCCAGCGTGGGCGACACCATCGTCCAGCCCGGACTCATTGACAACAACTGCACCCCCAACGGAGACGGCGCAGGCACCACGCCCGTGGCCTCACTGACCGGCTGGCTCGCGCTCAGTTCCAACGCCACCAACGCTGACGCGGCCATCGCCCGGGTCGATTCCGGCGCGGTGAGCGCCACCGGCAGCATTCTCGAGCTGGGCGCCCGCCAGTCTGACGGCACACTGGCCGCCGCACCTCCCGGCATCTCCTCCACCGGCGGCAAGGGCGAAACCGCATCGCTCGATCTGACTGTGGCCAAGAGCGGAAGGACAACGGGGTTAACGTGTGCCAGCATCTCGGCCCTCGATCTCGACGTAAACGTCGATTACTACCTGGACTGCGCTGAAACCAAGCCCTACCTGACCAAGACCTACACCAACCAACTGGCCATCAGCGGCAATGAATTCAGCGATGCGGGCGACTCCGGATCTTTGGTTGTCGATACCGCCAATGCAGAGCCCGTAGGCCTGTTCTTTGCCGGCGGGACCGACGCATCCGGTGTGAGCCAGGGGGTGGCCAACCCCGTCTCCGACGTGCTGAGCGAATTGAGCGCGCAAGTGGGCAGCGGAACAAGCTATACCTTTGTGGGTACCACGGACCACGCCGTCAGTTGCCTCAACTACGGCGACAACACAGTGACCGCGGCGCAGGCCCGCGCACTAACCAACGCTGAGATTGCGCGCTCCCAGCAAGCTCTGGCACAGGCTCGCATGCTGGTGAATCCTTCGACTGGCATCCTGGGCACGGCCACCGGCAAGAGCAGCGACCATCCCGGCGAGGGTGCCGTCATCCTTTATGTAGATGAAAACATGACAGTAGCCGCGCCCCAAACAGTGGACGGCGTCCGCACCTTGGTGATTTCCACCAACGCGCGCGCTGTGGCCTTTGGTTCGGCGCCCCAGACCCCTGTTGAAGCAGGCATCCCGGCGCTGCCCCCCGCGGTCCTCCACCAGGCGTTTACCAGCAAGCAGCAGATCGCGCGTAACTTGATGAAGCAGAATCCGGCCTTTTTCGGCGTGGGTGTGGGCCAGAGCCTCGACAACCCGAAAGAGGCCTCTCTGGTGATTTACGTGGACCGCAAGCACGTTCCAGCCCAGCTACCCGCAACCGTAGACGGCTTGCGCGCCCGCTACATCGTGATGGACAGGCTTCATGTCACCCGCTCCTACGCGGCCGCGCAGCAGTCGAAGAGCCACTGCATGCCCCATCCGGCGCCCGGCCGCCCGGCCGCTTTCAGTCTTCTCGGCCTCAGCGCTCCTCTACCCCTTCGTCTCAACTGATCTGTCCAGCCGGATCAACGAATGCCGGGCCGGGAAGGAAACCGGATGCGTCAGAGAATGGCGCATCCGGCGCGTGATGGCGCTACGGAGTCCTTCCTCCGCCACCGACGCTGGCTGCCGCAGCAGAGGACACAGTTGTCTCAAACGTTTCAGGGCTGGTGAACCAGCGCGTGTTGGTCGCCAGATAAACGGTATCGAATCGGCCCTTCAAAGTCGAAAGCCAGGCCACGCGCGCCGCACGGTCCTGCTCCGGATTCGAACGGGGTGGACCGAACCCTCTTGGCGGCGCGTCATGTTTCTCGAAGGCGTTCCCCGCAAAGAGCACGCGATCCGTGGGATTGAGCAGGCTCAGGTTCGTCACGCCGTCAGATTGAAACGACGCAGCCTCCAGCACCAGAGGCTTGCCCGATGGGTCAAGACCCAGATCAATGGTTGCTCCATCGGCAATCACTGTGGCTGGTACGCCATTCAGAACGCTCGAGGCAGCCACATAAACGTGCCGTGGGTTGAGTTGCGCGATCCCTCCCGCCTGACGCGGATCCTTATCCAGAACCGCTACATCCAGCGGCAGGTCACCGACGAGAGAACGGACAAAGGCAGCCAGGCCCGGTTCGCTGCCACCCGTGCCAATCAGCAGAGCCGAGGTAGACCCATGCAGCAGAAAGAGCGATTCTCCTGCATTGTCGCGTATAAGGTAGAAATCAGCCCCGAATTTTGAGATGGTTTCCATGGGTGGATCCATGGGCGCGCCGACGGAATCCCGCTTGAAGTTTCCGGGCAAATGCACGGCATGGTAGGGAAATCCGGCTTCGCCGGCACCGAAGATGTTGGGAAGTGTGTAGACGAAGTGAGCTGTATCGTGATTTGCCCAGTACGACTCGAGAGAGCTCACTCCAAAAGGTTCCCCTACGATTGTGCCCGCGAGCACTCCATCGGCGAGTGCGGCCATGTCGGTGATGTATTGGCGGTCGAGCGGCCGACCATTTAACGGCGCGCGTCCCCGCGACCAGGCTGCGACTTGATAGAAGTGCGCGGGGAAAACCGCTATATCGGGATAAGGACGAGTCAGTTCCTCGATGTGGTGAATGCTCTGATCAAATCGCGTGAGCGGTCCCATCTGCAGATAGGGCCAGGCTGATCCAATCGCGTCCCCGGTGACGAGCATGCGGTTCTCGGCATCAAAGTAGGCCGTCGATCCAGTGGAGTGAGGAGGAACGGCAACAGCGCTGATGAGCCGGTTGCCTAAGTCGATCTGGCTCACAGCGGTCCCGTTGCCATGATTGGTCGGCCCGCCGCCTTCGCGAATCGGGACATAGTTCGGGGGCGCCTGCGCCGGCCAGTCCAGGTCCATGTAATAGACCGTCCGGTCCGACATGCGCGCGTTCTCCCCGATGTGATCCGGGTGGTTGTGGGTATTCGCCACGACGAAGTCGAGGGGATGGGCACGGACCGATCCGTCGTTTTCATGACCGAGAAGGTAACGCACCACGGTTTTCAGATCGTTGACGCCCTCCGTCGCTTTGGCTGGATTCGCAGTGTCGATCAGCAGTGCGCGGCTCGATCCTTCGAACAGATACATGGTGGATCCCTGCGAGGTAAGGTTGTCCTTGTTCGGAAGATAATGTTCGATGCGGAAGGTGCGCTGGCCTTGAGCGTTGGTTGCCATCAGATAGGCTGTGTACTGGCCCCAGGGATTCTCGGAAACAAAACCGGTTCCTTTTGCCCACCCGTAAGGGGTTTTGGATTCCGCTACGAAGCCTTTCACCAGTTGGTAGTACTGAATCCGCGGTTGTTGCGCGCCGGCCCAAAGGCAGGTGCATAGAACGGCGAGGACCGTGAAGGTCTGAATTGGGAATCTGTGAATGGGACGAATTCTGGCTCGCATGAAGCCTCCTCATTTCGGGCAGACGTTCGCGCGCAATTTAAGTTTCATGGTTGGGCAGAGTTCAGCTCACAATTGGCAATCGACCCAAAGAACGCTCCACGGAGTGTTTCTCAGCGCCCGGGCGTCGCGTTTTGAGTTGCCTTTGCCAAATCTGGACCCATCTGGTTATGCAAAATCAAAGCTAGATTCCGCTCTTGTCGTGGCCAGCTTCTGATCCTTTGCGAGCGTCCGCAGCCGCATTTGCGGCATTGCGCTCAGACCGCCGCTTTCTCGGCCCGCGACGTCGATGCCAGCAGGTTCGGATCGTCGGGAATAAAGATGGCGAAGACGGTGCCGGAGGGCCTTCCGTTGTGAGACGTGCGGCTGCGTACGTGCACATAGCCGCGATGTTTAACGATGATCTCGTGGCTCACCCATAAACCCAGCCCCGTGCCGGTCACTTCCTTGGTGGTGAAGAAGGCTTCAAACACCCGTTCGCGCACGGCCGGATCCATGCCGGTCCCAGTGTCGGCCACGACAAAACGAATTCCCTTCTGCTCCGGCTTCTTCCAGTGTTGCGAGCGCCGCGCACGCACCACCAATCGGCCACCGGCGGTACAGGCGTCGATCGAGTTGCCCACCAGGTTGGCGAAGACCTGCCGAACCTCGCCGGCGAAGCAGAACAGGTCCATGGCCGGGTCGTAATCCCGCTCTACCTGAATATTCAGGGTATTCAGGCGACCCTGATAGAGGCTGAGCACGGAATCCAGCAGTTCCCCCATATTGGCGCGGGCCGGTAACGTGGATTGGCGATAAAACCGCAGCGTCTGCTGAGTAATCTCGGCAATCCGCCGGGCCTCGTGCTCGGCCATCACCACATAGTTCAGCGCCGGATCCTCAAGCTGGCAGAAGTTGCGCAGCAGGAAAAGCAGATTGGTGATCGCCTCCAGCGGATTGTTGATCTCATGGGCAATCGAGGCTGCCAGCCTTCCGGTGGCAGCCAGCTTCTCAGTCTTGCGCAAGGCCTCTTCGCTGCGCTTGCGGTCGCTGGCATCCAGCACGATCACGCCTACCCAGCGCACCTGCTGCGGGTTGGTCCGCACCGGGTAGGCGCTGACCAGCCACGTCCATGGCCGCGCCGGCTTGTCGCGCGAGCCGCTCAAAACCGGATTGGTCAATTCAAGGTTACGTACCGGTCCCTCTTCGCCAAAGACGCGCAACACGGTGTTCTCAAGCTCCTGGGCCACCGGTTGCGGCAGCAACTCTGGCAGCGTCCGCCCCAGGTGCCGGCTGAGCGGAACCCCGGTCATATCCGCAAAAACCTGGTTCACCCGCACAATTCTGCAACGGCGATCGAAAAATGCCAGGCCGATGGGCGCGTTGGCCAGCATCGAATCGAGCAGGGAAAGCGTATCGTTCAACCCCGCCCGCTGCTCCGCAATGGAGGCTACCATCCGGTTGAAGGCCTCGATCAGATCCCCGATCTCGTTGTGCACTTCCACCGGCAAAGGAAAGTTGCCGCTCTGGTCCGGCGAATTCATCAAGGCGCGCGTCCCCCGATGCAGCGTAGCCAGCGGTCCTGAGATGGAGCGGCTCATGAACAACACCAGTAGCCCCGACGCCACGATCCAAATGGCGCTGAAGATGACCGTGCCGCGGAGAATCGCGTTGAGCTGTTCGTGGTCCCAGCCGGTGTCGGTTATTACCCAGGCAAAGCCGCGCAAATCGCCGCCGGTATAGATGGGATTCACGCCCTCCCATCGATCTTTTCCCAGGGTAAAAACCCTGGGCTGATCCTCGCTCATCAAGGGAATTTGTGCCCGCTCGACGGGATCGAGCGGGGCCTGCTCGGGCTCTCCCGAGCTGACGAAGAGCACGTTGCCGGCGGGGTCAGTGACCTTGGCAAAAGCCACGCTGGGCGCCTCGCCCATCATCTTGACCGATAGTCCCACCCAGTTGGGCCTCTGTTGCAGCAACGCTTCCTTCGCCTGTAGCGCCATTGAGGCAGCTTGATGCGCCAGCCGGTGCTGCGCCCGCTCGTACACCTCGTGCGCTTGCTGGTGAATCAGCAGCACCGAAAAAAGCACGAGCGAGAGCGCCTCCAGCAGCACCAGACCTGCCAGCATCTGCCATCGAATCGACCGCGGCCACCAGCGCATCGGCAAGCCAATCCCTCCGTCCAAAATCGGCTTCTCAGTGTACCGGAACACCGGCGCAACCGTCATTTCCGTCCAAACCCGGCCCTCTGAGCTTTGATGAGAGCGCTGCGGCGATCTGCCGCCCATGGAAGCGCCCGTTCTCAATGAAGATCTCATTGGTGCGCGAGCCCGCCACAATCACCCCGGCCAGGTAAATGCCCGGAACGTTGCTCTCCAGCGTCTCAGCATCACAGACCGGCAGGCGGTCCTCGCCCTCAAAGCGCACGCCCAGCTTCTCAAGAAAGTCGAAATCGGGGTGGTAGCCCGTCATCGCGAAGACGAAATCGTTCACCAACGTCACGCGCCTCTCGGGCGTATCCAACACCACTGTATCCGGCGCAATCTCAACCACCCGCGACTGGAAATGCGCCTTGATCTCGCCATTCTTGATCCGGTTTTCCAGGTCCGGCTTGATCCAGTACTTCACGTGCGGCGGAACCTCCGGCCCACGGTAAACCAGCGTCACACGCGCCCCGCTTCGCCAAAGTTCCAGCGCCGCAATCGCCGCCGAGTTCTTGCCGCCGACCACCACCACGTCCATCCCGAAGTAGGGGTGGGGATCGACATAGTAGTGGTGCACTTTGCTCAGTTTTTCGCCGGGAACTCCCATGAAGTTGGGCAGATCATAGTAGCCGGTGGAGATGGCCAGCTTGCGTGCACGGATAGCCCCCGGACGGCCAAACCGGTCCTCCGTATGCACCGTAAAGGCCCCGTCCGCGCCGGTCACCCGCTCCACGCGCTGGTAAAGGCGCATGTCCAGGCGATAGTACGCCGCCACCAGCCGGTAATACTGCAGTGCCTCATTGCGCGTGGGTTTGGGGTTGGGGCTGGGAAAGGGAATACCCCCAATCTCCAGCAGTTCCGGCGTGGTGAAAAACGTCATGTGCGCAGGGTAATGGAACAGCGAGTTGCACACGCAGCCCTTGTCTACCAGCACAACCCGAAACCCGGCCTTCTGCGCCTCAATGGCGCAAGCCAACCCGGTGGGACCCGCGCCCACCACCAAGAGGTCAAAGATCTGGTCCTGCGCCGCTCCCGCCTCCAGAGTCATGTCGTTCATGACTCTAGCTTACGGCGTTTTCAGGAAAAAGTGCGTTCCTTTGATAGGCAGAATCCGAAGAGGCTGACAGTCAAGAACAAGAAGAACTGTGCCCCTCGGCTTCGTCCACGGCAAAGTGCATCCGCGTCGAGTTCGCCAAGGGCGCATCGTCAATTCGTGTTTGCAATTCAACGTGCCAGTCAGTCTTTTTCGGCGGGTAGGCGCTTGTCTATCGAAGGCGGAACAACTAGCGATTTAACTTCCCCCGACAATCTTCCGGCCATCACCTGGAAGTGATAACCCATCACCGCCAGGGTCATCGCCGCGCCGACGCAATGCCTATAGCGCGTAGCGACAGTCAACAGGAACTTCCAGTAACTCCAGCGCTGCTGCCCGAAGACTCCCTGGCGGACAATCGACGTGACAAAGGCACGTGCATTGGCTTTGGTCAGCCAATGCTGCTTGATTTCGTGGTCTCCAGCCCGCGGCTGGGTGCGGCTCAAGTAGAGCTTGACACGTTCATAGTAAGCCTCGCAGGAGTAAATCCGCTTCAACACTGACCGGTAGCCTTCCACCAGCTTGGCGGCGTCCATGTGGGGCAGAAAATTGAGATTGATGTCTGTGTTGTCGCCCTGGCCCAGATCGAGAATCCTGCCCTCGTTCCACAGCCGCCGGAAAAGCTGGGTTCCAGGCATGGCTTGCAGCAGCCCGACCATGGCCACGGGAATCCCACTCTTCTGAATGAACTCCACCATCCGGTCGAAGATGTCGTCGCGATCGGTGTCAAAGCCCAGGATGAAGCCGCCCATCACCTGCATGCCATAGCTCTGGATAGTGGCCACACTGTCCAGCAGGCTGCGCCGCGTGTTCTGCAACTTGTTGCTGGCGATCAGGCCCGACACATCGGGGGTTTCGATGCCCAGAAAAACCGATGTGAAGCCGGCATCCTTCATCATTTGCATCAACTGCGGATCGTCGGCCAGGTTGAGCGAGGCTTCCGTGCTGAACGCGAAGTTCGTCCTGTACTGCCTGCGCCACTGGGCCAGCGCCACCAGCAACTCTTTTGCCCGCGCCTTGTTGCCGATGAAGTTGTCGTCGACGATGAACACGGCCTCGCGCCAACCCGCCGCCCGCAACTGGTCAAGCTCCGCAATCACTTGCGCCACGGCCTTGGTGCGCGGCCGCCGGCCGTAAATCTCGATGATGTCGCAGAACTCGCAGTTGAACGGGCAGCCGCGCGAGTACTGCACGGTCATGGTCGAGTAGCGCTTCATCTTGATCAGGCTCAGGTCGGGAAGCGGGCTGGTTTCCATCTCTGGCCGTTCGGCGGCCTGGTAGACCGGCTTGGCCGTTCCCTGCTCCAGGTCCCGCGCCAGCCCGGCAATCAGCTCTTCCGCCTCGCCAATCACCACGTGGTCCGCTTTAAGTTCGTCCGCTGAAAGGCTGCTGGCGATGGGCCCGCCCACCACCGTCCGCAATCCGCGGGCGCGACACTGTTCGACAATGGCCACTAGCGACTCGCGTTGAATATGCATGCCGCTCACCAGAGCTACATCGGCCCACGCCAGGTCGCGGTCACTGAGCCGCTCGACGTTGGTGTCCACAAGGCGCTTTTTCCAGGCGCCCGGTAACAGGGCAGCCACCGTCATGAGACCCAGCGGAGGCTGCGCCGCCCGCTTGCCGAGGAACTTTAGCGCATGTTTGAAACTCCAAAACGTGTCGGGGAATTCGGGGTAAATCAATAATGCATTCATCGGCCACCTCGTGGTCCAGATGCCGCGGAGCGGTCCGGCCCCTGTTGTTCCGTGCCGGCAGTTTCCGCATTTGGCGCACAGTTTTCGCGCTTGCTCTCAAGCCTAGTATCGCTCCGGCAGAAGCAACGATCTGTTCTGTTCTGCTCATTCCCAGCCGATGCACCCAGATCGAATCGAACGGCCGGTTCGGATGCTGTCTTGCTGCATTGATAGGCAGCGTGCGGTGCCTTCGCGCAGCTATCAAGCCGCATCCATCGGCATTTGGCCGGGGTTAACTGAAGAACCAGGCAGGACGCTGAGATGCCGCCACCGGTTTCATGAATGCCGAGGTCCGGAACGCCGGTCATTCGGCGTGGGCCGAGCGAAACTCTTCTTTCATGCTGAGAATTGCGTGGTCTCTGCGCAATATCTTCTGCAAACTTTGGATCGATATGTCTTGCAGGGCAACCTGCCCACGTATTGCCAGGGCAGCGGCAACGCCCGCTCCCTGGCCGACGATCATGTATTGCGGCTCCATGCGGATCGACGAGTAGGCGGCGTGCGTGGCTGACAAGCAGACGGGGACCAGCAGATTGGTCGATTCCGAGCGCTTTGGAGTAATGGCGCGATAAGCGATCTCGTAGGGCTGCACTGGAACCTGGACATCTCCCTCATTTTGCACCGTGTCGTCCGCCATCGCGATCCGCTCCAGGTTGTGCGAATCGCTGTTGTACGATCCCATGCCAATCGAGTCCGGCTTGGTGCGATCCTGTTGCAGATCGGATTGGCGCATTACGTACGCGCCCAGCAGCCTGCGGCCTTCCCGAATGTAGAGTTGGTTCGGCCAGTGGTCCGTATCGGGGAATTCATCCTTGGGCAGCCCCCACGTGTTCACTTCCGCGCGCAGACTAGTGGGAACGCTTGGGTCATGGGAAAGAAAATAAAAGAACGACTGCGTATAGAGGAGGTGCTGCTGCCAAATCGCGCCTCTCTCCGCGTAGGAGCCTTCGGGATACCTCCAGCTATGGCCGATAAAGTCCGTTGACACAGGACCGTTATTATTGAAATCCGCCTTCCAATGAGGAATTTCCACCGGGTTGGTCACGTCTTTCAATCCCGGTTCGCGGCCCATGTGGCGTTGAAAATCGCTTAGATACCGTTCCAGAAGAGCGAAACGGGAGCGGTCATAACCTGCAGGGCGCGGAAACGGCAGCCGGTTGTCCGGGTCGCTCGTGAGTATTACGCGAAAGTTATAGGCCTGGACTAACTTATCGCCAGAGCCGGGTGCGGCAAGCGGCCCTGGACTGATCTCCGGGAGCAGCTGATGCTGGTCGTCGTAGGCTGAAACCGGCCATTGGAATTGGTGATTGGGCGTATGGGCTCGAACACCCGCCAGGTCCTCGCCATATTCTGAGGCGGACTCGCGTCCCCACGTATAGCTGACCCGCGCCTGCGCCATCAAATCGCCTTCATAGCTGCAATCGGCAAAGATCTTTGCCGCCCATTGTTTTCCGTCCTCCGTGGTGATGGAGAGGATCTTCGTCCCCGAACGCTGTACGCCGTGCTGCGCGCGAAGCCGCTCATTCAGGTAGACCGCAACATGGGCCTCGGTGAGCAGATCGTGAAAAACCTGTTCGCCCACGTGCGGTTCTGATCGCCAGTTTGCCGGCCGGTCAAGATCGTGCAACCCGTAGTGCGCGGCCGCCCGCAGGTAAAAGTCTCTGGCAAAGCCGCCAATGACATTGAAATCTCCGAGGTCCGTGGCAGAAAGCCCACCCGTTACCATTCCGCCCAGGTGCGTTCCCGGTTCCAGAAGAACCACGTGCAGCCCTTCCCGGGAGGCCGCATATGCCGTCATAATCCCCGAGGCAGTGCCGCCGTAGACCACCAGGTCACTTGATAAGGGAGCCGATGAAGCGTGGAGCTGAATGCTGAATAAAACGAGGGCCAATATCGAGGAAACGTGCACGAAGGATGATTTCATAGTGAATATCTGCCAGTGGAAGAGCAATCTCCTTTTGCAGCGCGGATGCACCGGAATTCTATACCACCCGGCGCTCTTGAACGATATCCTTGCCTTTTTACATAAACTGCCCGGATTCCGAAAGCCGCGGCCCCTGATCTTCCCCGTCCCGATCTCCTGTATCCCTTGTCACACCGACTCGTTCAAAACGAGTCCTACAATGGCCGGTTACTAGAACCAGACCCGGAGCAGCGAACCGGGCTGGCGGTCGAAGGAAGGTATCTTTATGTCGAATTCGCGTCGGGAATTTTTGCAATCGAGCGCTGCCTTGGCGGTCGGTATCATGGGCGGTGCGGCAACCACGCTGTCCGCGGAAAAGGTGGCGGGAGCCCAGGAATCGCCCGCACAGCATACCGGACCATTGGCCCCGGATGCGGAGATCCAGGTTCCAAAGATGAAGTTCGGCAACGCCGAGATCAGCCGCCTGGTTATGGGTGTCAACCCGCTTTATGGCTTTGCCCATTACAACAACAACTTCAGCAGCGCCATGAGAGACTGGTACACCCAGGATAAGGTCTGCGAGGTCTTGCACCGCGCCAACTCCTACGGCATCAATGCCTTCAACTACGTGAATGTCACACGCGCCCCGCAGGATCTGGCTCGCTTTCAGGCCGAAGGCGGCAAGATGCACCTGATCATCCAGGTTACAGGCGGCGACGATACAGCCGCGCTGGCTAAGAATCTGAAGCCGCTGGCCATGCACAGACAGGGCGAGGTCGTCGACGTAGCCTTCCGGAATCGCACAATGGACACCGTCAGGGAGTGGTGCAAGAGCGTGCGCGACATGGGTGTGCTGGTAGGCGTGGGCACCCACAAGCCGGAGGTCATCGAACTGGTCGAAGAACAGGGTTGGGACGTCGACTTCTACGCCGGTTGCGTCTACAATCGCACGCGCAGCGTGGATGAATGGAAGCAGGTGCTGAACGGCCAGTTGCTCGAGATGCCCGGTGAAATCTACCTGCAGAGCGATCCCGAGCGCATGTACAAGGTCATGCGGCAAACCACGAAACCCTGCTTCGCCTTCAAAATTCTGGCCGCTGGACGCATCGGCGACAACGGCGTGGAGCAGGCCTTCCGCACCGCGTACTCCAGCATCAAACCGCAGGATGGGGTCTATGTCGGCATGTTTCCCCGGAGGAAAGACGAAATCAGGGAGAACGCCGGGATTGTACATCGCATCCTGACCGGCGCTTAAACCGGAACCGGCCGCAGCCATCAACGGTCCGACTACGGACTCGGGAGATGGTGCGGCCTCTTCAGATCGTGCGGGGTCACCGCACCCTGTTGGCGCGTTGACGTTTCGATCGCTGCTTCGGATTGCAGCATTTCCCAAAATGCGATAGGGAGGAACTAAACTATGCCGACCGCGTTAGTGGGCGGACTCGCTTTCACACTGCTGGCCGGCCTGCTTTCGGGCGCCTGCATGATGCCCATGAAGTTAATCAGGCGGTGGCCATGGGAGAATCTATGGCTGGTCTTCAGCCTGGTCGCGCTGCTGATCCTGCCCTGCGGACTGGCCTTGCTGCTGACCGGAAACCCGGGCAGGATTTACGCCGGACTGTCTCCTGAGCAGTTGCTGGTGACGTTTCTTCTGGGCGCGGGCTGGGGCGTGGCGCAAGTCTTGTTTGGACTTTCCATTGCGCGGCTCGGGCAGGCGCTCGCCTTTGCAATCGTCATCGGACTTGGAGCGTTGGGCGGCACGCTGCTCCCGCTGTTCCTCAAGAATCCAGAGGTCCTTGGCACATCGAAAGGCGCGCTGATTCTGGCGGGACTTGCTGTGATGGTGGCCGGCATCGCGGTTTCAGCGCGAGCCGGCAGTGAGCGTGAGCAGGGGCAGAAGAGAGAAACCGGCGGACGCTATGCGATTGCGCTGGCTATGGCCATACTGTGCGGCATTCTGGCTCCCATGATCAACTACTCGTTTGTCTCCGGACAATTTATCGCGGAGCATGCGGTGCGTTTGGGCGTACCGCCCGTCCGGGCAGGCTATACCGTTTGGCCGGTTACGCTGGCCGGGGGTCTGTTGGCGAATGTGGCTTATTGCCTCTATCTTCTGTTCCGAAACAAGACGTGGGCAGCGTTCCGCGGTTCCTGGTGGCCCGACGCAGGATCCTCCACACTGATGGGTGCTTCCTGGATGGGCGGAATGGCGGTGTATGGCGTGGCCGCCGTCTACCTTGGCGCGCTCGGCACTTCAGTCGGCTACGGCTTGTTCAATGTCATCATGATTATCGTGGCCAACCTTGGAGGTGTGGTGACTGGCGAATGGACCAGCGCCCCCAAAAGCGCGCTGCGCACCCTCTATGCCGGACTGGCGCTGCTCATCGTAGCAACTGGATTGCTCGCCGCCGGCAATCGCTGACCCAAGTACTTAGAGCAGTTCTCCAGTTCACGTGGAGTTTCTCGCGTCCTGCAAGGTGCTTTTGCTTAAGGGAAAAGCCCCTCAGCGGCAATGATTTCTCCCAACAGCAACGGGAGAACTGCTGTAGCTCACTGCGCTTGTGACCTGTCGATAGAGCACAGCCGGACGCCTCACTCTGATTGAGTGCTGCGCCCGGCTGTGGTTTCATTCTCCCGGTCCTGTTTCAGTTCACTCTCAAGCTGCCTCTACTGCGCGGCAACGGAGTAGAGACGTACCGGCCCGAGCAGTCCAGAAGGCAGCAGCGGCGAATCTGCCTTGTACGGCTTCACATCAGCGAATGTGATTTTCGTGGTTACGCCTGGCTGCTCATCGCCGATCAGCCGGTTGACCCACGCATTCGTCACCTTGATCGATACCTCGTTCGCACCCGGTTTCAGGGCTGTAGTTGCATCCACGCGATACGGCGCGTGCCATACGATGCCCAAGGCCTTGCCGTTCACCGTAACTTCCGCCAGGTTCTTCACATCGCCCAGATCGATCCAGATTTGCGCACCCTTCCTGAACCAGTCTGCCTTGGCATCGACGGTCTTGGTGTAGGTGCCAACGCCGGAGAAGTACTTCACTCCTGCGTCGGGGCTTTCTGTCCAGGACACGAGCTTGTCCAACGTGATGGCTGGCGGCGCTCCGCGATCCGGCTGGAAGCTGAGCTTCCACTCGCCATCGAGGCTCGCAACCTGCGTCTCGATCTTCGCGGGCAATGTTCGAGCGGTTTCTCTGGTCGTCTTGCGGAACACCACAAACACGCTGCCCCAGGGTTCCAGCCTCAGCGGGACCGTGGTGCGGCCGTCGGCGATCTTGAAGGATGCAGGCTCCGTCTTGCCCGTTTCGGCGTGCCACAACTCGGGCGCTTTACCGGTTACGCGGAAGGTTGCATCCACAGATTCGTCACGGTCGCTGCGGTTGTCAACGAAGTAGAGATCACCGTCAGCCAGCTTGCGATGGACAAAGAGAAGGCGAGTGTCGCTTTCCGGTTTGGTGTAGTCAAAGTCGGGCGCCACATGCAGCGCATTGAAGACGTCGCCGATATCCTGCCCCGCATAAACCGCGCCTTTGCCCACCTTGTGTACCCCGGTGCCATCGCCGAACAATTCGTCGTTCAGTTTGGTGAACTGAGTCTGATTGTCGGCAAGGCTGGGATCGTCAATCGGCTTCGGCCCGGCTACCACGGCGCCATCTTCCACCAGCTTGTGAATGGCGCGCAGCACCGGCAGCGACATGTGCCGGCTATACGGATCGAGGCCCAGCACACGATAGGTCATGCCGCTCGCGGTGGTAATGCGGCCGTTGACTGCGCTCAGTTTGTGGATCAGGCCGTCGGCATTGATGTAGTCGAAACCGTAGCCCGCTGGCACGTTGGGCGCCTTGTTTACAAAGATCGCGGTCAGGTTGGAATCTTCGCCGTAGAGGTAAATCAGGTCTGCGCCGAAATGTCCCTGTTGCAGCAAGAAGCTGCTGCGCGCCAGATAGTCGATCCATGGACGAGCTTGTTCCGCCCAGGTCTCGTTGCGGTTGAACCACTGGCCGTAGGGCCCAAGGGTCATTCCCGGAGCCTTGTTCACCAGCGGCTGATGGGCCGACTCGTGAATCACAAAACGGTTGATGCCGTTGAGGAATTCCTGGTCGGCGGTCGGCTTCAGCGTTGCCGGCGACCATGCCCACGGCGCTTCAGCCGCCGTCATTGACTCCGCCGCCGCGAGATTTTGCCCGTAAATATGCGCTACCGACGCCGACTCGCGATCGTCCGCGTTGTAGTCGAACTGCTCATGATTGACCCCAGGCCTCTGGGTCCACATCGCGCTCATGGGCACTTCATTGAACTTCTTTACTTCCATGCCATCGGCAACAAAGGCGCGTCCGTACTCGTGCGACTCGCCGTAATGGCCCATGCCCCGCTCATGCAGCGTTGCTTCCAACTGCCCGTAGTGCTCGTCCGCGATCAGGTCGGCAATGGTCTTGCGGAAATCCCACAGAAACCGGTCACTGGCTTCGGCGCTTTCCACCACCTGCCCGGTCAGAACCGGCATCCAGGGCGTCGGATCATACCCACGCCGCTGCTTGAACTTGGCGATCATGTTGTCGGTCCAGTTTTGCGAACCGGCTTCCCAGCTATCGTTGATGATGTAGCGGATTCCCCGCTTGCCCATCAGGTCCGCGCCCACCGTCTCCTTGTAGCTGTCCAGGTAGGTATCGAAGTACTTCTTCACAAACCTGCGGTCCAGCTTGTCGACCTCGAGACCAGTAGCTTCGGCGGTTGCCGGGTGGTTGGTGATGCCCAGCAGCGAATACCCGAACCGGAGCACGACCCAATCGCCGGCCGGAGGCGTCCAGTCGAGCGTTCCATCCGGGCGCATCTTGGCGGTCAGGTCGATCACATCGGACTTTGCAACGGCTTCATCGGCTTGAATGCCGGGTGTCGCGAGAGAGTAAAGGTCGCCCTCGGAAGTGAAAGCCGCCTTATCTTCGAACCGGTTCACACGCGCTCCCGGATGAAGCACCAACTCGGCAATCTCATAGTCGGTGGGAGGCGGGCCGGCTTTGGCGCCGATGGCCCAGTTGGGCAGCGGAGGAGGCGGCATGCGCGTGAACGTCACGCGGAAATACCTGGCCGTTACCGCGGGAAATGAAATTGTGTTCTGTGGCGCCTCGCCGTGGGGCAGCTTCACAACCAGCCGAAAGTTTTGCCCGTCGTCGCTGGCCTCCAGCGATTTCTCCGGCGCGCCAATTCCGGCTACCACCGCGGAAATCCCGCCTGGGTCTCTGGTGGCAAACGTGATGGCGCGGATGGCCTGCGGCGCAGCAAATTCGTATTGAATCCAAGAACTCCCGCCTGCTTCCGGGATCGGCAGCTTTGTTGTCTTTCCCAGATCGCCGTCGCTGAGCATGGCGAAGTCCGGCGAGCCCGCGCTGGCCGTGATCTTCGGGTGCAGCGATTCTATGGGCGCATCCACGGCTGCTCTGCGGTAAGCAACGACTGCCGAATCGGCGTAGAACTGCGGAACCGGCGCGGAGCCGGCAGACTTTCGAATCCAATCATGGATGGCCAGGTTCTGAAAAGCCCCGGTGCTCGATGGCGGATGGGCAAGTTTGCCTGTGAAAGGCTTGCCGCCTTCGACAAAGGTCTCGCTCCAGACGTACTTTTTCATACCCTGGGAAGCCGGAACCCACGGACCACCCGACTCGCTCCAGCCCGGCGAGCCGGCGATGGCCTCTTCCAGGCCCAACTGATCGGCGAGGACGGTCGCGTACTTGAATGCGTCCTTCCACTCGGGAGTCATGTAAGCTAACCGCTTGTCCACCACTTGCGGCGTCGATAAGGCGGCGTCGAAGTTCTGGAACCCACCCAGACCGGTCCTGTGCATCCACTCCAGGTCCAGCTTGATGCCTTCCTTGCTGATATTGCCGTTCATCCAGTGCCACCATACCCGCGGGCGCGCGCCCTCTGGCGGATTCTCAAAGCCGCTCTTGAGCGGGTCGGGCTTGACCGCATCGGGCTTGCTCTGAGCCGCGGTAGCTCCAAAACTCAGGACCAGCGCCAAGCTTGTCGAAATCAACTTCATTGCCGGAAGATTCATTGCTTTTCCTTTATGATCGACGTTTTTCGATCGGTTCTCAGGTTTACGTCGAGGGTTCGATCCATTGTTCCAGTCGCATGGAGCGAGCATTTTCTGCAGCGCCAAGTACCTTAGCACGCGAACCGTAACATTCGGAAGAGAAAATATTTTCCATTCGAATCTCCGCTGGCGGCGCGGAGATCCATCCGGACGGTGCGGGCGAAAACCGTCACAGCCGCGGGGAGCAGAATAGCCACTGACTGCTGGACCACAGCGTCCGCGTGCTCTGAGCTTTCCCGGTGTCGCTGGGCGAGAGGGTGCGGGCCCGAGGCTGTATCCTTGGTCTGTCTATCAAGAATCTGCTTGGAATGAGGTTGAAATGAAACTTGCATTCGTGATGGCTCTAACGGTTTTCGCCGTTCCCGCGCTGGCGCAATCCGCGGGTAAGACAGAGGTATTTACTTCAGCCGAGGTGCACGGCCAACTTGCGCAATTGGTCGATCAGGCCAAAGCCATGGGAATCAGCGGCTCCGTTCTGGCAGATTACGGGACCCATGCGTTGAAGCTATCCGCAATGACGACAAATGGATCGGCCGAGATGCATGCTCACTTCGATGACGTTATACTGATCACCGAAGGCAAGGCCACTGTGATTACCGGCGGCACCATCATCGATGCCCATACCGTAAGCGATGGCGAAACCAAAGGCTCCGGAATACAGAATGGTATCGTCCAAACGGTTTCAGCCGGCGACATGATTCATATTCCGGCAGGAACCCCGCACCAGTTCCTTATTGCACCTGGAACCACATATAGCGCGCTGGTGATCAAGGTCAGAGAATAGCGTGCGCGCCCACAATCAAGGCGTATTACCCAAACTCAGACACGGATGGTCTTCGCATCGGGCGCATGTCTGCGTAACTCACTCTGTGCGGCAGACCTCTGTCCCGCAATCGCTGTGCTGGCTTCCTGGTCTGCATTGAAAGGCTCTGAAAACGATCATGGCGACACTTGGCAAATTCTCCATCGGCGTAGGTGATCGGTTCGCCCACCAGTCGAAAGCTCAACTGGAAGCCTGCATCCTCGCCGCCAAAGCCGGCATCGATGTGATTCCGGTGTGGAACAAGTCCAATCGCGAACACACTATCATCGGCTCTGAACCATCTTCAGTTCGCGCCGCCGCCGATGCCGCTGTCACCGCGCTCGGCTGGAAGCTTCCCTGGTTCTGCGACGCCGACCACATCAACCTTTCCACTGTCGACCGCTTCCTGGATTCCTGCGATTTCTACACCATTGACGTGGCCGATTACATCGGCAAACCCTCCGGGCAATCCTCGATTGACGCCTTCGTGAAGCGCCACCCCGAGCTTCTCGGCGCCATCCGAATGGCAGGCGCTGAGCAAAGCATCGAAATCACTTCTGAGCTGCTTGGCCTGACCGCTGCCAAATTCCTGTTCGCCGTTCAGGAGGCAGGCAAAATCTACCGCAAAATTGAAGCCGCGAAAGGCAAGGGAGCATTCATCGCCGAGATCTCCATGGACGAGACTGACTCCGCGCAGACTCCGGCGGAACTGCTCATCATCCTTGCCGCCATTGCGGGCGAGGGCATTCCCGTACAGACTATCGCTCCCAAATTCAGCGGCCGCTTCAACAAAGGCGTCGACTACGCAGGAGATCCCACGCAATTCGCTCGCGAGATGGAACTGGACATGGCTGCCATCCAACACGCTGTCGCCACCTACGGATTGCCCTCGAACCTCAAGCTCAGCGTCCACTCCGGCAGCGACAAGTTCTCCATCTATCCCGCCATTTACGCAGCCATGCAGAAGTTTTCCACCGGTGTGCATCTCAAGACTGCCGGCACCACATGGCTTGAAGAGGTCATCGGTCTCGCCGAATCTGGAGGAGACGGCCTCGCACTGGCCAAGGAAATCTACGCAGAGGCCTTCGCACATGCCGACGAACTCTGCGCACCCTATGCAACGGTGATCGATATCGACCGGGCAAAGCTGCCCGCGCCGGAAGAGGTAGCCCACTGGTCCTCAGTGCAATTCACCTCCGCCTTGCGTCATGATCCTCATTCGCCCGCTTATAACTCAAGTCTTCGCCAGTTACTGCATGTGGGCTTCAAGGTGGCGGCAAAGATGGGTCGCCGCTATCTCGGCCTGCTCGAAGCCAATGAGGCGATCGTCGCGAAAAACGTGACCGAAAACCTCTATGTGCGCCACATTGCCCCGGTCTTTCTTGGGCTGCGGGAAAGCCCAGCTTTGCAGGCCGCCGAGACCGCTGAGACGCGGGGCTGATTTTCGATTCTGCACGCCACTGCCGGCGGCCCGCATGCGCACTGCGATGGGGACCGCCCAGGCTCTGCTTCTTCGCCCCGCCGTACTCTGGCGATCGCGACTCTCTCCCGGCGTGCACACGGTCTATCTATTTGCGATTCATGCAGTTATGGGACTCTATCTCAATTCCGCTCGGACAGCAAAATCCGCCGGACGAAGACCGATTTACTCCGCTCTCCGGATTTTCTCCTTGACAAGTGCACGCGGCGGGCTGTAGCGTTCGTTCGGTATTCGAACAATATACGGTTCGACCCTGTAAGTCGACTCGATTTCACCACCGGCCGCCCCTTGCGGCGTGTTGTGGGCTCATAGGATCATGCGAGCCCGACCGGACATGGGTCGCCCCAGCAAAAAGGAGAAACATGGAACGCTGTTCCAGACGCGGTTTTCTTATCGGTGCGGGGATCACTGCCGCCGCTTTCGCTGCGCGTCCGCTTATCGGCACGGCTCAGGCATCCAAATCGCCCTTCAGGGTTTCCGTCATCAACGATGAGATTTCGCCGGACTTCGACCACGCCTGCTACGTTGCCTCGCATGACTTCGGTATGAGCTGGATCGAACTCCGCTCCATGTGGGGCAAGAACGTCATGGCCCTGAGCGACACCGAGATCGGCGAAGCGAAGAAGATCCTCGCCAAGTACAACCTGCGGGTCACTGACATTGCCAGTCCCCTTGGCAAGACCGACTGGCCCGACGCGCCAAAGTCCCCGTATGGCACCAAGGGGGACATGCACCAGGCCGCCGCGGTCACCTTCAAACAGCAGGATGACATTCTGCAGAAGGCAATCTCGCTGGCCAGGCAGTTCAACACCGATCGCATCCGGTGCTTCGACTTCTGGCGGCTCGACGATGTTGCCCCTTACCGCGCGGCGATCGATGAGAAGCTGCGCGCCATGGCCGAGACCGCGGGCCAGCAGGGCCTCCTGCTGGTGCTTGAAAACGAGGGTGACTGCAATACGGCCACCGGCCGCGAGGCCGCGAGAACGCTGAATGCAATCCCGTCGCCGCATCTGGCGCTCAACTGGGATCCCGGAAATGCGGTGATGCGTGGTGAACTCGACGCCTTTCCCGGCGGCTGGGATGCCTTACCGAAAAACCGCATTCACCACTGCCACTGCAAGAATGCCGTCAAGAACGCGGAAGGCAAGATCGAGTGGTCTCCAGTCGATAAAGGAATCATCGATTGGACGGCACAGTTCCGCGCGCTCAAGCAGCTCGGCTATCATGACGCCGTCAGCCTTGAGACGCACTGGCATGGAGGCGGCACGCCGGAAGAGTCTACCCGCATCAGTTGGGCGGGCATGAAGCAATGTCTCAAGGATGCAGGCGCCCTTTAATTCTTTTCCTGACGAAGATGCGCAGCAATTTTAACCAGCATCAAAGAGCCAAAGCACTAAGTCGTTTGATGGAGAATATATTGGTAACTCGACGTGAATTTCTCGACACACTTGCACTGGGAACCGCAGGTTTGGCTATCGCATCGACCGCCAAGAGCTATGGCCGGATCCTGGGCTCCAACGATCGCGTCAACTTTGCGGTCATTGGTCTCAACAGCCGCGCTTATGCTCACCTTGCCTCGCTCAAAGCCAACAAGGATGCCGCCCGCGTCTCGCATGTTTGCGATGTTGACGGCGATATCTTGAAGAAGTTTGCAGGCAAGGCTGAGAATGACCTGGGCTATGCTCCCGCCGCCGAAAGGGACTTTCGTAACATCCTTCAGTCGAAGGAAGTGGATGCCATCACCATTGCCACCCCCGACCACTGGCACGCGCCCATGGCCATCGCTGGTGTACAGGCGGGCAAGCATGTCTATGTTGAAAAGCCGTGCAGCCATAATCCTGCCGAGGGTGCACTGCTGGTTGAGGTTCAACGGAAGTATGGGAAGCTCGTGCAGATGGGCAATCAGCGGCGTTCAAACGCCCTTGTCATTGAGGCCGTTGACAAGATTCACAATGGCCTGATCGGCAGGCCATACTTCGCCAAAGCCTGGTACAGCAACACAAGAAAGTCAATAGGGATCGGGAAGGAAGCGCCTGTCCCGCCGCAGCTCGATTGGGACCTCTGGCAGGGACCTGCGCCGCGAAGGCCTTATAAGGACAATGTTCACCCTTATAACTGGCACTGGTTCAAAATCTACGGCACCGGCGAAACCCTGAACAATGGCACGCATGAGATCGATGTATGCCGCTGGGCGCTCGGCGCCGACTATCCCAACCGCATCACAGCGTCGGGCGGCAGATACCATTTCAAGGACGACTGGGAGTTCTATGACACCCTGGTAACCAGCTACGAGTACGAAGACAAGATGATCTCGTGGGAGTGCAGGTGCTGTGAGGGGATGAAGTACTACGGCCGCGACCGCGGTTTGGTGATCACGGGAACCAACGGCTCAGTGCTTATCGATCCCGGCACTTACGAGGTCTACGATCTCAAGGGAAACAAGACCAGCGAATTCAAGATGGGCCATGCAAACTCCTCAGCCGACCTGGTCGGGAGCGACGACATGACCGTTGCCCATTTTGCCAATTTCATCGCGGCAATCCGCAGGGGAGACAAGCTCACCTCTCCCGTCTCCATCGGCAACGTCGCCGTGACCATGCTTCAACTTTCCAACATAGCCTGGGAAGTGAACCGGGAATTGCGCATCGACGCTACGGACGGCAAGATCCAGAATGATGCGGAAGCGATGACGATGTGGGGCCGCGAATACGAGAAAGGCTGGGCGCCCCATCTCTGAAATGCGTGGCCAATGCATCCCACTTGTTGAACAGCCAACCGGGTCTGGAAAGGCCCTAGGAGTACCACGCTTATGAAAGATACTTTTTCACGTCGCGACTTTGTTCAATCGGGTGCGTTCCTTGCGGCAGCATGCGCTGCTTCCGGTGCAGTTCCCTCCTTCGCGCAGCCGAAACCGGCATCCGGGAAGCCGTCGCCGGTTCATTTGGGGCTGGCCAGTTACACGTTTCGCAATTTCACTCGTGAGCAGATGATCGGGTTCCTGAAGCAGCTCAACGTTGCCGCGTTGAATGCGAAGGATGCCAAAGATCACCTTCCCACGGATCCCGCCGGAGAGACGAAAGCGCTGGCGGACTATGCCGCAGCCGGCATCAAGCTCCACGCAGCCGGAACCATTTACTTTCCCAAGGATGAAGACGACGACATCCGCAGTAAGTTCGAATACTGCAAGCGAGCCGGCATTTCTGTGATCGTCGCCGGCGACCCGACGCCGGCAATTCTTCCCCGCGTCGAGAAGTTCGTGAAGGAGTACGACATCCGTATCGCCATTCACAACCACGGGCCCGAGGATAAGGTATGGCCTTCCCCGCTGGATGTGCTCAAGGCGGTAAAGAATATGGACCCGCGCATGGGATGCTGCATCGATGTTGGGCACGCGGTCCGCGCCGGCACGGATGTCGTCGAGGCGATTCACCAAGTGGGGCCACGGCTGTTCAATATGCACATGAAAGACCTGACGAATTTCCAGAACCGGGAGAGCCAGGTTGCCGTGGGAGACGGCATCATGCCGGTGCGAGAGATCTTCGAAGCCCTTATCGCGACCCGGTACAAGGGGTTTGTCGATCTCGAATACGAAATACATGGTGACGATCCTATGCCCGGCGTCATCGAGTCCTTTGCTTACATGCGCGGCGTTTTGTCGGGCCTGGGGTATGTTACCAACGGCTGAAGTCCGCAGCAGCCGGGCTTGGGTTTGGAGCTTCGGATGCATACGTTTGCGGACTGGCCTCTTTGGCAGTCAGACCGCAATCACTTTCGGCGAAAGGGTAATGTTTAAGCCATGCTGATTCACGAAGACCGCTTGTTTCCTGCCGACCCAGGTACTCGAACGATCGCCAAGGCGCTTTATGCGCACGTAAGGGCTTTGCCCATCGTCAGCCCGCACGGACATACGCAGGCGGCGTGGTTTGCAAAGAATGAGCCATTTCCTGATCCGGCAAAACTCTTCGTGCAGCCCGATCACTACGTCTTTCGCATGCTTTACAGCCAGGGTGTTTCGCTGGAGGGCCTCGAGATCGGTGAGCCGGAGCTGAAGGATGCGCGCAAAGTCTGGCGCATCTTCGCCAGCCACTACTATCTGTTTCGCGGAACGCCTACGCGCATGTGGCTGGATTTTGCCTTCCAGGAACTGTTTGGTCTGGAGCATCGGCTGTCAGAGAAGACCGCCGATCGCTACTTCGACACCATCTCTGAAAAGCTGCGGACGCCCGCGTTCCTTCCCCGCGCCCTCTATGAGCGTTTCAATCTGGAAGTGCTGGCTACAACCGATTCTCCGCTCGACTCGCTAAACGATCACCGGGCTATCCGCGCATCGGGCTGGAAAGCAAGGATTCTGCCCACCTTCCGGCCCGATCCGGTTGTCGATCCGGATTTCGAAGGATTTGTTGATAACATCGCAAAACTCGGCGAGCAGAATGCGGAGGATACATCAATGTGGCCGGGTTACCTGAACGCTCTGCGCAAGGCGCGCGCCCGCTTTCGCTCGCTAGGTTGCACAGCAACCGACCATGGACATCCCAGCGCGCAGACCGCTGACCTTTCCACCCCTCAGGCCGCGGATCTCTTCGGTCTGGTGCTCACCGGCCACGCCGATGCTGCACAACGCGAGCTGTTCCGAGCACAGATGCTGACCGAGATGGCCGGAATGAGCCTTGAAGACGGGCTGGTCATGCAGATTCACCCAGGCAGCGTGCGCAACCACAACCGCAAAATCTATCAGCGCTACGGCCGCGACGTGGGCGCAGACATTCCCAAGCCGACTAATTACGTTGATGCGCTTCGTCCATTACTCGACCGTTTCGGCAACGAATCCGGGCTCACCATCATTCTGTTCACGCTGGATGAATCCACCTATAGTCGCGAACTGGCTCCGCTGGCAGGCCACTATCCCTGCCTGCGCCTTGGACCCCCGTGGTGGTTTCACGACAGTCCTGGGGGAATGATGCGCTTCCGTGAACAGGCGATGGAAACGGCGGGGTTCTATAACACGGTTGGCTTCAACGACGACACGCGGGCCTTCCTTTCCATTCCGGCGCGGCACGATGTGGCGCGGCGCATCGACTGCGCCTTTCTGGCCAGGCTTGTCGCCGAACACAGGTTGGAAGAAGACGAAGCTTTCGATGTGGCGCACGACCTCGCCTACGGGTTGGTGAAGAAGGCTTACCGTCTCTAACGAAAGCAAATTCGTAGACAGAACGATTTCCAGCATAAGTGCTGGAAGGGAGAATCCATGACCACTCAACTTCTCAGTCTTGAAGGCAAGACCGCCGTCGTAACCGGAGGGACATCCGGGATTGGGCACGCTCTGAGCCTCGGCCTGGCCGATGCCGGCGCCAATGTGATTGCCACGGCCCGCCGCCAGCGACAGGTCGAACTGACCGCCAGCGAGATAGAAGCGCACGGGCGCCAAACCCTGCGCCTTTGTTCAAACGTATGCGACTGCACCTCGCTCGAGCAGTTGCTGGCCGCGGCGCTCGACCGCTTCGGCAAAGTCGACATCCTCATCAATTGCGCCGGGATCATCAAGCGCACGCCCACGCTCACGGTGACGGAGGAAGAGTGGGCCAGCATCCTTGACACCAATCTGACCGGAACGCTGCGCGCGTGCCAGGTCTTCGGCAAGCACATGCTGGAACGCGGCTATGGCCGGATCGTCAACATCTCTTCGCTCAACAGCTTTGTGGCGCTCAGCGAAGTGGCGGCCTATGCAGCCAGCAAGGCCGGCGTTGCCTCGCTTACGCGCTCGCTGGCGGTCGAGTGGTCAAAGAAAGGCATTACGGTCAACGCCATCGCTCCCGGTGTCTTCCGCACCGAACTCAATGCCAATCTGCTTGACAGCACGCCGCGCGGACAGGAACTGATGATGCGCACGCCCATGGGCCGCTTCGGCAAAACCGAAGAACTGGTTGGAGCCGCAATCTATCTCGCCTCAGACGCTGCTTCCTTTGTCACCGGCCAGACTATCGTTGTCGACGGTGGCTTTTTGGCCAGCGGCGTCAACCAATAAGACTTGGAGCTTCAAAGGTGCAAACATACCGGACTGATAGACTGAGGGATGGTCGCGCCGCCATATCTGGATGCTTTGCGCCATTGAATCACCTGACCATCGGGCATAGGCTCGATCGAGGATGAGAACGACTAACATGCCGACGACTCGTTACGCCTTCACCAATAAGCAAAGCGCGTCGAACAAGATGCCCCGGCAGATCAATCGAAACCTTATCTTCAACCAGATCCGTATCCGGCAGCCCATCTCGCGCGCGGATCTGGCACGCGTCTCGGGGCTCCAGAGAAGCACTGTCTCGCTGATCGTCGAGGAGCTACTCGCCGAACGATGGATCGTCGAGGGATCGATGGGCCGGCTTCCCCGTGGCCGAAGACCCACGTTCCTGAATCTGAACGGCCAGCGGGGAGTGCTCGCAATCGATATCCACCCAGCGCAGACCACCCTGGCGGTAACCGACCTTGGCGGAAAAGTCCTTGCGGAACATCTGATCGCACTTCCTCAGAATCCACAAAAGGTCCTCGGCGTGATTGTGGACGCAATCCGAAAGATCATGGCCGCCCATGGCGACCGGTCATTCGACGGCATCGGCATGAGTCTTCCAGGCCGCTTTGACTTTCACCCCGATAAGTCTCACCCCGGAAAATCCAGCCTGGGCAAATCCTTCTTTGCGCCCAATGTCGATTGGCCCATTGAACGCATCAAGTCCCGTGTCGAACAGGCCACCGGCCTGCCCGTCGTGGTGGATAACGTCGCCAACGCCTGCGCCCTGTCAGAGGTCTGGTTCGGCTACAGCGACGGTGTGCGGGACCTGGTGGTGGTCAATGTGTCTGAAGGATTGGGAACGGGCATCTTTGCCAACGGCCGCATCCTGCGAGGAGAAGGCGGCTACGCTGGTGAGTTCGGTCATGTGCAGGTAGATCCGAATGGATTGCCCTGTGGCTGTGGAAGCAAAGGATGCTGGGAGACCGTCGCCTCCAATCGCGCCGGAATGCGCTATTACGCCGAAATCACTAACAAGCCCTCGCCGTCCTTTGAGACTCTTCTCAAGTTAGCCGAGGCGGAGGACCCCGCAGCCGTTCAGGCGATTGACAAAATGTGCGTCGCGCTTGGCAAAGGCATGCATATGATCGCGTCCGCTCTGGCACCGAGCGAGATCGTGGTCGTGGGAGACATTACCAATCTTTGGCACCTGGCCGGCCCGCTGATTGAGGCAGAAATGCGCCGAATCCCATTGGCGCGAGTTCCCGGGCTCCGGCCCGCTCACGAAGGCAACAAAGCCCGTTTGCGCAGCGCCGTCGCCCTGGTAATGAATGAGAACTCGCTCTGAGGACGGCATCGCACCAATTCACGATCGATCTTGATCGAGAATGAGTCCTCTGCATGCCATCGCGGCTATGCGCCTTCGGCCAGATCGGAAGGCGGGGATGAGGGCTTCGCTGGAGCGTAGCGCCGCGCCCGCAGATTATCAACCGCATAGTTGATAAACCGCGGTTCGAAATGGGTCGCCTGTCCCATGAATCGGCAGGTTGCCACCACCTGATCGACGATGAACCGGGGTTGATAAGCGGCTAGGTCCATCCCCTTCTCTTTTGTAATCTTGTCCACGATCAATTCGAATGCTTCGTCGGAAAGCGTTAATCCTTGGCGCTCACACTCTTTCTCAAATATGCGCTTATACAATTCGAGAGTGGGTCCTCCAACCTCGATTTTGTAAGGAAGGCGGCGCAGGAACGCAGGGTCCATCAGGTCTTCCGGTTCGAGGTTGGTTGAGAAGATAACCAACTCCTCGAACGGCAGGGTGAAGCTCTTGCCCGTATGCAGTTTCAGATAGTCGAACCGGTTCTCCAGCGGCACGATCCAACGGTTCAGCAGATTCTTGGGCGTTACCAACTGGCGGCCGAAGTCATCGATGACAAAACAACCGCCCAATGCCTTCACATGAAGGGGAGCCTCGTAGTAATTGGCCGTTGCGTCGAATCTCAAATCGAGCATGTCCAGCGTCAATTCGCCGCCTGTCAGGACGAAGGGCCGCCGGCAGGGAATCCAGCGCGCGTCATACTCCTCGCGCCGGACGAAGGAAAGCACGCCTTCGTCGCGCGAAGGGGTGGAACTCAACATGGTATGCAGAATGGGGTCGTAGACGCGGATAATCTGGCCTTCGACGATGACTGCATACGGCATGTAGATCACGTCGGTGAATACGCTGGCAAAGCTCAGCGCCACTGAAGTCTTGCCATTGCCCGGCGGACCATAGAGAAGTATCGCACGGCCCGAATTCAACGCCGGTCCAACATGTTCGATGATGCTGTCTTCAAAGGTCAGCTCGCCAAGAGCCGCGCGTATGCGATCGAAGGTGACAGTCTCGTTGGTGATCTTCTGCAGGTTGACCTGGTCAGCGAATTCTTCCAGGGTCACGGGCGCGGGCCCGGTATAGCGCATTTGTTTCAGGGCATCGACCACCCAACGCCGACCCGCGTCGGTGAACGTGTATTTCATGTCAACCAGGTTCTCTGACTCGCGCGTTCCCAGGGCCTGCAACAGTTTACGGTCGATGGCCATCCCCACCAGGTCGAGCACGATGTTATAGGGGAGCTTGATGCCATCGACGAACTGCCGGACGGACTCCAGGTGTTCCACGTAGATCAGCTTCATCAACAAGCTCATCAGATCGGTCGGGTCGATTTTGGTCGCCGCGATATCAGTGGGCTCGGACGGCATGCGATGGATAAACGCGTCCAGCACCTCCTGCTCGATGGCTCCCGCAGCCACGAGACGGGCGCCCAGACGGCCACCAAGATTGGCCTGCAGTGCAACTGCCTTTGCCACATCTTCGGCTGTAACCAGACTCGCCTGGATCAGCAGATCGCCTAATCGCATTCGTCCTTTGATGACACCCTCCCGATGGAACCGAGTTGAAAATCCGCGCGATCTCCCAACGCCTTGCGGCCGACCTTCTCAAATCGCGTGTTTCCCTCAGGGTACCAACTTCCTCCGGGTTGTAGCCATGCCACGCAGAGAGCGCGAAGGAAGGAGTGCGCAAAAGAGGCATAAGGAGCAAGGATTGGTCGATCTTCTTCAATTATGGATTCTAATGGTCGGGGCGGAGGGATTCGAACCCCCGACCCTCTGCTCCCAAAGCAGATGCGCTACCAGACTGCGCTACGCCCCGACATACTGCCTCGATTGTATCGCGAATCGGTTTTCAGTAACGAACACCGGCCGTGGGCGCCAGAACACGGCCAAGCCAGACGATCATCCACACCACAAGTGCCAGCGGAATAGCGAAGACCAACGCCAGCGCCACGATCAACAGCCCGAGAAAGACCCAGTCCCGCCATGTGTGGCGGCGAGGCTCGCCCAGGTGACGGCAGAGCAGGCGGTAGTTGCGGCGGTTGGCCTTCCAGACGATGTCAAAGACGTCTCCTAAGATGGGAATGGCGCCAACCAGCACACCGATGCCCAGATTCGCAGCCATGCGCGCCAGCGTAACGTAAGGTACGCCGCGTATCCAGCCGGCCAGTGGAATCACCACCGAGAGCAATCCGGCTATCACGTCGCCCAGTCCGGGGACCAGCCCGATGATCCCATCCAGCCCGACACGGATGCTTGTGCCGGGGATTTGAAACGCTTCGTCCAGCAGAATCTCCAGCCCGCACAGGGTCTGGTCGCGAAACAGCCAGGCGCCGCTGTTCCATCGATCCGGCCCCCGCTCCGGCGCGGTCCGGGGGCCAGGACCCTCCGTGTTTGCGGTGGCAAGTGCGTTCGGACCGGGCCTGAGCATGGGCACCTCCTTCAGGGTGCGACCGAGCTTTCCTACCTGATTCGATGCTACAATCGAAGGGATACATGGCGGCAGTAGTTCAGTGGCAGAACGCCTGACTGTGGCTCAGGATGTCGTGGGTTCGATCCCCACCCGCCGCCCCAATTTTGCACGGACCGGAGAGACCGACATGAGCCGGAATTCCCGAGTTACCGAGCTTCAGTGAGCCCCCAAACACATCAGGATACTGGGATCAATGGCGCATTCTGCGAGCCGCGGGAGTGGTTCGTTCCTTTTGAGCCGCGGCGCGGATTGACCAACGGCCACCTGCAAACCATCGTGGGGAACTTTCTTCCCCGGCCGCCCTTCCGGCTCTCTTCCGTTGCGGAAGAGGTGGAAGTGGACCCCGCCGATGGCAGCCGCGTACTGTGTCACTGCCATTGGCAGGCCGATCCCCGGAATACCGATCCGGCAGCAGCAGGGCGGCTCACCGTGGTGCTGGTCCACGGCCTAGAGGGCTCGTCGAACTCCCGCTATATCCAGGCCATCGCCGCGCGAGCCTGGGCAGCAGGATGCAACGTCGTCCGCATGAATATGCGCAACTGCGGCGGCACTGACACGCTTACGCCCACTCTCTATCACTCCGGACTTTCCGGCGACGTGGGTACCGTGGTGCGTCACTATGCTGAGCAGTTCGGCCTGGAGCGGGTGGCGCTGGTGGGCTACTCGATGGGCGGCAATCTGGTTCTCAAACTGGCCGGAGAGTGGGGCGCCCAGCTTCCGCTATGCGCCGTGGCCGCGGTATGCCCAGCCATCGATCTGGCAGCCGGTTCCGACGCCCTTCACGAGCCGGTAAACCGCGCTTATGAGTGGAATTTTCTGCGTGGTTTGAAGACACGCTTTTATCGTAAGGCGAAGCTTTTCCCCGCCCTATACGACACCTCAGGCATCGGACCAATTCGGTCCATCCGCGAGTTCGATCACAAGATTGTGGCCCGCTACTGCGGCTTCCGCGACGCTGACGACTACTATTACCGCGCCGCCAGCGCTCGCGTCATCGACCGCATCGCGGTGCCGACCATGATCCTGCACGCCCAAGACGACCCGTTCATCCGTCTCTTTCCCGAGACCCGCGCCAAACTTCTGGCCAACCCGCATATCGCATTTGTAGAAACCCGCCATGGAGGCCACTGCGCCTATCTTTCCGGGGATCCGGGAAACGACATTCACTGGGCGGAGGCGACCGTGATCCGTTTTTTGCTCACTGGGTACGACCAACGGAATGGAAGCTGACTGGGAAATTGAAGTAGGCGGCGAAGCGCCGGTCATTGACGCGCTTTGGCCGGGATTCACCGACCTGCGCCTTCATCCGGAACGCGCACGGCAATTGCCTGAGACTGCCCAATTTCCCGCATTGGCTGCGGCTTTGGCAAAGCTGAATGCCGATGCCTCGCCGGTCTGGACATCAAAATGCGATTTCTGGCCGGTCCTTGAGCCAGGCGAGTTTGACCCTGACGAACTGGACGCGCCTTCCGGTTGCGCCGCCTACGCGACGGGATGCTATATCGACCTCCTGCCCCGCGGTGACGAGCGGTGGACAGGGCCCGCCTTGGCCGCTGATGCATGCAAACAGCTGTGTGGCCTGCTGCGCGCCGTTCGGCTGCATTGCTGCCGCGTCGATCTCGTCATTCGCCGGGCAATCATTGTCCCGAACCGGATGGATCTCGGCATGACCGCTTACCTGACCGCCTGCGGACTCTCCGCCACCGAGGCCACGCAGAGGCTCCAGGCCGCGCTGACTGCATTTGCGGATGTGATTTGCTCCCACTCGACGCTACAATGGGAAAGCACGGGCGAGTAGCTCAATTGGATAGAGCACCGGCCTTCTAAGCCGGGGGTTTCGAGTTCAAGCCTCGACTCGCCTACCACTTCAGGGGTTATCTGCTGAGAAATCAGGAGATAGACCCATGGATCGCCCCTCAACGCTCCTTCGAGCACCGGCTGAAAATCCAACCGCGCCGGAAGCCTGCACATGCGGCGGCCGCGACCGGTCAGGCTTCAGTGGGCGCCGCGACCGGCAACACCGCCAGTACCCGGCAGCGGTGCTTTCCCGCCGCGCTCCAGGCCAGCATCATCTCACTCTCCATATAGGCGCAATCTCCCGCCTCAAGCAGCTCATGCATGCCGCCCGCATCCAACTGCAGGCGTCCCTCCAACACATACAGCAGCCCGCTCGTGGCGTGAAGGCCTTCTATGGCGCTGGCGGCTCCGCCCGGCGGAAACTCTACCATCTGCGCAATCAGCCGGGGTCCCCGACCATACGGGGTCCCCGGCGAGCGATCCTTGCTTGCCGCGGGGAACAGACCGGCCCCTTCCCCTATCGCATTCAACGGAGTTACCTTCACCGACTCCAGCTTGTGACTGTTGCCGTCCAAGTGAGCCTTGCGGGTGATCGAAAGCGTATGCCGCGCCGGCTCTGCGAAAAAGTAACTCATGCCCACTCCGTACACCCGGCTGATGGTGGCCAGTGTCGGCAGCGTGGGAATCATCCGGTCCGTCTCCAGCTTGGAAAGCAGCGCCGTGGAAAGCCCGGTCTCGGCCGACAGACGAGAAAGCGTGAGCCGTTTCCTGGTCCGCAGCGAACGTAGTTTCACTCCGATGCAGTAAGGTTCCAGTGACCACTGGGCATACGAAATAGTCTTCGACATCGCAAACCCCCTTTGGACTCTATGGCGCTTCCACGAACGGTGCTCGCCGAACCCGATCCGCCCCTGAGCGAAATCCAATAAGGGCTTAGCATTTCTCGACATGCGGTAAATGAGCCTCGCGAGTAGCATGCCAGCTGGGAATCTTCCTTTTCCTGACAAATTTCTGAAGTTTTTGCTCGAATCCCACAATCAGCCTCACGCCCGCGGGCCAGGAATCCGCAGCCCGTGCCTGATCTCGATGCGGATTGGAGCCCCAATTACACCCGGTTGATCTCTATTCTTCCGCTTGAGAATTGAAATTGCTCAGGGTTCCTTTCAATCCACGGCCGCGCCAACTTCGTAAGATTGATAGGGATACGATCAAGAAGTGCTGTTAACCTTGCAGTTAACAGGTAACCGGTCTTGGATTACCTCAAGCATAAGAATGTCCTGAGAATTCCTTCCTTTGGTCCTTTGAATGTGCATAATCGGGGGTGTAACTAGGCGACTGGGCCCAGAGAGGCCCGGAGTTGTGCTTGGCTGTTGGCCTTTTTCCCTGGATGTTCTTGGTGTGGGTTCCTCTGATTCTGTCGCCGGGCGGGCTTTGCTTTGCGCGAATGGCAAAACCCCCGCGCGCGGATAGAACGGAGACTGAGGAAATGCGTTGAATGGGATGAAAGAGATCTCATCGCCGTTGACGGGTGCCCTGAAACCGGGTTCCCTGGCAACCGGGGTTCGCCGGGAGCGGCATCTGCTCCTTGGAGAGGCGACTGATCCTGGTAGCAGGGGTGGTGAACCGGCATTCTCCTTCTCAGGTTTCCGGCTGGAAGCCGATGGCACCCTCGTGCGCGGAGAAGCCGTCGTTCATCTGCCTCCCAAGGAACTGGCGGCGCTCCGCCTCCTCATAGCCCACGCCGGTCAGATTGTTACGCCCCACCAGTTGCGTCAGGCGCTGTGGGGTGATGTGCACGTCACCGCCGACAGTGTTCCCAAGTGCCTATCCTCGTTGCGTGCGCGCCTTGAACCGGAAGAGTGCATCCAAACCGTCTACAAGCGGGGATATCGCTTCTCCGCCGAGGTCAGGCGGCACGGCGTCGCCCTGGGCAATGCACCTCCGCGGCTGGCCGTACTGCCCTTCGTCAGCGGTTACAGCGTACCGGAACACCTTGGTCCCGCCATCGCCGAGGAGACCGTCGCTCGGCTCACCGGCGCGCGCCATCCCGCCGTTTCCATGCTGGCGCGCGATTCCGTGTTTACCCTCGCCAGCCGTGGACTCACCGCGCACCAGATCGGCGAAATGCTCAAAGCCGACCTTGTCCTCACGGGAACACTGCGTGCGCTACCCGCACATTACCGTCTCCGCGCCGAGATGATCCGGGTCGAGGATGGCACCCAGATCTGGGTTGAAGACATGCTCGTGCCGCATGCCCAGGTCGCCGGGTTGGAATCGGAGTTGATACGGCGTTTGGACTTTCGCCTGAGCACCGCGCCCCCAGGCAATGCCCAGAGGGCTCCCTCCTCGTTGCCGGACTTGAGCACCGGGGGCCTGTCCATTGCCGCCGGCGCAGCTTCCAGTTCTGAGCGCCAAAGCACCGTGCAGTCCCTTGGTCCCCAGCGACAGGCAATCTCTAACGGATGGTCTCCGGTCGTTAGGGCGGAGGGAAAGGACCTGGTGGCCGCGGCGGAACACCGGCAAGCCTACGAAATCTTCCAGCGCGCCCACTATGAGTGGCAAACCATGCAGCGCCACCGCATGCAGGACAGCTTACAACAGATTATCCGCGCAACTGAGTTGGATCCCTCCCTGGTGGCCGCCCGCGTCGATTTAGTGAATCTCTGCGTGGCCCAGGCGTTCTTCGGCTACATGCCTCCGGCCGTTGCCGCTGACCATGTGCGTCGCGCGGCCATGTTGGGGTTCCCAGCGGCGGGTCCTGGTCGCGGGGGTGGGATATCAGGACCTTCGGCGATTTGTGGCCTTCCCCATCGCGCCGAAGCCATTCTCCCTGCCCTCGGCTGGATCAGCTTTCATGTGGATCGCGATCTGCACGCCGCCCTACAAGCTTTTTCCCTGTCCGCACACCTGCCACACGATCCCTGGACCACACGTGTGCGCGTGATGTTCGCTCTCAGCCAACACCGTTTCGCTGAAGTCATCACGACGTTGCGCAGCATCATCCAACTGGACCCCTTTTCGCCATGGTTGCACGCCCGCTTGGCCTGGGCGCTCCACCTGGCCGGCCAAGCCGCCGAAAGCGTCGAGTGTATTCGTCACGCCCTCGCACTCTTCCCAGACCATGAGGGCGCCAATCTCTACGGCTCCATGATTTTCGCCTTCAACGGGGAGACGGCGCAGGGAACGCGGCTTGCGCAGAGCCTTGCGCAGCGTCTGCCCTACCTCGACATGGCTACTGCCGTCCACGCCTATACGCTGGCCTGCGAAGGCCACACGGATGAGGCCCGCGCCATTCTCGAACGCCTGGAATGGCTGAGTCGCGAACGCTTCGTGCTCCGCACCTTCACGCCGGCCGTCTATGTCGTCCTCGGCGATCTGGAGGCAGCGCTCTCTGAGCTACAAATCTCTGCCGACTCGCGCTGCCCATGGTTCTTCCAGATGCTTGCCGATCCGCGCCTGAAACCCCTCCACGGCCACCCGGACTTCGAAGAAATGCGCAGCATCCTCACTGGCATGGAAGCCGCCGCCGCGCACAACACGGAGCCACAAAACTGAGCATCCCCCATACACACGCCTTTCTGCGACAAATAATACCGGTCAACCGTCAGAGCCAGCCGAAACCATCCAACCTGCTTGTCTTGCTCACTCATTGGCAGCGTTACTCTCCTCTTATCGCTCCCCCCGGTGACCAACATCACACAATCCCTCTACCCAACTCCTTAATAATCATGGATGATCGCCATAGTCACATTGGATGCTCCTGAACGGGGTAAGCTTTGCCCCGCATCCCAGCCATTCCAACCGATCGCGGAGGCAACTTGCTTCTAGGCATTCTGAAAGAAACCGCCCCCGGCGAAACCCGTGTCGCCCTTTTGCCGGAGAGCCTGAAACTGCTGTTGGCACAGGGAATCTCCATCACCGTCGAGTCCGGCGCGGGTGCATCGGCTGGCGCATCCGATGCCACCTACACCGAAGCCGGCGCAAGCGTCACGACCGATCGCGCCTCCATCCTGGCCAACGCCGACCTGTTGCCGCTGGTTAATGCCCCCGAAGCAGCCGATCAAGCTCAGCTCAAACACGGCGCGGTGGTTATCGGCTTTCTCAAACCCCTCGATGCCCCTGGCGCGCTCACTGCCGCCATTGCCCGCCCGGCGACTCTCTTCAGCATGGAACTGGTCCCCCGCATCAGCCGCGCCCAGTCCATGGACGCTCTTTCCTCCATGGCCACCGTGGCCGGCTACAAGGCAGTCATTGCCGCCGCTGACCGCCTCCCGCGCCTCTTCCCCATGCTCATGACCGCTGCCGGAACCGTTCCGCCCGCTCGCGTCTTCGTCATCGGCGCCGGCGTGGCCGGTTTGCAGGCCATCGCCACCGCTCGCCGGCTGGGCGCAGTGGTCGAGGCATATGACGTCCGCGCCGCCGCTGGCGAGCAGGTTCGGTCACTCGGCGCAAAGTTTCTCGACGTGGACCTCGGCGGCATCCGTACCGAAGGAGGGGGCGGTTATGCCGCCGAACTCAGTGAGGAAGCCCTCGACCGCGGCCGCGACCTCATTACCCGAACTGCCGCCCACTCCGATGTCATCGTGACCACGGCGCAGGTTCCCGGCCGGCCAGCCCCGCGTCTAATTCGCCCCGCCGCTATTGAGGCGATGCGCCCCGGCTCGGTCCTGGTCGATCTCGCCGCCCCCGCTGGCGGCAACTGCGAGCTTACCCTACCTGGCGTCACCCAGACCATCGGCGGCGTCACTCTGCTTGCGCCCCTCAACTTGCCCGCCGAGGTCCCCGTGGACGCCAGCAAACTCTACGCGCGCAACATCCTTAACTTTCTCTCGCTCATTGTCAAAAAGGGCACACTCACTCTCGACCTGGCCGATGAAGTTCTTGCCGGCGCCTGTGTAGCCCATGAAGGAAAGCCGGTAAACCCACGCGTCGCAAAACTGCTTGAAGCCCTCACCGCGCCAACAGGCTAACTCCTGACTTGCTAACTTTCCGGGCAGCCCCGGTTTCGTCCGCCGCGGCGGAGAGACTTGGGAATTGACCCCAAGCTAACTCGCTAACTTGATTTTTTGGGAAAACCATGAATCCCGCTGTCCTCATCGCTTCGGTTTACGTCTTCGCGCTGGCTGCCTTCCTCGGCTACCAGGTCATCAGCAGGGTCCCGCCCCTTTTGCACACCCCGTTGATGTCGGCCACCAATGCCATTTCCGGCATCTCGCTCATCGGATCATTGGTGCTGGCGGGCGCGGCGCACTATCCCCTCGGTGCGCATATTCTCGGTTTTGTCGCCGTCACCACCTCCACCATTAACGTGGTCGGCGGCTTCGGCATCACCGACCGCATGTTGAAGATGTTCCGCCAACGCAAACCGGAAGCCAAACCCGATACCCATGAGGTGGCGAAGTGACCCTGACCTCCTATTTCATGGAAGCCACTTACCTCGTTGCCTCCATCCTCTTCATCCTCGCTCTCAAGGGCATGTCCCACCCTGAAACCGCCCGCCGCGGCATGTTTCTGGCAGAAGGGGGCATGTTCGCCGCCATCGTCGGCACCCTGATCGGCTCGCACATCGTGACCTGGGTGTGGATTATCGCCGGCCTGGCCCTGGGCTCCATCATCGGCGCCTGGATGGCGATCTGGGTTCCCATGACCGCCATGCCCCAGCGGACCGCGCTCTCCCACGCCTTTGGCGCGCTCGCAGCAGCTCTCGTCGGCGTCGGCGAGTTCCTCGTCCACGCCAATGAGATGACCGCCGTCACCCGCGGCGCACTGGGCTTTGAGGTCATGCTCGGCGCGCTCACCACCACCGGCTCGCTCATCGCCTGCGGCAAGCTGCAAGGCATCATCCACGGCAAGCCCATCCAGTTCCGCGGCCAGAACATCGTCAACCTGCTCGTCGCGCTGTCAATGGTCTCGTGCTTTGTCTTCTTCTGGATTCACCCCGAGGCCGTCGCCTTCTTCTACACCATGCTCGGCTTGGCGTTCGTCTTCGGCGTCATGCTGGTCATCCCCATCGGGTCGGCAGACATGCCGGTCGTCATGTCTCTGCTCAATTCCTACGCGGGCCTGGCCGCCGCCGCTACCGGATTCGTGCTCCAAAACAACGTCCTTATCATCGCCGGCACCTTGGACGGCTTTTCCGGTTTCATTCTCTCTGTCCTCATGTGCAAGGCCATGAACCGCTCCATCACCAACGTTCTCTTTGGCGGCTTCGGCGCAGTCATCGCGGAGGTCGGCACTGCGAACGCCGGCGGCGTCATGCGCGAGATCTCCCTGGACGACGCCGCGATGCAACTGGCCTTCGCCAACCGCGTCGTCTTCGTCCCCGGCTATGGCCTTGCCACCGCCCAGGCTCAGCACGCCGTGCGTGAGCTGGCCGAATTGCTTGAGGCCCGCGGCGTCACCGTCAAATACGCCATTCATCCCGTCGCCGGCCGCATGCCCGGACACATGAACGTCCTGCTCGCCGAAGCCAACGTTCCCTACTCTTCCCTCTATGAGATGGATCAGATCAATCCCGAGTTCCCTTCCACTGACGTGGCTGTGGTGATCGGCGCCAACGACGTGGTCAACCCCGACGCCCGCGACAATCCCAACTCTCTCATTGCCGGCATGCCCATCCTTGAAGTCGACCGCGCCAAAAGCGTCATTGTGCTCAAGCGCGGACAGGGCCGCGGCTTCTCCGGCCTTGAAAATCCGCTCTTCTTCAAGCCCTGCACCACCATGCTCTACGGCGACGCCAAATCCAGCCTGAGCCACCTCGCCCAGGCCGTCCAGCACGTGTGAAGATTCACTGAGACAGTGCGCGAATGGAGAATCGGGCCGCCGTGAACGGTTTGGCGGGTCGTCTTTCGACTGGCTACAAAAACGCGGGCACTCCATCTCTTGCTTGTGTTGCGAAGGATGGGGCGCAATCTTCTTTGCAATAGCCCCGCATTCGGCTATCTCTGAAATTGCGATAAGCCAGAACAGGAATCCTTGCTTCGAGAAGGGGCTGAAGCTGTTCGATGGCCTCCGTGCGTAAGTCTATATGTATATCCAACCAGAGATTCTTCATGCTTAGGGAACCTCCGCGCAGGTTACTACGCGGAGGTCCTTTGAAAATGCCTGTGGTCCAGGCATTCTCCTCTTCGGCTCGCTACTTTTCTGCGCTGAATTCGATCTCGTTTGCCCAATGTGTCTTCCAATCGTCATGGAAGGTAAAGGAGTTCGTGATGGAAGCACTGCGGCCATTGGCAAGCTCGTGCGCCGGCCCCTTGTTGTCACTCACGCGGCATGTGAACTTCACCGTCTTTCCCGCGAGAATCCGCTTATGAACTTCCGGCATCTCGCTCCATGGAATGGAAGCTTCAACAACGCGCGTATTCGCATCTCGGCGGATCACCAGCTTGCCCGCAACCGGGCCACCGTCAATGGGCGACTTCGGCTGGCGTGGAAAGAAATGCTTGCGCGGCATCCCGGGAGACTGTAACCGCCAGATCTCCGTGCCCCCGCCGAATTGATCCGCGACCGGGTTCAATGCGTACTCATAATCGGTGTCCCAATAGGTAATGAAGTGGGGCATCACGCCCGGAGCGTGCGGCAGCATGGGCTTATCCTTGAGAACGTTGAAGGCGATCTGAACGTTGTCGTGCTCGCCGCTGCCCGAGGGCAAATCAAAGTTCTTGCGATAAGAATAATGCCGCACATTGGCTGGCCACGTGAGCGTCTTCCCATCGGGATCGGTCACCTGATCTGGATAGAAGTACGAGTCGTCATCGCGCGTCGCGAATCGAAGCATTCCAGGATCGGGCGTAGCGTCGGCAATTTTTGCGGCAAAGTAGAAATTGTCGTCATCGTACGCGAGATATACGGTTGCCAATCCACTTTCTGCGCTTTGGGCAAAATCTTTGAAGGGCAGCCATGCTTCTTCTGTCATATTCGCACCGATACCGGCGCCGGGAAGGATTTGAGGTAACACTCCCTTCCAGTCCGCCAGATCCCCATCGACATGAATCGTGCGATGCGCAATCTGGTTCACATGTAAATCTTCTTTGTGGGTCGCCTTGCCATCGACTCCGGCATCGAATTCCGCAGAAAGACTGTAGACGTTACTCGGGACCGGCTTGCCTCCAGTAATCGCAAAAGTCACTTCCCTGGTCTCGTTGGCCGCAAGAGTTACCGTCTTGCTCGCAGGTTCTAGTTTCAAGTTTCCCAGCGAAACGCTGGCACGGCCGGAAACCGGATGATTCAAGACGTTGGTGAGAGTGAGACGCAGAATCGAGCTTTGATCGATTGGCGCTGTCATGTCATGCGCCACGATTTCTACCGGGGTATAGCCCTTGCTGTTGGCGCTCCTCAAGCTTGCCAGCAATTTGGCGAATGAGCCAGGCCGCCCGTCGCCGCGCAAAAAATATCCCAGGCCGTTGAGCGGAATATGAATCGTATCGCTGTCGTTCTGTATCTGGTTGCCGTAAAAGTCGTAGGCGCGGATGAAGTGACCACGATTGGCTACTGTCAACTGCGCATCGGGCGCAAGCTCGATCGAGCGAAAGACCGTGCGGTCCGGGTCGTACAGCGCCTTCAGATCGCCCAGAATCACAACCGTTCCGTCTTCAGGGTTGGCCTGCCCGCTCTTCTCAGCGGCCAATCCGTCAAACACAAACACCCAGGGCAGCCCGTTCTGAAAGAGCAGACTGTGAAACCCGCGCTGTCCAATGAACTTCTGGGTCGCAGCCACGGCAGCGGCCGGAGCCCACGCCTGCACCACAGGGTAAGTCTGATTGCCAAACTTTACATTGCGGCTGTCATAGACATTACCGCCGTAGATTCCGGCCGTGCGTGACTGCCCCTGAGCGCGCATGGAGGCGATGACTCCGGCAACCCGGTCTTCTGAGTTCGCAATCCAACTCTCGGTGTCCCAAACGCGCACCGGCCCGTATTCGCTCTTACGGTTCACCCACTCCGGTTGTTCCGACGGATCGGCGGCAAGCGCCTGGTAGTGAATGCTGACAAAGTCCAGCCACTTCAAGTAGTCGGTCGATCCATCGGCAAAAAGCTTGTCTCGCGCATTGGATGAGGAACAGGTGCCACCAATCAGGACTTTGACGCCGGCGTTCGCGCGTGCTGCCTCAACACCCAACGCCATATGCTTGAAGATATCCCGATAGCGCGGAATATCGGCGCCCCATCCGGAGATTGAAAGGCCCTCCCACGGCTCGTTCCACAACTCAACGGCATTCAGGTTGCCCTTGGGCCAGCCGTACTTCACCGCAACGCCCTGCACCCAATTCTGAAAATCGTTGTCATAGGACGGCAACCATGCCCGATCGTCCTTGGTGTCAAGCATCTTGCCGTCTGCGCTCAGCCAGGGCCTCGGCCTACCCAGCGGCTGTGTCGCCATGGTGCCGCTGTCGAGCGTCATCATGACTGTGACATCATGCTTCTGCGTCCACTGCATATAACGATCAAGCTCTTCCATGAGCCTGGCATGCTCAGGAGCATTTTCCGGGCTGTAAGAAGCTCCAAGGCGCATCCCTTTTATGCCCAGCTTTTCAAACAGCGTCAGTACCCCTTCATTCATAAACTCCGGCCACGTGGCATCCAGCGCGTAGGTTGGATATTGAACGCGGCCCGCGTCCGGCTTGATTGACCTCACCAGCGCCGCGGCAAAAGCCCGCCCGTGTCCGGATATATCTGCTACCAACACATAGCCGCCAAAGCGCTCGGGGATCTCGGGGCTGACGGTTATATCCTGGAAGCCTGATGGCGGCAAATCCACTTCCACCGGCGTCGCGCCTTCATCCGACACCTTGTAGACGTGGGGCACCCACACGTCTCCGGCGGCTACGCTGGTGCGATAGTGGATCAGTTTCAAGGCGCCCTTCGCTTGAATGCGATGATCCGTCTTGTTGATCAGCCGGAGGGTAAGCTCCAGATGCTCACCGGGCAGCATCACATTTGCCATGGTGCCAGTACCGGCCTTCACGCCTATCTCTTGCACCGCGTAGTCAGTGGCGTGCTCACCGGTTGTGAGCCCAAAGGCCTCTGCATAGCCCGGCATCTCGGCGCCTGTAACCATCTGAGCGCGAGCGGTGTTTGTTGCGGCAATAACTGCGAGTAACACTGCCAGCAGCGGTAACAAACGGTTCAGACACACGATCGTCAACTTGTGCATTCGCTAGAATCCTCTTTTTCGGCTTTGAACTAACCAGATTGTACCGCTCGTGGGCCGGATCACGAGACCTGCCCTGGCCCTGTGGTAGAAGGCTGTCTCGATCGCCGCTTCAGCTCAAGCCCGAGCAGCGTCTGCATCAATATCCTTCTACTGATTACACTGATGGAGGGAGATCCGCAACAGAGCGGATGTTCTGCGAGGACTTCAAGCGGGCTCCCAAGAGCATTGACGATTGACATCGTGGTACTCCTGGACCCCCAACTCCCGCTTTTGGGCAAAGGAAAGCGGCGCAATCTGAGAGGATTATGGAAGCGGCAAGATGCTCTGGCGCATCTTGTCATGAGGACGCGATGAATTCGATCGACGAGGCACGGGCAAAGAACTTTCAAGAGACGCTTTTGAGCGCCCGCCGCACCATGCTGCTGAGCGAGATACTCAAACTCGCCGTGGACAGCTTCCGCGCCGCCAAAATGCGCTTTGCGCTTACCGCCCTGGGCATGGTCATCGGCACCGCATCGGTCATCCTGGTTATCACCATCGGAATGACAGGCAAGCGCTACATCCTCCAGGAAATCCAGAAGATCGAGACCAATTCGGTCGAGTTGGAATATGCCGGTGGCAGCGCCACGGCCGCCGAGCGCGTGCTCTACAACGACTCCCTCACCAGCGACGACGAGAAGGCCGTGATGGCCCAGTTGCCGGGCGTTCTCTACTCTTCGCCCGTCCTCACCATGCACGACCGCATCAGCTTTGGCGGCGGCGTGGTGAAGGATACCCTGGTCCTGGGCGTCAGCCCGCAATACCAGCACATCCGCAACCTGCTCGTTCCCGTGGGCCGCTTCCTTGATGACCAGGACGACACGGCCCACATCAAGTGTGCCGTGGTCACCGAACCCTTCGCCAAGGCAAGGTTCGGCAGTTCCGACGCGGCCGTGGGCTCGACCTTCGAGATCAGCGGCATCCCCTTCACCATCATTGGAGTCTTCAAGGAAAGCGTTAACGACTTTGGCGAATCCGAGATTCAGGACCAGACCATCCTGATTCCCTTTTCCGTGGCTCGCTACTTCACGGGAACGGAAAATGTGAACCAGATTTACTTTTCTTTGCGCAGCATGGACGAGGTCTCCGACGCCGCAAGAGAGATCAAACGCATCGTCCATGCCCGCCATCGGCCCGACTCGGTCTACCAGACGCAAACCCTCACCGAGGTGTTGGCCATGGCCGACAACGTGACCACGGCGCTGACTGTGGTCCTGTTTCTGGTGGCCGCAGTCACGCTGGCGGTAGGCGGCGTGGGAATCATGAACATCATGCTGGCCAATGTCCGCGCCCGCGTCCGCGAGATCGGCATTCGTAAGGCCCTCGGCGCAACCCGGCGCGAGATCAAACTCCAGTTTCTTTCCGAGGCGGTGATCATCTCACTGACCGGCGGAATCGTCGGAACCCTTGTGGGGCTGGCCTTGCCGCTGTCTATCCACTTCTTCACTGACTTTGCCATACCCATTTCGCCCTGGTCCGTGGTGATTGCCCTCACCTCGGCCACGCTTGTCGGTGTGATCTTCGGCACCGTCCCCGCCACCCGCGCTGCCCAGATGGACCCCGTCGATGCGCTCAAATATGAGTGACCCTGAAAGCCAGCCTGCCAGATCCGAGGCCGATCCGCCCCAGACCCCATCGGAGGACAAGCCCTGCCAGGGCCCGAGCCTCACCCTGATCTATAGCCTGATCGCCCTCGCCCTCGCCGCCGCCATTGGCTTCGCCATGATGATCGTGCTCCCGTTCTATCACCGGCGATAGTGCATCTTCGCGGCCCAGGATTATACTGGGAACCGCCCGGGCGCTGTGCGCTTTTTATAGGCGCAATCCCACCTGGACAGCCAGGAGATGGGACACTGAAAGTCACCCGAAGAGAATTCCTCGCCGCTACGTCTGCCCTGCTGCTCGACCGCTCCGCTGCCGGAGTTCAACTCCCCGTCGCCGCCGCACCGGCGCGGCTCGCACGCAAGGACTGCTATTTCGGCCTCCATTTCGACTTGCATCCAACTGCGCAGGATACCGAGCTTGGCCGAGACCTGACAGAGGCAATGATCAGCCATCTGCTCGATACCTGTCATCCGGATTTCATTCAGTACGACTCCAAAGGCCACCCCGGCTATCTCGGCTTTCCTTCCAAAACCGGCATGTCCGCCCCCGGCATCGTGCAGGACTCCCTGGCCGTCTGGCGCCGCGTCACCGCGGCTCACGGCGTCGCTCTCTACAACCACTTTTCAGGAGTGCTCGACGGGTTTGCCGTCACCAAACACCCCGATTGGGCGCGCGTCGTTCCCGATGGCAAGCGGGATGCACAGGAGACCAGTCTTTTCGGCCCTTATGAGCGGGAGTTGATGATTCCGGAACTCATCGAAGCCGCGCTCCACTACGATTTGGACGGTACATGGGTTGACGGCGACTGCTGGGCGGTGCAACCCGACTACTGCGACGCGGCACGGCAACAGTTTCTTGCGAAAACCGGAATCGACACACTTCCGAAGAAGCCTGAAGACAAGGGCTGGAACCAGTTTCTCGAGTTCCAGCGCGAACAGTTCCGCCAATACGTGGCTCGGTATGTCGATGCCCTGCATCGCGCTAAACCGGGCTACCAGATCACCAGCAACTGGATGTATTCGACCTTTGTGCCGGAACGACCCGCCGTGCCGATTGACTATCTCTCCGGCGACATTGCCGACCTGGCGGCCGTGAGGATGGCGCGCATTCAGTCCCGTTATCTCTCTCGCTGTGGGAAACCCTGGGATCTGATGTCATGGGGCTTTGAACGAGACGACAAGTTCGGCAATGCCTCCGATAAGCCCGTGGTGGAGCTTGAGCAGGAAGCTGCCATCGTGCTGGCCCAGGGAGGAGCTTACCAGATTTACTACGTTCCCACCCGCGCGGGCTGGATCGATGACCGTGAAATTAAAACGGCCGCCGAGGTCGGAGCATTCTGCCGGCAGCGCCAGCGCTGGTCCCATCGTTCTGAAAGCCTTCCTGAAGTGGGCGTGTTGTTCTCTGGCCACACCCTTTACCACACGGCGGGCCGCGTCTTTGGTGAGTGGGGCGAATCCGAAGCACCCGCGGCAGGAGCCGTCGATCTTCTGCTCTCATGCGGATATTCTGTCGATCTCATTCCCGACTGGCAGGCTGCCGAGTGTGCCGCGCAGTACCCGCTCATTGTCCTTCCTGACTGGAAGGAGATCGGTGAGGCGGCGGCCAGCGCTCTCACCACGTACGTAGCCGGCGGAGGAAATCTGCTGGTGTGCGGCGCGGAGAATGCCCACCTGCTCTCCAGCGTCTTCGGCCTGCACCTCGCGGGTACACCGCAGGAGCGCGCCTGGTTCGTTGCCGATGACAGCGGCTTTGCGCAGATCAATGGCAGTTGGGCTGAAATCGAAGCCCCGAAGTCGCAGATTGTCGCCAATGCATATCGCACGCATGACACCCGGAAGGATGACTTGCCGCTTGCCGTCCGCTTGCAACATGGCAAGGGAACGGTGGTGGTGTGCCCGGCACCGCTTGCCTCAGCTTATGGAAAAGGCAGCGCCCCCATCCTGCGCTCCGTCGTGCGCCGGATGCTCGAGCCGTTGCACGCCCCCATGGTCACCATCGACGGCGACTATCCCTCGCTGGAAATTGTGATGAGGAAAAAGGACGGCCAGATTTTGATTCATTTCATCAACACCGGCGGGGCTCCTGTGACGGGTGAATTTCGCCACTCCGGCATTGTTCCCCCCATCGGGCCGATCCACTTCAAAATCCGGCTGCCTGCGCCGCCCTCCAAGGTAACCCTTGAGCCCGATGGCACATCCTTTGCGGGTAATTACGAGGCGGGTGAGTGGCGCGGAGTACTGGCGGAACTGTACGTTCACTCGATCCTCCGAGTTGCCGACGGGGCATAGAGCGGAAACCTTGCATCGCACTGGCCGGTCGAGCTAACGAAGCAGGTCATTCCTGGCTGGTGTTCGGCTTGGGTGCCCTCTCGGCAGGCTCCGCGATCAGCACCGGAATTCCGTTCACAATCGGGTATCCGCGACCGCACCCGGCGCAGACCAGCCGGTCCTCTTCAAGACGAAGACCGCCCAGACAGGCCGGGCAAGCCAACTGGTCAAGTACCGTCAAATCAAAGCGGAAAGGATGGCTGCTATCGGCAGGCATGGCTACTGAACGGTCGTATTGGGGTTGGTGGCCGGATCGGCGGGATCGTCTGCACTCGCCGGCCGCACTGTCCCGGCAAGCTTCGCGCGCCGGGCAAACTCCTGCTCGATGCGCGCATTCGTGCCGGCTACGGCAAACTCATAGGCCACGCGAATGCCGTTGAAGATGGCCCGGTCGTTCGAGGAGCCGTGGCCAATGATGCAGATTCCCCGCACTCCGAGCAGCGGCGCTCCACCGTACTCTCTGTAGTCCAGCCGGTGGCGGAATTCATTAAAGGCGCGACGCGACAGCAGCGCACCCACCTGGGCCGTAACCGTGCGGGTCAGCGACTCGCGCAGTACGTCACGCACAAACCGCCCCACTCCCTCGCTGGTCTTCAGTGCCACGTTGCCCACAAAGCCGTCGCAGACAATCACATCCGCCTGGCCGCTGAAGATGTCGCGACCCTCCACGTTGCCAATGAAATTGATGGGCAGCGCCTTGAGCAGTGGAAAGGCCTCGCGGGTCAGATCGTTTCCTTTGGTCTCTTCCTCGCCGATCGAGAGCAGACCCACGCGCGGCTCGGGGATCTTGAGCACGCTGCGGGCATACATCTCTCCCATCACCGCAAACTGCTCCAGATTGTGCGGCTTGCAGTCCACGTTGGCGCCTACATCCAACAGCACACACGGATTCCCTGTGGAACTGGGCATGGGGGTCGCCAGGGCCGGACGGTCCACACCGGGCAGCGCGCCCAGCACCATCTTCGCCGTGGCCATCGCAGCGCCCGTGTTGCCCGCCGTCACAAACCCCGCCGCCTTGCCCTCGCGCACCAGTTTGAGCCCTACGCGCAGAGAGCTGTCTTTCTTGGTGCGAACCGCGTGCGCCGCCTTCTCATCCATGCCGATCCGTTCCGAGGCATGGTGGATCATGATGGGCAGGTCCTCGTTTTCGAGATGTTCGTCCAGAAGGTCGCGCAGCTCCGCCTCAGGTCCAATCAGATGGACCCGCACCGGCAAAGCCCGGCAGGCGAGGATTGCTCCCCGGATCTCTGGCTCTGGAGCCTTGTCGGAACCTACGGCGTCAAGCGCAATGTCGATGAGCATGGGGGCTCAGACTACTTCGCTGTTTCCTTGATGTCGAGTACCAGACGCTTGTTGTAAACGCCGCACTTGGGGCATGCGCGATGGGGCAGCTTCTTTTCATGACAGTTGGGGCACTCTGACAGGCCATCAGCCGTCAAAAAGTCATGGGCGCGGCGATTTGCGGTACGGCGCGTCGAGTGGCGCCTTTTCGGATTGGGCATGATGCAATTCCTTTCATTTCTGCGCCCGCAACGGGTCCGGCACGGTCGCGTGGTGTCTTAAGCCCCACGTAACCTCTGCTGCCGTCCTGCGCAGGCTTCAATACCCTCAAAATCTCGGGGGCGGGCTGATTTCTCAGGACTTGATTCGGCCACGGAGCCCAGCCAACCCTTCCCAGCGGGGGTCGCTTGGACCCTCCTCGCAGTGGCACGGATGGCTGTTCCGGTTCTCACCGCAGCGCGGGCAAAGTCCCTTGCAGTCGGGCTTGCACAGCGTCCTGACCGGCAGAGACAAAAGCACCTGCTCCCTCAGCACATCTTCAAGCAACAGACTGTCCTTTTGATAATACCCGATTTCCGTCTCCGGCGCAGTAATCGACCGCTCCGGCGCGTCTGAATCCGCTCCCGCGGGCCGGAAGATCAGATCAAATTCTGAAGCCAGCGGAATCTCCACCGGCTCCACGCACCGCGCGCACGGAACCTGGAACTTCCCCGCAAACTGCCCCCTCAGACGGATATCGGCCACAATATCCTTGGGCCCACGATGCTCGTGCAGTACCTCAGCACGTCCGGCCGTGGCCAAATTCCCAACTTGTTCAGCCTCTTGGCCTAGCTCGACCGTTCCCGGACCAAGCTCCAGTTCGAAATCGATCGGCTCCCGCTCCAGTTCGCTTACCTTGAAGTCCATCCTATGAGCCTAAGACGCAGCCACCCGCCCGTCAATGCGCTCGCTTCCGTCGGAACCACAATAGCCCCCCGGCGACTTCCCCTAGAATGAAGAGAACGAAAGGCAACCTCGGTACGTTTTTTTGCTCCAGGCGAAAATGGCCCAGAATATAAACCCTAATTCCTGCTCTCCAATCCATTTCCGCTTTGCAGTGGAGGCCGATCGCCCGAGCCTGATCACCCTCATCAATTCCGCCTTCTCCATCGAGACCTTCCTGGAGGGCACGCGCACCGACGAAGTCCGCCTTGCGGCCATGATGAGCAAGGGCAACATTCTGGTAGCTGAGAATCGCTCCGGCCAGCCTCTCGGCTGCGTGTATATAGAGGTCCGCGGCGCACGCGGCTATCTCGGTCAGCTCGCCGTGGACCCCGCCCACCAGGGCTCCGGCCTGGCCCGCCGTATCGTCGATGCCGCCGAGGACCATCTCCGCCGCCGGGGCTGCGAGGCCGTAGACATTACCGTTCTCAGCCTCCGCGTTGAACTCCCCCGCATATACCGCCGCTACGGCTACGTCGAGACAGGTACTGAGGAATTTCATCCCACACGGCCCCTGAAATCCGGCGAAGAATGCCACTGCATCGTCATGTCGAAGCAGCTATAGGCGTCGTTCCGCAGTGATTCCTCAAAAGACATGCGTGACAGAGCGCAGGGTTCGTGGGCGCACTGCCTTCTTCATCCCGCTTCCATCCTCGAATCAAGAGCCCTCAAGCCCAGCCAAGTTCCGCCGATGAACTCCATGAATCACTTGAGAAAGGTCTCCTGGCATGGCTTGGCTACGCAATCTCCCTATCTCCCGCAAGTTCACCTTCGCCTTCGGCATTGTTTGCGGCCTCTGCATCGTGTTGGGGGCCTATACATTCGTCTCGTTCCGGGGAATCGCGTCAAAGAACCGCGACGTTAGCGAGAAAAGCTTCCCTGCCACCGTGCAGTTGGGTGAGATTCGAGAAGCAATCAACACAGTGCGCCGTGAAGACCTTCATCTCTTGCTGTGCTCCACGCCGGGATGCGTGGCTGACGAAACCGCAAATCGCGAAAAGGCCTTCGCCGGTTATCAGACATCTGTCAATGTGTACGAACCCCTCATCGCCAGTCCGGGAGAACGCGAACTCTTCCAGAAGTTCTCAACGGCCTTCGCAGCCTACAAGGCGTCCAGCGATCGCGCCAGTATGCTGATGGCGTCCGGCAAGACCGGCGATGCTTTGAATGTGCTATTTTCCGACGCCGTGAGAGCGTCTCTGGAGTCGGCTCTCGCAGCAGCCAACGAAGACCTCGAGCTCAATGTCAAGGCGGGGATGGAGAGCACCAACACCGCAACGGAAAGCAGCAACCGCTCCACCTGGATCAACGCAGCGATTACCCTCCTGATCGCACTGCTCTGCGCGCTGACCGGCTTCCTGCTCACCCGGCTGATCGCGCCGCCATTGCAGGCTGCCACAGCCGCGCTTGAGCGCGTCGCCGAGAAGGACCTAACGGTGCGCGTGGACGAAACGGGCAGCGATGAGATCGGTCGCCTCTCGACCGCGCTGAATACCAGTGTGGCCTCCATGCGCGCCGTTCTACAGTCGGTGGCTGAGGGCGCGGATACGCTCTCCGCCGCCACCACCGAGATCAGCACACGGTCAGTACAGAGCGCCGGCAACGCGCACACCCAGTCCAGCAAAACCAACCAGATTGCCGCCGCCGCCCAGGAGATGACCGCCACCATCGGCGAAATCAGCCACAACGCCGAAAGCGCCGCCTGTGCCAGCCGCGAATCGGCCGAGACCGCCGATCAGGGCGGCGCCGTGATGCAGGCCGCCGCCACCACTATGGAAAAGATTGCCGCTGTCACCCACTCGGTGTCTGAGAAGATGACTTCGCTGGCTCACCGCTCCGAGGAGATCGGTAAGGTGGTCAACGTTATTCAGGAAATCAGCGAGCAAACCAACCTGCTGGCTCTCAACGCAGCCATTGAAGCAGCCCGCGCAGGCGAGCATGGGCGCGGATTTGCCGTCGTCGCTGGAGAAGTTCGCCGCCTGGCCGAGCGCACCAAGGGCGCCACCGAAGAGATTGCCGCCACCATCCGCACTATCCAGGATGAGACGCGCGCAACCCTCCAGGTCATGCAGGACAGTCGCACAGCCGTCGAAGCCGGCATGGGAGAAACGGCTCACGCCCGCCAGAGCCTGGAAGCCATCATCGAGTCGTCCAAGCGGGTTGAACACCAGATTCAAATGATCGCCACCGCCGCCACGGAGCAGACCTCCGCGTCGGGCGAAATCTCCGAATCCGCTGGTCAAATCTCGCAATTGTCGGTCGAGACTGCGCAGGGCGCCGAGGAGGCCGTCGAAGCCCTCAAGAATCTCGCCTCGCTGGCCAGCGACCTGGACGGCATGATTCGTCAGTTCCGCCTGGATGGGACCAACCAGCCCGGCGGAACTTTCGCCGGCAAAAGCCAGCCATCTCTCCAGCCTGCCTTGCGGGCCGCGCACTTCTAAGCCGAGTGCAAAGACGATTTGGCATGAACCTGGATCGGAATAGCTACAAAGCTTGACGGCAGAGTCTGGTGCTTCCCTTGGTCTTAGAATCGAGACCGAAGGCGCTCTCAGGTTGTGCTGAGCGGCTCTCCTTGAGATTTGGACGACTGGCCAGGCAGGAGACGTACCTGCCTGGCCAGTTTCAGCTAACTACAAGTAGCCTCTGTCAAATACACTTTCAGCGAGGGATCCCCTGCCTTCTCCCGCGGCAACGGCTTCCAGTGCGGGGTTCCATTTGTTCCCGGGAAGAGAATCCCTCCATCCTGGAACAGGAAAGGTGGCATCATGCCATTTCTAAGCCTGCGCTGGTATCTCCCGATTCTTGAGGGCATGGGTCTCGGTTTGGTGGCTATGGCATTTCATGAGACCTCTCATATCGTTGCCGCTCTGGCTCTGGGAATCAGGGTCAAGAAGGTTGGGTTGGCGTGGAAAGGGATGTTCACGGTACGGGATGTGGGTCCTCCAAACAAGAATCTGCTTATCTCCCTGGCAGGTCCCCTGATGAACCTGGCGTTGGTTCTGTGCTGGCATTGGTTACCGACCTTCGGCCTGGCCAACCTGGTTTGCGGAGTAGTCAACCTACTACCCATTCAAGGTTCCGACGGAATACGCATTCAGCGTTGCTGGCAGGAAATGCGCACGAAAAACCTATCGGACTGGTAACCGCGGTCTGGTTTGACAGATGAGAATGCCGTCACTCTTCCTCGCCCTGCTGGTTCAGAGCGTGCTATCGCTTCTCCAGCTTCAGAATTCACACAAGTTGCCTGTCTCCAGCCGCCCCGCGCTATGGTAGCCTCCGGGTGAGGGTCATCGCCGCTTCCCGCTGGAACCCCTCCGCGGCCAAACCTGCATCGAACCCTGGAGAGTCACTCGCATGAGCGCCGTCAAGTATGACCTGACCGTGATCGGTTCCGGCCCCTCCGGGCAGCGGGCCGCCGTTGCCGCATCCAAAATGAAGAAACGCGTGGCCGTCGTCGAGGCCCGCTCCGTCGTCGGCGGCGTCTGCATCAACACCGGTACCATCCCCTCGAAAACCATGCGCGAAGCCGTCCTGCACCTCTCCGGCTACAACTACCGCACGGTCTACGGCATGAATTACCGGGTCAAGGAAAAGATCACCATGGCCGATCTTGCCTTCCGCGTGCAGGGAGTGATCAAGACTGAGGTGGACGTGACCGAGGCCCAACTCTCGCGCAATGGCATCGACGTGGTCCACGGCATCGCCCGCTTCGTCGATCCCCATCAGGTCCGCGTCGAGGGCCCGCAGGCTGACACCACCCTCGAGGCCGACCGCGTCATCATTGCCGTGGGCACCCGCCCTGCCACCTCGCCCAAGGTCCCCATCAATGGCCGCACCATCGTCAACAGCGACCAGATTCTCGACCTTCCCGTTCTGCCCCGCACACTGATCGTGGTTGGCGGCGGCGTCATCGGCGTCGAATACGCCTGCATGTTCGCCGTCCTCGGCGTCCGAGTCACGCTCATAGAAAAACGCGACCGCCTGCTCGAATTCGCCGACCGCGAGATCATCGAGGCCCTCAGCTACCACCTGCGCGACAGCCGCGTCACCCTCCGCCTGGGCGAAGAGGTCGAAAGCGTCGAAGAACTCCCTGACTCGACCGTCGTCGCCAACCTGATGAGCAAGAAGAAGGTCTCCGGCGATGCCCTGCTCTATGCCATCGGCCGGCAGGGCGCCGTCGAAGACCTCAATCTCGCCGCCGCAGGCCTTGAAGCCGACAATCGCGGCCGCATCCCCGTCGACGAGCACTACCAGACCAAGGTCGAGCACATTTTCGCTGTCGGCGATGTGGTCGGCTTTCCTTCACTGGCCTCAGTCTCAATGGAGCAGGGCCGCATCGCCGCCGCCCGCGCCTTCAACGACCACGACACCACTTCCAACCCCAGCTTTTATCCCTACGGCATCTATACCATCCCTGAAATCAGCTTCATCGGCAAAACCGAGGAACAATTGACCGACGAGGACGTGCCCTATGAAGTGGGCATGGCCTACTATCGTGAGACCGCGAGAGGGCAGATCCGCGGCGACACCACGGGCAGATTGAAGCTCGTATTCCATCGCGACACTCGCAAAGTGCTCGGCGTCCACATCATCGGCGAAGGCGCCAGCGAATTGGTCCACATCGGCCAGGCGGTCATGGTCCTGGGCGGCACGGTCGACTACTTCATTGACACCGTCTTCAATTACCCCACCCTCGCCGAATGCTACAAAGTGGCTGCCTTCAATGGCATCGGCCGTCTAAACCGTTATCAGGCCGGGTAGGCGAAGCTTCCCCAAGGAGGGCTTGAATGACCACCGCTATCGGCGTTGTAATGACCGAACACATCGTGGCCGGAAGGCTTCAGGATCAGCGGCTGACAGGCAGCCTCTTGCGCTATCCCGCCGACACAGACGAATTGGACGCGCTGGTTGCCATCCCCAGCGGTGAACTCGTCGAGATTCTGGCCGACCAGATCGCCACCCTCGCCGGCAACGGCCAGGGCCCCGTGGACGCCGTCGGTGTCGCCGTTCCCGGCATCGTCCGCTTCGGCGTCGTCGAGGACTCGCCCAACCTGGCCCAGATCAAGGGCATGCGCCTCGCCGATGAGCTCACCAAAGCTCTCTCCGCCCACAGCATCGTCGCCCCCGTTCACATTGCCAACGATGCTGACGCCATCGCCGCCGGCGTTGCCGCCACCCGCGGCCAGCTCAACAAGCTCACCCGGGTCTGGACCATCGGCAACGGCATCGGCTATGGACGCTGGCCTTACGTGGAAGGCGTCTGGGAGGGCGGCCACGTCACGGTCACCCTCGATCCGAAGGAGCGCTTCTGCGGCTGCGGCGGGCTCGGCCATCTTGAGGGCATCATGGGCTATCGCGCCATGCGCATGCGTTTCCTCGACCTCGAGCCGGAGGAAGTCTTCGCTAACGCCCGCCACGGCGACCAACGCTGCCGCGAGTTTGTCGATCTCTGGCACCGCGCCCTTGCCGCCGCCACAGCCTCCTTCATCCACTTAGCCGGCCCCGGCCGCTTTTACTTCACCGGCCACAACGTAGGCTTCCTCGAGCTGCCCTTGCTGCGCAGCCACATTGAATCCATGGTCAAGATGAGCTCGTTGCAAAGCTTCTCGCTGGAAATCATGGAGCCCGACGACGCAACCGCCCTCCTCGGCGCAGGAGTATCAGCAGTTCGCGCCCTCGCACAATAGGCAGAGGCGACAATCCTGGGACCGATGGGAGAGGCAAAATCCGGATCACATCCGAATCACCGGCGATTCTGGAACAAACGCCCGGATCATTCACAAGGATTCCACGTCTCAAAGTCGAGATCTGTGCCACTCTGTCATCACAGCCCAGGATAGAGCGACAGAACCTTGTTGGCGGCTGCAATGACGGATGCCGCAGTATCTATGTTCCTTGTGATGGTGGCGATTTGTTTTTGTATCTCCAAGAGGGCTGCATTGATGGCTTTGATCTTTGGCGTGAGTTGGACAAAGAGTGCGGTGTTGGTTGCGAGTTGCTGCTCGTCAATCGCAGTAATCATGTCGCCGATGGCCTGCTGCGCACCGAAGACAAGATCCTTGCTCTGAACATCCGATGCATCCCAGTAGGCCCTGCCGAGGGCGTCGTAGGCGGCCTTATAGATGGCGCCGGGGTCAGGATTCTGAAGGACGGGCGATGCTTGGCCACTCATGGTTTGTCTCCATACAAAGAGTTTGGTTGAGTCTCTACTTGGCAGGTAAGGAACTGTAGAAAGATGCAAGGCTTTGGCCGGCGGCCTCAAGGTCAGCTATCCTTTGCTTGATCGACTCAGGGTCGTTGCCCTGGGCAGCGGCGGCAAGAGCCTGATGAGTTAATTCGAGGGTGTGGAGAGATTCCTGGAGCTTAGTAAGAAGGTCATCGTTGGCCTTCTGTTGGGAGGCTAATGTAATGAGCTTCCCGATCTCGTCACGATGTTCGACTGGGTCGAGAGGTGTAGCCGGGTGGCGGATGAACTGGTCCTGCTGTTCGATGAGAGTTTGGTAGTCGACATCCGCCTGACGGCGAAGGAGAACGATGTCGCTATCGAGCAGTTCGCACAACGTCTTGATAATCGGATTCATGTCTTGCGTAACTTTGGGAAGAGACCCTTTGACCTTGCGGCCGATTAGGTAGTCGCCAAGGGTGCGGATCGCTGTGCTGAGGACGTTGGCTTCTTGGGCGTTCATGACGGGAGCGTTGGGGACGGAGCTTTTGAGATCGGTGGCAACCGTCGAACTGAGTGATTTGAGGTTAGAGCCGACACCTGAAGCTGCGGTATTCAGATCCTTGGAGGACTGGCTGCCGGTGATCTGGACGAGAGACGCGGCGTAGGCCTTGAGACCGTCGAGAACCGCAATGCGGGCATTGAGCTGCTCTGTAGTGAGCAAAGGCTTGGTGTCCGTGTAGGGACTCCACTTCGGGTTCTTGTCGTAATCGTAGACGGCGGCGGCCACCTGCTCGTCCTGACGGAGCTGGTTGGCGGCTCGGTAGGCGTCCTCGGAACTATTGATGACCTGAGTAGCGGCCGTTGAAAAGGCCGCTGCGTGTTTAGCGAGGGGAGTAAGCGAGCATCCGGTGGCGAGAATGCCGAGAACGAGAGTGGCTGCCACTGCGTAGGCGCCCGCAGTCAGCCGGGCGTTCCACCCTACAGAGCTAGATGTGCTGGCAAGAAGTGGGGATAGCTTGCGTTGCATGAAGACATAAAATACCGAGCGGCACCTGCTGTCAACATAAAACCCCTTGCCCGGCATGAATTTTTGTTGGACATCCGCGCAAACGATCCGTAATAGTATTCTCGCGGCGGACAGTTACGAGCGGAGAGTCTCAATGTCAAAGCGGATTGTGTTTTGTGCGGATGGGACGTGGCAGGCCCCGGTGAACAACACCAATGTTTACCGGCTCTATAAAGCGTTGACCGTGACCGCGGATCAGGTGACGTTTTACGACGATGGAGTAGGCGCGGATGCCACAGGGCTGGACCGTCTCCTCGATGGGGCTTTCGGTCAAGGAATACTCCAGAAGATTCAAGACGGTTACACGAAGATAGCGCATGTGTACGAGCCGGGCGACCAGATATTCCTGTTTGGATTTAGCCGGGGAGCCTATACGGTCCGGAGTCTGGCGGGGATGATCGCAATTTGCGGCCTGCCGACGGGGGCATTCAGCGACGACTGCGTGACGCAGGCATTTGCGGCCTATCGCGATCCGGTGAACCGGGCTTCGATCCTTGCCGGGTTGACGGCGTGCGGCCTTGGAGTCGCGACGATCCAAATGGTGGGGGTGTGGGACACGGTGGGCTCCCTGGGAATCCCGGCGATCTTCGGTGGAGTGAACGAGAAGGCCTATGGGTTTCTCGACACGCAGTTGCATCCGAGTATCAAGAACGCTTACCAGTGCCTGGCGGTGGACGAAAAACGAGCGCAATTTCCGGCGACGCTGTGGACCTCGGCCCCAGCAGCTGGCCAGACGATCGAGCAGGTATGGTTTTCCGGTTGCCACGGCGACGTGGGCGGTGGGACAGCACAGGCCGGAGGAGTGGATGCAGGAACCCGGCTCTGCGACATTACTCTGGGATGGATGGTAGCCAAAGCACAGGGTCTTGGACTGACGATGGATCCTGCAATGGCTGCGCAGTATGGAACTCTGCCGGCGACGTTCGCTCTGGATGCAATTCGGGAGTCGTGGACTCCGGCGGATGGGCCGCAGCATCTGCGCCCAATTGCTCCGAATGCCGAGGTCGCGAACAGTGTGGCCGTGCGCGTGCAGTACGCACTAACTTACACGCCCGGAAACCTGACTCTGAACAATGGCGTACTGGGAAGCGGATACACGTTGGTGACGGTGGTCGATGAGAGCGCATTCTAGAGCGGTTCTCCAGTTGCTGTAGAGGGAAATCGCCGCTGCCGAGTGGCTTTTTCCTTAAGAAAAAGCCACCCTGCACGATGCCAGAAACTCCACGTGAACTGGAGAACCGCTATAGATTGTCTTTTCCGGCTCTATGAACTCGTATTGTTGCGGATGACGAAAAATCCGGAGATTGCCCATTCGCCTCAGTACTGGCAACACGAAAAGACTGTTGGTAGCGTGAAGCGCGGTTCCCTGTTGCTTAACACCGCCGCAGATAAGTCCGCGAAAGCCGGTCATGCCAGCTCAGGCGATCTTCGTCGAAGAGCGCCCACGCCACACCCAGCCCCACTGGTAACAGCGACAGCAGCAGCGCCCACAGCCGGCTGCGCATCTGCGCCCGCGTCGGCATCTCGTCGTCGAAGGTGCACAACGAGATGCGCGCGTATTTCATTCCCGGCGTCCCCTCGGCCAGCGTGAAGAACAGCGCGTGGTAAACCACGCCGAGCGCCGCCAGCGCCAGAGCCGAGCCCAGCTCAATCTCCTTGATCGAGGGCAGAACCTTCATATGCTCCGCCGCCACTACGGCAGCCACCAGAAAGGCTCCCATAATCAGCGCCCCATCCACCAATGCCGCCATCAGCCGAAGACCCAGGGGCGCCTGCTGCAAAGTTGGGACTGCCGGGATCATCGGGGCTTCGACCCCCGGTTCCTCCACAGGTTCGGCATCCAGCTCGATGCCTGACCACTCGGGTCCCTGCCACGCGGGTGCCACTTGGCTCACCGCGTCTGTGGTTTCCGGGTCGGTTGAAATGCTCCCAGGGTCCACCTCGAAGATGCTCAACTGCCCCGTCAGCGTTTCAGCCGCAAGCGGCCCTTCAGTCAGACGCGGCCTCACCTTGCGCGTCGCAACCAGCTCGCGCGGAAATTCAATCAGATTCGCGTGAATGGATTGAACCGGTTCGACAACCTCAATGCCGTCGCCACCCAGGGCATCCTCCGCCGGCGAACCCGGTTCCCATCCGTCCTCAACAGAAATCTCAAGGACTCCTGCCCGATGCGGCGCTTGTCCAGCCGCAGGCTCCGCTGGGCGCACAGGCAGATCCTCATCCCAACGGATTTCATAGGTTTGCTCATTCAAAGTCCGGTTTGCACCGAGTGCCGCAGCCTGCGCGGGCTTTTGATTTGACTTCCATGCCAACTCCTGCGCATGCTCTGAAGCCCCGCCACGAAAAGTCTCGTGCTCCCAAGGATGCTTCAATGCCGCTTCCAGGTCCGAATCCAATCCAGCCTCCAGGCCGGCAAGGACTGACTCAGCCGCAGCCTGCGCTTCGAGGGCGGCCTTTGAGGCAGCCTCGGCGGCGCGCACCGCCGTACGGGCTTCCTCAGCCAGCATCTCACTGTAGCTGGGGGCCTTGGCATAACGCGCAGCCACGCGCGCAGCCGCCAGCGCCGCCCGGCTGCTTGCTCCGCCCTGTTCCGTCAAGCGGGCCACCGGCTCTGACGCCGAAGCTTCCTGATGGCTCCGGTGCGCCGCAAGGCGGCGGTTCACTTCCTGTTTCCACGAGGGTGTGAGGTTGACCTGAATTGGGGATGTGCTCAAAGCTCCAAAGTCCCTTCTGACGCGGCTATTGAGGTCGCTTTACAGACACGGATGCCGCTGTTGCGTTGCGGCCCGCATGACCTCATCGTAACCGGGCTAGCGCGACCGTTACGCTCAAAAACAAGATAGAGGTATCGCAGGAATACACAGGTGCGTGCCCGTATCCTATGCACCATCCGGGGCAAATATCGTTCTGATTTTTGCCTGCTGCCAGAGCGGCGTGGCGCGCATCCCATCCAGAGCGGCCCGCATTTGCTATGCTGAGCCTTGGTCCTGGGATGCGTCCTCGTAATCTGGTGTTGATCACGCTGCTGGCTCTCTGTCACCTGCAACTTGGCGGGCAGACGTTGACCAATGCGTTACCGCCGTCCCCCCAGCAACCCGCCAGCACCAACTCTCCCGCCGCGCAATTGCCGGACGATCCCGGCCAGGAAATCCTGCCTGAGGCTCAGCCCGAGCCAGCACCCTCAGCCGGCACCCCCGTCCAATGGCAGGCTGATCGCCAGACCTGGGTGGGCGACACCGTGACCCTGTTTGGTGTGGAAGAGTTCCACTACCGCGACTACGTTTTGCGTGCTGACAAAGTGATTTACAACCGCTCTACCACCGAGCTGGAAGCCGAAGGCCACCTGCAGGTTGCCGGCGGTCCCAACGATGTGCTTATCAACGCCGATCACGGCGACATGCGCCTCAACATGCACACGGCGCGCTTTTACAACGTAAGCGGCTCCCAGGGAATCCGCACCGCCAGCCGCACGGTGGTCTACAGTACACCGAACTCTTTCCTCTTCTCCGGCAGGGTTCTGATTCAGAACGGAGAGGGCAACTACAAAATCATTGACGGTTCCATGACCAACTGCCGACTGCCCAAGCCGGATTGGCGGTTGATCTCCCGCGCCATTACTCTGACGAACGGCAAGGCCTCCACATCCAACTCCATCTTCGAGTTTCTCGGCGTACCCCTGTTTTACCTGCCGTATCTTCGCCACCCGGTCGACGAAACGGGCCGCGAGAGCGGATTGCTGATTCCCGTTCTGAGCAATTCTTCCATCAAGGGTTTCATCGTCGGCGAGCAAATTTACTGGGTCATCAACCGTAGTATGGACATGATCGTTGGCTCTGAGTACTACAGCAAACGAGGTTGGGCGCCCAACGGCGATTTCCGCTACAAAGGTCCCGGACTCGACCACCTCATAGTGCGCTGGAACGCCCTGCTCGACCGCGGCGTGGAACAGCAGGTAGGCCCCACGACCACCACCGCGACCCTTCAGCCGGCAGACCATTTGTCGGGCCCGGTCGGCACACAACTCGTCAATCAGGGCGGCGTGGACATTGTGGCTCTAGGCCGCAAAGACCTTTCTCCCGAGACCCACGTCGCCGCCATGGTCGATTATCTGTCCAGCTATGTCTACCGGCTGGTCTTCAATGACAACTACTCGCAGGCCGTCAGCTCTGAGGTGTCCAGCGACCTCTCGGTCACCCATGCCTACCACGAGTTCATCCCTTCCGTCGCGCTGGAGCGCTTCCAGACCTTTGCCAGTTCCATCAACGGCGATGAGGCGAGGATTCTGCATCTGCCCAGCTTGCGCTACGACGTTCTTGACCATCCGCTCAGTTCTTCGCCGCTCTACTGGGGACTGTCATCCTCACTCGGCTACCTGGCCCGCTCGGAGCCCCGCTTCCACGCCCGTAACGTAGGCCGGTTCGACTTCTATCCGCATCTTTCCCTGCCTTTCTCGGCCGGCGGATGGAGCATCGCTCCCGAAGCCGCGCTGCGTGACACCGTGTATACCATCAGCCAGAATCCAGATCTCACCGGTGCAAGGGAGGGTGTCCCCACCGTTAACCACGAAGCGCTCAATCGCAGCGACCTCGAAGCGTCAGTAGACGTCCGGCCGCCGGCCCTCGAGCGCGACTACATGCTCACCGGCTGGAGCCGGGAGCTGCGCCACGTCATCGAGCCTGAGCTCACCTACTACTTTGTCGGCGGCATCGGCGAACAAGCCCGCAACGTTCTCCTCGTCGACACCACAGACATTGCCACCGACACCAACGAAGCCGGCGTTTCGATCACCCAACGCTTCTATCTGCGCCCCACAAGCCAGCAACCCTGCGCCCCCGAAAACCTGCAGGCCTCAGGCAACTGCCCCGCCAAGCCGCGCGAGTGGGCCAGTTGGCAAATTGCCCAGGAGTTTTTCTTCGACCCCAACTTCGGCGGCGCGATCATCCCCAATCGGCGCAATGTCTTCGACTCCACTCTCGACCTGACCGGCGTAGCCTTCCTCACTGGACCGCGCAACCTGGCGCCCATCATCTCGCGCCTGCGCTTCGAAGCCATCGATCATCTGCGCATCCAGTGGGACCTGGACTATGACATCAAGACCGGGCGTCTGAATTCGGACAACCTCTTTGCCGGCTACAGTTGGGGTCGCACCACCCTCGGTCTGGGCCACGCCATGCTCAACGCTGTCGACGAAAATTCGGGCTCCGCCTCCACGATCCAGAGCCAGCAGTTGCAGCCCTTCCTATCAATCGGAAAGCAGAGCGGCACCGGCTTCAACCTGGCCGCCAATGGCGGCTACGACTTTGTTCAGCACTCGCTGCAATACGCCGGGGTGCAGGCCGTCTACAACTGGAACTGTTGCGGCCTCACCTTCGGTTACCGGCGCTTCGAACTCGGTTCGGTCCGCGACGAGACTCAATACCTTTACAGCTTCACGCTGGCCAACTTCGGATCCGTCGGCGATATCCGCCGCTCCAACTCCGTCTTCCGCGACCCCTCCCTCCCACCCGCGTATTAAGGCAGTTCGATGCCGCAGCTGAAGCTCCGGCCTACCCATTCGATCTCTCAATCGATTCGTCAAACACTGCCTGGATCCTGTGCCGCAAACAAATGCGGATGCCGCTCGAGCCGGAGTATAGAATCACTCTGGATTTCAAAAAGAGCAGCGCTGCGCAAGCAAAGAATCGGCCACGCAGCTAAAAGGACTCAATGATGAATCGTCGCGAGTTTATGGCCATGGCGGGAATGGGTGTCTCCTGCGGGCTGCATCTGCCCGCATTTGCTCAGCCATTTGAGAAAGGCTTGCCCGCGCCACAGCGGGCAAAGGCATATGGATCGGGACATTTTGGCGAATGGGTTACCGACCAGTTCGGGTTGCCGGCTTACCGGTACACGTGTAACCAGTTGGTCGATCCGCGCGCTCAGTACCCGGTTCACAAACAGTGGCGCAATTCGTCTGACCACTCGCACCAGGTGGGCAACGACCGGCTGGTGGCCGTGGTATCCAACTACGGATATGTACAGGTGCGGCAGGATGAAGGTTCGCCAAAGTTTCTTAACGACTATGCGCCTGAGCATAACCGTTTTGGGGGAGGCATTGGCTACCTGACTGACGGTAAAACTGTGCTCGGCACTTACTACTCCGGCCAAGGCGATTCGTTTGAAAGGGTCCTGGGCGAAGGATATCTGCGCAAGATCGTCAAGGGAGGCCGGTACGCAATCGATCAGACGATCTTTGCGCCCTTTGGCGACGATCCGGTGTTGATCTCCCTGGTCAAGATTACAAATCACGGCAGCGACGCCGTGGACGCGCGATGGGTGGAGTATTGGAACTGCCAAAATTATCAGTTTTCGTTCCGCGCGGCGATGGAGGCCAGCGGCATGGGCGATGGGAAACTCGCCGCGGAACTGAGGCGCAGATTCGCCGAGCGCTTCGAACACCGCTTCCGCGTTACGGCAACTCGCAATGGCCTGATCGAAACGCAACGATTCCTGGGGCGTACGGCGGACGACGAGCAGGCCTGGGCAAAAGTGCAAGCCGCAAGCCCAACGCCGGAACTCGCACCCGGAACCTCGATGGAGGACCTCAATCCGCCCGAAACATTTCTCATTTCACTGGATGCCCCGATGGACGGGTTTGCGACGGACGCAGCGGCGTTCTTTGGCAGCGGTGGCGTAGAGAATCCCTCCGGATTAAGAGAGAAGCTGAACGGCGATGCGGGCTGCACAGGACCCGCAAGCGCACACCTGATCGAACGCTCATTGACCTTGCAGCCCAACCAGACGCGCACGATTGCGTTTCTCTATGGATATCTGCCGCAGGGTTATGAATTGGACGCCTTGGTCGCCAAATACTCAACCGATCCAGAGGAAGCGTTGTCGCGTTCCAGCGCGCGATGGAAGACAAATGGGCTGCGCCTGCGGACGCCGGACGAGCCATGGGTAGAGAGAGAGATTTCATGGCACAACTACTATCTCCGTGGCGCCCTCACCTGGGACAGCTTCTTCCGCGAGCCCATTCTCTCGCAGGGGTGCGTGTACCAGTACATCATGGGATTCCAGGGAGCGGCGCGCGATCCCATGCAGCATACACTGCCGTTCATCTTCAGCGATCCGGGGATCGTGCGGGGAATCATTCGTTACACGCTGAAGGAAATTCAACCGGATGGTTCAATCCCTTATGGAATCGTGGGCAGCGGCGTGCCGATGCCTGGCGGCTTCCTGCCCAGCGATCAGGAAATGTGGTTGCTCTGGCTGGTGAGCGAATACGTCCTCGCCACGCGCGACAAGGCCTTCCTCGAAGAGAGGATTCCCCTCTATCCGCGGCAGGAGGCGAAGGCGGGAGATCCGACAGTGGCCGAGCTGACCATGCGGTCGTTTCATCACCTGGTGGATACGATCGGCGTGGGCGAACACGGCCTGATGCGGCTGCTGAACGGAGACTGGAACGACGCAGTAGTGGTAACCCAAGTCCCTTCAACGCTGTCAGCGGAGGTAAAACAAAAAGGAGAGAGCGCCCTGAATTCCGCGATGGCCTGTTATGTGTTGGGCCATTATGCGCGGCTACTGAGCTACATGGGAGAGAGCGAGTCTGCCGCGGAGGCTCGCGCCAAGGCGGAAGCACAACGCCAGGCGCTGCGCACGCAATGGACAGGACGCTGGTTTCGTCGCGCGTGGCTCGGCCCGCACCTGGGCTGGCTGGGCGATGAGCAAATCCTGCTCGAACCACAGCCGTGGGCCATCATTGGCGGCGCCGCGTCACCCGAACAGTCCGCGACCCTGGTCAAGGCCTTGGATGAACTGGTGCGCGCTCCTTCGCCTATCGGCGCGATGATTCAAAGCAAGGGGACGCAGGCAATGGGAAGTCCGCTGGGGACGATGGAAAATGGCGGGATTTGGCCGTCCATCAATGGAACGCTGATCTGGGCGCTGGCGCTGAACAACGGAGACCTGGCCTGGGATGAGTGGAAGAAGAACTCTCTGGCGCGCCATGCCGAGGCATATCCCAACGTTTGGTATGGCATTTGGAGCGGGCCCGACAATTTCAGCTCGGTGTTGTCACGGTATCCAGGCCAGACGCGGTTCGCCGATCCGAACTCAACCGATCCCAAGGAGCGCTCGGACTGGGGCGTGAACTGGACGGACTTTCCCGTAATGAATCTGCACCAGCATGCGTGGCCTCTCTACAGCGCCGCAAAGCTCTTGGGGCTCGAGTTCCACGAACGCGGATTCCGTCTTCAACCCGGGCTGCCCCTGGCCGAATACGAATTCAGCTCGGCGTTGCTGGGAATGCGGAAATCGAAGACTGGGTACAGCGGCTGGTACGAACCCTCGGCGGCGGGGAAATGGGAGATCGAACTCCGGCTGCCGGACGCGGAGAGATCGCGGCTCAGGAAACTCAAGATCAACGGCATCCCTCAACCATTGCCGGACGGCGCAGGTTCGATCCAATTTCAGGGGGAAAGCCAACCGGGCAAACCACTACGTTGGGAGGTTCTTTGACCGTCAAAGGGCCGGGTGCCCATCAAGGTCACGATTCTTGAGAGCTGGTCATCCAGTCGCTTAAAGCGTCCGTCATGCCAACAAAAGCCCCGCTGGGGTATCCTTTTCTGAGAGGAACTCAACTTGTCGCGTACTCGCTTACTGGCTGGCCTGCTCGCTCTAGGCATGATCGCGGGCTGCAAGGCTCAATCTGTCTCGCCCCAAAACGCTTCGCTGGGATCGCTGGACCCCGCCGCGGTCAACCGCCGCATTGAGGTCATGGTCCGCTCCCAATTCAATGTCCCGCAGGATTACACCGTCACTCTCGGTGCACGGAAACCAAGCCAGATACCCGGCTATGACGCGATGCCTATCACCCTCTCCCGCGGCGAAAAGAGCACGGTGGTCGACTTTCTGATCTCCACCGACGGCCAGACCCTGGCCCGCCTGGAGACCTTTGACTTGGCCAAGGACCCTGTCTTCTCGATCGACGTCACCGGCCGCCCCATCCGCGGGAATCCTGCAGCCAAGGTCACGGTCATCAACTTCGACGATCTAGAGTGCCCCTATTGCGGCCGCATGCACCAGTCTCTCTTTCCGGCCACTCTGGAGCGCTACAAGGACAAGGTCCGCTTCATCTACAAGGACGACCCGCTCACCGAACTCCACCCCTGGGCCATGCACGCATCCGTTGACGCCAACTGCCTGGCAGCGCTGAGCGGCGAAGTTTACTGGACCTACGTGGATTACCTGCACTCCCACGGCCAGGAGATCAGCGGCGAGGATCGGAACCCGGCCAAGAGCTTTGACGCCCTCGATCGCATCGCCCGCCAGGAAGCCACGCTGGCCAAACTCGATCCAGATAAACTTGCCAAACTTGACGCCTGCCTCGCCAAGCAGGACGAATCCCAGGTTCGCGCGTCGGCTCAGGAAGCTGAATCGCTCAGAATCGACGGAACACCTGCGCTCTTTGTGAATGGCGAGCGCATCGACGGTCTCGTCCCGGATGACCACTTGTGGATGGTCATCGACCGTGCTCTGCGCGCCGCCGGTATCGAGCCCCCGCCCCAGGCCAAACCTGCACAGACGGCTGAATCTGGCAAGTAGCGCTATCGCCGCACCGGCTTGTGGATTTATCCTTGAATGCTGGGGCCTGCGCGGCCCCTTAGGAGATATCAGGTTGCAAGTCGAATTGTTTTCACCGGCGCGGGCCCGTTTTGCCGCTCTCTTTCTTCTAAGTGCCGCCGTGTTGGCGCCAGTAGCTGGCTGCCATCGCTCACCCACTCCCGACGTCGTGGCCACCGTCAACGGCAAGGAAATTCTGCGCGCGGACCTGGAGAAGAAATACTCCGCCTACAAGGCAAGCCAGGGCGACAGCCCACAGGATCCCTCACCTGAACAGGCCGACATCTTCCGGCTCGCCATTCTGCGCCAGATGATCGATGACGAAATCCTGCAGCAGCGCGCGGCCAAATTCAACCTCGCCGCATCAGACGAAGATGTCAATGCCAGGCTTACCGAGATGAAGGCGCTCGTCACGCAGGATGAGTTCGACCGCCAACTCAAGCTGCGCAACCAGACGCTGGACGACTTCAAGCGCGACATCCGCCGCGAGCTGACGAAGAACAAACTGCAGAACAAAGAAATCGAGTCAAAGATCAACATCACCGACGCGGAGATTGCCAGCTACTACAACGGTCACAAGGCCGAGTTCAACTTCATTGAACCACGCTTCAACATTGCCCGGATCGTCGTCAGCAGCATTCCCTCGTCGCAAACCACAAACCTGCAAAACAACAAGGCCTCCAGCGATGCCGATGCAAAGAAGAAGATCCAAGCCTTGCGCAACAAGCTTGAAAGCGGTGAGGACTTCGGCTCTTTGGCCATGAATTATTCAGAGGATAAAGACAGCGCATCGAATGGCGGTGACATGGGCTTTGTACTCGAGTCGCAGTTGCGCTCCGCCCCGGAAGTCTACAATGCCATCGGCAAGCTCAAGCCAGGTCAGTTCACAGAGGTTCTTCCCATGGTTGACCCTGCCTCGCACCGGACCATTGGTTACTCCATCTACAAACTGATCTCAAGGGAACCGGCCGGACAGCGAGAGTTGAGCGACCCCCGCGTGCAGCAGGCTATCCACCAGTTGTTACACGAAGGCCACAAACAACTGCTTCAGAACGCATACTTCGAAATGCTCCACGACGATGCCAAGGTACACAACTACCTGGCCGACCAGATTCTGAAAGAAGGCGCGCGGTAACGCAGTTTTCCTTCCGCCGCATAGCGGAACCGGCAAAAACCGGGTGGCAATTTCCTGAGGGAATTGCCACCCGGCATATGCAACGGGGACGACATGCGAAAGATGCCCTGACGCACCCGGTTTGAGAACCGCTCTAGAATCTCTCCACGATCTTGGCCCCAGAATACTGAATCACCTTGTCTGGCGCATCGGTAGCTTCTCCCCCGACACCGTGTCCGCTCGCCACAATCACCACGTTGAACGTGTGGCCCGCGGCCATTCCTGAATAGCTTCCTTCCCGCGCCCCGATGGTCACGGTGCGGCTGGCGTTATCCCAGTGGATCGGGATGATCGCGTGCGCGCCCTCTTCGTACCGGTAGCTGTCGCCCTCATCCTCGTAGAGATTGAAATCCCCATCTGCGCCAGGATAGATGCGCAGTTCGATCGGATCGGCGGCCTGCCCTGCGTATTCGATGGCCGGTCCCAGCGGCAGAATCGAACCGGCGCGCACCTCCAACGGAATCCTATCGATCGGAGCGGCTCGGTTCACCTCGGCCCCGCCCTCTGTCCGCGATCCCGTCCAGAAGTCATACCAGTCGGTCCCGGCGGGCAGATACACGGTGCGCTCGGTGGCGTGTTCCTTCGTCACTGGACTCACCAGAATCGCAGGCCCAAACAGGAATTCATCGCCGATCTCCCATGTGGCGCGATCCTCGCGGAAGTCCATCACCAGCGGCCGTTGAATTGTGTAATCCTCGCTCGTTACTTTCCACGCCAGCGAGTAGACATACGGCAAGAGCCGATAGCGCAACCGATCCGTTGCCAGCAGCGCGGGATAAACCCTCTCATAGGTCCACAACTCGTTGTGATCCCGGTGCCCATGCGTACGAAACACCGGACAGAAAGCCCCGTACTCGAACCACCGCGCATACAGCTCCTGATATGCCGGTTCCTTGGCAGCGCCGTCGAATGGCTGGTGGTAGCCGCCAATGTCGGTGGTCCAGTAAGGGTATCCGGAGAGCGCAAAGTTCAGCCCAGCCGCTACCTGGTGCCGCAACGCCCACCACGTGCTGTATACGTCGCCGGACCACACCGTCGCCCCTATGCGTTGCTGCCCCAGAAAGGCCGAACGCGTCAGCAGAAAGACGCGCTTTTCCTGGGTTGCCTGCTTCCAGTGCTCTTGAACGCCACTGGTGTGCTCCAACGGGAAAATGTTCGTGTATTCCATGCCGTTGCCGATGTGCAGTTGTTTGTAGCGCAGAACCGCGTCGCCCCAGTGCGGCCAATACTCCTCCGGCTCCGCGCTGTCCAGCCAGAAGGCATCCCATCCCTGAGCAAAAAGCTTGCCAGCAAGCTGATTCCAGAAGAAGTCCCGCGCCGCGGGATTGGTCGGGTCGTACACATGTGCGCCCGGAATCTCAAAACCCTGACGCTTTATCTCCTGATAGTTCTTTGAAGTCGCGTCCATCATCCCCCAAACCGAGATCATGGCGTGAACGTGTTCCTCGTGCAGCGTCTTCAATTCGGCGGGCACATCGGTATAGCCAGCGTTGAACTCCGGATCGCCTTCACCGCCGGGCTTCCACCAAAACCAGTCCTGCACAATCGCGTCGAGCGGAATATGGCGGGCGCGGTATTGGTTGGCGATCGACAGAATCTCATCCTGTGATGCATACCGGTCCTTCGACTGGAAAAGCCCATACGCCCATTGCGGAAACAGCGGCGTGTGCCCGGTCATCGAACGGTATTCATGAATGATCTGGTCCGCACCCGGCCCATAGAGTACGTAGTAGTCCACCTGATCCCCGGCCATCGCCTCGAAGTTCAAATCCAGCGGAAACCGGTTATCTACATAGGTGAAAGAGGCTGTATTCCAAAGGATTCCGTAGCCTTTGCTGGAAACCAGCAGCGGGATAGCGGAATCAGTGTTGTTTTGTCCCAGTTCCAGGGTGCTGCCTCGATAGTTGAAGAGCCCGCTCTGATGCTGGCCCAACCCGTAAATCGCCTCAGTTGCATCTGGCGAGAACCGCTCCTTGACCTGGTAAAGAGCCGTCGATGGCACAGGGATGTAAGTCCGCGGCAGCCTGTCGTTCTCCCTGAGAATCGTTTCCCCCGTAAGAGTCTTGAAACTCAAACTGCCATCTTTCGTGGACAGTGAGACAGTCAGACGAGAGGTAGTCAGTGTGGTCAGGTCGCCGGCCTGGCTGAACTGGAAGCTCGATCCGGGGCAGGACTGCGCCCCATCTAGCATCCATGGCCGAGCATCCGTCGAGGCTGAGGCCGCGGCCGGCCTGGCCACTACGTGTACCAGTGACTCTCCACAGACCGTCACTTCCAACACTTCGTAGTCGTTGTGCGCAGTCAAGCCGGTAGCCGACTGGACAGCCTGCATGGCAGAGGGATGCGGCGCTTCTCCAGGGACAGTCTGCCCCTTCCCACACGGCGCGGATACGGTGAGTAGAAAAAGGCCTGCAAGAGCGATAGCGGGAATGAAGACAGTATTGCTTGCTTTGGACACAGCACACCTCGTTCAATATAACGTTTTCTCAGTTGTTGTAGGCCTACGCTCATTCCGTCCAGTGGCGTTTCCTTACGGAAACGCCACTGTGTACGATGCCGGGAACGCCTCAAAAAAATGTAGAAACGCCGTATACCGGAAAGGCGGCCCTAAAACAACGGCCTCCGCGCATACGCGGAGGCCGTTAGTGATTACCGACGAACGCCAACCGCTTACTTCAGGTTGCCGCTCGAATCCATGGTGATGCCACCCGGGCCTTTTTCCTTCTTCTCTTCGTTAGCCTTGCGTGTGCCCATCGCCTTGGTGCGCCAGTCATCTGCCGCTGCGATATCTGCCTTGACCGCGGCAGCGTTGCCGTAGTCCACATCCGCCTTGCGCCGGTAGATCAGGTTCACGTAGACCATTGCGTCATCGTAGTTGGCCCGATTTGCCACGGCCTGGTTGAGGTATTGCAAGCCCTCTTCGATCAGCGGACCATTCTCGGCCTTGAGGGGTTCCATCACCTTCTTGGGCACCTTGACGTTGCCTTCGCCGTCATCGTTGAACCCGGCCGGCACCAGCGCCTTCAGCGTATTTTCGTGCGCCTCTGTCCAGTCGATTACGCCGATCGTGTAGGCAGCCTCGGGATCCTTCGAATCCTCGCCCAGAACCTTCTTCTGCCAGACCTTGGCATCATCCAGTTTCTTGATGCTGAAATAGATGCCCGCTATCTGCTTCATGCTGTTCACATCGTGCGGGTCCTTGGCAAGAACCTCTTCGAACATGTCGATGGATTGCTGCGCGGTCTTCAGGTTTTCAGGCGAATCTAGCCCAGGAACCACGTTCTGTGCCAGCGCGGTGGCCAGATAACTCTTCGCCATCGGCAGGCTCGGATCAAGTTGCACGGCCTTCTGGAAGTGGTTAATCGCCTCTTCATACTTCTGGCCCTTGTAAGCATCCACTCCCTTGTTCAACTGGTCACGGGCTGCAAGGCGGTTGCACCCGCTCATGGAAAGCACCATGCCGGCCAAGGCAACCGCGAGCGCCGTAATTCGTGCGGGTCCATTCATCTTCGTATCCTTCTCCTTACAGGTCGTGCCTATCGTCGCGCGCCTGGAATTTCTTGGCAGCTGGCCGCGGGCGGGAGCTTCCGAAACCAGGATGAAAAAATTGTACTCCTGTTGCCACCCGGGCAAACTCCTCAACCACACCCGGACGGGGCCAGCAACCCTCGGTAAACTGGGCATCCCAATTGCCCCAGCCCCTCGTGGCCAACTTGAACGTTTGTCGCCATCGTACCGATGCTATTTACACCCACAGCACTGCCGATGCCGATCGCCACTGCAACCTTCCCATCAAGGAAAATCGCTGCAAAACAGTCGGCTACTGGCCGGCTAGAATCTTCGGCGTCATCAGCCCGATGTGATCTACATTGGCCGCGCGTCCGATATCGATAACTTCTGCCACATAGCGGAAGTCCAGGTCATCGTCGCCCTTGACGAACATGATGCGCTCGGCGCGGTTGGCGTAGATCTCGGTCAACTTGGGCAGCAACTCAACCTTGTTCACGGGGGTCTCGTTGATCTTGTACTGCGGCGCCCCGCCGGCCACATGCAGTACCTGGACCACGATGGTGCGATCGTTGGGCTGCTGATTTTGCGTCGGGTTCTTGGGCGGCTGGGGTACAAGCGCATCCAGGCCCTTGGGCGTTACCGGCACAATGACCATGAAGATGATCAACAGCACCAGAAGAACGTCAATCATGGGCGTAACATTGATGTCGGACGAGTAAGCTCCCCCGCCTCCCACTGACATTGACATGGCTTAAAACTCCTCGTTTCCAAAAATCGTTATAAACAAACTACGCAAGCGTTCTTACTTACTCGCCGCCGGCGAGATTGTTCTCGCGCTTCTGCGTCAACAGGCCTACGTCTTCCACGCCCGACGTGCGCACCGCGTCGATCGCGTCTTCAACTGCGCGGTACTGCGCGCGCGCGTCCGCGCGAATGTAGATCGTCTTGCCGGAATTATTGGCCAGCTTGTCGCGAACCCTGTAGCCAAGCTCGCTCACACCGATCTTGTCCTGTCCGAGGAACACGCCGCCGTCCCGGGTGATCGCCACCACAATGGCGTCTTCCTTGTCAGCGTCCGGCATGGCGGTGGGGTTATCCACCTTGGCCATATCCACAGCTACCTTGTTCTGGAGCATGGGGGTGATGACCATGAAGATGATCAGAAGAACCAGCATCACATCCACCATCGGTGTGACGTTGATGTTGGAACTGACCTTAGTGCCTTCGTTGCGAACCGAGATTCCCATTGTTTGGGCTCCGTGCCTAAAGAATTTTATTCCGGATGGTTTCCGGCATCGCTAAGGAACCACCTGCCCGCCGTGAGTTGAAACCGGCGGCGGGAGATTTTTTGGTCTCCCGCCCGCCGCAGCTTCCCGCTCAGGCCGACAGCCGCCTCGCTTAGCGTTTGTGGCTCTGCTTGATGAAGTAGTCGATGAGTTCGCTCGAGGAGTTGTCCATTTCCACGTCGAAAGCTTCGACACGTCCGGTGAAGTAGTTGAAGGCCATAACGGCCGGGATGGCCACAAGAAGGCCGAATGCCGTGGTTACCAGCGCTTCCGAGATGCCGCCGGCGACCGCGCCGATGCCCGAGGTCTTCTGCGTGGCGATCTGCTGGAAGGCGTTCAAAATGCCCACGACGGTGCCAAACAGGCCGACGAAAGGTGCCGTGGCGCCGATGGTGGCCAACACTGCAAGGCCCCTCTTCAACTTGGCGTGAACGATAGCCTCGGCCCTATCCAGCGCGCGCTCTGAACTCGCGATGGTCTCTTCGGTAGGCGCACCGGCAGAGGCGCGGAACTCCTGCAGGCCAGCCGTCACTACTTCGGCCAAGTGCGACTTCTTGTTGCGATCGGCGATCTTGATCGCTTCTTCCAGCTTGCTATCCTTCAGCGCACCGGCAACCTTGGGCGCAAACTCACGCGACTGCTTGCGGGCGGCGGAGAAGTATAGGTAGCGGTCGATCATCACGGCCAGAGACCAGATCGACTCGATGAAAAGGAGAATGGCCACGGAGCGTGCCAGCCATCCCATGTGGCTCCATAGCCCAAGGGGCGTAAAGCTGACTGTCTGCTCCTCCTGGAACATTGCCAGGGTGCTGACCGTGTGCGAAGCGAAATGTGCGAGCTGAGCGAGAATCACTGAATCGTTCCTCCTAAGGAGTTTCTTGTGAACTGCGACTGCCTTGCGGTTGCTGGGAATGCGACTCCTTACGGATTCGCATTCGAGTAAAAAGTGAAGCTCCTCCCCAAATTACGGGAAGGAGCCAGAGAATTCATCATCCGCCGAGGGTGAAGATCACGTTCACCGTGGTCTCCACTTCCACCGGCTCGTTGTTGAGCAGGTAGGGCCTGTAGCGCCAGGACCTCACGGCATCGATGGCGGCCTGTTGTAACATGGCCGGTCCACTGACGACTTGCAGATGCTCGATCGATCCGGTCTTGGAAATCGTGGCCTGAATCACCACCGTTCCCTGTACGCGAGCGGCCTTGGCGATGGGCGGATAAATAGGCATCGTCTTCTGCAGCAGCAGACCCACGGCCACGCCGGCTGAAATGTTGACCTTCTTGGGAACCGCAGCCTGTACCTTCGGCGGCGCAGTCGTGGCCATACCCGCAAATGCTCCAGGCACACCACCACCACCTGAACCGCCCAACCCTTCCATGCCGGCCACGCCAAAGCCAGCCGCGGGCGGCTGTTCCTTCTCGGCGAGCATCTTGATCGTGTGCGGAATCCGGGTGGGAGCCGTCAACTGATTATTCATCATCTCCGACTGCACGTGTACAACGTGCACTACCTCCGGTGGCGGAGGCGGTGGCGGAGGCGGTGGTGGCGGCGGCGGGACAGTCAGAGACGTCAGCATCGCATTATGGGGCAGCGCCTCAGGATAGATCAGCGGAATAAGGATAAGCAGGAGCAGAATGGAAGCATTGATAAGGAACGTCACAAGCATCCAGGGTCCACTCTTGCTCTTGATCTTGCCCGCGGATTCAAACGTGGAATCTTCAAACATGGCCAGCCTCGAATGGGGTCTTCGTTACTTCTATTTAGACACCGCGGGAACTGCAAATGTTCCCAAGGATCAAAACGGTACCACACAAGCGTGCTCCACTGCTATCCGGAACAACGCATCTCATGCAAAAACTGCTGCGAAACCAGTGCAATTACGATTCAAAGGGTGTTCTACACTCTGGCACGCTTAGCGGCCGGCAACGCAGTTTCCTTGCCCTTCTTTGCCCGCCATTGCTGCCATGCAACCAGCATTGGCGCCGCCACAGCGATCGAAGAATAGGTACCAATAAGAATACCAATCACCAGCGCAAATGAAAAGCCGTTCAGCACCTGACCGCCGAAGATGAACAACGACAGCACCGTCAAAAAGGTCAATCCCGAAGTCAGCACCGTCCGGCTCAGCGTCTGGTTGATGCTTCGGTTCACCACATCCGGCAGCGACTCTCTCCGGCTGAGACGCAGGTTCTCGCGAATGCGGTCGAACACCACGATGGTGTCATTCATCGAGTAGCCTACCAGCGTCAGAATGGCCGCGATCACCGTCAGGCTGATCTCCCGGCCGGTGAGCGCAAAGGCGCCTACCGTAATCAGCGTGTCATGGAAGCAGGCAACCACCGCGGCCACGCCGTAGATCAGCTGGAAGCGGAACCACAGGTAGACCAGCATACCCGCCATTGAATAAAGCGTGGCCAGCGTAGCCTGTTTCTCAAGCTGCTTGCCTACCGTGGGGCCCACAACCTGCACATTGCGTACCGTGAACGGGTTGCCATAATGCGTCTTCAGCGCGTCCTGGATCTGCTGCCGGCCAGCGTCCAGCGAAGTCTCGTCATGCTGCTCCGGCAAGCTGATCAGCACCTCGTTGTTCTTCGGCTCATCGTAGTTCTGGATGCGCGCATCCTTGATGCCTGCCGCTTCGGTAGCCTGGCGAATCGCGTTCACATCCGGTGTCCGCTCGAACTGCACCTGCACCTGCGTGCCGCCGCGGAAGTCCACGCTCAGCAGCACCGGGCTGCCGATCTGCGGCTGCGCCCAGTTCCATCCCATCTTGACGACGCCGGCCACACTGAAAATCAATGAAAAGCCGAGGAAATACCACTTCAACCTCAGCCAGTCCACATTTACGCCGCGAAACAATTCCACTGGATCTCTTCCCTTCCTGGGGCTGAAGCCCGCGGGCTTCAACTTTGAATCTTTTCCACTGCCGCTCCGGCAGCTCTCGTGCCCGGTTCTAGATGGATACCGCTTCCCCTGGCTTCAACTTGTTCAGGTGCGCATCGAAGATCACCCGCGATACAAATACCGCCGTGAACAGGTTCGCCGCCAGACCGAATGTCAACGTGACCGCGAAGCCCTTCACCGGCCCGCTTCCGAACAGGAACAGGATGGCCGCCGAGACGATGGTAGTTACGTGGGTATCGACGATGGTCACCCATGCATGAGCAAAGCCCTGGTCCACGGCTGCGGCCGCAGCCTTGCCGGCCCGCATTTCTTCACGGATTCGCTCAAAGATCAGCACGTTCGAGTCCACGCCCATACCGATGGTCAGAATTACTCCGGCTATGCCCGGCAGCGTTAATGTGGCCCCGGAAAAGCCCATGAAGCCCAGCAGAATCACCAGGTTTAGAAACAGCGCCAAGTCGGCGTTGATGCCCGAGCCCTTGTAGTAAATGAGCATGAACACCATCACCACGAGCACGCCCACAATTGCCGCCGTCACACCCTCGCGGATTGAATCAGCGCCCAACGATGCACCCACAGTGCGGTCCTCAAGATAGTTCAGCGAGGCCGGCAGCGCGCCGGTGCGCAGCATCTTGGATAGAATCGTGACCTCGTCTGGGGTAAAGCTGCCGGTGATCTCACCGGAATCACGAATCGCACTTTGAATCGTGGCGACTTCGCGGACGCGTCCGCCCATCACGACCGCCATGCTCTGGCCCACGTTCTTGCTGGTGTAGTCGTAAAACTTGTCGCCGGCCTCGTTGGTCAACGTAAACCGCACGTTCCGACGCCCAGCCTGATCCGTACCCGGATCTGCGGAGCGGAAGTCTTGCCCCGCCACCACCGAAACCCGCTGCAGCACGTACACGCTGTCTGAGTCAGAACCGGTCGCCAAGTTCCCCGAACCATGCGCCAGTTCGTCTTCCGATGGAACTACGCCGCCCAGGCTGGCTGTCGCCTCCTGCTCGTCCTTGTAAGGGCCTCCAGCAACAGCATGAATCTCCAGCCGGGCCGTTGACTGGATGATGCTCTTCACGCGGTCCAGGTCGTCGACACCCGGCAAATCCACCAGAATCTGGTTATCGCCCAGCCCGTACTCCTGAATCAACGGCTCGCTTACGCCAAGCGAGTCCACGCGGTCGCGAATGCTCTCAATCGCCTGCTGGTCGGTCTTCTGCTCCAGCGCCCTCTCGATTGACGGCTTCATGGTGAGGGTGAAACTGTTGTCCGAACCCCCGCCTGTCAGGTCGTATTCATTCGAGAATTTGGCGTCCAGCGCGGAGCGCACGTCACTGGCCTTGCCTGGGGCAGTACCTTCCACGCGAATCACCGTCGGCTTGGCCGGATCCGGCTTGTACACCTGTGAAAAACTCAGGTTCGCCGTCTTCAGGTTCTGCTGGATGCTTGCCACGGTATTGTCCGTTTCGGCACTGATCGCCTCTGACACCACCACCTGCAAGATCAGGTGAGCGCCACCGCGAAGGTCCAATCCAAGGTGAATCCGCTTGCTCAGCGCGTCTGTCAGCGCCTTGCCGCCTACCCCCGCCGGCACCCCGAAGATGCCGTAAACGAAGATCACCAACACCCCGATAATGAGAGCGATCTTTTGCTTGAGATTCTTCTTCATCGTCCCGTTTCTCTAGTTCAAAACGCTAAATGCCAATCCAAAACCTGAAAACCCGAAGGACCGCTTAGGAGCCCGAAGCGCCATCCTGTGTCACCGACGCAATCGCGTTCTTCGCCACTTCCAGCTTGATGTTATCTGGAGCCACGCGAATCACAATCACATCTTCCTTGATTGAGAGGATAATTCCCCGGATCCCTCCGGCGGTGGTTACCCGGTCGCCAGCCTTGATCGAGCCCAGCATCTGCTGCCACTGCTTTTGCCGCTTCTGTTGCGGCCGGATCATGACCAGATACAGCACCGGAATCAGCAGCAAAGGAAGAAGCATCGGAAGACTGCTTCCTGCTCCTCCACTAGGTGCATCCGCAAACAATGCCAAACTCGTCGCCACACTCATCCCCATAATTATCCTTTGCCCGCCCTTGGCCGCAATCTCCCTCGTCCGTGCAGGGCACAGGCGCACCCGGCCTTGAGCCGGTCGCCTGATGAAATTTGTCTCCGGGAATGGTCCTGGCCGCTGATTGCGTCCGGCCCAGGCTCCGGCCAGACTCTGCGATTGACGGCATGATCACGGCACCCTGGAATTGCATTGCAATCCCGCGCCCGCGTCCTTACCTGTCACCCAACTGCCGTTTACTTCCTGTTCGACACAGCCTTCCCTTGGAAGTCCGAATGCGGAACTCACACCCTTCACCCAGGGCCCGCTCCGGCCGGATTCCAAAAGAATGCCTAGAGAGATAAGATACGCGCGCCCGGTTGCGTGTCAAGGCGCCCCGTCATCGGCAACGCCCGGCGCAGCGTTTCGTATCGAGCACTTCCTGCGCTTTACCCGCCCCTTACGAAGCCCTTACAGATCGTCTACGCAATTCTTACGCCCTCTGATTTCTGCTGAAGAGGCAACACTTTTTCGCTTCTCGCGGCCTCCGGCAACTTCCGCCCCGCACAGCGGAAAGCGGGAACAGGAGCGGTTCGATGCTCAACCTTTTTCTCGGCTTGCTTTGGCTAATTCCGGTGGGTCTTGCCTTGGCCTTCATGCTCTGGGCGTTTTGGAACTTCTCCAAGGCCACAGGCAGGCGCTAGGCTATTCTAGCGGCGTTCGCCAGAGTGCTTGACGCCACATACTGGGGATCGTCCGACGTCCCAGTCGCGAAACTTGAGCGCACGCTTGCCGAGAGGCAGACGATCACCTGCCTGATACGCGTCGGTAGTGTCGCGGTCGATCTCAACAAACGTGACCACCCGCTTGCGGTCAGCCCCGCGCGGGTCCGCAATCCCCAACAGCTCCAGCCTCAGCAAGGCCATGCGCACGCCCGGAATCCGGCCCGCGCACAGGTGCCCACGCACCGTCATTTCACCCTTTTTCTGGCGAGAGAGTGGAAAAACCACAAACCCGGACCAGTTGTTCTTTGCTGACGCTCTGACTTTCTGACTCGCTACTTCGCCGGCTTCACCTCTGCCGCGGGTGCCGCTGTGTCCGGTTCCTCGCCCGCGTCCTCCACCAGCACCGCCGAGCCGGGAACAAGATCGAAGCTCACGCCGCTCGTCCCCGCTGGGTGAAACGTAATCCGCAGCGGCTCCCGCTGCCACTCAGCCAGCCCGCAGACCGGGTCCGCATGATTTTCCACATTGAACGAAGCCAGCTTCTTGGCCAGCAATGGCTTGCGCGCCGCTACCTGCGCCACCACGGCATACAGACTCTTCCCGCTGGCAGTGACCCCGCAATACGCCCCATAATCGCGAAACCAGCTCACCTGGCTCACGCCGGGATCGTAGTCCGGAAGCTTCAAGGCAACCACGTGTCCGTTCACGCGGTCCACCAGCAGCCACGGACCCCGCTGCCAAACCCAATGTCCCTGCTTGTCGCCGGGTAGAGAATCGTTCAGCCGGAGCACGCGCCGCACCACAAAGCTGCGATCGGTCACGTCGTGGGCCTCGCCGGTGGTCCACTCTTTCAGCACTCCGTCCACCAGCAGCGACCGAATCTTCAAGGCGTCCTCGCCGCCAGCCGCCCCGGCCGGGTCGCCGGTCTTGGAATACGGCACCCGCTTGGCCGCGCCCAGCACCACGGTGTGTACCTTGCGTGCCGCCGCCGAGGCCGGTAAAGCGCCCCCCAGAATGGTCACAAGGACCATCACCACCATCGCAAACAGCCGCCGAACGTGCATGACGGTTCTACTCCTGGCTCTGTGCCGCTGCCACCGCCCGCGCCACGCGAAATGCCGCACCCTCGTTGAAATGGGCTGCCAGCACCTGCATCCCCACCGGCAAACCTGCCTGCGTAGCGCCGCAGGGTACGGTCACCCCGCAGATTCCCGCCAGACTGGCCGTTACCGTGTAAATATCCGCCAGATACATCGCCAACGGATCGCCCGTCTTCTCGCCCAGCTTGAACGGCGGCGTGGGCGCGGTGGGGGTGACGATGGCATCCACCTCGGCAAAGGCTCGCAAAAAGTCCTCGGCCAGGAGTCGCCGCACCTGCTGCGCCTTCTTGTAGTAGGCATCATAGTAACCGGCAGAAAGCGCATAGGTTCCCAGCAGAATGCGGCGCTTGACCTCGGCGCCGAAGCCCTCGTCGCGTGAGTGGCAGTACATCCCCGCCAGGTTCTCAGATGCCGCCGACCGATAGCCGTAGCGCACCCCGTCGAACCGTGCCAGGTTGGCGCTGGCTTCTGCCGTAGCCACCAAGTAGTAGGTCGGAATGGCGTAACGCGTATGCGGCAACGAAACCGGTTTCACGCTGCACCCGGCCGCCTTGAGCGCGTCGATGCCCCCTTCGATAGCGGTCCTCACCTCCGCATCCAGCCCTTCGCCGAAGTACTCGGCGGGAACCCCAATACGCAACCCCTTTACCGGCTTGTCGCTCTCGACCGCGTAGTCCGCCACAGGCGCCGTCGAACTGGTGGCGTCCTTGGGATCGTGCCCTGCAATCACGCCCAGAAGCGTGGCCGCGTCGCGCACATTGCCTGCAAACGGTCCTACGCGGTCCAGCGATGAGGCAAACGCAATCAATCCATAACGCGAGACGCGCCCATAAGTCGGCAGCACGCCCACCACCCCGCAAAAGCTGGCCGGTTGGCGAATCGATCCACCGGTGTCCGACCCCAGCGTAGCCACAGCCAAATTGGCTGCTACCGCCGCCGCCGACCCGCCGCTCGATCCGCCCGGAACCCGCTCCGTATCCACCGGATTGCGCACCGGCCCGTAGGCTGAGTTCTCATTCGAGGAACCCATGGCAAACTCGTCGCAGTTCAGCTTGCCCAGCAGAACCGCCCCAGCCGCCTCAAGCTTCTCGACCGCCGTCGCGTCATACGGAGGCCGGTACCCCTCCAAAATCTTCGATCCGGCCGTGGCGGGGGCTCCGCGCATCACCAGCACGTCCTTGATCCCCACCGGAATCCCGGCCAGCACGGGCAAGGGATCGCCCTTGGCCGCCAGTGCGTCCACTCGCTCTGCCTGCTCAAGTGCCCGCTCTTTGGTGAGGCTCAAATAGACGTTGAGTCGTGGATTCACCTGCGCGATGCGGTCATAATAGCCGGCTGCCAAATCGGCCGCTTTGGTGGTGCCCGCGGCAATCTCCGCACGCAACTGGGCCAGAGACTTTGGCTTTGCCACAAAGGTTTCCACTGGATAGTTTTCCGCTGCTTTGGTTTCGCCTGGCAATCGAACCTTCCTCTTATTTGGCCTCTTCCGGCCTCTTCGCGGCCTCTCGGTCGGCTAAACGAACGTCGCAGTTACTCAAATGCGGGTGAAAAGCAAGCCCCTACCGCTCAATCACCTTCGGCACCTTGAAGAAGACCTGGTCGGTTTCCGGCGCCTGCGCCAGCACCGCAGCCCGGTCCAGCGACGACAGTACAGAATCCGCGCGCAACCCGCCGGCTCCCGCCGCGTTCTCGAGTTCCGCCACTTGCGCCAGCGGCGCCACGCCGGCCGTATCCAACTCGTTCAGTTCGGCCACGTAGTCGAGAATGGCGTTCAGATCATGCAGCATCCCCGGCGTCTCCTCCGGCGCCAACTCCAAATGCGCCAGTTCGGCCACACGTTCCACATCTTCCACCGTTACTCTAGCGGTCATCCTCTGCACATCCTCATCCCCGGACCTGCCCAAGGCCTTCTCACGGTCCGCATTGCAGGCTCTCCACAGCGAGGCCCGAAGGTAAAGTATAGTCTGTCCCAGCTTGCATCCGGCCTCCGCTTCCCGGCGTCTCAATCCACTGTCAGTGTCACAGTCACGCCGTGCTGCATCCCGGTGGAAATCACGGTGACGGGAATCGCATAGGTCCCCGCCGGGGTTGAGCCCGAGCTCGATGCAACGCCCGATCCACTGCCAGAATAACCTCCGCCCGAACTGGTGCAACTGGATACACCGCCCGCCAGAATGGCTCCCAATGCAACCAACAACAACGCCTTCCGTCGCCGTCTCCATCCCAGCGGCAACAATACCAATCCGCAAACCAGCGGAACCACCTGCCACCCAATTGGAACGACCGACCGCGCGGAAGACCCCGATTGCCCGGTCGAGATCTGCAAAGTCACGTTGCCGCTGGCCCCTGCGCTCACCATCTCGCTGCCGGGATTGAAAAGGCATAGCGCGTTCGCCGGAAGCGCCCCGCACTGGAATGTGAACGATCCCTGCGACCCATCGATCGGCGTAATCGCCAGGGTGTAGCTGGCTGTCTGGCCGCTGGCGACGGTCTGGCTCGCCGCGCCGCTGGACGCCAACGTGAAATCGAAGCCCATCCCCGAAAGCGATACCGTCGCGCCCGTGGACGCCGTGCTGCTGGTAATGGTGAGGCTTCCGCTCTGTGCCCCCGCGCTTGCCGGAGCAAACACCACTCCCGCAGTGCAACTCGATCCCGGCCCCAGCGTGGTGGCGCATGTGTCGTTCACCAGTTGAAACCCCGCCGGAACCGACAGCACCAGATTGCTGAACGCGGTCGTTCCTGGGTTGGTTACGGTCAACGTGGTGGGGGTGCTGGCCATGCCCACTCCCACCGCCCCAAAGTCGATCACCGCCGGCGTCGCATGAATTGTTCCCGGTACAGACGCAATCTGCACCGTGCCGTTCAGGGGCACGCTCACTGCCGTCACACCGGGCGTCGAAGAGGAGATCACCAGCGTGGCCGCGCTTCCGCCTGCCGCTGCCGGAGTAAAGATCACCTGCACCGTGCAGCTGTTTCCGTTCGTCAACTCGGCCCCGCACGTCGTCGCTCCAGTGGTAAAGCTGCTGGCCGCCTGGCCTGTAATCTGGAAGCCCATATTGGCCATCGGCGCTCCGCCGGTGTTGCTCACGGTCAGCGTCGACGGTGCGCTGGCCACGCCCACCTGCTGACCCGCAAAGCTCAGGCTCGGCGGGCTGACGCCGATCGCCGGCGGCTGCACGCCTGTTCCTGACAGCGCCACCGTCTGCGTCCGCAGCGAATCGGAGACGGTCAGCGTCCCGGTCTGGCGGCCCGACTGGCTGGGAGCAAAAACCACTGAAATTGAGCAGTTCGCGTGCCCTGACAGTTGCGTGCCGCAGTTGCTCGACATCTGGAATGCCCCGCTCACCGACACTGCGATCGAAGTCAGCGGCAGGTCTCCGCCGTTGGTCAAGCTGACCGTCTGCGCCGTTGAAAGCTCACCCACCACCGTTCCAGCAAAGCCCAGCAACGTGGTCCCAAGACTATCCGTAGGCCCGGTTGCCCCGGTCCCACTCAGCGCCACGGTCTGCGTCCCGGCCCCATCGATGAAGGTCAGGGTTCCTGTCACCGCTCCCGCCTGTGAGGGCGCAAATTCCACCATCACTTGGCAATCCGTATCTGCCGCAAGCGTGCTCGTGCCGCACGCGTTACTCGCGATCTTGAAAGGAGATGTAATGGTGACGCCCGTAATCGGGGCTGCCGTTCCGCTGCTGTTGCCGGCCTCCACCTGCAACGGGGCTGAAGTGGTCCCCACCTCCACCTGTCCGAAGTCCACATTCGCGGGCGTCAGGCTGACTGCTCCCGAAGGCGTGCCGGTCCCGCTCAGATCCACCGTGAGCTGCCCGCCATTGACGTTGGCGCTGATGGTCATCTGGCCCGTCCGGCTGCCCGTCGCGGCAGGCGTAAACGTCACCTGGATCGTGCAGTTCCCGCCCGAGGCCACGGCCACATTCACGCAGTCGTCGGTCTCGCTGAAGTCCCCACTCATTGCAATTGAGGTGGATGTCAGCGGAAACAGCCCCGTGTTGGTGAGGGTCACCGTCTGCGCAGCGCCGGCAGTGCCAAACATCTGGCTACCAAACGTCAGCGAAACGGGGCTAGCGTTCGCAGTGGTCAGGCCCGTGCCCGCCGTCCGCAGCGGAGTCTGCCACAACCCTCTGCCGTAGGTGGCCGCAACCAGCACCTGCGCTGATGCAGCCGCGCTGAGTCCGACCACTGGCGCCTGCGGCAGTCCGCTTCCAAATGCTGACCAGCAATTGGACGGCAAATTCGCGCAGTTCCCCACCTGTGGCGTGAAATAGACCCCCGCGTCCGTCGCAATGTAGGCCGTGTTGGCGTCCTGAGGGTCCACCACCAGGGCGTTGGCCGGAGCCCAGGGAAGATTGGCGACGAGCGATGCCCAGTGGGCTCCGCCGTCGGTGGAGCGATACGCCACGCGCACCGCCTCCGGCTGGGTCGGTATCCCCTCCACGGTCATGTAGACCGTCTGCCCGGTCGGGTCGTGCGTGTCAACGAAGATGCTTGAAATGTCCAGTCCGTATGCATTCAGCGCATTGCTGTCGTTGGTTACCGGGTTCCGCGTCAGGTCCTGCCACACAGGCGCCGAGTCGCTGCCCGGATTCACAGTCGCCCGCAGAACATGCCCAGAAAGTTGCGTTCCTCCGTTGGCCGAGCCAAACATGCCCACATACACAACTTCGCCGCCGTCAACCAGCGCCATCGCGGCCATGGAGCGAATCAGCGCATCTCCATTGCAGGAAGCGTTCTCCGTCCCGCCACTCCCCGCCCCAACACTCGTTGCCCCGCTGTCCAAAATTGGACTGATCGCATTTCCCCCACTCCAGCCGATGCCGTTGGCCGGCCCGCGCCAAACCCGGCAAGTCCCAATCAGCAACTGTGCCGCATCCAACGGGTCCACAAGAAACGGCGCTGGCGTGGTCATTGCCAGACCATCGCCGCCCACATCCGCGTTATTCACCACCGGGCCGGTGCCGAATGCGGCAGGCGTGCAGAGAGCCGCATCCGCGCAAAGGTAGATGGAAACTCCCGCCCCGTTGTTCACATACCAGTCCTCGCTGTTCGTCGGATCGATCGCCACCGGCCCACCGTCTCCACCCAGAATCTGCGGCCAATCGACCACCGGCCCCGTGCTGCTCTGCACACCGGCGGTCCCATTCACGCCCAGCCCGGCCATCATCGTGTAAGGCGTCACGGTCGCCTGCGACATACTCACCACCTCCGCCAGCGATCCCAGGCTTCCATTCAGATTCTGGAAGTGGCTCGCATCGGTCGCCGCGCACACCTGGTCCGTCTCTCCGACGGCGTCCAGCGAGCGCCACAGCCCGCTGTCGTTGCCCGCAAAGATTTCCAGCGGATTGGCCACGTTCCACGCCAGCACATGCTGGTAAGGTGCCACGTGCGCGCTCATGCATGTGCTCGCATTGGTCGTGTTCCGCCACGTGCAGCCCATCGCCAGACTGCACTTCCACAGGTCACCGTCGCCCGCCAGCAGCAGCGTGTCCTGTTGCGAGGGCACTGCGGCCAGGGCCAGCGTGTAGTCGCCGTTGGCAATCGTGGAGGCCCCTTCCACGGTGCTCGTCTCCAGCGCTGCCGTATTCCACTGCTGGGCAAAGGTGATGTTTGGGTTCGCGCACGCGCCACTGCTCACCGCGCACTGGTCCTGCCACATTCCCTGGTCCTGGTTGTTGATATCCACTGTCCAGGCAAACATGTCGCCGGTCTGCGGATTCACCGCCAGCGTCCCACGAAAGATGGGGCAGGCGATCGACCCCGTTTCCGCGGAATTCGTGGGACACCTCTGGGTCGTCAACCCTGCGCCGGGTTGCGCCGTCATTCGCGTCCACGTCACCCCGTCCGCCGACTGGTAGTAGCCGTGGAATCGCACCGCGGCTACAAACATCTGCCGAACCGGGTTCCACACCACCGAGGTAGCGGCATTCCCGTCAGGACTCGCAAACGCGTCCGTCGGCCCCTGCACGTCTGCGCCGCCTCCGTCCGTAATCATCGCCAAATTCCACGTGGCTCCGCTGTCGGTCGAGTAATACAACCCCTCGTAGCTCGTCTGTGGTCGGGCCGCGTTCACCAGCGTCCCTTCGTAGGCCTGCGAAACCGCACCCACCACCAGTTGCGGATTCACCGTGCTCCACGCGAACCCCGCAAAACCTTCCCCCGCAAAGCTCCAACGTTGGTCAGCCGTGCTTTGGATCAGGCTCCACGTGTTTCCCCCATCGGCCGATCGCAGAATCCCCGCCCCATAGTAGGAGTCCAGCGCATCGTTCGGGTCGCCGGTTCCGGCCAGAATCACGCCCGTCCCGCCCGCCTGCACCGTCAAAGCCCCAATGCTGATCGAAGCATCTTGCGCGCCGGTCAGGGCCGCCACCGTGTCTGTGAGTGGAGTAAAGATCACATTCGCCGGGTTGGGTGTCGCCGCATTCTGCGCCACCCATACTCCGCCCCCGGTCGTTCCCAAGTAGAGTCGATTCCCGGTCGAGTCAGAGGGATCCAGCGTCATCGAAGAAACACGGCCCGTCACCAGTCCATAGTTCGGCGTCACCACCGCCGTTGGACCCAGCGCCTGCCAGGTGGATGACGCAGTCGCCGCCGTCTGTGCCTGCGCTCCAGACATGGGCGCATGGCTGCGCCAGCCGACACGCCCCAAACCGGCCCGCTTCTGAGGCCATCCTCGCTCAGCTAGAAATCTTTGTGCCTGAATTACCCTCGGAGGCAGATTCGTCCGCTGCGGCGCCTTGATCCCTTGGCTACCAACCGGTCCCGTGGTTGCAATTTGCGCCAGCGCCGCGATGGACGTCACAAACGCAACCGCCAGTGCCGCAAGCGGTGCTCCTGCCCATCTGCCGCGCCGACCGCCATTCCACATCGGAGAAACACACAGTCCAACTTCGCCCCTCGAATCAGGCTCTCCGCATACCCGTTCAGAAAACTGCATCGTCGCACACGTCCAGAATCCGACTCCAGCCTCCCCTCTCTCAAAGTCCAAGGGGGATTTGTCGGAATCCAATGGATTGCATGGTGTGAAACAAGCAGTTTCCGGGAATGGAATTGTGGCCCATTATAGGCCCGCAAGGAATTGGTCCGAATGTGATGGCTGCTACAGCCGCGCCGCTCCCGGCCTATCGCAAATCCAGTTTGTCGCTCCCGCAGCTGTGCTGGCGGATATACGATCCCGCGTCGAACTTCCTGGCCGTCGAGGCTGCCGACATGGGCCGCACCAGCCCGAATACCGGCCGGTCGAACCAGGGGCGGTCGTGCCGACCCACAATGGCCCACGCAATCCCCGCATATCCATTCGGATCGCGTCCATCCAACTCATACCGGTCATTCAACATCACCGCCCAGTCGAAGGCAGTGGCCGGGGCCGGCGCCCACTCCAGAATCTTCTTCGCCCAGTACATGCGCATGTAGTTATGCATCCAGCCCGTATCCACCATCTCCCGCTGGGCCGCGTTCCATAGCTCGTCGGCGGTCTCACCCCGCTCCAGTTGCTTAAGACTATAGCGATGCGGCCGCGCATCCCCGGCATGTTCCGTCAGCGTCTTGCGCGCCCACGGCGCCGCGCACTCCCAGTTGTCATAGTTAGGCTCGTGGCGCACAAACAGAATCGCCAGTTCCCGCCATCCAATCAGTTGATCCAGAAACTTCTCGCCCGCACTTGTCGGAGCCTTGCCCTGCTTCATCGCATCCTTGACCGCCAACGCAATCGTGATCGGCCCAATGTTTCCAAAGTGGAGAAAAGGCGACAACCGGCTCGTCCCCTTTACTTCAGGATGATTCCGTTTCTCCTCGTAGTCCGCCAATTCCCCGCTCACAAATTCTCCTAGACGCCGAAGCGCGGAGCGGGAACCCCCGGTAAAGCTGTCCACCGGCCCCACCGTCCGGTCCAGTTTGGTAAACCCCGCGGTAATCTCCTGCCCGGAAACCTGAGACCCCACCGGAAAGCTCTCCAGCTTTCTCCAAGGCTTCCACTCGTAAAGAGGAGCAATCTTGCCGGGGGCTACCAGATATTTCGGTAACTCCGCCTTCAGGCGCGGGCGAAAGTGATGCAGCAGCACAAAGCTTCGGTCAAAGACCTGCGACGGCACCACCACGTCGGCATCGACCGTCCAGAAAGGAAGCTTCAGCCGCCTGGCCAGCACCCTCCGCCACCGTTCCGGCTCGCGGCATGGATTCTCATCTCCAATCAGCAGCGCTGCCTCAACCTCGTCCAGAAACGCTTCCAGCGAGTTATGCGGATGCCGCCGCACCACGAATCCCACACCTCGCTCCTGTGCGTCCTCAGCCACATCCCGCAGCCCCTGCGCCAGAAAGTGATAGTGGCGCAGATTGGCATTCGGATAGTTTGGAATCACAGAGAAATAGACCACCACCGGCAACCCCAGCAGATTCCCAGCCTCAATCGTCACATCGAGCGCCGGATTGTGCACGATGCGCATGGCCCGTTGCATCCAGTAGACGACGCAGCGGCTGCCCTTGCGCGGCGGACCTCCGCGCCGGATCTGGACACGGATCTGGCTGGCGAGGCGGGCAAGCTCTTCGGGAATTTGCGGGGTGATGAGCATGGGATTCACCTGCAATAAGTCATAGCTTCTATACAGCATTTCCGCTCGACACTGAGAGCAAATCAGTCCGCCTGACTTCGCATCGTTAACCGTCAGTCTTTCGCGCTTCTTATCTCTTCAACTGGCTCATTTTCGACCAACACTTGAAGGCTTTTGTAGACAATCCATGCAGTCACTACCCAGAACAACAGCCGAATGACTGGAGTCGAGGCTCGAAGAATATAGTGCCACCTTGTCGCAGGCCCATAAGGAGTCCCCAAACCAACTATGAATGCAGGCGCGAATTTTACAGCGGAATAGATCTGTACATAGAGGGTTAGAACCACTGCCAACCCGCCCATAATCGTCGCAATCAGCGCAGTTCGTTTCACTACACGAGTAGCGCTTCCACCTTGAGAAGATAACTCGCCTTGCCTAGGCGTAAGGAACAGGAGGAAGAGAATAATGGCCAAATCCGCCAGAAACTTCACTGCATCCCATGCGTAGGGGAAGTAAAAGTTCTCGAGCCAACCACCCAGTCTGGCAGCCACCGTCGGCCCTGAAAAGGAATTGATATACGGCAAGCTCCGATAAGCCGCCTGAAGCAAGCCGATGAATCTAGGCAGTGCGAGGAATACACCCGCAATCGCTGCTGTCGTGAGCGCTAGGTATCTCATCTTGCACGAAACTGCGGGCGTGATTCCGGTCTTGTATAGCATCGCCATCAGGACAGGTAAGGGCGCACCGAATAGAAGACCGACCACGATACAAGAAACCGCCGGCCATTGAAAATCCTGCTCCGTTCCCATCGCCCAGGCCGGCAGGAACATGCAATGCACACTCACAAGTCCCAAAGTTACAGCCGCCATCAGAGCGGTCTTTCTTAAATCCAGCCACACCGCGGACTCCTTTGCTGAAGCAAAGCCGATTATAAGAGTCAGACCCGCGTAGTCAATCCAATTGGAGAATCACCGAAGCCCTTCCCGAATCCGGCAAAAAGGGCCGCCCCATCGAGCAGCCCCTTGTTTAAATGGGTTTCGCTTACAGCCTACCAACGCCCCCAGGCCCTGCTGATGTAGTCTGACAGCGTCATCCCGACCAGCGCCAGAAACGTAAAAACTCCCGCTCCGACGGTCAGCTTGGTCAGCTTGGAGCTGTACTTCACATGCATGAAAAACAGCACCACCAGCGTGGCCTTGGTGGTCGCGATGGCCATCGCGATGATGGGGTTCCAGAAGCCCAGGTCGATAAACGACGCCCATACCGTGAGCGCGGTGCCCACCAGCAACGCGATAAGGATGGTTACATAGACCTTGGGGCCTACGATGTGATGTGCCTGTTCGTCGTGTTGTTTCTGCTCGCTCATGCCGTCCTGTCCTTCATGCGTGTCTGCTGATCAAATAGAGCAGCGCGAAGAGATAGATCCAGATAATGTCGACAAAGTGCCAGTAGAGGCCGAAGTTCTCAACGAACGTAACGTGGCCTGTGGTGTAAGCCCCGGCCCGGGCGCGGAAGATCATGAATCCCAGAATGCCGATGCCGATGATCATGTGCAGCGCATGCATCCCGGTCATGGCGAAGTAGAGCGAAAAGTAGATCTCGGTGTGGCGCGCCATATCCGGCGGCAGCGGCTTATCGCCCGCCTTGACGGCTGCGGCGTCTGTCTCAGGATGGGTGAACGACTGCAAACTGTAGTGGAGGCCCGGAACGTGGTGCTTCTCGATCTTTTCTGAGTACTCAACGGTCTTGATGCCCAAAAATCCCAACCCCAGGATGAACGTAAGAATCAGGCACAGAACCAGTCCGCTCCTGCGCCGTGTTTCCGCGCACCAGACTCCCATGGCCATGGTGAAGCTGGAGATGATGAGCACCAGCGTGTTCAGGGTGCCCCAACGCACATCCAGTTGATGCGACCCGGCGACAAAGGCCGGGTAATACCAGTTGCGGTAAATGAGATAGGCGGTGAACAACCCGCCGAAAAACATGACTTCCGTGAGCAGGAACAGCCACATCGCAAAGCCGGCCGCATCCGCCTGCTGCTCCACGGATTCAAAATGGTGGCGCTGGTACGACGGATGTTCGTCATGAGCGGCCTTCGGTGCGCCATGTGCAATCGCTGAGCTATCCGACACTGGCTACCTCTTTCGCTTTCTGGCGGGCCAGATTCTGGTTTTCTAGCCACTCGTAGTCGTAGGCTTCGTGGTCCATGATTGGAATCTCAGTAAAGTTCTCCGTCAGAGGCGGCGACTGAATCTGCCACTCCAGCCCCGTCGCCTGCCAGGGATTGTTCCCCGCGATCTCGCCGTACCTCAGCGACCACGTCAGATACAGCACCGGCAACAGGTAGCCAACGCCCAGGATCGTAGCGCCGGCGGTCGAGAATACATTCAGAATCTGAAACTCCGGCGGATAAGCCGCATAGCGCCGCGGCATGCCCAGTGTGCCCAGAATGAACTGCGGGAAGAACGTGAAGTTGAACCCGATGAACGTGACCACCGCCGCCAGTTGCGAGATTTTCTCCGGATACATGCGCCCGGTGATCTTTGGCCACCAGAAGTGGATGCCTGAGAGAAACGCCATCAACATGCCGCCCACCATGACGAAGTGGAAGTGGGCCACGATGAAGTAGGTTTCCGTGAGGTGAATGTCGGTGCCGGAGGTGCCCAGAAACACGCCCGTCAACCCGCCGATGGTAAACAGCCCCATGAACCCGAACGCATAGAGCATCGGCGTTTCAAAGGTGATGGAACCCTTGTAGAGCGTGAACGTCCAGTTGAAAATCTTGATGGCCGAGGGCACCGCAACCAGCATTGTCAGCAGGCTGAACACCAGCACCGCATAGTTCGATACGCCCATGATGAACATGTGGTGCGCCCACACAAAAAACCCGAAGACCGCGATGGCCACCGACGAGAAAGCCACTGCCGTATAACCGAAGACCCGCTTGCGGCTAAAGGTGGAAATCACCTCAGAGATCACGCCCATGCCGGGCAGGATCATGATGTATACCGCCGGGTGTGAGTAGAACCAGAACAAATGCTGGAACAGCAGCGGATCGCCGCCCTTGGCCGGGTCGAAGACGCCGATCCCGATGGTCCGCTCAAGAGCCACCAGCACGATGGCGATAGCCAGCACCGGCGTACCCAGAACCATGAGGATACTGGCTGCGTAGTGAGCCCACACAAACAGCGGCATCCGGAACCACGTCATCCCCGGACAACGCATCTTGTGAATGGTCACAATGAAGTTTAGCCCGGTAAAGATCGAACTGAATCCGGCAACGAAAACCGCCAGGCCCGTGGTCAGCACATTGGTGTTGACATAGTGCGTCGAGAGCGGCGTGGTGAATGTCCAGCCCGTATCCACGCCACCGGTAATCATGGTCACCAGCACCAGGATGCCGCCCACCACGTAGAGATACCAGCTCAAAAGATTGACCTTGGGCAGAGCCAGGTCCTTGGCTCCCAGCATCAGCGGAATCAGAAAATTGCCTAGCGTGGCCGGCACTGACGGCACCAGAAACAGAAAAATCATCACCACGCCATGCATGGTGAACACCTTGTTATAGGTGTCGGTGGCCATCAGATCGCTCTGCGGCGCCAGCAACTCCAGCCGGATCAGCCCCGCAAGCGCCCCGCCGATAAAGAAGAAAAACGTGATCGAAATCAGGTAAAGAATCGCAATCCGCTTGTGGTCGCCGGTTAGCAGCCAGCTCAAAAGGCCGTTCTCTTTCGTGAGAAAGTTTACCTTCGGAATTCTGGCTGTGGACTGGTCGGGAAGACTGACAATTGTAGCGCTCATTGCTTCACCATCCCTTGACTGGCGGGCTTCTGTCCCGCGGCTCCGGCCGCCGGTCGCTGCGGCGCCCCTTCGCTCCCCGGCAGAAGATCGGTCGTGTTGGTCGTCTGCTGGATTCGGTAGTCGGAGTTGAGGTTCTTGATGTACTCAACCAGCGCGATGACCCCTTCCTCACTGATCTGCCCCTGATATGTGGGCATGATCGGCGCATAGCCCTGGGTCACGTGCTGCGATGGATTCAGGATTGACTCGCGCAGATAAGCATCGTCGGCGGTGATAGCCTGTCCGCTGGTGAGCGTCAGCTTCGCACCATACACGTTAGCCAGACTCGGCCCGCGCGCATCCGGCCTCGCGTTGTGGCACGCCGCACAGCTCAGGCTGGCAAACAGCCGCTCTCCGTTCTGCGCCAGCGACGCTCCGCTGGTCGACTCCGCCAGCCACTTTCTGTAGTCCTCCGGCGTCAACACCACAATGTCGCCAATCATCGCCGAGTGCGAGGTCCCGCAATACTGCGTGCAAAAAAGGTGATACGTCCCCGGCGTTGTGGCCTCAAACCACACCGTCGTGTAGCGGCCCGGAATCGCCTCGCGCTTCACCCGAAACGCGGGAATCGAAAAGCTGTGAAACACATCCTGCGAAATCAGCGTCAACTGCACCGCGCGGCCCGCCGGCACATGCAGTGAGTTGATTTCATGCTGCCCACCCGGATGCTCCGCCTTCCACATCCACTGCTTCCCCACCACGTAAATATTCATGGCGTTGGCGGGCGGCGTGAAGACGCGGAAATAGATCAGCGCACCCCACACAAACATCACGAGGAACAGCCCCAGCGGAATGATCGTCCATGTGGCCTCAAGCAGCGTGGAGCCCTCCACCTGCACTGCAACTGGATGCCGCTCCTTGCTGTAGAGAATCGAGAAACTGGTGACAAGCAGAACCACAATGGTGAGTCCGATCAGGCTCACCAGGACCATGAAGAAGAGCAGCGCGTCCATCTGAGGCGCAATCTTCGACGCCTCCGGCGGAAATAGCGCGAAGTTCGTCATCCACTTGACGAGAAACTGCCAGATTACTGGACTGATGTGGCTCATTCCGTTATCCGTTCACCTTTGTTCCTGTCCCTGTTGTTCCTGAACCAGGCCCGTTGTCATGCTTTGCATCCCGGCGGAACATCGCCAGCATGAATCCACCCAGCGAAAACATCGTCACCAGCCCGCCCAGCTGCACGATTCGCGCAACGATCAGCGAGTGCTTGTTGGTCTGCGGATCGTAGTGGTAGCAGTAAGTCAAAATGTTGTCCACCGGCGAGCCGATGCGATTTGAAGACGCCTCTGCCAGCCCCAGCCGCAGATCCTTGGGCGAGTATTCGACGCCCATGTAGTACTGCGCCAGCTTGCCCTCCGGCGTCACAATCTGGATCGAACTGGCGTGCGCAAATTGTGTCAACTTACCGTCCGGACCTGGAATCTTCACATAACCAAAGCCCACCGCCTTGGTCAGCGCGTCGATATTGGCTTGCGTGCCGGTCATGAAATGCCAGCCTGCCGCCGTCTCCGGATGCCCATACCGCTTCACGTAGCTTCGCTTCTTGGCCGCCGCCAGGTCGGTTCCCTCCGTGGGATCGATGCTCACCACGATCACGTTAAAGTCCCTGCCCGGAACCTCGTCCACCATCTGCAATGCGCCCGTCAGGCCGTTCAGCTCCTCTGAGCACAGCATGGGGCACTGGTAGTAAACCAGCGCCAGAATTGCCGGCCGCTTGCCGAAGTAGCTCGCCAGCTGCACCTGCTTGCCCGCGTCATCGGTAAAGGTCAGCGAGAGCGGCAGTTGCTCATTCAGCCGTTGAGCAATCCCTACGCCATTCAGAATTGACGGCGGCTTGTCATTGACCGGCCCCATCAGTTTTTCGCCGTAACCTGAAACCTGCGCCCGTGCCGCCGGAGAAAACGCAAACACGCTCAGTCCCAATGTGGCCGCCACGGCCAGCGCCGCGTCCCACCATCTTCTCCGGATTGTCCCAGCTCTCTGCATGTTTCCCACTTCCCGTCTGTAGCGGATGTCCTTGGATCAAGTCCAGCCCACAAATGCTGGATGCCCCAAATCTCGACTTTGAGACCCGGGAAACCGCAACTCTCAACATGCCGCTCCGTTCAGCACCCTCTACTTGCGCCGCCCGGCAACCGCCTCTGCCTGTGCCTCGTCCTGCTCATACCCGGTGCGCGCAAACCCACTGGTTAAGGGCACCGCCACCACCGGCTTCGTGTCCCCGGTCAACAGCGGCGCATGATCCGCCTGCGGCGCCACCGGCAACCCGCGCTCTGCAATCAACTCCATCGCCCGCTCGATCGGGATCCTCACTCGCCGCGGCGAGCCCTGCGTCGGGTCGACCCAGCTGTAGTTCTCCAGTAGCAGATCTTCCCGCGCATGCAAATCAGCAATATCCTGATTGCCGTCGTCGGTCTGTAAACGCGGCGTAGGAAAACTCTGGGTTATTTCCGCTACCTTCTGCTGCAGTTCGGGGCTGTTGGGCAGATTGCCAAGCTGGCGGATATCCACTGTCCTGGTCCACTTGCTGTTGGGCCCGTCTTCCTTGTTCATCTGCGCATTGATCACCTTGCCGATCCCGTAGCACAGCAACCCTGTCACGGCCACAAAGATGGCAAGCGCGGTAAGAAACACCACGATGCCCGAGATGCGGATGTCGCTCCGCTCGTAGCCTGCGGCTGCGTCTATCTCTTCCGGCGCGTGATCTTCCGGCTCCTGCCCCATATCGTGCCCCGAATCGTTCTCTGAACCGTCGTTACTATGCGTGGGCATGTTCCGCCTCCAGAATCTCCGCAACATGCGGATCGTTGGTCTGCACCAGCGGACGCGTCTTCAATCGCGTGCAGTAGAAGGCAACCCAGAAGGCTGTCATCGCCACTGGCACGGCCACATACTCGAGAATCCCCCAACTGAAATGTAGGTTGCGCGCCGCATCCTTGAAGTTCGGCTCAATCAGCCAGAACAGGTCAAAGGCCTTGGCGAAAATCATCCATTGGCACACGCGCACCAGCCGCTTCTTGTTGCGCTTCAAATCTCGCGACAGCAACAGCGTGAACGGAATCAGCCAGTGGAAGATAAAGTCGAGCGTAATGATTACGCCCCAGCCGCCCTGGAAGCGGTCAAGATACCACGGAATCTCTTCCGGCAGATTGCCCGACCAGATGATCAGGAACTGCGAGAAGGCCAGGTAGATATTCAGCATCACAAACGCAAAGGTGAACTTGCCCAGGTCGTGCTGTTCGGTCTGCCGCAGAATGGTATGAAAGGGTTCACCCTTTGACAGCGATATCGCGACAATAATCCCCAGCGCCAGCACTTGGTAACCCTGCCCAACCAGGAACAGCAGGCCATACACCGACGAGTACCACGTGGGATCAAGCGACATGACCCAATAAATGGCAGCAGCGGACATGGTGATGGCATACACAATGATGCCCGGACCGCTGATGTTTTCAAATCGCTTGATCCACTCGGGCGTGGTAGCGGGGGAAGCCGCATCCCGTTGAAGTCCCAGAAGATTCAGCCGCCAGGTGTAGTAGGCCCAGATCGCAAAGCAGATCAAACCAACCACAACAAACGCTGTCGGATTCAGCATCTGCCGTTTGAACTCGATGGCGTGCGCCTGCGCCTCGTTGATCCATCCCGATTTCAGCGCCGCGCTTACATCGTCTACCGCGGCCCACAGGTAAAGCTTCTTCAATGACAGCGCAACCACCACCCAGTAGACGAACACCAGCGGCAGCGTGCGGCTCATCGCCTCCAGAGGCCGCCGCAACAGCAGGCCCCACTTGCCGCCCGTGCAGTACTGCACCATCAGCAAGGCCAGTCCGCCCACGGCAAAACCAAAGGTGAGCACTAGGCCCAGCAGCCAGGCTCTGAGCACATGGTCGATGTCAAAACCGTGCCCGTCCCCAAAGCCCAACGCTGCGGCGATGACCGAAGATACCATCCCGATGGCCAGCGCACGCGTCTTCCAGGCGTCAACAAAAGCCGGGGCGCCTAACTCTGCGGGAAGCGTGTTGGCATGAGTCTCGTGAGCCATTCTTCTGTTTCCTTAGTGCGCGGCCGCCGGGGCCGGTTTGCTTGCGGGAATGTTGATTGCCGGGTCAGCCGGATTGGCCGGAGCCATAGCCGGTGTGCCCTGTTTTGCATCGTGCGGATAGGCCTGGATCGCAGTAGGAGGGAGCGACCAAGGCTCGGCAAAACCTTCCGGCAAGTCTTTCTCTTTCGCAATATCCTTCAGGTTTCTCACCTGCACGCCGGCCGGCACATCCTTCTCTGTCGCCGCCTGGCTCAACTGCAACGCGCGTATATAAGCCGCCACCGCCCAGCGATCCACCGGCGTGACTTGTGCCGCGTAGTCCGGCATGGCCCCGTAGCCGTGCGTCATCACATAGAAGTAATGCGAAATGGGCTGCGACAAGCGCACCTGGTCGTGATAATTGGCGGCCGGCTTGTAGCCCCGCTCCACAATCGCGCCCAGCCCGTTGCCCACCCGGGAGTGGCATGGCGAGCAATAAATGTTGAACCGCTCCTGCCCGCGTTTCAGCACTTCCAGCGTCACCGGGAAAGGCATCAGATTCTGCTCTTCGCGATAGCCGTTCGCGCCCTGCACCACACCGGTATAAAAGTAGCTATCCTCGCGCAACTGGCCGCGCGCCACGGTATTCACCACCTGCGGACGCGCTCCGCGATGGTCGGCAAACATCTCCGAACCGCGCTGCGGAATCAGCTTCGGCTGGTTGTGCATATCCTGCCGGCAACCCGCAATCAGCAGCAACGCAGCCATGCTGCCCGAGGCTGCAATTCGCCCAAGCGTCCTACTCATCGGATTGAGGCGGCTCACTTCCATCAGTACTCCACCTCCACCACTGAAACCGGCTGGAAGCTCTCGAGATAAGCCCTGGCTTCCACCAGGTCGAACTTCGGGTCCAGCGCCTCCAGGCACAGGAAAAACTTGTCCGTTGTCGCCCCATCACGGAAGTTTGGCGCGTTGAACAGCGGGTGATAGAGCGCCGGCAGACCGTTCAGCGCCAGCATCCCGAAGGCTGCCGAGAGTCCCGCAAACAGAATCGTCCACTCATACGCGGGCACAATAAACGCCGGCCACGAGTACAGCGGACGTCCCGCAATATTCAACGGATATGCCAGCACCGAGACCCACACTTCAAGCCCGAACATCGCTGTCAACCCCATCAATCCGCCCACCAGCGTCACAAGCGGCACCTTGTTGCGGTGGAAACCGATGGCTTCGGCCGCCTCTTCCAGCGGATACGGTGTGTAGCAGTCCAGCCGCCGCCAGCCGTCACGCCGCGCCTGTTGCGCGGCCCTGATCAGATCGCCGGGCGTATCGAATTCGGCCAGCAGGCCGTAGGTTCCTTCGCGTGGAGGCATCAGAGCGCTTCCTCCAATTCACATGCCCTTGCTAGCTTCTTCAAAGGTGTCCATTTCTTGAGGAAAAGGACACTCGAGGTTTGCGGTTTCGAGTTACGGCAATGGGAGAAGCGCATCAGTCACCAGCCTTCGCTATCGCCTTGGGCGTGATCTTCGCCCCCGGCAGCATCATGCGAATCTCAGACATCGGAATCATGGGCAGGAAGCGCACGAACAGCAGGAACAGTGCCGTGAACAATCCCAGCGTGCCCACATAGATTGCGTAGTCCCACCGAGTTGCGCGGTACGTGCCCCACGACGACGGCAGAAAGTCGCGGTAGAGGCTCGTCACCACAATCACGAAGCGCTCAAACCACATGCCCGTGTTCACCACAATGGAGATGAAAAACATATACGGAATCGAGGTGCGCAGCTTGCGCGACCACAAGGTTGTCAACGGAATCGCGAGGTTGCACGTAATCAGCACCCAGTACGACCACCCCATCGGCCCGAACATGCGGTTCCACATCATGAACGCTTCCCAGTGCGACGCCGAGTACCAGGACATGAAGACTTCCATCGCGTACCCATAAGCCACAATGAAGCCCGTCGCCAGCATCACCTTGCCCATATTGTCGATGTGCCGCTCGGTGACCAGACCCTCAAGGTGATAGAACTTGCGCAGCGGAATGGCCAGCGTCAGCACCATTGCAAAGCCCGAGTAAATTGCGCCGGCTACGAAGTAGGGTGGAAAGATCGTCGTGTGCCAGCCCGGCAGAACCGCTACGGCGAAGTCGAAGCTGATGACCGTGTGCACTGAGAGCACCAGCGGAGTGGCCAATCCGGCCAGCAGCAGCGATGCTGTCTCATAGCGCATCCAGTGCCGCACTGATCCGCGCCAGCCGAGCGACGCCATGCCATACAGATACTGGGCCATCTTGGTCTGCGCGCGGTCACGCATCGTTCCAAAGTCCGGGACCATGCCGATGTACCAGAACACCACCGAGATGGTCGCGTAGGTCGAGACCGCGAACACGTCCCACATCAGCGGCGAGCGGAACTGCGGCCACACGTTCATCGTGCTGGGATACGGCAGCATCCAGTAAGCCACCCACGGACGGCCTACGTGAATGAGTGGAAACATGCCGGCGCAGACCACGGCGAAGATCGTCATCGCCTCGGCGAACCGGTTGATCGAGTTGCGCCAGCCCTGCTTGAACAACAGCAGAATGGCGGAGATCAGCGTCCCCGCGTGCCCGATGCCGATCCACCACACAAAGTTGATGATGGCAAAGCCCCATGCCACCGGCTGCGTTACACCCCAGATTCCGGTGCCTTTCAGAAACAGCCACGTCACCGCGACCAGCAGCATGGTCGCCCCGGCGCCGCCCACGCCGAACAGCGCAAACCACCCCAGCGGCGTGTCGGGCGTCAGCACGATGCGCGTGATCTTTTCGGTGACCGACTTGAAGGTCTGACCCGGCGCAATCACCCGGTACTCGCCGGTCGCGGGGTCGATCATCGGGTGGTGTTTTACTTCGCTTGTTGCCATGGGCAGATCGAGCCTCTCAACCCTTCACCGGTGCGTGTTCCACCGGGGCTTCTTCCAGTTCCTCATTCGGATTCAGCACTGCGGCCACATACGTCGTCCGCGGACGCGTATTCTGATCGGCCAGCACCTGGTAGCTGCGCTCGTCATCTTGCAGCTTTGCTACCCGGCTCTTTTTGTCGTTGATGTTGCCGAAGGTAATGGCCGAGGCCGGGCAAGCCTGCTGGCACGCGGTCACGATTTCACCGTCGCGAACTGGGCGATTCTCCTTGTCGGCCTCGATCTTGGCCGCCGAAATCCGCTGCACGCAGTAGCTGCACTTCTCCATCACGCCGCGTGACCGCACTGAGACGTCGGGATTGCGCGACAGCTTCAGACTCTCGGTTTCGTAATCGGAGTAGAGCAGGAAGTTATAGCGCCGCACCTTGTAAGGGCAGTTATTCGAGCAATAGCGCGTGCCCACGCAGCGGTTGTACACCATCGCGTTCAAACCCTCCGGCGTGTGCACCGTCGCGCCCACCGGGCAAACCTGCTCGCAGGGAGCGTTCTCGCAGTGCTGGCAGGCCATGGGCTGGAAGTGGGCTCGCGGGGCGGCCAGATCTCCTTCAAAATAGGTGTCAATTCGGAGCCACTGCATATTGCGGCCGATGCGCACCTGCTGCTTGCCCACCACTGCAATGTTGTTCTCGGCATAACAGCTCACGATGCAGGCATTGCAGCCAGTGCAACTGTTCATGTCGATGGACATGCCCCAGGCATTGTCCTTGTACTCCCAGTTGGGGAAGAGCGTGTTGTCCTTGTTCGTCTTTGTGTGGGTCTCGCCCTCGTTTGCAAATCCCGGATTGGCCTTGAATTCCTCCAGTGTTGCGTAGCGGATGATGCCGCGCTCGCCGATCGCCTCGTCGGCTTCAAGCGAGTTGTTGCCATTACCCTGCTCGCCGAACCGCTTCCCACGGTGGTCCTGGAAGTGGCTCTTGGTGATGGCCGTACCCCACTTGCCGTCCATCTTCCTGATCTGACCCGTGGCGCAAAACGGGGAAGCCGCGGTCCGAATCAGATACGCGTCGAATCCTGCGCCTGAGCCCACGCGGCCCGCATACTGGCGCCCATAACCCAGATGCACCGTGACTGAGTTGTCCGGATGCCCCGGCGCCACGATCACCGGCGCCTTCACCTTGCGCCCATTCACGCTCAGCTCGACAATGTCGTCTTCTTCCAGTCCCAGCTTCGTAAGCGTCGCGCCGGAGACAATGGCCGCATTGTCCCAACTCAGATTGGTCACCGGCTTGGGCAGCTCCTGCAGCCAGCCCACATTCGACCAGCGCCCGTCATACACATTCGGGTCGGGGCGGAAGAGGATCTCCAGCGCGTCTTTCGATGATGGGGCGGGAACGTTTGGAACCGGGGTGCCTGTGCCTGCCTTAGCTGTCTGGTCGAAGGCCGTCCCTTCAATCCAGCCCGCGTGCAATGCCTGGCGCCAACCGGTTTCGAAATCTCCCTTGATGACAGGTTTCCAGGTTTCCCGAATCGCGTCATAGGGACTCAGGCCAGGCTCGTCCAACAACGCTTGAAAGATATGGTGTGCCGTCTTGCCGCCATAGAGCGGATCGATCATCGGCTGCACGATCGAGACTGTTCCGTCGTATGCCCGCGCATCCGACCACGACTCCAGAAAATGCGCCGCAGGAATGTGCCAGTGAGAAACCTGTCCCGTTTCGTCCACGTGCGAGCCAAGGTGCACCACCGTCTTGGCCTTGTCGAAAGCCGCAGCAAATTCCAGGTCGGCGGGCGCGGAATAGATTGGATTGGCGTTCAGAATCACCAGCCAATCCACCTTGCCCGCGTTCAGATCGGCCACCAGCGCCTTTAAATTGGCAATCTGATCCGATTGCAGAGGAATCGCCGGAGCCAAAGACAAAAAGGCCGTCTTATCCACATTGCCCAAAGCGTTGTTGATGGCCTGCGCCAGGATCGAAACCGACGGGTCCTGATAAAGCCCCGGAATCACTACGCACTTGCCCGCGTGAGCTTTCAGGTCTTTGGCCAGAGCGGTTAGAAACTTTTTCTGTTCGTCTGTCCACGCATACGCCGGAGCCTCGACGCCCGCCACTCCAACGGCCTTCGCCAGTTCCGCAGTGAATGCCGGAATCTCGCTCGCCCTCAGTCCCAGCCGATGCTCGGCCTTCAACCCCGTAGTCGTCGGCGTGCTCTCGATTGCATACAGCCGGTTCAACCTCTCCGGGCTTTTGCGCCGGTCCGCGTACTCGCGGACCAGCTTGTGGAAACCGGGGAAGCCGGCGCCAGAAAGAAAATCCGCATCCAGCGAGACGATCACATCGGCCTCAGCCAGCGCGTATTGAACATTGAAACCCTTTTCGAGCGCAGTCCCGGCGATTGCCGGGTCATACTGCACCAACTTCGCCTTGGGGTACGCCGCCTGCACAGCCTGCCACTGCCGCGCCAGCGTCGGCGAAGTGATGGTCGCGCTCAGGAAATAGATGCCGGTTCCGTCCTTGGTTCCAGCCACCTTCAGGCGAAACTCCCGGGCAAACTCCGCCCACTCGCGGTTCTCGCCGCGATAGGTCACGTGCTGCGAGCGGTCCGGATCGTAGAGATCGAGCAGCGTCGCCTGCGTAAACGGGTCCGACGAGCCCTGGTTGTACGGATGCTCCGGGTTGCCGTCGATCTTGATCGGCCGGAACTGATCGCTCTTAACCAGCAGCGGCACCGCCCCGGTCACGAACGGATGCGCCGTGGCAAAGTACATCGGCTTGCCCAGGATCAGATCTTCCGGCTGCTTGACGTAGGGGTAAATCGGCTCATCCGGCTGCTTGGTGCAACCCGCCAGTCCGGCCAGCGCCAGCGAAGCACCCATCAGCTTCATGAAGCCGCGCCGCGACACAGGATCCACCCACTCCTGCGCCGCAGAAGGGAACTCCCGCTCCACCGCCGCCTGAAACTCCGCCGTCCCGGCAAGCTCGTCCACTGACCGCCAGTACTTCTTGCCCTTGCTGCCGCTCAATTCCTTGCGCACCGCCTCCAGCGTCATCGGCGTCGTCCTGTTCTTCCCGTTTCCGTTCCTCTGTCCGCTCATCGATGGCAGACCTCGCAACTGGTCAAATCTTTTGGGGTGCGAATCTTGTAGTGATCCACGAGAAAGTGGCCCAACTCATCCTGACTGGTGAACTTCCTGTAAACCGGCGCCACCGGCAGCGCAGCCGCCGCAACATCTCCGGCCTGCCCCTCCATCGGCATTTGCAGTAAAGCTACCTCGGGACCTGCGCCGCTCGGGTCCTTCGTGGTGCAACTCACACCCTGGGCCGTCGGCACGCCGCTCTTCACATCCTCGACCGAGCACCACACCGGCCTGTCCTCGGTCGGCTTCTCCCATGCCATGTTGTAAATCTCGCTGGTGGGCCGCAGATTCTTGGCCGGATTCCGATGGCAATCCAGGCACCACTCCATCTGCAAGGTGTTCTGCGCATACATCAGCGGCATCTGGTCCACACGGCCATGACAGGTGGAGCAGCCCAGTCCCTTGTTCACATGAATCTCGTGGCTGTAATAGACGAAATCAGGCAGGTCGTGCACCCTGGTCCACGTCAAAGATTGACCGGTAACCCAACTCTGACGCACCGGCTCCAGCAGTTGCGCATTGGTCCAGATCTGTGCGTGGCAGTTGAGGCAGGTCTTGGTAGGCGGGATTCCGGCGTAGCTCGACTTCTCCACCGTTACGTGACAGTACTGGCACTGCAAACCCAGTCCCTGCACATGATGCTTGTGGCTGAAGGGCACCGGCTGGTCCGGGCGCTGCCCCTGCCGCGTGACCCATGGCGAGCGCTGCAGTTCGTCCAGCGTTACGCCCAGAGCAATCACGATCAGCCCCGTCAACACCAGGCTCGCCCGAGCTAGAGCATTGGAGCTGCGGTCGAATATCTGCGCCATGAATGCTTACCTTGCTTGGTTTTCTGTTTTTTGGATGCGCCCGCCGTGATAACGGTCACACAAGTTGTGTACAAAAATCGTTCTTGAGTAAAGATTCCCCGAGAGGTAGAGAACCCCGAAAAATTAATATATCAGTCCGAGGCCCTCCAACAAAGCGTTGGACGGCTAAATTTGAAAAAAAAGTTATTCGCGGATGGTTTTGTAATCCGATGAAAACAAAACCTCTTGTGATAAGAGGCTGTAAAGGGAACAATCACCCGTGTCTCTGGCGGCTTGCGTGCCAGAAACTGGGATATTGGCTCCAAATTACCATGCGGAATTTTCTTTGGCTACCCCTCGGAAAATCCGGCTCATGCCTTCCAGAACGCAATTACCAACCCGCCGGTAACAATCAGCGCCCCGCCCGCATAGATGGGCGGCGTGGGCGGCTGCCCGAACCGAACCCTGTTGAGGACTTGCGCCATGAGGAAAAACAGCACCACATACACACCCAGCAGCTTGCCGAAGTCCCACCGCGGCACGTTCACTACTGATCCATAGGCAGCCAGCACCGCTGCCCCCGCAAAAAAGGCCAAAACCCGCCCGGGGCCCGAGCTGCGGTAGAAGCTCACCTGAAAAAACGAGTCCCCGTAGGCCTCAAGGAACGCGGCCAGGGCAAGAACGCCAAACGCGCCCAGAGGGTTTGAAACCAGCCGGTCAAGAACATTCACCAATCGGACCTCCGGGGAAATAGGAAAGGCCATGAGAAATCGCGAGCCAGGCGGCGACGAGCAAACAGCCGCATTCGGAACCGCGTGGCCCTAGCCTAACAACCAGATGCTTTAGAATTCGTAAAGACGCTCCAGTCGATCTGCAGAAAAATCCATCCAGCAGTGCGGACCCCCTGATGCGGTTCGTGTCGTGGCCGTCCATCAAATTGAAGAAGGGAAAGCGAATGAAATACGCGGGATTACTCGTGATGCCAGCCGGGTTCTTTGTTTCCATCGCCGCCGTCGTGCTTTTCCCCGCGCCAGTTCCGCAAGCCGCCTTCGTCCTCTGCGGCCTGGCCGTAGAAGCCCTTGGCCTGGTCGTGGCTGTCCGCGGTCACATGGAAGCCCGTGGAGAGAGCCGCTCATGAATTCAGCCCTGCCGCCCATCGCCCCCGTCATGACCGAAGCCGAATTCGCGCTCTGTCTCGTTCTCCTCCTTCTCGCCCCGCTGGCCATTGCCGGCGTGGCCCTCATCAATACCGGCCTCGGACGCTCGCGTGCGGCTGCCCAGGCGCTTCTCGGTAACCTTGCCATCGTCGCCGTCACCGTCATTGTCTTTGCCCTGGTCGGCGCCGCCCTCACTGGAAACCTGCCCGGAACTCCCAGCGGCGCGGGACAGACATTTCATCTGGCCGGCAAACCCTGGAACTGGCTTGGCGCAGGTCGGATTCTGCTTGGCGGCCTCAGTGCTGCCCCGCTCCAATCGCAACTCGCCCTGCTCTTTGAATTCCTCGCCGTGGCCATGGCCGCGCTCATTCCCTGGGGCTCGGGAGCGGACCGTTTCCGCCTCACCGCCGGCTGCGCAGCCGCCGCGGTCCTTGCCGCTGTCGTCTTTCCGCTCCTCGCCCATTGGATCTGGGCCGGCGGCTGGCTTTCGCAGCTCGGCGTCAACTTCTCACTCGGCTCGGGCTTCCTCGACCCCGGCGGCGCAGCCGTCATCCACGTTCTCGGTGGGCTCAGCGCCCTCGCCGTGGTCTGGATCGCCGGCTCGCGCAAGGGCAAGTTCCCCAAGGAAGGCTTCTCCACTGCGATGCCCGGCCACAACGCCGTCTATGTTCTCTTCGGCTGTCTGGTGGCCATGGTAGGCTGGCTCGCTTTCAACCTTGCCGGCGCAATCCTCTGGCTCCATGCGCCATTCGCCGCTCTCCCGGTCACCATGGTCAACACGCTTCTCTCCGCCTCGGGAGCCATCGCAGCCACCTTCGCCATAACCCGCATCCGATTCGGCAAACCGGACGCCAGCCTCTGTGCCAACGGCTGGCTCGCCGGACTCGTCGCCTCCAGCGCCTGCGCGGCCCTGGTCACCCCAGCTCAAGCCCTCGTCGTCGGCATTGTCACCGGCATCGGCACGCCCCTGCTCGTCGAGCTCTTTGAGCTAGCCATCTCTATTGACGATCCTTCCGGCGCCATCTCCGTCCACGCTGTCGGCGGCCTCTGGGGCCTCCTTGCCGTCGGCATCTTCGCCGGACAACCAGGCCAACTCGTCGCCCAGTTGATCGGCATCGCCACCCTCCTCGGCGTCATTCTGCCGCTGGTCTATCTGCTCTTCGCGCTGCTCAACCGCTTCGTACCCTTCCGCGTAGATCCCGATGGCGAACGCATCGGCATGGACCTGCACGAACTGGGCGGCGGGGCCTATCCCGAATTCGTCATCCACCGCGACGAGTCCTACCGCTAAGCAGCGGGCAACCAACCCGGGTGCCTCAGATCTCGCTCTTGAGACCTGGGAAACCATGACTCGCGGCGACCGGAAAGCCATCGCCCCGGCTTGGTCATGAGTCTCACCGCGCTCAATCTACGCTAACTCGGCCTGGAGCTTTCCTTGGGGACCCCTTTCTCTATGTTTCCCAAGTGTGTAACCTGAAATCAGGACTGTGACCGCATGGGAATCCTGAGCCATCTTTTCTACCCCTGGAGCCTGCTGCTTCAGGTGTTCGCAATCATCCACTTCATCCGCCGCCGGCCCGGCATGTATTGGCTCTACATCATTGTTTTTCTCGGTCCCATTGGTGCACTCATCTATCTTTGCGCCGAGGCCTTGCCCGACATTGGACTGGTGGGCCAGTCCTTCAAGGTTTTTCCGCGCCGTAAACGTATTGGCGTGCAGGAAACTGTGATTCGAGACAATCCGTCGGCGGGCAACTTCGAGGAACTCGGCGACCTTTACATGGACGACGGCAGGCTCCAGTTGGCGCGAGCCGCGTTCGATAGAGCGATTGCCGCCCGAATCGATACCCTCGATACCTTTTACCGCCGCGGCGTTTGCGCCCTCCAGCTCGGCGACGTCGCAGCGGCTCTACCCGATCTGGAACGAGTGGTCGCGAAAGAACCCGACTACGATTTCCGCCGTGCCGCAGGGTTGCTGGCCCACGCCTACGCCCTGACCGGAGAAACGGACAAAGCCGAGACGCTTTTCCGCCGCGTCACCGTCACGTCTACGTTGTCGGAGACATATCTGAACTTCGCGGACCTGCTGGCATCAGAAGGACGCAACGCCGAAGCCCGTGAATGGGCCCAGAAAGTGCTCGACAAGAAACCGACGATGCCCGGCTACCTTCGCCGCCGCGAGCGCCCCTGGTTCCGCAGCGCAAGTAAGATTCTGAAACGCCTGCCTGCATAACGGTCTCGCTGACGTGCTGCTTCACCTTCTGGCCAGCACCACCATCAGCCCAAAGATCAAAATCGGCACCAGCGCCAGACCCGCATAGAGCAGCATCTTCCGCCCGCCCGGCAACCACCGCTCGCGCAAAGCCGGCCGTCGCTCGCTCTCGTCCACGCCCACCAGCTCTTGGTGTTCCAGATCCCACGCCATTTCGCTGGCCGTCGCATAGCGATGCCGCGGATCCCGTTCCAGCGCGCGGCTGAGAATCTCCTGCAACTCGCCTGAAATCTCTGGCCTCAGCTTCCGCGCCGGCTTCGGGTCGTTCAGCACCCGCTCGTTCATGACCGCCAGAGGATTCGGCCCACTGAAAGGAACCTCTCCCGTCAGCATCTCGTAGAACATGATCCCCAGCGAATAGATGTCACTGCGCTGGTCCCCGCGCTGTCCTTTCACCTGCTCTGGTGAAATATAGTCCGGCGTTCCCAGCGTCGCCGACATATTCACAAACGTAATCCGCCGCGCGTCTTCCTTCATCGCAATCCCAAAGTCGATCAGCTTGATCCGGTCCGCGTCGTCCACCATCACGTTCTCCGGCTTCAGGTCCCGGTGCACCACTCCGTGCTTGTGCATCGTATCCAGCGCATCGCAAATCTGCAACGTGAGGTTCACCGCCCGGTCGATCGGCAGCTTCCGCGACTGATTCAGAATCGACCGCAGCAGTTTGCCATCCGCCCACTCAATCACCATGTAAAGTCGGCTGCGCTCTTCCCCGTCAAACGTCTTCACCACGCCGGGGTGGTCCAGTTCCTGTCCAATCTCCTGCTCCCGCTTGAACCGTTCCACCAGGACAGGGTCGGCCTCCATTTCAGGGTGCGGAACCTTAATAGCCACCTGCCTGCCGTCTTTCAAGTCGGTCGCCCTGAACAGCGTCGACATACCGCTGCGCGCAACCGTCGCATCCAGGCGGTAGTGGTCCAGCGTGTCTCCGGCTTCGAGTGTGGTCATGAGTGCGTACTGCATATCACTCTAATTCTTTCATCCAGTTCGTAAGAAAACCCTCAGAAAAATCGAAAGAAAGCCTCAAGCCGGTTGCCGGTGTCTCTGACAATCGGCCACGCTGTGCTCCCCCGGCACTCTTCCCGTCACAGAACGGCAGGCTTTGTGGTTACGGCCAGGGAGCGGCGCCCCCTCCTCAAAGACAAAATGGCCTACGTTCTCTGCGAAAAATGCTTTGCATCTCCGTGCGCATGCCCGCCATTATGTGTTTGGATTCTTATATGCTCCGTTTTCCAAGATTCCTGGCGGTCTGTCTCTCGATCGTCTGGATCATCGCGCCCGACCCGCCACACGCCTTTGCGGGCACGGCTCACCCCTCCCAGCCGGAGCCTTTCCAGGAAACGGGCTTCCTGAATCGAAAAATTGAGCTGCACGGAGCCACCTACCACTTCCAGGTTTACCTCCCCGAGGACTGGCGCCGCGAGGAACATAAGCAATGGCCCATCATCCTGTTTCTTCACGGCCGGGGCGAGCGCGGCTCTGAAGGCATGTGGCAAACCCAGATCGGCTTGCCCCAGGCGGTACGCGACCACCCCGACCGCTGGCCCTTCATCATCGTCATGCCCCAGTGTCCGCTGCCAAATTACTGGACTGACCCCGAGATGCTCGCCATGGCCATGGCCGCCCTCGAACAGGAGTCGGCTGAGTTCCACGCCGATCCCGAGCGTACCTATCTTACCGGCCTTTCGCTCGGTGGATACGGCTCCTGGGAGCTGGCGCGCCTCTATCCTCGTCGCTGGGCCGCGGTGGCCATTGCCGCAGGCGGCGTCTTCTGGAGCTATGCGCCAGAGCGCTGGCAGGAGGCCTCAACTCTGCCCGGCGAATACGCTCACGCGGTGGGCCGCACCCCGGTCTGGCTTTTCCATGGAACGGAAGACAACGTGGTGACGCCGCGCGAAAGTGAACTCATGTTCGAGGCTTTCAAAGCCGCCGGCGGCCACATTCGCCTGTGGCTTTACCAGGGGCTCAGGCACGACTGCTGGACTCGCGCCTACGATGAGCCGGAACTGCCTCGATGGCTGCTTGCACACCGTAGCGAAACCAGGCCCGGCTCACCGGAACCGCCGGCCCTGGCCGAGCGCCTCATCATTCCTCTGCACCCGTCCGCTATCAAGCTCTCCCCGGCTCTGCTCGACAGCCTGACCGGGGATTACCGTGACCGAAACGGTCACCTCGCTATCACCATCTTTCGCCAAGGCGATCGGCTCTATCAGAAAAACCACGTGGGCGAGATCGACGAATTGGCTCCCGAATCCCCTTCCACGTTCTTTTATCCCAATGGCTCCAGCATTCCCCGCCTCACCTTCGAGCACGATTCGCATGGCCGCGTCATCGCCCTCGTCCTCCACGACGACCGTCACGAAGAGCGCTGGGAGAAACATCCCCCAGGTGCAGGCCGTTAGCTTCCTGCCCCTGAACCTGTTTCCCGGTCCCTATTCCCTGGAACTCGCCAACCCAGGTCTTCGTAGTAATCTCAATACCGTTTCCAAAGGAGGCCTCATGTATTGCAGTGGATGTGGTCAGGCTTTAGCCCCCGGGCAGCCATTCTGCCCCAATTGCGGCCGTCCCGTTGCGCCGGTCGCGCCTGCCGTCCCCGGCCTCCAGTTTCAGGTTGAAACCTACGCCGGCAAAGTCAAAGCGCTGAGCATTGTCTGGTTCATTTATGCAGGTTTCTGCCTCATGACGGGAGTCCTGGGGCTGGTGTTTGCTCATGCGTTTCTCTCCGGCGGGTTCCCCTGGATGCGCGGACCATGGACGCAGGGGCCTTTCCCTCCGGGTTGGATTTTTCCGGCAGTGCTGCATTTTGCCTGGGTCTTCCTCATAATCCGTGTCGGCCTGGCCGTGGTGGCCGCATGGGGCCTGCTCGAACGCTCCCAGTGGGGCCGCGTCGTAGCCATCGTGGCTGCCATCCTCAGCCTGTTGAGATTTCCCTTTGGCACTGCCCTGGGTATCTGGACCCTTGTCGTCCTGCTCGGCTACCGTAACTCGACCCTCTACGAGCAGTTACCGCAAGAGAGACTTCTCTAGGGTCTGTTAACAGGCCCTAGAGGATAGGCACCCACTCAAACGGGAACATCTTTCCCGCTTCGACAGGATCCAGCTTGACCCCGGCGAGCTCCGCCGCGCGGACCAGCACCGGATCGCGCCCTGCGGCGAGATCAGCCCCTGTCGGCAGGAGCAGTTCGTCGGGCACAACCCCCGTTTTCTCAAGGCTCTTCCCGTCGGTCATAATCAGGTTGGCGTCGGTTACGCTGATTCCATAGAAGACCCGGACATCGTCTCCCGACTCTTCGCTATAGTGTTTCGCTTCCATGACGGCGCCGGCCGTCCTGTCTCCGATCACCGTGCCACGGTGCTCGATCTGAATCACGCGGGCCAGAAGCTCTGAAGAGGAGGCGGAACCCCCATCGACGAGCACGATCAGCTTTCCGTCGAACGGATCGCCGTGGTGTTTGCCAATCTGTGGCTTGTGTTCCTTCCTCCCCACGCGGTCGGCGATCTTTACGTCATGGTCAAACAGCGATCCCACTATCCACTGCAATGAATCGGTATATCCGCCGGGGTTGCCGCGCAGATCCAGAATGAGCGTCTTATGCTTTCTGGCGATGCTGATCTCCTTCTCGACTTCGCGAATATCGACGTCGAATTGCTGCAACTTCCAGATAGCCGCGTCACCCTTTTCTATGACCCGTGAGCGCGTCGCGTGTTCCTCATTCTCTTCCTGCCGCACCAGATCGTTATAGTCCTGGCCATGCGTCCTCAGGTCGAGAACGCGCATGTGAGGCTTGACCGCGGAATTTACGACGACCTGACGCTCCTCGCCTGCCGGCGAACGCAGATCGAATTGTGTTGACGCCTGCGGTGCAAGAGCGTTGAGAAAGTACTGCAAATCGTTGAAGTCATTACGATTCGCGTTGAAGCCATCCACTGTCACCACCTGGTCGCCGATATGCATCTTGGCTTCAGCATCGCTCTTGGGACGAACCTGGGTAATGAACCAGGCGTCTCCTACCAGCGCGAAACGATATCCCGTATCAAACGAGGCAGCGCGCCCCGGAGGATCAAAGAAGGTGTGCGTATCCTTGAGCCCGCTGAGAAAAGCAGCCACAATTCTGAATCCCTCACCCAGATTGTGCGCATTGTCAATCATGGCGGAATACTTTTTATAACGGGCCTTCCAGTCGAGCCCCTGCAACTGTGGATCGTAGTAGTTGCTCTTGACCTCGTTATAAGCGGCCTGCAACATATCGGTGATTTGGTACTGCTGAACCTTGGTCAGTGTCTGTTGTTGTTGCGCCCGAAGAGCCGGGACCGTAAAAAGAGCGCAAACCATCAACGCGGCAATGGCCGTAATTTCATACCTGCGCTTCATACCAACGTACCTGCATCTTTCTGTGTGTGGTGAGTGACGGCAAACATCTTACTCTCACAGTGCTATCCGCGCAACCTAGGATCTTTTGTAACTTCTAATTCACAGTCATCGATACCCCGTGCTATCGGGATGGAAGAATTGAAGCTGCCCATGTTGCCCCCTTGACCATTCCGCGGCGTCAGATACAGACTTGCCTCTTGATCCTTCCGGCGCTAACCCGTCTCTGTAGATTCTGTGGAGGCGATGTGCTGGAAGCTCGTCGCGCAGTACAATTTACGCATGAGCTTCCCTGAAACGCGAATGCGCCGCCTCCGGCGCAGCGAATCGTTGCGTTCCCTGGTGCGCGAGACTACCGTCGAGCCCGGCGACCTGATTTACCCCCTCTTTCTCTGCCCCGGCGAGGGCGTTCGCCGCCCGGTCGGCTCCATGCCCGGTGTTTTCAAGCTCTCCGTCGATGAAGCGGTACGCGAAGCCGAAGAAGCCGCCCGCCTTGGCCTCGGTGGACTGCTTCTGTTCGGTCTGCCCGAAACCAAGGACGAGCAGGGTTCGGGCGCATGGGACGTGAACGGCATTGTCCAGCAGGGCCTCCGCGCCCTCAAGGAATCACCGGCTGCCAAGAACCTTGTCCTCATCGCCGACGTCTGCCTCTGCGAGTACACCAGCCACGGCCACTGCGGTGTGGTGGTCGAAACCCGTGACGGCTTTCAAGTCGAAAACGATCCATCCCTTGCCTTGCTCGCCCGCACAGCCGTCTCGCTCGCCAATGCCGGAGCCGATGTCGTCGCCCCCAGCGACATGATGGACGGCCGCGTGGCTGCCATCCGCAGCGCCCTCGACGACAAAGGCTGCTCTGACATCCCCATCCTCAGCTACGCCTCAAAGTTCGCATCCGCCTTCTACGGACCTTTCCGTGAAGCCGCCGATTCAGCGCCCCAGTTCGGCGACCGCAAGACCTATCAGATGGATGGCGCCAACCTCCGCGAAGCCATGCGCGAAATCGATCTCGACCTCGGCGAAGGGGCGGACATGATCCTGATGAAGCCAGCCATGCCCTACCTGGACGTGATCCGCGCGGCCCGCCAGCGGGTCGATGTGCCCATCGGCGCCTATCAGGTTTCCGGCGAGTACTCCATGCTCCAGGCGGCCTTCGAGAAGGGCTGGCTCGACCATGACCGCGCCATCCTGGAGTCTCTCCTCGGCGTCCGCCGCGCCGGCGCCGACTTTGCCGTCACCTACTTCGCCAAGGAAGCCGCCAAGCTCCTCGCCTGATTCACGCTCCGCCCTAAAGCTCAGCTTATTCTGAGCCCGAAGCACCCAGATCACTGGAGCAGCAGGTCAGATGGGGGAAATGTTTGGATGCGATCCAATCCCCATATTGAATTTGTGAGAATTTGATTCCCGATCTGCGCAACTTTTGGTGAATTCATGTGTTTTCGCATCCGGAGGCTGGTAGAAACTCGAAGCGCCCTTCCTGCTGAATCGAGTGTTCCTCCATGTCGCGCCAGTTGAATTCGGCCTTGGTTCCGCGCGAACGCGCCCAGGGGTACTTTATCGATGCTTTTTCGCTGAGATCGCCGACAGTCCTGCAAGCTTGCATCCGCTTGACTTCCGCACCACTCGCGGTCCCGGCAATCCTCCTGGCGGGTAGGCCAATCCAGTGGCCTTCTCGGCATTCGCATGACAAATGACACGAAAGCAACACGAAAGCAGAGAGGTTGTACTCGTTATGGACTCCAGGACACAGCTCAAATTTTCGGCCATTGCATTTGCTTTGCTGGCAGTCACCGCATTGGTGACAGTAGGCTGCTCCAACAGCACCGCACCAGCCAGCTCAACCGGCTCATCTTCGTCGATCACGACAGGACCGGCGTTTGTGGTGGGCACCGACGCACCGATGGCGAGCGTGACCTCGTTTGCGGTGCAGATTGAAAGCATCAACGCAATCGACTCGGATGGAAACTCCGTGCCATTGATCAGCGGCTCGCCCAATGTGGACTTTGCCCGCTACAACGGACTCCAGACCCTGCTGGACATGAACGATGTCAAGGCAGATACCTACAACAGCGTGCAGATTACCCTGGGCGCGGCAACCATCAGTTATCTGAATATCCAAGCCGGCAGCGCCCCGACCATTGTGACTGAAGCGGCAACGTACCCCGGATCCGCATCCACGTACACATACACGGCAATTTTGGCCAAGCCGCTCGTGGTTGCCACAACAGGTCCGGTTGGCCTGCGCGTGGACTTCGATCTGCGCAAGTCCATCGACGTGGACGCGAATGGCGACATCACCGGATCGGTGAATCCGACCTTCGACGTCAAAGCGGTGGGGACAAGCGACGCCGGCGGGTACATTGACACGTTCGTTGCCGCTGTTGTGAGCGTGCCCGCAGCCGGTGCGCAGTCTTTCGTCGTCCAGGGACCCCACGGCCAGCAATTCACCATCAACGTGAACGGCCAGACAGAATGGGAGAACGGTGAAAGCATCAGCGATCTGACCGCCAGCAGCATCGTCGAGGTTTCCGGCACGCTTGATAAGGCCGACTCGACGCTGGATGCCGACGATGTGTCGATCCTCTCCCAGAATGGCTTTTACGCAGCCGGCCAGATTACGTACGTTACGCCGACCTCCGGGGCAGCCAGCAGCTTCGATCTGTATGTGCGCGCTCTACTGCCCGCCAACACTGGGATCAAGCTGGGAGACATTGCCACGGTAGATCTGAACGGCAAAGAAAACTACTTCATCTCCCGTATGCACGATCAATTCCTGTCGAAGTTCCTCTTCAACTCAAGCCAACTGCTCCCGGGTCAAGACGTTGCCGTGGGCGGACCGGCCACCGGCGCGGCCAATGAAGATGCCGTGACCGTGAAGCGGGTTGTGCTGCGGCACTGGGGCTTCAACGGCACGGTTTTGGCCAACACCGCGAACCAGCCTGCCGGCACCTTCCAGATGCAGGTCAATGGCTTTGCCGGCCTGCTGATACCGCAGGAGGTAACGGTCTACGGCCTGACCAATACGGATTGGCGCAATGGCTGGAGTGGATTGAGCGATGTGACCGTGGGCGCCAATGTGCGCGTGGTCGGCTTGCTGTTGGAGGATCCCCTCTCAGGTCAAACGGTGCTTCTGGCTCACTACGTGGACGAACTCGACTAATCCAGGGCGATCGCTTGCCCCCTGCGCCGGAGTTGCCCTCAGCGGCTCCGGCGTTTTCTTGCATTCCGGTAGCGCCGTCCCGCTAATTTGTTCTCCGCTGAGTACAAACCGCTTTGCGTTCCGGCTTTCGTGTGGTCTTCTAAAAGCACTTACCTATGCTCAATCGACTCGAAAATTACTTTGAATTCACCCGCCTGGGAACCAACTGGCGCACTGAAGTTCTGGCCGGCGTCACTACTTTTCTGACCATGGCCTATATCGTTCTGGTCAATCCAGCCATTCTTTCGGCCACCGGCATGCCCCTGGCCGCCGTCACCGCCGCTACCTGCCTGTCGGCGGCCTTCGGCTCCATTCTCATGGGCGTGTTCGCCCGTTATCCCATCGCGCTGGCCCCCGGCATGGGACTCAACGCCTACTTTACTTACGCTGTCTGCCTCAAGATGCACATCCCATGGCAGACCGCTCTGGGCGCGGTCTTTCTCTCCGGCATCATCTTCCTCGCCATCACCACCGCCGGTCTCAGCCAAAAGATCATGCACGCCATCCCCCACGAACTTTACGCCGCCGTGGCCAGCGGCATCGGCCTCTTCATCGCCTTCGTCGGCTTTCGCAACGCGGGCCTGGTGGTGGCCGATCCCGAAACCTTTGTCGGTCTGGGCAACATCCGCAATCCAACCACCGCTCTGGCCCTTTTCGGCCTCATCCTCATGGTCGCCCTCCAGGTCAAGAAGGTCCGAGGCTCCATCCTCATCGGTGTCCTTGCCACCACCGGCCTCGCCTGGGCATTGGCATTTGCCATCGTGCATGCAGGAGCGCAATCAGGCCAGGTGTTTTCTCCCCCGACGGTCGCATGGGCACAAAGTCTTATCCACTGGACCCCTGCCGCCGGCGGCTTCCAGTCCCTCGGCGCCACTGCCTTCCAACTCGATATCCGCGGCGCCTTCAACAAGGGGTTGCTGGAAATCGTCTTCGTCTTTTTCTTCGTCGACCTCTTTGACAATCTCGGTACCCTGGTCGCCGTCACCAAGCGTGCGGGCCTCATCGCCCCCGACCACACCATTCCCCGCCTCAACCGCATTCTCTTCGCCGACGCCACGGCCACGCTCTTCGGCTCCCTCACCGGAACCTCCACCGTGACCAGTTACGTCGAGTCCACAGCCGGCGTCGCCGCCGGGGGCCGTTCGGGCGTGACCGCCATTGTCACCGGCCTGCTCTTTCTCGGCGCCATCGGCGCCGCTCCTTTTGTCGGCATCGTTCCCCCAGCCGCCACCGCCCCCGCGCTCATCCTGGTCGGCTCGCTTATGCTCGCCACCATTTCAGAGATTCACTGGCACGATCCCCTGGTCTCCGTCCCCGCCTTCCTGACACTTCTGCTCATCCCGCTTACTTACTCCATCGCCAACGGGCTGGGTTTCGGCGTCATCGCCTGGGCCGTGCTCCACCTCGCCACCGGCCGATTCCGCCGCCAGGACTGGCTCCTCTACATCCTCGCCGCTCTCTTCCTCGCCCGCTTTATCTACCTCGGCGCAAGCTGACCGGCAATCTCAGAGAACCCTGAGCACCCCACCCTTGCGTCTTTCTTCTGCGCAAGGGTGGAACATCGCTAACGTATCAAGCCGGCTCGTCTCCCGAAACAGGCCCGCTCCCACGCATACCACTCAAGTCGGAAGCCTCCGTCACCACACCTGATTCATCCGCGCGCGTATACTCGTCCCCAAGGCAATCCACGCAATGGACCTATCTACAGTCTTCCTTCCGAATTCGCTCCAGAACGCCGCTATCCTCACCGTGATTCTCGCCTTTGCCGGCTACCTGGTGACCTTCTTGAGCACCAGGATGCTGGAGCGACGCCGCGACAAGCTGGACCTGGTCAACAAACGCCTCAACGAGTTCTATGGGCCGCTCTACGTCGCCTCGCAGGCTGGCAACATCGCCTACCGGTCGCTCCTGAAAAAGCAGGGCAAGACGCAGTGCCATCCCATCCGCGACGAGGAGATGAAGGAGTGGGTTCTATGGATGACCACCATCTTCATGCCCTTGAACGATATTCGCGAAAAAATCATCATTGAGAAGGCTTACCTCATCGTCGAGGAGCAAATGCCGCATTGCCTGCTCGACTTTGTGACCCACGTCAGCGGATACAAAGCAGTGCTGGCCAAGTGGGCCGAGGGCAACTACGCCGAGCGCCGCTCCACCATCGGCTGGCCTCCCGAGTTTGACGGCTACGTCGAGCGCTCCTACCAAGCCCTGAAAGCCAAGCAAACCCGGCTGCTGCATAGCTTCCCTTGGCGGATCTATCACCGCCTCGTCGACCATAAATGGCGTTGAGCCAGACAACAAAGCCCCGGCCGCAGCCAGGGCTTTGCTCTTCCAAAATTTTCCATCCAAAAAGTTCAACTCACCCTAGTACCGGTAATGCTCCGCCTTGTAAGGTCCTTCCACAGCCACGCCCAGATAGTCCGCCTGCTTCGGCGTAAGCGTGGTCAGCTTCACGCCGATCTTCTCCAGATGCAACCGGGCCACCTCTTCGTCCAGCCGCTTCGGCAGCACATACACTCCCACCTTGTAACTGTCGCGCTTCTCCCAAAGATCGATCTGCGCCAGCGTCTGGTTGGCAAAGCTGTTGCTCATCACAAAGCTCGGATGTCCGGTTGCGCATCCCAGGTTCACCAGCCGACCCTCCGCCAGCACAAAGATGCTGTGCCCGTCGGGGAACCTGTAATTGTCCACCTGCGGCTTGATGTTGAGCTTCTCCACGCCGGGCTCCTCGTTCAGCCGGTCCATCTGGATCTCATTGTCGAAGTGGCCGATGTTGCACACGATCGCCTGGTCCTTCATCCGCTTCATATGTTCGAGGGTGATGATGTCCACGTTTCCGGTGCAGGTCACGTAAATGTCCCCACGCCCCAACGTATCCTCGACCGTCGTCACTTCGAAGCCTTCCATCGCCGCCTGCAATGCGTTGATGGGATCTACCTCGGTCACAATCACCCGCGCGCCCATGCCCCGCATGGAGTGCGCACACCCCTTACCCACATCGCCATAGCCGCAGATCACGGCTACCTTGCCCGCCACCATCACGTCCGTGGCCCGCTTGATGCCATCCGCCAGCGACTCCCGGCAGCCATAGAGGTTATCGAACTTCGACTTGGTCACCGAGTCGTTCACGTTGATCGCCGGAACCAGCAGCTTGCCCTGCTCCAGCATCTTGTAGAGCCGGTGTACGCCCGTGGTCGTCTCCTCTGAAACCCCGCGCCACTCCTTCACGACCTTGTGCCAGTGTTGCGGGTCCTCGACATGCACCTTCTTCAGCAGGTCCTTGATCACCTGCTCTTCGTGGTTGCCTGATGGCGAATTTACCCAGCCATCGCCCTCTTCCAGCTCATAGCCCTTGTGGATCAGCAGAGTTGCATCGCCGCCGTCGTCCACAATCAGTTGCGGCCCCTTGCCGCCCTTGTGGTTCAGCGCCTGGTAGGTGCACCACCAGTAGTCTTCCAGCGTTTCGCCCTTCCACGCAAACACCGGAACCCCGGCCGCCGCAATCGCCGCCGCCGCATGATCCTGCGTCGAAAATATGTTGCAGCTCGCCCACCGGACCTCTGCTCCCAGGCTGACGAGAGTTTCAATCAAGACTGCCGTTTGAATCGTCATGTGCAGCGATCCCGTGATTCGCGCTCCGGCCAGGGGCTTGGCCGCCGCGTACTTGTTCCGGATCGACACCAACCCCGGCATTTCATGCTCGGCGATTGCGATTTCCTTCCGGCCCCAGTCCGCCAGCGCCATGTCGGCCACTTTGAATCCCAATTTTGTCGTTTCCACTGCGATCGTTGCCATTCAGATCCTCCTTATATCGTCAAATCGTGATATGTTGATGTGTATCAGAATCTCTTTCTGCCGTCAATTGGAAACTATGCCGTCCATTGTGAAAATCCTCCGCGTCGTGGCCGATCCCAACCGCCTCCGCATTCTGCTGCTTCTACGCGGCGAGGAGCTCTCTGTCGCCGAATTGCAGGAGATTCTCACCATGGGCCAGAGCACCATCTCAACCCATCTCTCCCAATTGAAACAGGCCGGCCTGGTGGAAGACCGCCGCACCGGCAAGAGCAACCTCTACAGGCTGGCGGCTGCGGACCCCACCATCACCGGCCTGCTCACCCAGGCCCGCGAAGAGATCCCTGAAGCCGCTCCGGATCAGGCAGCCATGCGCCGCGTTCTCAAAAAGCGTCAGGACAAGATGCGCAGCTTCTTTGACTCGGTAGCCGGCCGGCTCGGCCGCGATTACGTTCCTGGAAAATCCTGGAAGGGCGTGGCCGAAGCTCTCCTGCGCCTGATGCCTCCCATGGTCATCGCCGATCTGGGCGCGGGCGAGGGCGCCTTTGCTCTGCTGCTCGCCCAGCGCGCCAAAAAAGTCATCGCCGTGGATACCTCCGCCAGAATGATCGAAGTTGCCCGCGAGCAGGCCCTCCGCCACGGTATCGGCAACGTCGAATACCGGCTCGGCGACATGGAAGAACTCCCCGTCGACGATGCTTCCGTCGATCTCGTTTGGGTCTCCCAATCGCTCCACCACGCTCTGCATCCCGAGCGTGCCGTCCAGGAAGCTTGGCGTATCCTCAAGCCGTGCGGCCGCATCGTTATCCTCGATCTGGTCAAGCACCATTTCGAAGAAGCCCGCGAACTTTACGCCGACGAGTGGCTGGGCTTCAGCGAACCCGAATTGGAAGCAATGCTCGAAAAAGCCGGCTTCGCCAACGTGCAAACCTCAATAGTTCACAAAGAGCCTGAAACTCCGCAATTCCAGACCCTGCTCGCCGTCGGGGACAAACCCCTCTAACTCTTCCGCCCACAAACTGGGTGTTCCATTCTCGCGGCGTCTTTGTGTTTGCGCCAGGACGGGATAGATCCATTGATAGTTTTTATGGTCTTTTTTCCGCCTCCAGCAACATCCGCTTCCGCTCCACGCCCCACCGGTAGCCGGTCAGCGCACCGCTCACCCCCACCACCCGATGGCAAGGCACCACCAGCGCCACCCGATTCGTCGCGCACGCACGAGCCACAGCGCGCGTAGCTTTGGGATCGCCCAACTCACGCGCCAACTGGCTATAGCTCCGCGTCTCCCCCCGCGGAATCGCTCTGAGCGCCTGCCACACCCGCAATTGGAACGCAGTTCCGCGCAGGTCCAATGGCAACTGCGGCTCCTTACCCGGCCCCGGCTTGCCGCCCTGCCCGGCAACCACTCCAAGCGCTCTCTCCACCAGCGCCGCAAGCGCAGGATCGCGGCGCAAAATCGCCAGAGGAAACTCCTCGCGCAAGCTAGCCTCCGCTTCGGTCGCCGTAGCGGCCAAAGCCAGCCAACAAAGCCCGCGCGCGGTCGCTCCCACAACAATCCAACCATAGGATGAGGGCGCGGCAGCGTAGCCAATCTCCTCGCCCTGTCCGCCCTTGGCAAACCGCGCCGGCGTCATGCCCAGTTGCGCGCCAGCATACGCACGGCTCGACGACCCAAAACCAGCCTCATAAATCGCGTCCGTCACGTTGCCTCCCTGCTTGAGCGCGCCGCGCAGCGATCCCGCCCGCAGCGCGCGCTGGTATTGCAGCGGACTCACGCCAAGCTCCCGCTTGAACAGCCTCTGCACCGTGAACGGACTGAGCCCGGCCACGCGCCCCAACTCTACCAGCGGCAATGCGCGGTCAACATTCGCCTCAATATAGGCTCGAACCTTCTCCAGAGGGTTGCCGCACGCAGTGGTGGGCGTGCAGCGTTTGCAGGGACGAAACCCCGCCGCCCGCGCCTCCGCCGCCGAGCGAAAGAACCGCACGTTCCCCCGCAGCGGCAGCTTGCTCGCGCAACCGGGCCGGCAGAAAACTCCGGTCGTCGTCACCGCGTAGAAAAACGCGCCATCCGGGTCCCGGCTCAATACCTGACGCCACGCAACCTCAGGGTCGATTGCCGGCGCCAGTCCAAGCCTGCCGGTTTCTGCAAATTGGGATGCACTGTTCATGGCAATCATGGTCGCCCATCTAAGTCCCGCATGCTATCCGCTTCTTGCGTGCAATTCCGATTCTTTGGCCGCCCGCCAATGCGCTGGACGCCCCATCCTATTAAGGCGCGGTCTCTTCGCCCACCTGCGGAGCTTTCTTTTTCGCAGCAGGCTTTTTCTTGGCTTTCAACGGCGCCGCGTCAACCCCCAGAAACGCGGCCCAGCGTAACTCTGGCACCTGCGGAGCCTTTTTGGCCTTGGCGATGGCCAGGTCGGCCACTTCTTTGACTATCCACTCAAAGTTCGCCTGACCCACCGAGTGCAGGTCCGCGTCCGGCGCGGGGTTCATGAAGTCGATGGCATATGGAATGCCCTCCTCGACGGCAAACTCCACCGTGTTCAGGTCATAGCCCAGAGCGCGGCAGAGCTTGAGGGCATCCCGCTCGATGCGTTTGAGCAGCTTCTTCTTGTAGACCGGCGGATTCTGCACATACCGCTCCGCGTGCGGCTTGCGCGGGTCGTATGGCATGATGTGCACCTTCTTTTGCCCCACCACATAGCAGCGAAAATATTCAGTGAATTTCACCGCCTTCTGGTACATCATGCAAAGGTCGCGGGACTGGTCGTAGGCATGAAAGAACTCCTCGCGATTGTGCACGGGATGCACGTCGCGCCAGCCGCCTCCATCCACGGGCTTCAGAAACCCGTGTTCGCCGACATACGCAAACACCCCTTCCCAATCCAACGGATATTCCAGGTTCCGCATCGATTTGTCCGTAGTTCCCTCGGGCAACTGCTTATGGGGCAGAATCACCGTCGGCGGCACGGCCACGCCCAGCTTTGCGGCCAGCGTGTAGTTGAAGAACTTGTCGTCGGCCGACCACCAGAACGGATTGTTGACGATCACCGTTCCGTTGATTGCGGCGTGCTTCAGGTAGGCACGATAGAAGGGGATGTCGTGAGAGATGCGGTCCACGATTACCGAGTAGCGGGGCGCCTTGTCCGGATTGTCAAGATGCACGGCGCCAGTCTCAACAAATTCGGCTTGAATGCCATCGATGTTCCTGGCATTGATGTGCTCCACCAGTGCGCCGGGAAAGCTGTTCTCCATTCCGAACAGGATGCCGATCCTTTTCATGCCGCTTTGCCCTCCATGAGAAAACTCCGGGTGCACCGCGAGGGTCGCGCCGCGCGATATCGCTTCAAGTGTACGGCAGATTCCGATCGAAGCGCCCATCTGGAAAGTAACACGTCGGTTACCGCAAGCTGTGCGCAGGCGCGGCAATTCATTCTGTGAAAAAACGGCTGTGGCGTGTTGCAAAAAGAGGTTCTGCTTCGAGCCAGGTACTTACGTTTGAAGCAGTTGGGGCGTTGAGCTTTTTGCGCCATGATCCCCGGCATACTGACCCGGCGATGGCCCTGGATTATAATCGGCTGTCGCAAGCGCAGAGGCGGAACGAGTTGTCGGCTGGAAGCAGCCGGAAGTATTCCATGCACCCCAGGCCGCTGAAAAAGAATCATGTATAGGGGGAGGCAAGAGATGACGTACCGGGTATTGACGGTCAACAGGGAGTTTGGCAGCGGCGGCGGACGAATCGCGCAAACCATTGCGAATTGGCTCGGCTGGAAGTTGCTCGACCGCGACATCATCGACGCCATCGCCTACGCGTCTCATGTCGATGCGAATGTGGTCCGCCATTACGATGAGCACGTGGACTCATGGCTGCGCCGCATCAACCAGCAGGCCATGCGCTCGGCAGCCCTGGCCGCCGGACTCGAACTCGGCGAGAACTCAGTCTTCGATGCCGAGGAGATGGTGCAAATCTCGCAGAAGATCATTGAAAAAGCCCATTCCGAGGGCAATTGCGTCATCGTGGGCCGGGGCTCTCAGTGCGTCCTGCAGCACAAGCCCGACGTCTACCACGTCTTTGTTTACGCGCCGCTAAAACAGCGCATTCTGCGCCTGCGCAATCGACTGGAGAAGGGCGCCAACATCGAGCAGCGCATCCGCACCGTCGACGGAGAGCGGGCCAAATACCTGCAACAGTATTTCGGCAAGAGCTGGTGCAATATCCATCTCTATGACCTGATGATCTCTTCGCACGAAGACGAGGACTCGACTGCGCGCGTCATTCTTCAAGCCATGACAGGACAGGCGCAGCATCTGTGAGTCAGCAGGGCCGGGTAGCCCCGGCCTCGATTTTGAGACCAGAGGACAACACAGCCCTCGCCCCAGCGGTTCGCGGGCGACGGTGTTCTGCTCGGCATGCCTGCGCACCACCGTCCCGGCAGCGCGAACAGTCCCTACTCGCCTCGACTGGTCTGCGTACTCAGATAGCGCTCGTAGCCTAGCTCCGCGATCTGGTGCGACTGGGCTTCGAGCCAGTCCACGTGCTCTTCTTCCTCTTTGAGCAGAGCGAGAAAAAGATCGCGCGAGCCGTTGTCCTGTTCGTCACAGGCAATCCGGATGCACTCGTTGTACATGGCAACGGCATCAATCTCAAGTTTCAGGTCAGCCTGGATCATGGCTTTGACGGTGCCGCCAATCGACAGGGCCAACGGTTCCATGCTGGGCGTCCCATCGAGAAACAAGATGCGCTCCATAAGCCACTCGGCGTGTTTCATCTCGCCGATGGACTGCTTCTTGATCAGCTTGGCGAGTCGATCGTATCCCCAGTTCTCGCACATTTCGGCGTGAACGAAGTACTGGTTGATGGCGGTGAGCTCCTCGCGAAGCGCACGATTCAGTTGCTCAATGACCTTCGGATTGCCCTTCATGCCGAGCATTCTACAAGAGCCCGGACAGGCTTGTAATGGAAAATTCAAAGGCCGGATCGCCCTGTTCTCGCTTTCTGAGACATGGGGAATCCCAGTTCCATCCCGCCCCTTACCCAGCCAGCCTCTGCAACTGTCCCAGGTGGTTCAGGTCGTGGCCGGCCATGGTCTCCACAAGGGTCAGGAAGGTCATTGTGCCCCGCTCCGGGTGGGTGACGGGTCTGTCGGCCGCGGAGGGAAGCGCCGCGCCGATCAATCGCAGATTCCATCCCCGCAGAGCGGAAAACACGTCCAGCGCCTGCCTGGCCGGAACTCCTGCGTAGGTCGCAGCCCACTTTTCCTGGTCGAAGGGTTGAACGGTCGGAGCGTCCTCGGCCAGTGCCTGACGCAGCCGAAACGCAAACACCAGCTCGCAGTCAGCCAGATGACAGACGATCTCCGCCGCGCTCCACTTGCCGGAGGCGGGAGACACGGTAACTCTCTCCGGGCCGATTCGCTCAACGAGCCGGGCGATCTCCGCGGGGCTTGCGGCAAGGATGGTCTCCAGCGGCCGTCCGTCAAGAAAGCGATCATAGGGGTTGAGTTCGCTCATCGTTTCCTCCTCAGAGATATTCCTGCACCATGCGCTTCCAGGTGGGCCAGTCGTGCGCGTTATAGGAGTCCCACACGAAGAGCTTGTGGGGAATGTCCTTGGAACTCATGATCCGGTCGAGATTCTGGTTCTGGCCCAGACACTGATCGTCCCAGCCTGTAGCCAGCACATAAGTGTTGCTGCGGAAGTGGTCAAAGAACCAGGGATCGCCGAGGTTGGGCAGGTAGTCCATGGGCAGGTTGAAGTAGCAGTCCTGATCGTAGTAGCCGTGAAGAAAGTTCTTGAGGTTGAAGGCCCCGGACATGGACAGAAAGCCGGTAAACACGTCGGGATGGCGCAGCGCGATGTTGACCGCGTGGTAACCGCCAAAGCTGCAGCCGAGCGACACCAGGTGCGAATCCTGGTTCTTGAGCCGGATCAGGGGCACAACCTCGCTGAGCACGTAATCCTCAAACTGCATGTGACGGGCGATGCGCCAACGCGGGGGAACTTGCTTGTTGTACCAACTCTCCGAGTCCACGGCATCCACGCAGTAGATCTGCACCTGGCCGGCATCGATCTTGCCGGAGAGCGCGGCGATCATCCCGCGGTCTTCAAACTCGAAGAACCTTCCGCAGGACGTGGGAAACACAACCACGGGCAGGCCCGCATGGCCGAAGACAAGCAGTTCCATCTCCCTCTCCAGACGGCCGGAATACCACTTGTGATACTCCCGATTCATGCTCCCCCCAACGATTCGCCGTTCCCTGACCCGTGACCCCGGACCCCTGCTCTCTGAATATTGGAGAACTGCCAATTTCTTGATACTGTAACAGCCTGAGCTGGTGTTTTTTCGGCGCTTCCCACGGCTGCAAAGAAGACACAATAGAGGACCAAAGGGATTGAATCCGGAAAGCCAACCCCCTGAAGCACAATCGGGTTCGCTCGCGCCAAAGGGCTTGCTCTCGGACGGCGAAACCACGCCGCATCCCCGGCTCCGGCTTCACCGCGCCTTCCCCAGCATGTACCTGCCCGACAAACGGGATGTGATTGTCTACGTCCCGCCGGGCTATGATCAGCACCCGGAGCGAACCTACCCGGTGCTCTACCTGCAGGACGGCCAAAACCTCTTCGACGGTCGGACTTCGTTCATCCCCGGCCGTACATGGATGATGCGGGAGCAGGCCGATGCGGCCATCGAGGCCGGCGAAGTGGAACCGCTGGTCATTGTTGGCATCTACAACGCCGGAGACCGCCGGCTGGCTGAGTACACCCATGAGCGCGACTGGCAAATGGGCGGCGGAGAGGCCGATGAATACGGCCTGCTGCTGACCGGGGAGCTTATGCCCTGGATAGCCGGCCAGTACCGGGTGCGCCTTGAGCGCGAGTCGAACGGGCTGGGCGGATCTTCGCTCGGCGGCCTTGTTTCCCTTTACCTTGGCCTCCGTTATGCCACATGGTTCGGCAAGCTGGCCGTGCTCTCACCCAGCGTCTGGTGGAATCACAAGAGCATTCTGGGCCACCTGAACGAGCGCGCGCCGCAGATTTGGGAGCGTCCGCGGCTGTGGCTCGACGTGGGCGACCGGGAAGGCCGCCGCGCCCTGCAGGATGCCGAGCACTTGAACCGGCGACTCAAGGCCAACGGATGGCGCTCCGGCGAGACGCTGCACTTCGAGCGCGTCCACGACGGAAGCCACGACGAAACCAGTTGGGCGCGCCGCGTGCGGCCCATGCTGAAGTTTCTGTTTCCGGCAAGGACCGATCGCAGTACCTGAGATTGAGCGCTTTTCAGTTCCCCATCGATGAAGGATGTACCACGCGCCAGTTGGAGCTTCCGCCGGTTCCGTACCCGGCAGCCCATAGCCGCGAAGCCTTATCTTTTTTGAATTGTGCGAACCAGTTGACTCTTTTGAACATCCAAGTCTGGTTAGGCGTTTTCTTGACCAGGCCGGAAGGGGGCTTGAGAACCATGGCCAAATCTGTCCAATCACAAAGAACAACTGTGCTCAGCAACGTGTTCCAGGGGTATAGGGGACCAACTTTTGCCATCCGCTTGTGGGACGGATGGCGTTGGTGTTCGTCAGAAAACGAGAAGCCTGTCTGCACTATCGTCGTCCAGAACCCCAAGGCGCTCGGTTCGCTCATAGCCGAGCCCAGTGAACTTAGACTGGGAGAGGCATTCATCTGCGGCGATCTGGACGTTGAGGGGGATCTCTTTTCGGTCTTCTCCATAGGCGAACATCTCTTCGACCGTCCCCGCGGCCTGCGGCAGAAAATCGTCGAGAACGCCGCCGGGACGCTCTTCGGCCTGGGGCAATGGTTCAAGCACGGCTGGATCAATTCCCGCCGAAGAGACCGTGCCTCGATTGCGTACCACTACGATCAGCCAGTTGCCTTCTTTGAGCCGTGGCTGGGCAAGTCCTTTGCCTATTCCTGCGCCTACTTCCGCAGTCCCGATGACCCCATCGACGTTGCCCAGGAGCAGAAACTGGAACTGATCTGCCAGAAGCTCCGCCTGCAACCATTCGAGCGGTTCCTGGACATCGGTTGCGGATGGGGAAGCCTGGTGCTTCATGCCGCGGGCAGGCACGGCGCGCAGGCTGAGGGAATCACGCTGAGCCGGGAACAGGCTGAAACGGCAAAGCGCCGCATCCAACAGGCCGGACTGAACCGGAGTTGCGGCGTGGAGTTGCGCGACTACCGCGAGTTGGAAAACGGCCGTGAGCCGTTCGACAAGATTGCCAGCGTGGGCATGTTCGAGCACGTGGGCCTCAAGAATCTTCCCCGGTACTTCGGTATTGCGTACCGGCTGCTACGGCCCGGCGGCGTTTTTCTCAATCACGGAATTGCTCGCTCTCCCCTGGCTCCCATCCGGAAGAGTTCCTTCATTGACAGATACGTCTTTCCTGACGGGCATCTGGTTACACTTTCCGAGACACTCAACGCAGCCGAATCCCAGGGTCTGGAAGTGCGCGACGTTGAGAATCTGCGCGAACACTATGATCTGACCTTGCAGCGCTGGGTGGAGGGGCTGCGGCGTAACGCCGATACTCTCCTCAAGTACGTGCCAATCATGACCTACCGCATCTGGCTCCTGTATATGGCCGGCTCCGCCGCCGCCTTCCGCAGGGGTGCGATCAGCGTCTACCAGGTTCTGCTCAGCCGCCCGGATCATGGGAACAGCCACCTTCCTCTAACGCGCGACGACTGGTATGCCACAACCCATGCCGACCCAGGGGTCGCGGTGTAGCGACCCACCCAATCGAGAATTGACATCTGCGCGGCAGACTCCTACACTCCGCTGTTGCTGTGGCTCGCCTTTTTCTCCTCCGGATACGAAGGCCCCCAACCAAATCTCAAGAAAGAACGTGCGCGTTATGAATGGTCATGAACGAATCCTCGCGGTTGTGGGCGGAGAAAAGGCCGACCGCCTTCCCTGCATGCCAATCACGATGATGTTTGCCGCGGATATTCTCGGAGTCAAGTACCAGCCGTATTGCCGCGATCACCGGATCATGGTGGATGCGCAGGTGAAGACAGCGGAGATGTTCGGCCTGGACTATGTTTCCACAATCTCCGACCCCGCCCGCGAAGCCAGTGATCTGGGAGCTCATATCCTATGGTCTGACGACCAGCCGCCGGCCATCATCGAGGACGAGGCTCTGTTTGCGGATAAGTCAGTTCTTGCCGGGATGGAGCCCCACGATCCCCTTCCCGGCGGACGCATGGAAGACCGCGTTCGGGGCATCGAGCTGCTGCGCAAACGGGTGGGAGAGAAGTTGTTCGTCGAGGGGTGGGTGGAAGGCCCTTGCGCCGAGTCTGCCGACCTGCGTGGAATCAATCGCCTGATGATCGACTTTTCCGACGATCCGGCATTCGTCCAAGACCTGTTCGCCTTCACGGTGGAAACGGCGATCCGTTTCGCCTCAGTGCAGATCCAGGCCGGGGCAGACATCATCGGGATCGGCGATGCGGCGGCATCGCTGGTGGGTCCGCGCATCTATAACCAGGTGGTGTGGCCTTGGGAGAAAAAGCTGGTGGACTCCATCCACGCCATGGGCGGAAGGGTTCGCCTGCACATCTGCGGTAACACGCGCCGCATCCTCGACGGCATGGGCAAGCTGGGTTGCGAGATCGTGGATATCGACTATCCGGTACCCATGGATCAGGCGCGCAGCCAGACCGGCCCGCAACAGACGCTGACAGGGAACCTGGACCCCGTGAGAGACGTGCGCAACGGCTCCCCGGAAACGATTACGCAGTCGCTCGAAACATTGCGGCAACAGGCAGGCGCGCGATGGATTGTGGCTGCCGGGTGCGAGATTGTGCGCGATACCCCTCACGACAACTTGCGCGCCATGGTCGAGTTTGCTCAGACCCACGCAGTCAGTGAGATCGGGTGAGTTCGCTCCAGCGAGCCGCGACAGGACTTCCATTTGCCTCAACCGCCCACTTTCGGCGATACTTAGGTGTTGTGTCTTGCGCGGCTGGGCACTCTCGCTTGGCCCCTTGTTTGGCGGGTCGAGCTTGAACCAGGAGTCCGCCAGCCTGAAAGACCCCCAAAGACCGGGGTTGCCGCGGACGGGTCTTCGTCCGTGGGGTGAAAAGACCGCAACAGAGCATTGGATTTCGAAAGGAACCGTATCGCCGTGGTGATGATTCGTTTGGCGCGCGTTGGCGCCCGCAAGCAGCCCTACTACCGCATCGTGGTCATTGAGAAGGACCGCGCCCGCAATGGCCGTTCGATCGAGGTCGTCGGCACCTACAACCCCCGCACCAACCCGGCCACGGTCGACCTGAAGCACGAGCGCATCGCCTACTGGCGCGGCCAGGGTGCACAGCTCTCCCCCACCGTCGGAAAACTGGTGGCCAAGAACCCGGCGCAGGCCCCCATTGCGGAACCTGTCTTGACTCCTGTCTCGACTCCGGTCCCGACTTCGGTCGAGACGCCACTCGAGGCCTGATTTCGTTTGCTCCTCCCCACCAAGGGCCTTCCCCGGACGGTATTCATTGACGAGTGCGCGGGCATCCTGTGATGGCAGCCACACAATTGCTGACGGCGATATGCGTGTGCTGATACTATTCGCGCACCGATCCAATTCGCCATTTTTTGAACTCATCCGGTCAGGGGCAAGAACATGACCCAACACGATATGGTCGCAGTAGATGAACTGGTCCGTGAGATTGCGCGGGCCTTGGTGGATGAGCCGGCAGCCGTGGAAGTGAAATCCATGGACCGGGACGACAACACGGTTCTCAAGCTCCGGGTTGCGCCCCAGGACGTGGGGAAGGTCATCGGCAAGCAGGGGCGAACCGCCCGCTCGGTACGCACCATTCTGGGCGCCGTCAGCATGAAGCTGCATCACCGCTACACGCTTGACATCCTGGAAGAAGACGACGAAGTCTAGCGTGGCTGCGGCTCATGCGTCCGGCTCGGCCCGGAGGCAGGAATGACCGACCAGGAGCAATGGGTCTGGCTGGCCCGCATTCGCCGCCCGCAGGGGCGCAAAGGCGAGGTCTTCGCCGAGATTCTCACCGATTTCCCTGACAAATTTGCCTCGCGCCGCCGGCTGTGGCTTTTGGCCGAGGGTGCGTCGAGCACTGCCCCGCGCGAAGTGGAACTTCGCGCCCATTGGCTGCACAAGGGCGGCGTGGTGCTGCACTTTTCCGGCATCGACTCGATCTCTGCCGCCGAATCACTCAGCGGAAAAGTGGTCGCGATTCCCCGCGCGGAGCGGGCCGCTCTGGCTGAGGACGAGGTGTACATCGGCGACCTGATCGGCTGCTCGCTGGTGGATGTGGCGGGTGATGCGCCTGTGCCCGTGGGCCAGATTGAAGACGTAGACCGCACAGCCGGCCCCGTCGCCCTGCTGGTGGTGCGCGGCGCGGCAGGCGAGGTTCTGATTCCCTTTGCCAAAAGCTACCTGCGCGCCGTAGACCTTGAAGCGAAGCGCGTGGAAATGGCCCTCCCCGAAGGGCTGACGGACCTGAACGCACCGGCAAAACCCTGAAACCCGATCAAACGGCTTGAGCAGGCAATCCTTCAGAAAGCCTGCTTCGATCGTCGAAATGGATGCATATGCAATTCGAGATTGTCACCATCTTTCCCGGCTTCTTTTCGAGCATCTTCGAGAACGGGATCATGCGCCGGGCGTTGGCGGAAGGGCTGATGACGGTGAATGTCCACGATCTGCGCAACTATACGCATGACCGGCACCGCACCGTGGATGACCGTCCCTTCGGTGGCGGTGAAGGGATGGTCCTGAAGCCCGAACCCCTGGCCGAGGCGCTGGCCGCGCTGGACATCGAGGCTAAGGCAGCCCGGCAGGCGGCGGACGACGACGCGGCGCGCTCGCGCGTCATTCTGCTTTCAGCCCAGGGCCGCCCATTTACCCAGGCATTGGCACGCGAGTTCGCCACCCTCGACCGCGTAGTTCTGCTCTGCGGCCGCTATGAGGGCGTGGATGAGCGCATCAACCAGCTCTACTGCGATATGGAGCTGTCAATCGGCGACTACGTCTTGAGCGGAGGCGAACTGGCCGCCGCCGTGGTCATCGACGCAGCCATGCGCCTGATTCCCGGCGTGCTGGGCAACGAGGCCTCAGGCGAGTTTGAGAGCTTCGGCGTGGCTGACGCCGAAATCACCACGGATTCGGAAGGCGTTCCGCGCTCACAGCACGGCGCCGGAGGCCTGCTGGATTATCCCCACTACACCCGTCCGGCGGAGTTCGGTGGCCTGCGAACGCCAGAGGTTCTTTTGAAAGGCGACCACCAACAGATTCGCCGCTGGCGCCGCGAGCAGCAGTTACGCAAAACGCTGGCCAACCGGCCGGACCTGCTTGCCCATGCAGAACTAAGCGGCGAGGACAGAAAATTTCTGGAATCGATTTGGGGCGAGAGCCGCTAGAGCGGTTCCGCCTGGCGCATTCGGTGTTGTTTTAGCGAGCTAATACCGTGGAAGCCGGAAGAATTGAGACAAGGGCTGACGCTTCCCATCACGAGAGACTTTTCGACCTGTTTTTGTTGGATTTCTGTGAAATAACCTATTGATTCTGAATTGGTTATTCCCTATTCATCTCACACTTCACAGTTTCACAGCCGGAAGAGGGGGGGGTAGGGGGTGGAGTCCCGCGTGGTGGGGAATGCGTGCGGGGTTCCAGCAAAATTCTGCGTCGATTTGCCCCTCCCTGGGCGCGGGTTCTCTATTGACCATTGTGCGCCGGGGGATGGCTATTTTCTGCAAAAGCGCAGACACCGGCCCATGCTACTGGAACGGCTTCACGGGCGCAGGCTGTTCCGCACCCACCTGCCCCACCGAGATCGCGGCGACGAAGAAGTTTTCTCCAACCGTAGGACAACCGGCCAAACGGCGCAACATGGCCAACTGGCCCACATGGGTCAGCGCGTCGGCCACCGGCCCCTGAAACAGCCTCTCAATCGGCGCGTGGAGCGGCTCCGCCGAGGCCAGGTACTCATCAAAGGCGCGGAGCGAGGCAAAAAAACGCCGCTGCTCATCGGCCCAGGCCAGTGGCGGGGCATTACGCCAGCGCTGCTTGCCTTCGGCCATGCTCAGCGCCCAATCGAACAGATCGCCCATGTGGGCCAGAATCTGCACCGGCTGGCGACCGGCGCCGTCAAAACCGGCAAACTCGTCCGGGGCGCCATCCAGAGATCGGGCGGCGCGATAGGCCACGGTGGCCAGCGTGTGACGCAGCAGTTCTCGTTTCTCGTCCATACTCGAAAACTATAGCTTACGAGCGCCGCCACGCACCGTACTGGCGCGCTAAATTAGGCACGCAAACCTGTTCTCTGCTAAACTTGAAATTCTGAGTTCAACCGCAGGAAACCACTATGTCCATTCATCCCGTAATGCAGCGCTTGGCAGACAAGCTCAAGCGTACCGACCTCCCCGAATTCGTGCCCGGCGACCAGATTCGCGTCCAGGTGAAGATCAAGGAAGGCGATAAGGAACGCTTGCAGGCCTTCGAAGGTCTGGTTATCGCCATTAACAAAGGCGCTCAGGGCACGTTTACCGTGCGCAAAATGAGCTTTGGCCAGGGCGTCGAGCGCATCTTTCCCTTCAACTCCAAAGTCATCGACAAGATCGAGAAGATCCGCAGCTACAAGGTGCGTCGCGCCAAGCTCTTCTACATTCGCGGACTGCGCGGCAAGGCAGCCCGTTTGAAGGAAGTGGACCGCGCCACCGGCAAGGTCCGCGCTTAAACGGGCCCAGAAACCGTTCCATCAAAACCCCCAGCCCATACGCTGGGGGTTTTGCTTTGCACACCGCGCTCTTTCACCAAGACACTGTGCCTCATCCGCACTTTCTTATAGGCAAGAAGCGGATTCCGCCGCAGCTCCTGGCGAGATGCGCGCCGCACCTCGCACCAACCCCGCAGGTTTCCTATACTGACAGCATGGCTAAAACCCTGGTCTGCGGTTGGACGCTGGAAGAGGCAGCGCGCAAGCGCGGCGCGCGCCGCATTGCCGGGCTTGACGAGGTGGGCCGGGGACCCCTGTTCGGCCCGGTGGTGGCTGCAGCGGTCATTCTTCCACGGGGCTGCCATTTGCAAGGCCTCACCGACTCAAAGAAACTCTCTGAAAAAAAACGCAACCAGTTTGACGTGGAGATTCGCGCGAACGCCGTTGCCTGGGCTATTGCCGCCGTGGACGCCGAGACCATCGACCGCATCAACATCCGCCAGGCCTCGCTTCTGGCCATGCGCCGCGCCGTTCAGCAACTGGCGCTCAGCCCGGACTTTCTGCTCATCGACGGCCGCGACACCATCGACTGGGACTGCCCGCAGCAAGCCGTCATCCAGGGCGACGCGACCAGCCTCTCTATCGCCGCAGCCAGCGTGCTGGCCAAGGTGCACCGCGACCGCCTGCTCGTCGAGTTCGACAGCCAGTTCCCCGGCTACGGCCTCGCCAGCCACAAGGGCTACTGCTCACCCGAACACCTTGCCGCCCTCGCCCGTCTGGGACCGACTCCGCTGCATCGCAAGAGCTTTCACCCGGTCGCGCAGACGGTTCTGCAATTCGATTGAGGCAATTTGCCGCGACACAATCAGGCCGCAACCGTCCGTACCCGCACCTTGCGGCGTTGATTCCAGGCCAGCACAGGCCGCGCCAGCAGCAGCACCGCGAGAATCACGGTCATGGTCAGCGGGGCCAGCACGCCCGGCTTCACCTGCCACCAGTAGTGAATGACTCCGCAGACCGCGGCCACGTACACCAGCTTGTGCAGCCGGTTCCAGCGCTTGCCGCCCAGCTTGCGAATCGCCCAGTTGGTGGAGGTCGCAGCCAGAGGCAGAAGCAGGAGCCACGCGGCCACGCCTATGGTGATAAACCGCCGCTTGGCAATGTCGGCGGCCATGGCGTTGACGTCGAAGCCCGCGTAAAGCGCGACATACGTCAGCAGATGCAGCGTGGCATAGAAGAACGCAAACAGCCCCAGCAGACGGCGGAATTTGATGAGCCAGTTCAACCGCGGTGAGAGCCGGCGCACCGGCGTAATGGCCAGCGAAATGGTGAGCAGCCGCAGCGTGGCCAGTCCGGTGGCAAAGGTGATGGTCGCCGTCGGGTCCGCGCCCAGGTTGTTGGTCACGGCGCCATAGACCAGCCGGCCCAGCGGCCAAAGGCAGGCCAGCCAGGTCATCGTCTTCAGCGGGATGAGTATCGAGCGGTTCATCGTTAGCAAGTTAGCAAATCAGCGGGTTAGCTAGTCAGCAAGTTAGCAAGTCAGCAGGTCAGATCGCGGCTTGACACACATCGAGGAGCTGGCGACCGGTCCCTGTTCCCGGCTTCAGATATATTTTCTGAGGTCCATCCCGTTATACAACGAAGCCACCTGATCGCCGTAACCGTTGAACATCAGGGTCGTCCGTCGTTGCGCGTAAAACGGCTGGCCGATGCGCCGCTCGACCTTCTGGGTCCAGCGCGGATGATCCACGTTGGGGTTCACGTTGGAGTAGAAGCCGTACTCGTTCGGCGCCAGCTCATTCCACGTCGTCGTCGGCTCCTTGTCAAGAAAGCGCACGGCAACAATCGATTTGGCAGACTTGAAGCCGTACTTCCACGGCACCACAATCCGCAGCGGTGCGCCGTCCTGGTTGGGCAGCACTTCACCATACAACCCAAACGCCAACAACGCCAGCGGGTGCATCGCCTCGTCCATCCGCAGCCCTTCGGAATACGGCCAGTTGATTGTCGATTCCGACGCCCATTTCTCAACATGCTTATCGTAATAGGACAGAAACTGCACATACTTCGCCGTCGATAGCGGCTCGCACTGCTTGATGAACTCCGACAGCGAGTAGCCCACCCAGGGAATCACCATGCTCCAGGCCTCGACGCAGCGATGACGGTAGACACGATCTTCCAGCGGGCGCAGCTTGAGCAGGTCCTCGATATCGAAGGTCTTCGGCGTCTTCACCTTGCCTTCCACGCGCACGGTCCACGGCCGTGTGGGCAGGACGCCGGCGTTCTTTGCCGGATCGTCCTTGTTCACGCCAAACTCGTAAAAATTGTTGTAATGGGTGATGTCTTGAAAGCTGGTCAGTTCCTCGCCCGTTGTGGTCAGCGGGCTCTTCACCGTCTGTAGCCTGGTTCCGGCCAGCGCGCCGATGCGGGGCTCAAACACCTCGGCCAGCCGCTCTGCGCCCAGCGCAGCCGCGCCCGCAGCCGCCACGCCGGAGAAAGCGCCGCGCAGAAAGCGGCGACGGTTCAGGTACTGGTCTTTGGGGGTAATGGCCGAAGAGGGAATGTCAGGCGGTTTGCCAATGAGCATACGTTGACCTCGCGCGCAGAAAATCTGCAGTTGCACACATTAGATACGATTGGGCGCATTCCCGTTACAAGATACGTTCCAGTATGTTCATTTGGATTGCGCCAGACAAAAATCCATCTTCGAGGCTTGGGACAGCACAGATTTCAATGCGCGTCCGGCTGTCCCGCCCCACTCCGCGCAAAGGGCCACTGGCCCAGCCTCCGCGCCCGCACCAGGTAAATAAGCGTGCCGGAGGCCGCGATCCCCGCGGCTACGGCCAGCCCGCCCAGCGCGTGACTGCGGTTCAACAGGATGAACAGGAATCCGCCCATTGCCACCAGCGGCGGCAGCGGATACAGCGGCATTTTGAATGGGCGCTCCAGTTCCGGCCTCTGCACCCTCAGCAGCATCACGCCCGCCTGCTGCAGAAAGAATTGCAGCAGGATGCGCGTAATCACCAGCATCGTAATCACCTGCGCCAGCGAGAAGAAGCAAAAGCAGGCAGCCACCAGCCCCAGGGCAACCAGCGACCGGTGAGGAATGCCATGCTTTGGGTGAACGGCAGCCAGGAAGCGGAAATAATTGCCGTCGCGCGCAGCAGCGTAGGGCACGCGCGAGTAACCCAGCAGCAGCGAGAAGACTGATGCGAAGGCCGTCCACACGATGAGGGCCGCCATCAGGCGGCCTGCCGCGCGGCCGAAAGCGGACTGCGCAATCTCAGCCACCAGTTGCAGCCGGACCGTCGCATCAGCAGCGGCATGGGAAGCAGCCTCGCGCATCGATGGCAGTGCGGCCAGGTTCATGGCCACATAGAACGCTGAAACGAACAACACTGAGAGCAGAATGGCGCGGGGAATGGTCCGCTCAGGCCGGCGAACCTCGCTGCCCAGAAAACAGATGTTGTAGTAGCCCCAATAATCGTAGGTTGTGATGAGCGTAGCCTGCGCCAGTCCGCCCAAAGCCACGGCCACGGACTGCGCAGGAGAGACCGGCATGTGCCAGCCGCCCATAGCCGCCGCATGGGAAAAACCGGAGGTAATGACTCCGGCAATCGCCGCCATGACCCCGGCAAACAGCACCCATGCCAACCGCGTCACCTGACTCAAATTTCTATAGAGCAGCGCCGTCACTAGCAGGCAGGCGCCGGCAGCGGCAAAATTCGCGTAGTGCAAGGCGGGCAAGGCGGCAAGCGGAGCCTGTTCCAGCCCCGGCCAGAACCACGCCAGAAAGCTTGAGAGCCCAATGCAGCCCGAAGCGATGGCCAGCGGCGCCGAAAAGCTCAACTGCCAGACGTAAAGAAAGCTGAGCCAGTTGCCCGCGCGATCGGGCCCATAGATTTCGCGCAGAAAGGCATACGAGCCGCCCGCCCTGGGAAACGCAGCGCCCAGTTCCGCCCACACAAGCCCGTCGGCCACGGCGATGGCCGCCCCCAGCACCCACGCCCACACGGAAAGCCGGTAGCCTGCCGCGGCGATCACCAGCGGCAGCGTGATGAACGGACCTACGCCGATCATCTCCAGCATATTGAAGAGAACGGCGGAGCGAAGGCCGATGCGCCGCTGGAGAGTTGCGCCACTTGCGGAGATGGAGGAGGGCGGGGTCATGAGGCTAAGGCGCTCACCGGATTGTACACTGACGGCAACCATGATTTTTCCCGAGAGAGTTCAACGAGCAGTGGTGAGCGCGGCCCTGGCGGGGCTGCTTTTGGCAAGCGCAAGCTCCCTTCGCCTGGCTGGGCAAGAGGCGATGCCGACACAGGAGCCCGTGCTGCATTCCTTTGCCGAGCCCAGCGAGATTGCGCTCCCCTTACCCGAAAACCGCGGCCAGGCAGCGCTCGAACAATCTCTGAAGCGCCTGCAAACCACCGCCAGCCTGATGATGATCGTGGCCCACCCCGACGACGAGGACGGCGCGCTGCTCACTTATTTATCCCGCGGCCTGGGCGTACGCTGCACGCTCCTCACCCTGACCCGCGGCGAGGGCGGACAGAACGCCATGTCCGCCGAGAGCTACGATGCACTGGGCCTCATCCGCACCAATGAATTGCTGAAAGCCGGCGAGTTCTATGGCGTGAAACAGCTCTGGGGCACCGAAGTGGACTTCGGCTTCTCAAAAACTCAGGAAGAGGCATTTGCCCGCTGGGGTCACGACCGCGTGCTCTATGACGCCGTGCTGGCCGTGCGCCGCGAACGGCCCCAGATCATTGTCTCCACCTTTGTCGGCGGAATTACGGACGGCCACGGGCACCACCAGGTCTCCGGCGAGATAGCGCAGGAGGTGTTCAAGGCCGCCGGCGACCCCCATGTTTTCCCCGAGCAGTTGAAAGACGGCCTGCAACCCTGGCAGCCGCTGGCCGTCTACTCCATGGTTCCGTTCGCTCCCGTCACCGACAAAGGCATGTTCGACTACGCCACCGGCAAATGGGCTCCGGCGCGCTTCCGGAACTACGTCACCGGCGAGTGGACCACCGGCGTACCCCCAACCGACGTGACCGTCCCCGTGGGCACGCTGGACCCGGTGCTGGGACGCAGCTATGTGCAGATTGCGCGCCAGGGCTGGGGTGAGCAGAAGTCACAGAACGGCGGCGCGAATCCAACGCTCAGCGGACCGGCATCCTCCACCTATCACCTTTGGGACGTCGCGCAGGCGGCAAAGGCTCCAGCCACGACAAACGCGAGCGATGGGGATTTCTTTCACAACAAGAAGGTCAACATCGACATCAGGGTTGCGGGCTTGACCAGACTGGTGAAGGGCACGGCTCCCGATTGGCTTGCGCAGAGCCTCGACCAGATCGACGCGAACCTGAGAGGGTTTGCCTTGCAGTGGCGGGGCCAAAACAGCATTGCGGCGGCACGCGTTCTGGCGACAATCTACCGGAAGACCCTTATTCTGCGAGCCAATGTAGCGGCCAGCAATCTGGACGCCGAAGCCAAAGCCGGACTGCTTCTGGAACTGGACGCCAAGATCGACGAATTTCAGTCCGCGCTGAAAGATTTGCTCGGCCTGGACCTCGTAGCCTTCACCACCAAGGCAACCAACGTACAGGGCGGCTCGTCCAGGGGCAGCTCAGCCGACGAGACTCCCCGCAGCGTGACACCGGGCGAGGAGTTCCGCGTGAGAGTGCACACGGCGCAAGCCACGACCGAGACGCGCCTCAGCCAGGTGTGGTTGCAGAGTCATAGCGGCGCTCCGTGGAAGATCGAGGATACGGCAGGGCCAGTTGAACCGGCGGCCGCAGCGGATCCCGCAAGCGACCGCATATTCCGCGTTCAGGCAGCGGAAGACGCCGAACCCACCCAGCCCTACTTCACCCGGCCCTCAATCGAGCAGCCTTATTACGACCTCACCCGGCTGGAGTTTCGCGAGAGGTCTTTCGCTCCCTGGCCGCTGGCAGCCTGGGCTGAGTTCACCTTTGATGGCCTGCCTATCCGCATCGGCCAGACGGTCCAGACCATGCAGCGCGTCCTCGGCCCCGGCGGCATCTACGAACCGTTGGTCGTCACGCCCACCATCGGCATTCGCATCGACCCCGAGGCACGCATTTTGCCGCTGGACGGCTCGGCCCTCCCTGTTCGCGTAACCGTGCATGCAGAAGCCACCGCTGAAGGCACAGTCGATCTGAAGCTCCCCACCGGATGGACTTCTCAACCGGCTGAGGCCCATTTCCATCTCGGTAGCGCGGGCGACACACAGCCCATCCTGTTCTCTGTAACCCCGGCAGCCAGTGAGACAGGGGCTTACAATTTGCAGGCCGTTGCCCATTTCGGCGGCCGCAGTTACCAGTCCGGCTGGCAGAGTGTGGGCTACGCGGGTCTGCGACCCTACAACCTTTACAAACTCGCCCAGCTCAAGACCCGCAAAGTGGATGTGAAGCTGGCGCCCGGTTTGCGCATTGGATACGTGATGGGCACCGGCGACCTGGTGCCGGAAGCAATCGAGGGGTTGGGCGCCGTGCCGCATCTGTTGACCGCCGCTGAACTGACCGCAAGCGATCTCTCCGCGTGGAACGTGATCGTGATCGGCATTCGCGCCTACTCCGTGCGCCCAGAATTGGCCCTACTCCAGCCACGGCTCCAGGAGTTTGTCGAGCGCGGCGGTACCCTGATCGTCCTGTACCAGAGTTCTACCTTCCCTGCTCCTTTGCCGCTTGCCATGGGCCGGACACCGGAACGCGTGGTGGACGAACAAGCGCCCGTCAAACTTCTCGACCCCGCCAATTCTCTATTCACCGGGCCCAACCGCATCACCGCTGCCGACTTTGACGGCTGGGTCGAGGAGCGCGGCCACTCCTTCCTCGACACCTGGGACCCCGGTTATACCGCGCTTGCTGAAACCGCCGACGCGGGCCAGGACCCGCAACGAGGCGGCCTGCTGGTCGCTCATCCCGGCAAGGGGACTTATATCTATACTGCGTTTGCACTGCATCGCCAGCTTCCCGAGTTAGTGCCGGGAGCTTACCGGCTGCTAGCCAACTTACTTAGTGCAGGCAGGAACGAGACAAAATGAGGAGATCGGGCGCAAGTCCAGCACGCATAGGCTTTGCAGTTATTCATATTAAAGGAGTGTTAATTATTTGCCACTTAGTTGAATTGCGCGCGACTTGCATGGAAGTTAGCTTTGTTAAAAATATGTAAATTCGTCAAATATTCATCAAAATCTGCGAGTCTTGTTAACGGAAACGGTCAAGGATATCTCCGCCTGTGGAGATCATTCCTTGACGCTCAATGTTCCAACTGCATTCCAAATCGGAAAGAGCTTGGCTTTCTATGCAAGGTTTCTCCGGATGCAGAAACACTGAGCGTTCGCAATGCAGTGAGCGCAGCCACATCCAATCTGATTTGAGAGGAAAAAGAGAGGCCCAATGAATTTCAAACTTAAAACTGCCGCAGTCGCATTGCTGGCAGCCAGTCTCGTTGCCTCATACGCATACGCTGAGGATGCAACACCCCCAGTGAAGAAGCATGTTGCAGCCAAGAAGGCCAAGAAGGCCGAGGCACCCAAAGTCGAAGACCAGATTCAGTCTCTGCGCCAGGAATTGCAGGAGCAGATCAACAGTCTCAAGACCAACCTGGCCGACAAAGATGCCCAGTTGAAGCAGGCGCAACAGGCGGCGGCCGATGCCCAGGCGGCAGCGGCCAAGGCCGAGGCGGCGGCCTCAGCCCAGCAGCAGGCAGTTAGCGACAACGCGGCCGCCGTCACCACGCTGCAAGGCACGGTCACCGATCTGAAGGCCAACCAGACATCGCTGGCCACCACAGTCTCCGATGAGACCGCCAAGATCAAGAAGGAAATCAGCAATCCCGGCGTTCTTCACTACAAGGGCATCTCCATCACGCCCGGCGGCTACGCGGCGGCTGAAACTGTCTTCCGCACCAAGGCCACCGGCGGCGATATTCCCACCGCTTTCAGCTCTCTTCCCTACGAGGGCGCGGATGCCTATTCGCTCAGCGAGTTCTACGGCAGCGCTCGCCAGTCGCGCCTCTCCATGATGGCCGAAGGCAAGACCAACTGGGGCACCCTGCGCGGCTACTATGAGGCTGACTTCCTGGGCACCGGCATCTCCTCCAACAACAACCAGTCCAACAGCTACGTTCTGCGCCAGCGCGTCATCTGGGGGCAGGCCGAAACCAAGAGTCACTGGGCCTTTACCGGCGGACAGTTGTGGTCCCTGGCTACCGAAGACAAGAAGGGCATTTCCAATCTCTCCAGTGACATCCTTACCCCGCTGACCATAGACCCGAACTACGCCACGGGCTTCGTCTGGACGCGGCAGTACGGCTTCCGCATTACGAAGACCTACAACAAGGCAGCCTTCGGCTTTGCCGTTGAGAATCCGCAGCTCCTCTACACCGCTTCGCTGGCCGGCAACACGCCTTACGCGGTGCTCGGCGCCGCCGGCGCCAACGGCGGAAACTACAACGCCGCCATCAGCGCCAGCAGCACCACGGTCTATCTGCAGAATGTCGAGAATCAGACGAGTTACACGGCCGATGGTTCTGCAGTGCAACTCGCCGTACCTGTTTACAACACGCTGGTTGCCAACGCCAACGTGGCCAACATCTCCTTCAACCATGCACCGGATATGCTCTTCAAACTCGCTCTCGATCCAGGCTGGGGCCATTATGAAATCTTCGGCATCGCCAGCTTCGCGCACGAGACGGTCTATCCGGGCGTAACCACCAACAGCGTGAAGTACGGCGGCAAGGACGCTTACGGAGTTGCAATCACTGACATCGAGACGGGCGCGGCTCCCACGGTGCTCACCTACGCTGGCGCCACGGGACCGTTGGCGGCATCTACCTCAGCCGGTTCATATGTCAACAGCATCGTTCTCGGCGGCGTGGGCGGCAGCCTGCGCGTTCCCCTGGTGAAGAACAAGCTCGACTTCGGCGTCAAGGGTCTCTACGGACCCGGCATGGGCCGCTACGGCGACTCCACGCTGGCCGATGTTACCTCGGATGCCACTGGCAATCTGGCTCCCATCCACAACGCCAGCGGCCTGTTCACCCTCGAGTCCACACCCACTCCTCGCCTGACCTTGTACTTGAACTACGGTGGCGATTACGCCGGGCGTGCGGACTTCGGCACCGGCAGCACCGTTGCTTCAACGCTGGGTTCGCCGAGTGCGTACTTCTGCCCAACCACGGCAGACGCCTTTGCCTGCACCAAGACGCCGTCCGCTGCTGACTTTGAAGCCGGCGGCAAGTGGGGCGGTCACTGGGCTACGCCGGCCGCAGGAACGGTCCCGGTAGGTTATGGTTCGCGGCTGGCTGTTAACTCAAGCTGCGATACCGTCGCTTCCCCCGGCTACAACTCCGGCAGCTCGAATGGCTTCCTTCCCGGCAGCCCCAGCAGCAGTACCTGCACCGGGCAATCCCGCGACGTGCAGGAAATCACCGGCGGCTACTGGTATGACATCTACAAGGGCGACCACGGCCGCCTCCGCCAGGGCATCCAGTACGGCTATGCGGTCCGTGAAGGCTGGTCGGGCGCGCCGCTTTCTGCGGGCAGTGCAGGTCTCGGCGCCAAGGGCATCGACAATATGTTCTGGACCACCTTCCGCTATTACCTCCCTTAACCCGCGAAGCTTCAGCTTTGCTCACAACAGAAAGGGCAGCCCGCAATTCGGGCTGCCCTTTCTGCTTTTTCCCTCTGGTGCTTGTCTGCCTAATCAAGAATCAATGGGCTCTCATGCATTGCCGTTGACCGGCGAAGCCCCTTCCTTCAACGTCTCAAGAACCAATGAAAGCGCGTGTTCCCAATCCGGCATGCGCACCCCAAATGTCTCTTCCAGTCGCTGGCACGACAGGCGTGAGTTGGCCGGGCGCTGGGCGGGGCGTGGAAATTCGCTCGTCTTGATCGGAATCAGGTTCGGCACCGGGGTTCCAAGGCTCTCAGCCGATCTGGTCAGCAAAGCTTTCGCAAACCCGTACCAGCTTGTTGCGCCCGCGCAAGTCAGGTTGTAGATGCCGCTCCGCCCTTGCAGCCCGCCGCCTGCGGGAGCCAGCAGTTGCGCCAGAATATTGGCTGTGCCTTGAGCAATACATTCACTTGAAGTTGGAGCGCCAATCTGATCATCCACAATTCGCAACTCCTCGCGCTCCCTGGCCAGGCGCAACATGGTCAACAGAAAGTTGCCGCCGCGCGACCCATAAACCCAACTGGTGCGCAAAAAGAGAAAATTGCCGCCGGCCGACTGGATAGCCTGGTCGCCCGCAAGCTTGGTCCGGCCATAAACATTCAACGGATTCGGCGTGTCGGTCTCAACATAGGAGCCCTGCTTTGTGCCATCGAACACATAATCCGTCGAGTAGTGCACCAGAATGCTGCCCAGCCTCCTGGCTTCCTCAGCCAGCACTCCCGGCGCCGTGCCGTTGATGGCCGCAGCCAACTCAGAGTCGCTTTCGGCCTTATCGACAGCCGTGTAAGCGGCTGCATTGACGATGACCGCGGGTTCTGCCGCGCGCACCGCGTTGCGAATCGAATCGGGATTGGAAAAATCAACCTCGGGATATTCGACCGCGGTCAGCTGCCCCAGACAGGCCAACTTGTGACGCAACTCCCATCCCACCTGCCCGGAGCAGCCAAAAATCAACGTCCTGATATTCCCCATTCACTCCCCTCAAGAGAAAGCGCTCTTCCCTTTCCCTTCTGCCGGCACAACTTCTCAATGATACCGAGGCGATTTGGGCCGCGGCACTCGTTATTGTTCAGAGAAACGGATTGCGTGTTTCAAGCCGGTTGGCAAAATGACGATAAGCCGGTTGCTCCCAACCTTTTGCCACCCCGGCGGGAGTGAATCCGCCTGTTCCTTTCCGAGTTCCGGCAATGCCTGGCCATCAACGGTAATGCTCTTGATAGCGGTTTGCAGACCCGACACCAGCACGAAGTGGAGCTCGTGCCAGTTCTCGACGGTCACCACAAAGCCGTTGCCGTCGCTGGCCGAGTGAAGTTGTATGGCATCTGAATGACCAGGAAGCTTCCAATCGTGCGTGGTCTGCTGCGTATCCGGCCGCGTCACGATCAAGGCAGGCACACGTCCCTCAGACATGGATTCGCCGAGCGTAAAGTCGGGAGCTAATTCGACCGGGATCAGCGCGCCTGCTCGAAGGAAAACCGGCACATCATCCAAGGGTACAGAACGATCGACCATGCCATCCGCAATGGGCGCTCCGGTCCAGAGATCGGTCCAATGTCCCGCGGGAAGAACGATCATGCGATGTTCTCCCGGAGTGTGAACCGGAGCCACCAGCAGATCGTCGCCGAACATGTATTCATCTGAGGCAATCAATGGCATCGTGCGCATCAGCGGAATGCCGTTGGCGTGCGTGTCCTGTGCCGAACCGTAGATATAGGGCAGAAGGTTCTCTCGTACCCACGCTAACTTCTTGTAAGTGGTGACAGCGGTCTCACTGTAGAACCATGGCTCTCTTGGCTCCGTTCCGTGGAAACGCATGAGAGGCGAAAACGTGCCGAACTCAACCCAGCGCAGATAGAGCTCTTCGTCGCCTTTTCCCCAATACCCGCCGGTATCTCCACCCCAATTGGAAAACCCGGATGTGCTAAGACTTAGACCACCGCTGATGGTTTCGTCCAGACCGCGGAAGTCGGTCGCGTGATCTCCTGCCATCTGCCCTGCATCCACCTGGGTTCCCGGTGCGGCAGCGCGCCCGAAGAGAATGAAATCATCTCCCCGGCGCTCCTGAAACACTTGATGAACGGCATGGTGGTAGTAATGAACGTACCAATTGTGCATCTGTTCCCCGGTCGTGCCATCGTGGAACAGCGCATCACGGGGAACCAGATCAGAGAAATCGGCCATGCTGCCGGAGACTCCGAGATCCTGGCGATCCTTCCAGAACGCGCGATAGAGATCAAGGCCCCTGGGGTCTGTGAAATCAATGTAGGGAAACTGATTTTCGAGAATGCTCGGTGGTGGATAGTTATATAACTTGGCTTTCCCTATCCTCATCAGGGGGAGCTTATCTGCTGGAATATCAGGAAAAGCTTCCTTGATTCTGTCCATGCTCCAGCCGATCGCCTGGCTCCGCGCCCATGTGAGGACATGGATATTCATGGGCTCGAGTTTGCGATACAAGACAGGATCGCTGCTTGCCTCACCTTCGGCATAGATGGCGGAATGAGGAATGTCGAGCCGGCGGAAATGGTCAACAACATCCAGCATGTTCTGCGTGGGGGTTTCCCAAAGTTCCTCTGCCCACCGGCCGCCGCCTCCACCCATCCACGGCTCGAAGGCCCAGGCCGGCGGCAGGAGCGGTCTTCCCGTCAGAGATGTGTACTGTTGCAGAACATCTTTCGACGCACCCGGCCAGATATACAGATCCAGAACAGGCCCGTGAGCCGTGACTCGATAGCGGCTCTCCTGATCTTTGCCGAAATCTGCCCGGATCTCATAACTCGAGTTCCAGAACACCCCATATCCCGATGTGTTCTGCCAGAACGGAATCGGTTTATATGCCTGATTGCTCAAACCGCCCAATGTGGTTGAGTCCCATGCGTCAGCCTGCCAAAGCGTCAGGGTCTTCCCGCGCTGATCGAGAGAATCAAACCGCTCACCGAGACCGATAATTTTGTCGGCAGGTTTCAAATCACCTTTCAGATCCACTCCCGCAATGGGACCGCTGCCATCCTGATGGATCGACAGGTCTCCCGCGTGCAATCCCCAAAAGCGTTGCGAGCTTCCCGAAGCGGAAAGATCGATACGCCATGACGACCCGAACCCTATGTCCACGGTGAGATTGTTTGCTGTTGCACGAACGCCGTTCGCCGTCTTCTTGAGTTCTATGGGCAGCAGAGAAGCGGGTGCGAAGAACCCGGTAGCCGGCCCGTGAAGCCGAACACCTCCGATTGACGGAAATGACAGAAACAGGTCGATGTTTTTCTGGCCGGCTTGCGCGTGCAGAACAAGTTGATCGTTCACGATGGCGGCAGACTCGATCGTACTGAGAGGAGTCCACGCATCTTCTCGCACGTCGCCTGGGGTGCCATCGGCAAACCAGGATGAGGATGCCCGGCTGAAATGTTGCAAGAGCGAATCGAGAATACGGCACGCCGCCGGGACATCGCCTTCCCTGAGGGCATCGTTGAACTTATGCCGCGCCGTCCAAGGATCCAGTTCTCCCGGCTCCAACGTCCAGGCACCACCCTCGAAATGAAAGCTGAAACCTTCCTGGTCAAACAGGTCATACCAGATTTCCGCAAGATGGACGCGGTCTGCCAGGTTGGCATCGTTTGTAGGTTGAGAGTTGAGTTCCTGCTGGAGGCGCGCGATCTCTTTGCGCTCCTCGATGCCGGCGTGATGCAACAGAGCCCTGCGTTCCCAGCGTCGAATGCCGGAAGGCAGCGTAATAAGGCCGGAACCTGCGGTCTTGATCCCCTTGGCCCCTCCAAGACTGACTTCGATGAACTGATCTGTCGCCGCGGGGGCGCGAGTGGTATCTGCCGGGCCGTCGTGAAAATCAGCCGCTCCCGGGCTCAGTGCTTCTCCTGTGATTCCGCGCGCGCGTGAAAGCTGCAGCAGGAAAGGCTTTGACGGCAATCCTCCAATTTTCGCCCAGGGAATCGTGAGTTCCGCGTTCCAAGTGGCCCCATCCACCTCAACCTTGGTGCCAGGCAGTTGCGTATGATGAACTGCGGGTCGAACGGATGATCTTCCACTCATATCCACATCGAACTGCCGAAGATCTTTCTGTTGCGCGCCCGGCGCCAGAAAACCCACTTCCACTTGGTCGGTCCGGCGCACCCTCACTCCGTTTCTGTAGACGGGGTCAGGATCGGCGCATTGGAATCGCACGTAGAGAGCCGCCGAATCCCACACAAGGGACACGGAAGTAGGGGTGACAGGAATGTTCTGGCCATTGGCCCGCAGAAAGCGATCGACTGTAACGCCCGCCTGCCAGTCGGACTCGGCCTTCGGCGCTCGATTTGCAGCGGGGCCAAGATCCATGGCGATCACCGACACCTGCGCTTGCGCGGCCAGGACGCCAGATAGCATGACCATGAGGACAACGAGGATAGACAGACAGTTCTTGCGCATATCACCCCTTTGCTCGAGTTCTTCCTGAAGTTGGATTCGGCGTTATAGCAAAACCATGGGCGATGTATCCAGGAAACCGCAGCGCTCCAGTTGACGAAAACCTTCACCCACTGACAGGTTCTCGTCCTCGATGCGAAGCGAGCGGCGACTTTGAACTACCGTTCACGAAACATAGCATCCCTGGTTTTGCTCTGAGGTCCGCTGGGATATCCAACCGTGGTCGACCCGATCTTTTTTCGCGGCAATTATAAATGCCACGCCATGAATACACCACATTCCGCCGCGAGCGTGCGGAATATGAAACGCGCCCTCTTTTGCCTGCATTGAGCGGAGCTGTAACTGTGCGCAGGCATCCCGCGCAGACCGATCGCTTTCGATCCGGCCCTGCTCTCTCGCGTGGTGCCGGCCTGGAAGATCTATCGCCCGCTCGGCTCTCCGGTGGGCAGGAAGGCAACTCCGGAGACCATGTCCCCTGAAGCCAGCACATCCCTGAGCCGCTCCGGATTGGCTCCGCTCCGTCCCACGGCCGCTTTGAGCAGACGCAACGCGGACGCGGGCGTGGTCTCGGCAGGCAGGCGGAATATCCATGGAACGTTGGTGGACGTCAGCGTTTTGTCGCTGCTCAACGCCACTACCGGCACAAAGCTCTTGAGGGCCAGTTGCTCGGCAAGATGGCTGGCATCCCGATCCAGCGCCACTACCGCCAGCGCATGCTCATCCATCAGCGCATGAACCAGGCCGGTCGAGGCCGCGCCCCAGTTCTGGCCGCTTTCCACCGGCAGCAGTTCCCATTCCCTGGCTCCCGCTTGCCCGTTTGCCAGCGCTGCCTTCACGTCCGGCGACTGCGCGATCTCCGCCGCATGCGGCCCGAAGAGAACCACGCGCATCTTTCCCCTGAACAGCTCCAGTTGCGCCTCCCCGCGGTGCGGGCCGGCGTAATCCACGCCATCCTCACCCACTCGCGCATACGGCGTCTGCTGCGCTGGGAGTTCCTGGCGCGCAATCGGCGTCTGCGGCACCGCGGGCGGCTGCTTTTCCATGGTTGCTACGCGGTAGGTGATTGCGCCGTTGTGCACCGTTCCCAGATACATGGGAGCTACATTCTTCTGGTTGGGATCAAAGATCATGTGTCCGGTTACGCCGTCGTATTCTTCAATATTGGCCAGCGCATCGTGAATCCGCGCGCGGTTGAGACCTGCCTTGCAAATGGAATCGAGCAGCGCGTTCATCGCGTCATAGGCCAGCGAGGCAAATTGCTCCGGCTTCTCGTGAAAGCGGTCCTCGAAGCGCCGATTGAAATCAAGCCATTTTGGATCTTTGCGGCTCGGATCGTATGGGAAAATCGCCTCAAATCCTTCGGCAGCATCGCCGGCCTGGGCCAGCAGCGCTGGCCCCAGCGTGCGATAGGAGCCGAAGACGCGCTGTTTCATGCCCGCGGCGTGCATCTGCTTCAGAATGATGGCCGCCTCTTTCTCGTCGGACCAGAGCACAATGGCATCGGCACGCGAGGAACGAATCACGGCAAGTTGCCGCGAAAAATCAGCATCGCCAGGCAGGAATTTCTGCTCAATCACCACCGGGTGCCCCAGCCGCCGCGAGGCATCGCGGAATTTGGGAACGCCCAGTCTGCCATAGCGATTGTTCACCCTCAGGATCGCCACCCGCTTCAGACCCAGTTCGGTGAAGATGCGGCGGGCCAGCGTAAGGGTTTGTACCCGGTCATCCTGGAGGTCAGTGAAATACCACGGAATGTACGTCTCGGGAATCGTTGGATCGGTGGAGGCCGAGTTGACGATGGGAATCTCAGCGCGCAGCGCCACGCGCAATGCGATGTGGGTGGACTCGGAACTGATGGAGCCGAAGATAGCCCAGTCCCGGTCGTCGTAGACCATCTTCACCACTTCATTCGAAGCCGAGCCCCAAATGGTGGGATCAGTGGGCCGGTCGTCGCCGTAGACCGTCTTCGCCTGCCAGTTGTCATAGTCGTTGTGGAGCATCAGCCGGAAGGGTTTGCCTCCGTAGCCGCCGTGCGCATTCGCCTCTTCCACAGCCAACTGCGCGCCGTGCAACATGCGCAGCCCAAAGACCAACTCTGGATTATGCTCGATGGGCCCGAAGAATCCGATGCGCACCTCGGTCAGGCCCTTGGGCTCGGGAATATCCCGCGCCGCGCCGGAGTAGATATTGGGATGGACATAGTTCAGGTCATAAGGCGCCGCAAACTTCGAGTATGGGCTCAGGTCGGTGGGCTCGCCGGCATAGGGCACAACGGCCCGGTCCCTGGGCGGACCCGGAGGATGCGCGCCACACTCGCACGATCCCTTGCCCGTGACCACAACCGGGCTCGCATTCTGGTCCGCGGCCTGCGCCGTGTCCTGGCTTGAATACTGCGCGGCAAGCTGCCCCGCGCAGGCCACGGCCATGGCGCATATCGTAACCGACAACCATCCCTTGCGCATCGCTGCTACTCCTTGCTGCTGCCTGCCTTATCCGTGCGGAACATCGCGATAGCCTCAATCTCGATCAGCAGCTCCGGCCTGCACAAATGCGCCTGGATGCCGGTGGATGCGGGCAGCGGATCGAGCCCCTGCTCCTTGAAGAACGCCGTGCGCCCCGCATTGAAAACGTCGTAGTCGCGATCGATGTCCCTCAGGTAGCAGCTGGTGCGCACGATGTCGTGCCACGTGGCGCCTTCGCTCTCAAGCAGACCCGTGATGTTGTCAAACGTGCGCCGCAGTTGGGCGGGAAAATCGCCGATGTGCACGCTCTTGCCGTACTCGTCAATCGAGGCCGTGCCGGAGATGAGCAGGATCACAACGCCGCCAATGTCGATTCTCATGCCGCGCGAGAACGAGCTGGGCTTCGCATACGCGTAAGCCTCGTTGAGCACCCCGTGATTGGTCATGGAGCGCTTGGTGATGGGCGCGTGTGCGATGGCTTCCAGAATATCTGCAAATGCATTCATTTTTTTATTCCTCCTTCTTATGGTTGACGAAATCCGTGACTTAATCCCTTGGCCGTGGCGACCCATATGTCGTCGCCCTGAAAGTCGATGCCAAGAACATAGTTGTGCGCCGGCGCGGTGCTCACAGCAACCGGAGTTACTTTGCCCTGTGCGTCCCTTACCGTCATCTCCGGCTTCCCGGTGGTGAGCGATGGCCGATAGACAGCCCAGTTCACACCGTCGTAGTAGGCCAGCCCCTTGTCAGTACAGAACCAGGCGCGCTTGCTGTCCAGGCCTTTCACAAAGTTGGTAAAGTTCGAGGGAAGTCCGCTGTCTTTGGTCAGAAAATTGTGCCAGTAGCGGCCATCGTACCGGCTATCGCCGAAGTACGTGGCCACCCAAAGAATATTGTCTACATAACTGACCGAAGTGACAATCTCGTGGATCAGGCCCTGATCCTTGAACAGCACCATCTCGTTCTCGCCGTCGGGATCCTCATACTTGTCCCAGCGCCTGGTCTGCTGATCGTATTCGAGAATGCCGCTGCCCCACACCGCGTAATACACCTTGGTGGGCGTAGCGGAAACTCCGTAAGTCCAGATCTCGATCATGGGCGTGTTGCGCTCGTTGTAGAGAGCCCATTGGCCGGTGCGGGTATTCAGGCGGCAGCCGCCGGCGGCCGTGGCCACCCACACGTTCTCGCCTTCCACTGAGACGCCGTAGACCACATCGTTGCTCAGTCCGGAGTTCAACTGCGTGTAGCTGTCGATGCGCCCGCCCGAAATCCGGCTCAGGCCGCCCATGGTGCCGGCCCACACGTCGCCGGTGCGCTTGTCCAGCGCCAACGAGAGAACGGCGCGGTGCGCCAGACCGTCTTTCGTTGTGTAGATCTTCCACGCATGATTCTCGTAAACTGCCAGGCCATCTTCCGTGCCCGCCCACACGCGGTCCCCATCCACCAGCACGGCAAATACATGATTGTCGGGCAGACCATTGGCGGTGGTGAAATTCTCAAAACGGTAGCGCGGCATCTGCGGTGCGGAAGACGCCGCTTGCGCGGCATGAGGTTTTTGCACTCGAGACGGAGGCGCCTGCGGCGCGGCAAAGGCCAAAGGCACAAACGCCGCCAGCATCGCGCCAATCCAAATCTTTTTCAATGCGGACTTCTTCATCGCGTCCTCAAATACTCGATCAGGTCGTTGAGCTCATCCTTGGTCAGGTCGTTGGTGCGCCCATGCTTGTCGTCGGGGTTGTAGACCGTCCATATCTCTTCCAGCGTTCGCGCCGAGCCGTCGTGCAGATACGGCGCGGAGAGCGCAATGTTGCTCAAAGGCGCCGACTTCAGACGGCCTGTATTGTCGGTGGGCTTGCGTGTCCCCACCTCGAAGATTTTCTGGTTCGTGCCCTTGGGTCCGCTGTGGCAATAGGAGCAGCGGTTGGCCTCCGCGATCGGATTGCCGAACTTGTCCACGGTGCGCTCGAAGAGCGCCTTGCCGCGCTCCTGCGCAGGAGCAAGTTCGCCGTTTGGCAGCCGCCAGCGATTGGGCCTCGGCGGCAGACTGCGCACATACACTGCGAGATGAGCCAGCGTAAGGTTGTCGTAGGTTTCCGAGCGCCAGAAGTATTTCTCCGTCCGTGGCCCGCACTCGGTGGGAATGTCCGGGTTGGTTCCTGTCCACTTGTACGGTTCCGTGTCCTTGATGTCCTCGAGCAACTTATTGTCCACAATGTCGCGGCCAAAGCCGTCGGGCTCCAGGTCCCACGTCATGCCGTCGAAGGTTGAATCGATATGGCAACTGGAGCAGCCGATCTGCCCTTGAAACGAGTAGCGCGCGGTATAGAACGTCTGCTCGCCGTGCCGCAGCACAGAGATCGTTTTCGGACCATCCAGAGTGATCGTCGATGCCACGCGATTGCTGCGCGTGTCGATCACGCTCACCGTGTCTTCAAGGCGATTGGCCACAAACAGCCTGCGTCCATCGCGCGAAAGCGTCAGCCCGCGGGGGTTATGTCCAACGGCAATGCGCGTCACAACATAGTTGGCGCTGGCCGAAAGATCCTGCACGAAAGGTCTGGGGTGCGCATGAATGTAACGCAGCAGTCGCGGCACATCCACCACCGTCACCATCTCCGAGCCGCCGCTGGTGACGTAAATCCGCGATTTGTCGGGCGCAATGGCTACACCGAACGGCTGTGAAGCGTAGCGCTCCAGTTCATCGAGCGGCACCTCAACCGTTTTGCCCACATCCGCGCCAAACAGCGTGATCGTATCTTCGAAAGCCCCGCCGTGCTCCAGGTGCGCCAACGGCACAAGGTTCTTGGGATGCAGTTCCGCCACCACGCCCAGACGGCCATCGGCGGAGAGCGCCACGTGAAAGACGCCGGCAATCGCGTGCAGCGGCATCCGGTCCACCACCACGGCGCGCGCAACATCGATCACCGTGATCTCCGACTCCGGCGCCATTCTATTTTCCAACCCAGTCCTGCGCGGCAGCATATTCGGATACACGTGCGTCGCGTAAATCCGGCTTCCATCCGGCGAGAGCGCGAGATAACTCACTCCGCGCCCGGCCAGGAGCCGCTTCTCTTCCACGCCGGTGCGCGCATCCAGCACGGCCACATCGTTGGAGACGCGATTGGCCACAAACAGCCGCTTGCCCGCAAGGTCCTCCACCACGCTCGACGGCTCCGCGCCTACGGGCCACGTCGCCGCCACCGCCAGCGCGTTTGTATCGATCACCGAGAGTGTATCGTCCCACGAGTTGGTCACGAACAACCGCGTGCCGTCAGGCGAAAGCGAAAATCCGCGCGGCACGCGACCAACCGGAATTTTCCCGATCACCGCATAGCTGCCCGCATCCAGCACCCTGATCTCTTCGCTCTGTTGGCAGAGTACGTAGAGACGCGCGCCATCGGGCGAGAGCAAAACCTCCAGCGGCGAAGCATAGTCCTGGGCATCGACCGCGTTCGCTTGCACCGGACGATCCACGACCGGCCACAACACAAACGTGAACAGGGCTGCGGCCAGCCCCGTGACCCATGCCGTTTGGATGCGGCTTCTCACTTCGGCTCCTCCACCGTCATCACGCGGTCCACACCGAGTTTCTCCAGCGTTTGCTCGCGTCCGCTGGGCCAGTGAACGATGAGCTTGTCGATCGCGGTTGCAGCACCAAGCCCGAAGTGCAAGCGTCCGTCGTCCTGCGACAAATAGCCTGAGGAGGCTACGCGCTCCGCCGTTTGCCGCTTGCCTCCCGCATCAACCTCGACCCGCGCGCCGATGCCGTCACGATTACTCTTTGAGCCCACCAGCTTGATGGCGATCCAATGCCCTGTATCTGTTGAAACGTTATGCAGCAGGGTTCCCTTTGCGCCCAGGTTGACCACGAACGCATCCATCTTGCCATCGTTGTCATAGTCGGCAAAACATGCGCCTCGCGCGGTGGTGCGCACACTCAGCACCGGGCCCGCCTCGCGCGAAACGTCTTCGAATTTGCCGTTCCCAATGCCGCGAAACAGCGTGTGCTCCTGCGGAATGAGGTGAATCAAGCCACCGTGAAAAATCAGAATGTCGAGCAGCCCATCGTTGTCGAAGTCGTAGACGCCCGTTCCCCAGCTCACGTACTGCGCGTTGGTCTGCGAAACCCCGTTGGACGCGCCAATGTCTTCAAAGCCCTGCTTGCCCGCATTGCGCAGCAGCCGGTTATAGTGGCCGTCGGTCACCCACAGGTCGAGCACGCCACGTCCTTCGAGATCGGCAAACACCGGACCCATCGATGAGGTCGACTCGCCGTTCTGCCCGAAGGCCGTGCCCGTGTCGTTGGCCACTTCCTCAAAGGTTCCATCGTGCTTGTTGTGGAACAGAAAGTTCTCGGTGCGATCGTTGGCCACGTAGATGTCGTCCCAGCCGTCGTTGTCGTAGTCCGCGGCCGTCACGCCCATGGTGCGGCCTACATAGGCGCCGATGCCGGACTTGTCGGTCACATCGGTGAAGGTCCCGTCGCAGTTGTTGTGATAGAGCCTGTTGGTCTCGCCCTCGTAATCCAGCGGTCCCGGATAGTTGTCCGCCGCGTAGAAGGCGCGATACTTGGGATCGAACTTCACATAGCGGCCCACAAACAAATCTACGCAGCCGTCCTTGTCGTAATCCAGCCAGGTGGAACTGATGGCCCAGCCATCGACCTTGATGCCGGCCTTCTCAGTCACATCAGTAAAATGCCCGTTGCCGTCGTTGTGATAGAGAATGGTCTTGCCGTATCCGGTAACCAGCAGATCGACAAAGCCATCGTTGTCATAGTCCGCGGCCGTCACAGCAACAGAGTACATATTCGGATCCAATCCGGACTTCTCCGTAACGTCGGTGAAATGCCCGTTGCCGTCGTTGCGATAGAGATGGTTGTGCGGCGGAGGGTTGGGCTTCACCTTCAACGGATAGGGATGCATGGAGTCGTCGAGCGGCCGTCCATTCACCACGTAGAGTGAGGGCAGGCCGGAGTTGTTGTAGTCAAACCAGATGCAGCCTGCGCCTGTTCCTTCGAGCAGCGAACCCAATTGGCTCGACCCAAAGCTGTGCGTAAAGTCGATGCCCGCTTTATCGCTCGCATCTTCAAACCGAATCACAGAACCGTGCGCGGCCGCAGGCTTGGGCTCAGTCGCCGGCGCGGATTGTGCGTCAGGCGCAGCAGTAACCGGTGAAGCAGCTTGAATGGGCGGGGCAGTTTGCGTTGGCGGAGCACTTTGCGCCGCGGCCATTGAAACGGCGCCAAATAAAAGAAGAAAACGAATCATGATTTTCAGTTCCCTCCGCGCGTAGCACGATTTTCGGAATCAGCAGCACGCGCGCCGGTCAAATCCGTTGGTGTTGTCGTGCGCAGCAGCACAGCCGGCACCCGGTTTTCCGAGGAGCGCTCCGGTCCCGTGTGGCAGCCCACACAGATTCGTTGCTCGCCGCGCCGTATCCAGAACCATCCGTGCTCCTGGCGCAGGACTGCGCCCTTTTCATCGAGCAGCGCAAAGCGTATGGGCTTGTCTGCCGGAGTCTTTACAAAGAATGAACCATCTGCCTCGACTGGCGCCGTTCCGTTATTGACCACGTGGCCTTGGGCATCCAGTGTCTCCAGCCGCACCGATGCAGGCGTGACTTTGAGATCGCCCGCGCGCGACTGGCGCGCATCGAGGGCAAGCATGTTGGCGTAGTCCCAGGGGTGCAGCCCCGAGGGATGACGCTTGGGCCTGGTTCGCGGGGCTAACAGAACCGGCTCGACAAGGTCCTCGCCGCTCTCAGCCAGCATCCCTTCGAGCGCCGCCACACCCGGCTGCCACACCTTGAGAGCGTAATGGGTTCCGGCTCCTGCGCGCGCGCTCACCAGCCAGGCGCCCGAGGCTGCCTCGGCAATCGCACCTGCGTACTCGGCGCGCGGCGCAACAATGTGCGCCTCGGCTGCCAAAGGCGACGTAAACCGCGCCAACGAAGCTCCGTGCGTAAACACCACATCGCCCGAGGCCAACTGCTTTCCGCCCCAGCGTGCAGCGCCATGATCGCAGCGGTAAGACTCAACCCCAGAGCCGTCTGAGTACACCAGAAACAGCTCCGGGGTCGATCCCGAGCCCAGCGGGAAGCCGGCTTCAAACAGAATGCGCCCATCCTCAAGTACATCCGCGGGGATGGCGCTGGCGGGCATGTAAGTGAGCGGAAGCACCGCCGAACCAGCCGCCGAATCCACCGGCGCAGACACCGCCAGGCCATCTTTCCCCGCGGCCTCCAGTTGAAAACCGAGCGCGGTCCGTTGTGCATAAACCACTCGCCCGGCCGGCAGATAAAGAGGGCGGATCGCATCGCTCGCGCCCGCGATCAACTTACGCAGAGAGCCGTCTGCCAGCGTCAATTCCCATATCTGCCACGGATCGGTCGCCGCCTGCTTACCCGCGAACAGCACCCTCTTTGCATCGAAAGAAACATTGGCGTCCGCGCTGGCCGCAAACCCCGTCACCAGCGGCTGCGCCTTGCCGTCGTGCACCAACAACAATTGCGCGCCCCTGGGAAATCTCTCCTGGCCGCGCAGTGCCGCCAGCGGCTGATACGCGGGCGCGGCGGTAACGATGATATCCGCGCCAATATCCGGAATGGAGTTCTTCGCCGCGTCCGGTCCGAATCCACAAATGGGAATCAGCAGTGCAGCCGATGCGGCAATCGCCAGCACCTTTTCAGCGGCTCTCATCCCACCGCCTCCATGAGCCGGGCGCCCGCCGCCTCGCGCCGTTCCAACTGCAGCCGCCGCACCGCCAGCCAGGGCTCGATCCCATCCATCATCTCGTCAAATCCGTCAAAGTCCAGCGACTGTTCGCCGTCGCTCCAGGCCTTGTCCGGATTGGGATGCACCTCCACCAGCAACCCATCCGCGCCACCGGCAACAGCGATGCGAGCCAGCGCCGGAACCAGGTCGCGATGCCCCGATGCATGGCTCGGATCGGCGATGACGGGCAGATGTGAAATCTGCTTCAGCAGTGCAATCGCCGCCACATCGAACGTGTTCCGCATCGCCGTTTCAAAGGTGCGGATGCCGCGCTCGCAAAGGATGACATTGGGGTTCCCGCTGTCGAGAATCAACTGCGCCGAGCGCAGGAGATCGGCAATAGTGGCCACCATGCCGCGCTTCAGCAGCACCGGCCGCCCGGAGCGCGCCGCCGCTTCAAGCAGCGAGTAGTTCTCCATGTTGCGCGTTCCAATCTGCAAGATGTCAGCGTATTCGGCCACCATCGGGACGTCTTCTTCCGACATGACTTCAGTCACGATGGCCAAGCCGCTCTCTTCCCGTGCGCGGGCCAGTATCTTCAGACCTTCCAGGCCGAGCCCTTGAAATGCGTAAGGAGAACTGCGCGGCTTGAACGCGCCTCCGCGAAGGATGCGTGCGCCGGCGCGGCGGACATGGTGGGCGGTGGCCATCAACTGGAACTCCGTCTCAACCGAGCAGGGCCCAGCCATGGTGATGAATTCGTCCCCGCCGATTTCAAGGTCAAGCACCGGCACCACAGTCTGTTGGCGTTCAGCGCTCCTCAGAACATCGGGGGTTTCAGCAAATCGTTCCTGCCAAGTTTCGCGCACCCTGTGCGCTCCAATCCGGGGAAGCGTCAGAGTACCGCGATTCGGTGCGCCGCGCCTCCACCCAAAGGTGGAGGCGCGGCGGACCCGCGGAAGGGTTTTCACCCCACCCGCCAGCCTGTTTCCAGCGCGACAATAAACACTTGTCTGTGACGGGTGAACTTGACTGGGAAAACGGCTATTCCGCGTACACCATCGGCGGTGGACGATAGCCGAATGCCGCATCCACAACGGCCGCAATCCCCAGAGCCGTTTCGTCCTGAAAAGGCCGCGCGACAATCTGCACGCCAATCGGCAGTCCCTCGGGGGAGCGTCCCACGGGCACCACCGCCGCCGGCATTGCCAGCGCATTGAACCATTGCGTGTGCCGCACGGCATCGAGATACTCCACTGTCCGGTCCTCCACGGTCCACGTCCGCTCGCCGTGCCGGAATGCGGGAATGCTGGCCACCGGGCACAACAGCACCGGAACCTCGCGCATCTCCGCGAGCGTTTTTGCGCGCAGCAGGTCCAACTGCGCCCACGCATCCAGCAACCCGGCGGCCGTGAGCGGCGGCGCACTGGCGGCAATGCCAAGAAACTCGCTGAAAATGGGACTCAGTTGATGCTCTTTGCCGCGGATCTCGGGCGCATAAAACATGGCTCCGCACTGCACAAAAAACTTCCACCATATCTGCCGCACCGACTCAAGAGTGCGCGGCCTGAACGGCTCCACGCGAAACCCCGCGTCCCGCAGTGAAGCCGCGGCAGCGTTCACCGCCGCCCGCGTCTCGGGCGTAACCGGAACCAGCCCGTCGTCCTCAAAAAAGCCGATGGTATTTATGCGCAGCTCATCCAGGCTGGGCTCGCGCAGCGCCACCGGCGGGCTTACCGGATCGAGCGGGTCCTGGCCGCACAGCGTGCGGAAGAGCAGCGCCACATCGGCCATGCTGCGCGCCAAGGGGCCTATGGTGCCCAGAATTGAAAACGGACCCACGCATGGAGGCAGGTGTCCGCGCCCAGGAATCCGTCCCGGCGTTGGCTTGAGGGAACAAATCCCGGTAAAGTGCGCCGGAACGCGAACCGACCCGCCACTATCGCTGCCCAGGCCCCCCGCTGAAAGCCCCGCCGCAATCGCCGCGGCTTCGCCACCACTTGACCCGCCCGGCGTGCGCTCCAGGTCCCACGGATTCCGCGTGTGCCCATGCAGCCGATTCGCCGTCTCATACGCCATCAGGAACTCCGGACAGTTGGTCGTGCCCAGAATCAGCGCTCCGGCTGCCCGCAGCCGCGCCACAACCACTGCGTCTTCGCGCGGTACGTCGCCCTCGTGCAACAAACTGCCAATCTCGCACTTGAAGCCCCTTGTGGCGATCGATGACTTCACCGTCACCGGCAATCCGAACAACGGCCTGCGAGACCGGGTACCACGCCACGCATCGTGCTTCCGTGCCCGCTCGCGCACACGATCCGCGTCGAAGTCGGCAAACGCGTTGAGCTTGGGATTCAGCCGCTCGATCTGGCGTATATGCGCCTCAGCCAACTCCACCACGGAAAGCTCGCTGGCACGCAGCATCTCCAGTTGCCGCACCGCCGGTTCAAGCACTACCTCGTTCATGGCTGAGCCTCTGGTGTTGGCGCCTGATCCTCTTGCGGAGACGATGGCTTCGTCTGATAGTCGAACCGATATGACCGCACCGGCTCACCTGAATCAAAGCGATCGTTCCAGTTCAACTGGTAGTCCAGCGCATCCGCATCGTCTGGGAATTTCTCGTTCGCCGGATATGGATAGGTACTCATCCCGTGGAACGGCAGTTGCGCCACCGTAAACGGGGATGCATCCCACCAGTCCATATCCTTCACAAATCCGTTGGCATAGAAGAAGTAATCGCGCCGCCAGTGCGCGGGTAGCGTGGGCAACTTCGTCGCATCGAACTCCGTAGCAATCTCTTCACCGCTGCCGAAGATCGCGAACCGGTCGTCGACGCCCTTCACCAGCGCGGTCACGTCGCCCATGCGCGTGTAGTTCCCGCGCTGATGCTGAAACGGTCCGGTCAAACTTACGCGGTTATAGTCGTAGTCCAGGTCCCCAGGGCTTGCGCCTTCCATCTGCTTCGGGTATCCGCGGAAATGCAGCGTGGCAGCGGCGAGCGGAACCTCTTCGGTACGCGCCTGCGCATCCGCACTCTGGTCCACCAGAACCTGGTCCCAATAGATCTGCAAATTGGTCACGAGCCGAATTCGCCGCGCCTCCGCGGGTACCTTGCCTGTCAGGTCCACCACAATGGTTCGCTCCAGGCCCGCGGGAAAGCCAACGTCGTCCGCGATCCGCTTCCATGTGCCATCGGGTAACTGCGCCTCGGCGTACGGCGAAACCGGCTTCACGCCCGCCTGCCACGCGGCATAGAGCGAAGTCGCGCTGAAGTAGTTCACATAGCCGGTCATCAGCAGCCGCAGCGGAGCATTCTGCTTCACCTCGCCCAGATCCAGCGTGAGCGTATGCAGATTGGCAAAGCCGTCGTAAGGCAGCGGCGTGAACCCGCTGGCAAAGTTGTGGTCGCGCCGGCTCAGCGCGTCCAGTACATCGCTCCCATTTCCATCCCACGCGCCCAGAGGCAGCCGCGCGCCCTCCGTGGCCACCACGCGGCCCGAAGCAAATGGCGGATCGTCGAGGAACCGCTCATCGGGATTCACCTCGACATTCTCAGGATGATCCACCGCAATCAGCCGCAACTGATCAATGTAATTGACCTCCTCCATGGGCTCAATGAAGCGCAGGCTCAGCTTTCCGTTCACCGGCTCAATCTGTGCGCCCTCTATCTTGACCCACTCGCCGGGATTGGGAATATTGCGCCGAGCCGGCGTGAACCAATGGCCCACCACACCCGCGCCAATCACGTCGGTCACTAACTTGTACTTATGCCCATCCCACGCAAAAAGCACCGGGCACGAACTGCCTCGCCGGTCAACTTCCTTCATGGCAATCACTGCCTCATGCGGCAGATCGATCTCATCCTGCAGAACGCCCGTGGGCCAAAGGATGCGCAGCAGGTCGATGCCCTCCGCATCGCCCAGCCCCACTAAAATCTGCGGTGGCCCCTGCGTCTGGTAGCCCGACGCTCCGGCCAGTTCCCACTTTTGCCAATGGCCGTTGGCAAACACCTCCACCTTCACGCCAATGGCCGTCTTGTTGTCGGCAAAGCCGGTCAGATCCAATCGCACAAAATGATTCTTGTTACCGCCCACATTGCGCAGCAGCACTGGCGGCGCGTTCAACTGCGTCACAATCAAATCCGCCGCACCGTCTCCGTTCACATCCGCGGCAATCAACCCGCGCGGCTCATGCAACACAACGCTGTCCAACCCCAGCGCATGGCTCACATCCTCAAAACTGCCATCGCCCCGGTTGCGGAACACGCGCACCCGCGGACCCGCGCTGGTTTCCACAATCGCCGCAAGATCGATCCATCCATCGTTGTCGATATCCATTGGCGTTAGACCCCATCCACGCAGGGCGCCATGCAGCGGCAACTCCGCGCGCTCGAAGCGCCGTCCAATGTGGTTCGGACCCTCCACATTCCGCCACAGCGTCAACCCCGGCGCGCCCGCGTGTGTCACGGCGATGTCCATCCAGCCGTCCTTGTTGTAGTCGAGGACGGCAATGCCCACAGTGGGCGGCAGCTTCTCGCTCTCATAGAGCGGCTGCATCGGATACCTGCCCTCACGCGGATTCACATAAATCAGCGGCGCCGGTCCATCGCCGGTCACCGCAATATCCACGGCACGGTCATTGTTGAAGTCGGTAAGAATCGCCGCCGCAGTCTTGCCGCTGCCGCCCAGTCCCGTGGGCTCCGTCCATTCGGTAAAGGTCTTGTTGCCATTGTTGCGCCACAGCACGTTCGGTGCGTCGCCCGGCTTGAGGGGTGAGCCAGTCAGCAGCAGGTCCAGATCGCCGTCGTGGTCGTAATCCACAAACGTGATGCCCGAGGGCCGATTGCGCGGCGCAAGACCAGCCTCGATTGTCACGTTCTGAAACTTGCCCTTGCCCAAATTGCGGAAGAGCTGAACTCCATCGTCCAACGCAACGGCCAGGTCGTTCAAGCCATCGCCGTCATAATCGCCCACAGCGCAGGCAACCGCCCGGCCTTGCGCCTTCAGCCCCGCCGCCTCGGCGTTCCATTCGTCAAAGCTTCCATCGCCCTTGTTGTGCAGTACGCGAATCGCCTGCGCTCCCGACTGCATCAGCACCAGGTCCATCCGACCCTCGCCGGTCACATCCATCATGCAGGCACCACCGGTAGTGGTGAATGCACTTGCTTGAGAAACTCCGGGTGCCGCAGGTTGCGAATTTGAAACCTGTGAGCCGATCGGCTGCGCCAACAGCCGCACAGGAATCATGGCGCGCTGGCTCGTCTCCGGTTCCTCCACCGGCGTCACCGTCGAATAGTGCCCCTGCTCGCCGTAGGCCAGTCCAATCGGCGCGCCGATCTTGGTGCTGCTCAAGTGCTGGAAGCGCTTGAAGTGCACTTTTGCGTCGTCAAGATGACCGGAGCGCTGCAAGGCACGCGCCAATTGGAACTCCGCCGACGCGTGCAGCGGGTCCAACTCCAGAGCTTTCTCGAAGATCGCGATCCCCTTGTCGAACTCCTTCATCTCCGCGTAGCAGACGCCCTCGAAATAGTAGGAATCAGCGTCTCTGGGGTCGAACTTCACTGCCTGCTGAAAGCTGGCCAGCGCCGGCTCCAGCTCATTGTCAGCGTGTTGCGCAAGACCAAGGTTGTACCACGCCTGCGCACTGCCCGGTTCCAGCGCGATGCCCGCGCGCAGCGCCGTCTTGGCCGCATCCAGCTTTTGCAGAGCCATCAACGCAATGCCCTCGTTAATCGAGGCTTGCGCCATCTTCGGATCCTTCTTGACGGCCTCGGCAAAGGAATCCGCCGCGCGCTCGGTAAGCTGCTGGCCCATCTGCGCCACGCCGCGATTGTTCATCCGCACCGCCTCGGCGTTAAAGCGCGCCTGCGCTCCCTCCGCGTTCGCGGCTGCCACCAACAGAACAAGGGACAACGCCCCGGCAATCTTCATCAATTTTTTCCCCAAAGTCTTTACCCCACCGCGGCCTGAACCAACTCGATCCAGAAGCCCAACTGCCCAATTGAAGGTCCCATTCAGTGTATGCGACCGTCCACGCGACCCGCATCGATGGAAAGTATTGCCTTTTCATGCCGTACTCGGCTGAGTCCTCCGCCAATTTATACTTCCCCTGTGATTCCGTCCCTTAAAAATCTCAACTGGCACAGTTTTCTCGCTCGTCCTCGTTTGCCGTCGCCTCCGCTTGAAGTTCTCGACGCCTTGCATCGTCAGCGCATCCTCATTAGTGGCGCGGGCGGGTCCATCGGCAGTGCCCTGGCTCTGCGGCTTGCCACTCTCACTCCGTCATCCCTGCTTCTGTTGGAGGCCTCGGAGAGCCAACTCTACAAGCTCACGCGCGAATGGACGGCATCCAGCCCGGCTTGCCCGGCGACCCCCATCCTGGGCAACGCAGGCGACGCGGAGCTTTTAGAACACACCTTTGCAGCGCATGGGCCACGCATCGTCTTCCACGCAGCAGCCTTCAAGCACGTCCCGCTCATGGAAGAGCATCCGCTCGCAGCTATCGCCAACAACATCTTCGCCACGGAGACCCTGACCCGCGTGGCTGCGGCCCACGGCGCACGGGTGATCCTGCTCTCCACCGACAAGGCCGTCGAGCCCGCCTCGGTCATGGGCGCAACCAAACGGGTCGCGGAGCAAATTGTGCTCAACTCGGGCGGCACAGTTCTGCGCCTGGGCAACGTGCTGGCCTCGCGCGATAGCGTGGCCGAGCTGTTTGCCCAACAAATTGCTATGGGGGGGGCCCTCACTGTCACCGATCCCGCCGCGCGGCGCTACTTTCTCACCCTTGGCGAAGCCGTGAACCTTTTGCTGATTGCCGCCGCGCTGCCTGAGCCATCCTCGTTGCTGGCGCCCGTCCTGCCCAACCCGCTCTTTATTGCAGACCTGGCGCGCTTCATGGCCCGCGAGCTTGCTCCCGGGCGTGAAATCGCCATCGAATTCACCAAGCCCCGCTCCGGCGACAAGGAGACCGAACTATTGTGGTCTCCCGCCGACCCCGCCCAACCGGTCAGCCCACACGCATCGTCAGACGCATCCATTGGCGCGATGGTCTCCATCCGCTCCAGGCAACTCGCCGCCGGGCAACTCGGCTTCCTGCTCGCCAACCTCCGCGCCGCGCTCCACGCCTGCGACCTTGAAGCCGCGCTCGCCCAATTGCGCGCGCTGGTCCCGGATTACACTCCAAGCCCGGCTGTGCTCGCCCTTGCCCGGCAGCACGGCCCTCAGGTGCCCTTATGACCCTCTCAATGAACGAAACGGGGAAAAGCCGCCGCCGCATCGGCGTGGTCACCACCTCCCGCGCCGATTACAGCCATCTCTACTGGCCGCTGCGTGAATTAGCCGCCCACCCCGAGGTCGACCTGGCCATCTTCGCCCTCGGCGCCCATCTCTCGCCCGAGTTCGGCAACACGCTTGAAGAAATCGAGCGCGACGGTTTTCCCATTCAGGCGCGCATTGAGTGCCTGCTCAGCTCTGACACCGATACCGGCATGGCCAAGACCATCGGCCTCGGCATGCTCGGCCTGGCTGACGCCTTCACCGCCTGGCGGCCCGATCTGCTGCTGCTCATCGCCGATCGCTATGAGATGCTCGCGCCCGCCTCCGTCGCCCTGGCAATGCGCATCCCCATCGCGCACATCGAGGGCGGCGAAATCAGCCAGGGAGCCATCGACGAACAGGTGCGCAACGCCCTGACCAAGATCGCCCACATCCACTTCACCTCCACGCCCACCGCGCGCCGCCGGGTCATCGCCATGGGCGAGGAGCCCTGGCGGGTTCATCGTGCCGGAGCCCCATCGCTCGACCATCTGCAGCGCTCAACCCTCCTCGACCGCCCCGCGCTTGAAGCCCGCCTTGCCCTCACCCTCAACCCACCCACGCTCCTGGCGGCCTATCACCCGGTCACCATCCTCAAGAACACAACCGCGGAGGCCGATGCGCTGTTTTCCGCGCTCGCCCAGATCCCGGGCCAGCTCCTCTTTGTCTATCCCAACGCCGACGCCGGCAGCTATGCCCTCATTGAACGGACCCGCGCTCTCGCCGAAGTCCGCCAACACACCCATATCTTCGTCAACCTGGACCCTGTCACCTACTGGAGCCTTTTGGGCCAGGTAGACGCGATGGTCGGCAACTCCTCCAGCGGCATCATGGAAACAGCCTCCTATGCCCTGCCGACCGTCAACGTCGGCATGCGTCAGCAGGGCCGCGAGCATGCTCACAACGTCATCGACTGCCCGGCTGAAACCAATGCCATTCTTGCCGCCATCCAGCGCGCCCTCAGTCCAAAGCTCCGGAAATCTCTGCGCGGCATGGTCAACCCATACGGCGACGGAACCGCCGCCCAGACCATTGCCCGCGTCCTCACCACCGTCCCCCTCGACGGCCTGCTCATCAAGCAGCCCGCGACCCTGCCGGAGGAAGCCAGTGTAAGAAGCACCCGCCCGGAGCGCCCATGACCGCGCGGATTCCACTTTCCTCCCCCGACATCACCAACGCCGAGATCGATGCCGTAACAGCCGTCCTGCGCACGCCGAACCTCAGCCTCGGCCCCGAACTCACGGCTTTTGAGGCGGCGCTGGCCGAGTACCACACCGTTCCCCACGCCGTGGCCGTCAGTTCCGGCACCGCCGGTCTGCACCTTGCCTTGCTCACCCTCGGCATAGGTGAGGGCGACGAGGTCATCGTACCCTCCTTCGCCTTCATCGCCGTTGCCAACGCCGTCCTGCAGGTCCGTGCCACGCCAGTCTTCGCGGAGATCGATCCGGTCACCCTCAATCTGGACCCCGAAGCCGTCGAGCAAGCCGTCACGCCACGCACCCGCGCCATCCTCGTTGTCCACACCTTTGGCGTTCCGGCTGACATTTCCGCGTTCCAGGCCATCGCCCGCCGTCACAATCTGGTCCTCATTGAAGACGCCTGCGAGGCCATCGGCGCGGAGTTGGATGGGCGTCGGGCAGGCAGCTTTGGCGACCTCGCCGTCCTCGGCTTTTATCCCAACAAGCAGCTCACCACCGGCGAAGGCGGCGCCGTGCTGGCTCACGATCCGGCTCACGCCACCCGCCTGCGCAGCCTGCGCAATCAGGGAAGAGAACCAACGGGCGACTGGCTCGACCACGCCGAACCGGGCTACAACTACCGTCTCTCCGAGCTGGCCTGCGCGCTGGGCCGCGTGCAACTCAGCCGCATCGCCGAAATGCTTGCCTTGCGTCAGGCCGCTGCCGAGCGCTACAACGCCCTTCTGGGAACAATCCCCGGCCTCGAACTTCCGCCTCTCTTGCTGCCCCATCGCACCATAAGCTGGTTCGTTTATGTAGTCCGCTTACCGGAACACGTTGACCGCAACCACGTCCAGGCCGCTCTCGCACTCCGCGGCATCGCCACAGGGCGCTACTTTGCTCCCATCCACCTGCAACCGGCCTGGCGCACCCATCCCAGCACCGTCGCGGCCAGGCTTCCCCTCACCGAATCCATCGCCCGGCGCACCCTCGCCCTACCCTTCTTCAACCGCATCGCCGCCTGCCAGCAAGAGGAAGTGGCCGGTGCGCTTTCGGGCGCGATTCGCTTTCCGATGTAGTCCACGGAAAAACCTCCCGATCGTTCGCAATGTTTCTCTTTTGCCATTCGATTGGCCTAACGATCCGGCGCAGATTTTCATTCCATTGCGCAGGACGCGAGATTCTGAAGTTCATCGAATGAAATCTCTGTAAATTGATCGTCCCACTGGCAACCCATCGAATCCGCAAGCATCTGTAAAGATGTACGGCCAGCCCGCAACTTCAAATCATCAACTGGGATAGGTTCTTCCAAGGCCAGAAAGAGGAACGCACTGACGTCCCACATCGGACACTCCGCGTGGAATGCGTCAAAAGGGGAATCCCTACCGCCGATTTCATTCACCCCCAGGCGGTTTCCCCACACCGGCTCCCTAGACTGACCTCATCCGCTGTTGAAGAGCAGGTAGCTATGGTGGTCAGAACACATTCCAATGCCCGTGGTGTGACGGGGCTGCATATTGGCGCTACGAACGTGCGGCGTTATTTTCCAAAGCGCATTGCTGTCATCGAGTTGCAATTGGATCATTTGCAGATTCAGTGCGGCCTGGACCCTGATTTTTGGCGGGACCAGCCGGAAATTAATGATCCCCGTCTGTGCGCATGGCTTGAGTCAAAACACCCGCGCAGCCAGGGCGATCGAACACCGATCCTCCTGGCAATGATCCCCGCAGGTGAGAATTCCTTTCGGCTGCAACCGGTTCCGCTGACCGAGCACGCCAGGGTCAAGCCACGGTCTGACAGCGTGGCGGCTTGACCCTGACCGGCGCGGGCACGTTGCATGCAAGACCTTTCAAGGCCCTCCCCCTAAACGGCCATCGTCATTCCATCCGGGGTTGATAGACTCAAGATGAAATGACGACCCTCCTGCTCCAACGGGAAATTGAGCGGCATTTTGCCGCCGGAAGCGCCGCTGTGCAAGACCCCTCCGCCATGACGGCGTTCCTTGAACTGCGCTCGTGCCTCGAAAGCGGTGACGTGCGCGCCGCCTCGCCGGACCCCGACTCGCCGGCAGGCTGGCGGGTTAATCCCTGGGTCAAGCAGGGCATCCTGCTCGGCTTTCGCCTCGGCACGCTCACCGAGTCTCCAGGCGCGGGACCATCTGCTGCTTGCGGCTTTTCCTTTGTCGACAAACACACGTATCCGATCCGCCATTTCGCTGCCGCAGATGGAGTCCGCGTGGTTCCAGGGGGCTCCTCGGTGCGCGCCGGAGCTTATGTGGCCCGTGGCGTAGTCTGCATGCCGCCCATGTACATCAATGCCGGGGCCTTCGTCGACGAGGGAACCATGGTCGACTCCCACGCGCTCGTCGGTTCCTGCGCCCAGATCGGCAAACGTGTCCATCTCAGCGCAGCGGCGCAGATCGGCGGCGTCCTCGAGCCGGTCAACGCCGGCCCCGTCATCATCGAGGACGATGTGCTCGTCGGCGGCAACTGCGGCGTCTACGAGGGAACCATCGTCCGCAAGGGAGCCGTGCTGGCCGCCGGAACCATCCTCACCCGCGGCACGCCCGTCTTCGACCTTGTCAACGGCGCCATCCTCCGCGCCACCGGAGACCTGCCGCTCATCATCCCCGAAAATGCGGTCGTCGTCCCCGGCTCCCGCGCCGTTGGCAAAGGCCGTGGCCATGAGCGGGTCAGGGAATGGGGCCTCTCGCTCTACGCTCCCGTCATCGTCAAGTATCGCGACGAAAAAACCGATCTCAGCACCACACTCGAAGATTTGCTACGCTAGGGCCTGTTTGCACTTATTAGGACGGCAGCGACGGAAGCGGATTCTTTCGATATCAAGGAGTGGGAGCGCCGGATGCCGGATGCCGCAGATCACGCTTTTTGAGACCTGGGAAACCATAAGAACCGGCAAAGCGGAACAAGAGAAGATGTTGCCCATCGCAATTCCGGAAGCAAGAGAGCCACTTCAGTTGATTCGATGGGGCATAATTGGCCCCGGCCACGCCGGTGCCCGCTTTGCTCAAGGGCTGCAAGCCGTCGAAGGCGCTTCACTCGAAGCGGTCTGGGGCCGTAATCCTGAACGCGCCCAGTCCTTTGCGCTCAAGTTCAGCGTTCCTCAGTCGCCGGCCTCACTGGATCAATTCCTGGCCGCCGGCCTGGACGCAATTTACGTCTCCACTCATCCAGACAGCCACGCCGAAATCTGCCTGAAGGCTCTCGCCGCCGGCAAGCACGTGCTTTGCGAGAAGCCCGCGGCGCTCAACGAGCGCCAACTGGCCGAGATATTGGCCGCCGCTCGCCGCTACGACCGCCTGTTCATGGAGGCCATGAAGCCGCCCTTCTTTCCGCTCTACCAACGCCTGCACGAACATCTCAAGACCGACCCCATCGGCCCGGTCGGCTTTGTGCGCGCCGGCCACGCGGATGCAACCCTGCCCAGGACGCACCCGCTCCACTCGGCCTCGCTGGGCGGCGGCGGCATCATGGGTATCGGCCCCTATGAGGCATTTCTGGCGCTGGACTGGCTGGGCGAATTCAAGCAGGTGCAAACCATGGGCCGCGTTAATGCCGCTGGCGTCGACGCTCTTGCCCTCTTCCAGACCGAGCATGAACGCGGCATGGCTCAACTGCACACCGGCCTCGATCTGCTCAGCCGCGGCGATGCCTTGCTTTGCGCACCGCATGGTTATGTCACCATCCACGCAAACTGGTGGAACCCCGCCCGCGCCACCATCTGCTACATCGATGGCCGCCAGGTGGAACTCCACGAGCCTTTCGCCGCCGGCGGCTTCAACTATGAAACCGCCCACTTCTGCCAGCTAATCCGCGAAGGCCTCCGAGAAAGCCTAATCATCCCCCACGCCCTGTCGCTCGGCATGGCTCGCCTCCTGGAAGCTGCCCGCACCGCACTCGGCGTCCGCTTCCCCGGTGAGTAGCCCCACCAAACCGGCCGCAACTCCGCTTTCGCGCCGACGCGGGAACCTGCTGAGTCGCTGACTCGCAGCCCTTCGGGTGTTAGCATCAGAGATGACAGATGCAAACGAAAAAACTGAAAATCATCCCCCTCGGCGGTTTCGGCGAGTTCGGCATGAACTGCCTTGCCCTGCGCTGGGAAGACGACATTATCGTGATCGATGCCGGGTTGATGTTCCCCGAGTCGGAGTTGTTGGGCGTGGATATCGTCGTTCCCGATATCACCTACCTCATTGAAAACAAGGAGCATGTCCGCGCCATCATCCTCACCCATGGCCACGAGGACCACATCGGCGGACTGCCCTGGATTCTGAGCGAGCTCAAGGTTCCCGTCTACGCCACCGAATTCACCCTGGCTTACGTCGAGGGCAAGCTCGAAGAGCATCACCTGCTCGACGAGACCACGCTTATCGAAATCGTTCCCAAAGAGAAATTCGCCCTTGGCCCTTTCACCATCGAGCCGATCCGCGTAACCCATTCGCTGGTGGATTGCGTGGCCCTGGCCATCGACACCCCGGTCGGCGTCATCATCCACACCGGCGACTTCAAGATTGATCTCTCGCCCCTCGATGATCAGCCCTTCGACCTGCACACCTTCGCCGAGTATGGCAAGCGCGGCGTGCTCGCGCTGCTGCAGGATTCGACAAACGTAGAGCGCACCGGCTATACGCCCAGCGAACGCGCTGTAATCCCCCGGCTAGACGAGATCTTCTCGCAGACCAAGAAGAAGCTCTTCTTCTCCTGCTTCTCTTCCTCCATTTTCCGCATCCGTATCGCCCTCGATCTTGCCCGCCAGCATAGCCGCAAGGTGGCCATCGTGGGCCGCTCCATCATGGAGAGCACTGAGATTGCGCAGGACCTGGGCTATATCGACATTCCCCAGGGCCTGGTCATCAATCCCGGCCAGATGCGCGACTATCCGCCGGAGCAGTTGATGGTCCTTATCAGCGGCACGCAGGGCGAGCCCATGAGCGCCCTCAGCCGCGCCGCTGTTGACAACCATCGCCACGCCCATATCGACGCCGGCGACACCGTCATCCTCAGTTCCCGCATCATTCCCGGCAACGAGAAGAGCATTTTCCGGGTGATTGACCATCTCTGCCGCCGCGACGCCAACGTGATCTGCGACGACGGCTCCAACGGCCTCATCCACGTCAGCGGCCACGGCAGCCAGGAGGAGCAGCGCCTGCTCATCAATCTTGTCCGGCCCAAATACTTTATCCCCGTGCACGGCGACTATCGCCACCTCCAGAAGCACGCCCAGGTCGCCATGGAGACAGGCGCCGTTGAACACACCGTGGTGATTGAAGACGGCGACGTGCTCGAACTGGACAAGGACGACGCCCGTAAACGCGACAAGGTGACCGCCGGCCGCATCTTCATCGACTCCGGCTCCTTTAACGATGTCGTTGAAGATCTCGTCATCCGCGACCGCCGCATTCTCTCTGAGGACGGCATCGTTCTGGCCGTCATGGGCATCAACAAGCGCACCGGCAAGGTGGAACAGTTGCCCGAGGTGCTCATGCGCGGCTTTGGCGGCGCCGACATCACCGACCAGGCACGCGAACTGGTGCTAAAAACCCTCGACGGCCTGAGCAACGAGCAAAAGGCCGACTACGGCACGGTGAAGGAAAAAGTCCGCACGGAGCTGAAGCGCCTGATCCAGAAAACCACTGGCCGCCGGCCGATGATCATGCCGGTGATTTTGGAAATCTGAGTACTGGCCAGTTACATGAGAAGGGGACAGGCTTAAGCCTGTCCCTTTTTGGCTTTGGCCGGGTACTCCATCTCTGAAACTTTTTCTGTGGCCGGTGACCCATCCTTGACGCACACTTGGCGGCAAGGGTGGGAAAGCTCCACCTAATCTATAGTCTCTTATGCTTTTTCGCGGCCGGCTTTCGAAAACAGCTAGCTTCTACGAAGGGCTGCCAGTGGCAGATAATTGAACCATGCCAGATCAACTGGTTTCCCTCGCCGATATTCGCGCCGCCGCTGCTCGCATCGCCTCCATCGCCGTCAAAACTCCACTCATCCGCGCCCCGTTCCCCGGCCTTTCCGGCCACGGAACCGGCAGAGAAATCTATCTTAAGGCCGAAAGCCTTCAGCCGATCGGCGCCTTCAAAATTCGCGGCGCATCGAACAAAATCCTCCAGCTCACGCAGGAAGAAATCCGCCGCGGCGTCATCACCTACTCCAGCGGCAACCACGCCCAGGGCGTAGCCTATGCCGCCCGCGAAGTCGGCGCCAAAGCCGTCATCGTGATGCCCTCGAACGCCCCCGCCATCAAGCGCGCCGCCACGCTGGCCCTTGGCGCGGAAGTGGTGGACGTGGGCGTAGCGTCCAGCGAGCGTTTGGCCGTTGCCGAGCAGCTTGTCCACGAACACGGCTACGTCGTCATTCCGCCTTACGACGATGAGCAAATCATCGCCGGCCAGGGCACCTGCGGCCTGGAAATCGCCGAATCCCTGCCCAGTGTCGATCTCGTCCTCGTCCCCGTGAGTGGCGGCGGCCTGCTGTCGGGCGTGGCCGCGGCCGTCAAGCAGTTGAGCCCCAAGACCAGAGTCTTCGGCGTCGAGCCCGAACTGGCCGGCGACACCGCTGAAAGCTTTCGCACCGGTTCCATCGTCACCTGGGGAGCTGAACTCGTCTCCCGTACCCTCGCGGATGGATTGCGCACCCAAAGCGTAGGCCAGCGCAACTTCGCCCACATCCAGGCCTTTGTGGATGGTGTCCTTACCGTCACCGAAGCCGAAATTCGCGCAGCCATGCGCGCCATTGTGGCCACCGCGCGCATTGTTCCAGAGCCCAGCGGAGCCGTCGCCACCGCCGCTCTGCTCTTCCACGCCTCCGAGCTGCCCAGTTACACAACCGCCGTAGCCGTGGTGAGCGGCGGCAACGTAGACCCCGCGCTTCTGGCCCAAATCCTCACCGAGGCCTGTGCCCTTGGCACTTAGTCTGTGATCTCTTGATCCCTGATCGCTCACGGAAAACCTGCTTTAACGTCGTTCGACTATGATTTTCTCTGTGACAAAACCTCAAACTCGCGCCCTTGCTCTGACCTTGGCCTTGCTTTGCGCCGCTCTGCCCGCACTGGGCGACAAGAAGAAGTCGCAGCTTGAAAAGCCCATGGCCGGCCCGCGCGCCACACCTCTCCGCGTTACCTGGCTTTACATCGCTCCCGACCTCACCTCGCAGAAGGTCGACCGTGTCCAGATTGGCCGCGAGATGGTGGTTGCCGAAAAGAGCGGCCCATGGATGCGCGTCTACGCCAACACCGACATCCAGGAGCTCAACCAAAAAGACACTCCCGAATTCGGCCACGACGAAACCCCGCCGCCCATCTCCGGCTGGATGGAAGCCAAGGGAGTGGTGGTCGAAACCACCCCCGGCGGTGACCTGATCCTGATGGGCGAAGCAGCCAATCAGGAGTCGCTCGCCTCTGATCCGCGCGGCCCCGCCAACGCCGCCCAGAGCGCCCGCTTTCTCTACCGCCGCCTGGTAGAGATGTTTCCCAATTCGCCGCTGGCGCCGGAGGCCGCCTGGCGCGCCGCTGACGTTCTGTGGCAACTACAGAAGGCCGACGCCTCAACGCGCCCCTCTGCCAGGGAAAAGGAAGCCTATATGCGCGATCAGATGGACGAGGATGAGTTGAAAAAGATCCTCAAGCTCTATCCGCACACGCGCCAGGCCGATCTGGCCGCCTTTGAGCTCATTGACAACAAGCTTTGCGGAGACTGGCAGGGCCAGCCCAAGTGCCCTGAAAAGGAATCCGAGTTCTACGAGAAGTACGCGGCCGAGTTTCCCGATGGACCCCGCACAGCGCAGGCTCTTTATCAGGCCGTCTACCGCCAGGCCGTACTCACCGATATGTATGCCGCCGACGGAAGCGATAAGAAGAGCGACGAAGCCCACCGTCACGCCAAAGAACTTGCCGCCCGTCTCAAAGACCATTTTGCTCAATCGGATTACACCTGGAGGGCCGGCGCTCTGGTGTACAAATTGGATGATGGAGTCCCTGTCTACGGTATCGACCGGGAATGAGCGGACTTGGAGTTGGCGAAAAGACTCCAGTTTCGTGCCAGGGCGCGACTTCAGCCGTGCCGTAAATAGCCGCAAATACGAATGTGGACTTTAACCCTTGAGGTATGCTCTTTGTGGATGCCTGACTGCATTCCTGCCATGCTCTACATTCCGCACAACCGCCGCACGGAGGCTTTTTGAACCCCTATCTTCAGTCTGTCCTTTTAGGCATTGTGGAAGGCTTGACCGAGTTTCTGCCGGTCAGCTCGACGGCGCACCTGCGCATTACCGAAGCTGTCATGCATATCCCGCTCGACGATGCTTACTGGAAGATGTACACCATCGTCATTCAGTTGGGCGCCATCCTGGCCCTCACCCTGCTCTTCCTGGGACGCATTGTCGAATTCATCCGCACCTTTCCAAGCGGCGAAAACGGCGACCGCAACTGGTTCACCCATCCCATCTCTCTCACTCTCATCGCCTTTGCCTTTACCTCGGTGCCCGCCCTGCTGCTGCACAAGTGGAGCGAAAAGAATCTGGGCAGCCTGCAGGCCATGGCTCTCGCGCTACTCATTGGCGGAATCGTCATGTGGATCGTGGATGCATGGGCGGCTCGCCGCGACGCGGAAACCATCGACGTCGAGCAGATGTCTCTGGCACAGGCAATCTGGATCGGCCTCTGCCAAACCCTCTCGGCAATCTTTCCCGGAACCTCCCGCTCCATGTCCACCATCGCCGCCGGACAGGTGGTTGGCATGGACCGTCCCACCGCGCTCTCGTTCAGCTTTCTGCTCTCCATTCCCACCATGATCGCCGCCACGGGCTGGGACCTCGTGAAGGAGATTCACCCCAGCAAGGCAGCTCAAGCCGCCGGAGTGGCCGCCCACGTGGTCATGACCACAGATCGCTGGATCGTCCTCGTCATCGGCCTGGTGGTTTCCTTCTTTGTGGCCCTCGGCGTAGTAGAGTGGTTCCTCTTTTGGGTTCGCAAGCATGGGTTCACGATGTTCGCCATCTACCGTATCCTTCTGGGCGGGGCACTGCTGATGTGGGGAACCAAGTACATCGGTGGCTGAACTGCCCCATCCTCTTGACTGGCCGCAAAAGCGGCGCCCGCCCCACCGCAGGTGAGCGGGGGTCCACACCAAGGTTCCCCCCGCCCACTTTCCCCTGAAATCTCCCTCCCCGGCAGGGATAATAGAAACTGCTCTGGGACTCTTCGTCCGCTCCCGCAGCTCGTTCGCGGCAGTTTACGCCTACGATCGCGGAGCGGGAGCGCCCCTGCCATGAAGCCCATTCGCATTGTTCTGTCGCCCACGCGAAGCCGCCCTATGAACGTGTTTCTGGGGCTGTTGCTGTTGCTGGTCTCGCTCCTCCTGCTCCTCTCTCTGGCCACCTGGCACGCGACAGACCCCTCGCTGAACACCGCCGCCGATCTGTCTCTGCCCCACGCCGTCCGCAACTCGATCGGCCTCTTTGGCGCGTACCTGAGCGATCTGCTTCTGCAATCCCTGGGTTGCACGGCCTTTCTTCTGCCGCTGTGGCTCGCCGGCATCGGCTGGACATGGATGCATTCCCGGCCCGGCGGATCGGCCTTGCTGCGCTGGACGGGCACTCTGCTTGCTCTCGTCTTTGTCCCCGCCGTCCTTGGACTCCTGCCCTGGCACTGGCGCTGGCTCCATACCCTGCCCGTCGAGGGCGTGGTGGGCCGTCTCATGGCCGGTTTACTGGTCGGCTACCTTAACATCCAGGGCGCATGGCTGGTGGCCGGCGCACTGGCCGCCGTGGGGCTCTACTTTGCCTCGGCGATCAGCTTATGGGTCATCAAGGAAGGCATCGAGGACCGCTGGCTCCATGCCGTCGCTCTTCATGACCGCTGGCGCAACTGGCGCGAAGAGCGCGCCGAGCAAAAGGCCGAGCGCGAAGCCCAGCGCGTAGAAGAATCCGAGTCAGCCGGAACTGAACACCGGACCAGCTTTTTCGGCTCCCTTTTCCGCCACCGGCACGGTGAGTCAGAGGGCGACTCGCTGGACGAGATTCCAGCTTTCCAGCGCGCCGCGTTCACTGACGATCAAATCCCCGTTGCGGCTCCGGCCCTCAGAACCAGCATCTGGGAGCGTTCGGCGGCTGCGTCTGAAGCACCTTTCCCCGCAGCCCCGCCCGTCGCTCAAAAGCCGGGTGCGCCCGGTCACGCTTCCGAGGCCTGGGAGGCTGCAAATGCCAACAGACCGGCGCAACCGGAAACACAACCCCGGCCGGTAGAGCCGTGGCCCGCTGCATCCAGGCCCACCCCGATTCCATTCGCTCCCATCCCCTCAACGGCCGCCCGCGCGGACGGGGGAATCGCCATTCACGGCCGAGCCGACGCGGAACTGCGTACCGCCACCGTGGCCCCCAAGACGGTCAGCGGCTTCAAACTCCCGCCCAGCACCCTCCTGAATGCCGGCGAAGGACCGCAATCCATCCGCGAAGACGATCTGCGCGAGGAAGCCAAAGTTCTGGTTGAGAAATACGCAGAGTTCGACGTTCGCGGCCAGGTTGTCCAGATCAACCCCGGACCCATGGTGACCACCTACGAGTTCAAGCCCGAGGCGGGCGTCAAATACTCGCGCGTCACCGGCTTGGCCGACGACCTCTGCCTCGCCATGCGCGCTGAGAGCATCCTCATCGAACGCATGGCGGGCAAGAGCACGGTTGGCATCCAGGTTCCCAACCACGAGCGCGAAACCATCCATCTCCGCGACGTGCTTGAGTCAGATACCTTCCACAAAGCCCGGTCCCGCCTGACCCTGGCCATGGGCAAGGACATCAACGGCCGCATCGTCACCGCCGATCTCGCTTCCATGCCCCACATCCTCATCGCCGGTTCCACCGGCTCGGGCAAGTCCGTGGCCATCAATGCCATGATCATGAGCCTGCTCTTCCGCACCACTCCCAGCCAGGTGCGGCTCATCCTCGTGGACCCTAAGCGTGTCGAACTGGGCATGTACGAGGGAGTTCCTCACCTCTTCACGCCAATCATCACCGAGCCCAAGCTGGCCGCCAACGCACTCCGCAACGCCGTGCGTGAAATGGAACGCCGCCTCAAGCTCCTGGCCAGCCGCAGCGTACGCAACATCGACCAGTACAACAAGCTCTTTGAAAACTCCATGCCTTCTTTGTTCGATGACAGTGAAGACAATGAGCCGCTCCCTTTCATCGTCATCATCATCGACGAGCTCGCCGATCTGATGATGCTCGACCGCGCCAACGTCGAGGAGTCGGTTACCCGCCTCGCGCAGATGGCGCGCGCCGTCGGCATTCATCTCATCCTGGCCACGCAGCGCCCCAGCGTGGACGTCATCACCGGCCTCATCAAGGCCAACATCCCAACCCGCATCAGCTTCCGCCTGGCTACCAAAGTCGACTCGCGGACCATCCTAGACACCAACGGGGCTGAAGCGCTGCTGGGCCGCGGCGATATGCTCTTTTTGCCGCCCGGAACCAGCCGCCTCGTGCGCCTTCATGCACCCTACGTCAGCGAGAAGGAGACGGCGGCGGTGGTCGCCTTCTGGAAGGAGCAGGGAGAGGCCGAGTACGTTCACGGCTTTCTCGACTCGCCCAAGGATGAGCGCCCTGCGGTGGAAGGCTCCAACAGCGACCCCGACGAAAACGACCCCATGTTCGACGACGCCGTCCGTCTGGTCTTTGAGTTCGGCAAAGCCTCCACGTCGCTGTTACAGCGCCGCCTGAGAATCGGCTATGGCCGCGCCGCGCATCTCATCGACTTAATGGAGCGCGACGGCCTGGTCGGCCCCGCCGACGGCTCCCGCCCCCGCGAGTTACTCAAAGCGCCGGGCTGGCTGCATGAAGTTTCCGCCATGAACGAGTAACGAGCTATCCCACCTTTGCCCCAGCTTCATCGCGGTTAAGATGGGATAGCTCTGCCCATACAGTCTCTACAGTTTCCACAGTCCTTTAGAACCGTTCTACAATCGACCCTATGGCCAAGGGTCTATTGCGATCGATTCGCTTTCTGCAACTCCTTCTCTGTCTTGCTGCTCCCGCACTAGCGCTGGCTAATCCGTTTGGCCCGTATCTCACCCGGCGCCCGCCTGAGGTTGTGCGCAATCTGGGCGAGGAAACGCGGGATGACGTAAGAATTCAGCGCCTTGTCTTCTTTTCCCGGACGGCATCCACGCCCAACGGTCCCGTGCGCTCTGAGGTGTTCGCCTTTGTTGTCCGCCCCGTCCAGCCCGGCCGCTATCCGGGCATCCTGCTGCTTCACGGCGGCGGAGGAGCGGCGCAGGAAGACTCGGCGATTTACTGGGCCAAGCGCGGCTTCGTCGTCGTGGCACCCGATCTTCCCGGCATTGCCAACCCTGAGAAAGTGCCGGACTCAAGCGGCGCCTGGAAGCAGATGGCTTATGGGAAAAACCATTTCCTGGTAACTCCCGATGTGACCGCGTCTGGCATCTTCGATGGCGTGCTGGCGGCCGTGCAAGCCCTTTACCTGCTGCGCGCCCAGCCGGATGTGGACCGCAATCGCGTCGGCGTTACCGGCGTCTCCTGGGGAGGATACACAACCATCATGGTCGCCGGCCTGGCACGCAAGGATGTGCGCGCGGCTTACGCGATCTATGGTTCAGGATTCTTCGATCTCGGATCTGCGTTTCAGCAGGATCTCGCCAAGCTCCCGCAAGATCAGTCGGCGGAGTGGCTGGCTCAATTGGACGCGCAACACTATGCGCCCGATATCAAGGCCAGGTTCTTTGAAGCTTCAGCCACAAACGACACTTACTTCTGGCCTCCGGCTGTTTCCGCCACGCTGGCCGAAATCCATTCCGCAAAGAATCAGGTTCTTGCTCCCAATGCCGATCATTGGATGGATATTCCCGGCGGTTGTGACCGAACCGCTCCCGGTGTGCCCCACGATAACTCATGGATGGCAATGCAGGACATTTACTTCGAATACATGCTGAAGGGGCAAGGTAGCCCCTTTCCTGAAGTGAAGGACGCGGAAATCGACAAGAACACGCACAAGGTACGGTTCCGCGTGAAGCACTCTGTGGGAGCGGCGGAGGTTGGCGTTTACTATAGCCCCACCGAAACCCCATGGAAAACGCGCAAATGGCTGCAAGTCAAGGCAGAACGGCGCGGGCGCTGGTATGAGGCGCAAGTGCCCGCCAACGTTGACTGGTTTGCATCCATCACAGACTCCCGGCCGGTTACTGTCACTTCAGAGATTCACCTTGCAATCAAGGGCGCCCTCGGTCCCGCTTCCTAGAGCAAGGCGGGAACCGGGATGCCTTCCGCAAAGATCACGCCTCTTTCCGCACAAAATACTCGTCCAGCAGCACGGTGACCAGAACCGCGGTGGGAACCGAGACCATGGCTCCCGGAATGCCTTCCAGCGCGGAACCGAGCAGCAGGGCCACAAGAATGGCCAGTCCCGGCAAGTTCACGCTGTTCTTCATAATCCGCGGAACAAGATAGGAGTTTTCCACCTGTAAATAGATCAAGTAAAAGATAGCCACACCCAGTACCCGGCCCCACGAGTCGATCGCTGCCGCCAGTAACGCAAGCGCCACGCAGATTGCCGCGCCCAGCACGGGAATGATGTTGAGCAATCCGGTCATCACCCCCAGTGCATACGCATAGCGAACATGCAGGGAAAGATAGACGAGGGTGCTGGTTACTCCAAGAATCAGCATCAGGCTGGCTTGACCCAGCAGCCACTTACCCATCCGGATCTCCGCCCTGCGCAGGGTCTTGTCAAGCCGATCCCGGTTTTCAGGCGGAAAAAGGGAAAGAAACCCTCGGTAAGCGTCCTCGCCCTCCAGAATGAAATAGACAGTCAGAACGAGGCCCATAACGATATCAAACAACTGGCCCGCCCAATCGCGGATTGAGAGCAGCAGATAAGTCGCCGCCTGGCCTGCGAAATCCTGAACGCGCGAACTGATCTCCTCGGTATTCACTTCGTTCGCAAAAGGAATCTTCTTGAACTTTTCAAGCAGCTCGGGCAAGCGGGTTGGCATCTCCCGGCCGAACTCATGCAGGTCCCGGATCACCGGAGGCAGAGCCAAAAAACCGAACGCCGTGAATGCGCCGGCCACCACCAGTAGAAGAAAAAGAATGGCCGAACCCTTGAAGGGCTGCCAGCGCCCAATGCGAAGGCTCGCTGTAAATCGCACCACCGGCGTCAGCACCACGGCAAAGAGCGCGCTGACATACAGCAGTATCAGCACATCGCGAACAACCCACGCCAGCGCCAAACCCAGGACAAGCGCGAAAGTAAAGACAATGTCGCTGCGAAGAGTCCGTTGCTTGCCTGAGAACTCAGCCATGTCTAACTCCCGCAAACCCAACCATCTTACTCTCGCCCATGCATGAACATCAGCCGGGTAACCCGGATCTCAGGGTTCCCAATGACACGGCCTCGCCGCTGGGGTGAGGGTTCGTTTTGAAACCCGGGAGTCGCTCAACGCGAACTCGCTGGTCCGCTGCTCTACTGGTCACCGCCCAGGATCGACCCCACAATCCCGCCCAGCAGCGCCCCACCGGCTGCGGGACCCGCCACCGATCGCCGCTCTCCGTGCGGCAGATACTCGCCAATCTGGTGCGCCAGCCGCGAGATCGGCAGCGTCTGCAGCCACACCGTTCCCGGACCTGACATCACCGCCAGAAACAGCCCGTCTCCACCGAAAATCGCGTTCTTCAGCCCTGGAACCATCATGATCTGGAACCCCACCGATCCCTCGAATGCTCCCACGTGTCCCGGATGCACCCGCAGCACCTCGCCCGGAGCCAGGTTCTTCACAATCAATTCTCCGCTCAACTCCAGCCACGCCGTTCCCTGCCCGCCCAGCTTCTGCAGCAGAAATCCATCCCCGCCGAAGATTCCCGCGCCCAGCGACTGCTGGAAACCCACGCCGATGGTCACCTGCGGTGTAGCGCACAGAAACCCGTGCCGGTGCACCATGTACTCCGCCCCCTGCCCCAGTTGCACCGGTACAATATGTCCCGGCACTTTGGTGGCAAAACTCACCTCGCCGGGATACTGCATTGCCCGGTACTCGGTCATGAACAGGCTGCCGCCTCCGGCCACGCGCTTCAAAATCCCAAACAACCCGCCGCCCCCGCCCATCTGGGTATGCGTCGTCATCTGAATCGAGGACGTCATCCAGGAGAGTTCGCCGCTCTCGGAATACACGCTCTCGTTCGGGTCAAGCTGCACATCGAGCACGGGCATCGTCGTGCCCTGGATCCGCGTTTGCATGGGCTACCCCTCCTGTGTCCCGCCAGTGTACCTGCCCGGACAGGAGAAAAGTCGAGTTAGAATCGCTTTCTCAATGAAAAAAACGCTAATCCCGCGCGAGACCCTGCTGCCGCTTTGCATCCTCGCCTTGTCCCTCGCCGCATGCCGCCCCGCGCCTCGGCAAATCCAGCCCGACCATCCCCGCCTGGCTCCCGGCGTAACCATGCGGGACGTCGTGTTCTTCTCAGCGGCCCTCAAGCGGAACATGCCTTACCGCGTCTTTCTCCCCGCGATACTCGGCCCCGGCCAAAAGCTGCCCGTTGTCTATCTTCTCCACGGCGGCGGCGCAGACTTCCGCAGCTGGTCGAACTACACCGATGTCGCCCGCTATGCCGCGCCGGGGCCCTCGGCGGGCCTGATCCTCGTCATGCCAGAAGGCGCTTCCTCCTTTTACATGAATGCTGCGGAAAAGCCGGAAGACAGGTATGAAGACTACATCGTGAACGATCTGATCTCCGATGTGGAAAGCCGATTTCCCGCGGCAACGGGCCGCGAAAACCGCGCCATTATCGGAATCTCCTTCGGCGGATTCGCGGTGGTCAAGTGGGCTCTCAGCCGGCCTGATTTGTTTGTTTTCGTGGCTGCATTCAGCCCATCCATCGATATGCTCCACCGGCACGTCGCCCTCATGCTCAACGGCCGGTGGTGGTGGATCCAATCCATCTTCGGCCCCTGGGGAAGCAAGACCCGGCAGCTCAGCGACCCATTCCTCCTGATCCAGTCCGCCAATCCCGCCCAGACTCCCTACCTCTATCTGACCGCCGGAGAGCAGGAATCGCTCCTCGAACCCACACGCCGATTCGCCGCTCTGCTTCACGAGCGCCATTTCAACTCAGAGTTCCACACCCAACCCGGCGGCCATGGCTGGACCGAATGGGATGCCCAGATTCCCGCATGTTTCGAGAGCCTGCTTCGGCATCTTCCGACGGCGCATTAATCGCGGAACCCGATCCCAATCCCTTTGCCCGCTCCAACAGTCGGGACCAACCCCAATGAACTGAGCCAGTGGTATACTGGCGCGGAACCGGAAGATACAAAAGAGATTCCCGGGTTGAAGCGGCTCCGCAGCCGCTGTGCGGCGGAGAACATAATTGCCATACCGGATGCGGTCCACCGAATCAATGGAGTTGCACTTGTCCGATTGGAACAGACTGAGCGCATCCCTGACCGAAAGAAGCTGCCAAGCCATGCGGCCGTTCCCTGTGAAAAGGGGGATCGCATGAACCGCCTGCGCGAGTGGCTTACGGACGGTCGTCTGCTCATCACCGATGGCGCCTGGGGAACGCAATTGCAGGCGCGCGGCCTGCCCTCCGGCATCATGCCGGACACCTGGAACCTGACCCATCCCGAGCATGTTGAAGCGGTGGCGCGCGCCTATGCGGAAGCAGGCAGTCAGGTGGTGCTTACCAACACTTTCAGAGCCAACGCAGTGGCGATGAATTGCCGCTTTGAGGCCGATCTTGACGCCATCAATTGCGCCGGAGTCGCGCTCTCCCGTCGTGGGGCGGGGACGGCGCTGGTGTTTGCCTCCATGGGCCCGACCGGCAAGATCCTGCTCTCAGGAGAAATAAGCAGTGAGCAGGCTTCCGCCGCTTTCGCCGCGCAGGCCCGGTCGCTGGCCGATGCGGGAGCGGACGCATTGCTGGTGGAGACCATGAGCGACATCGCCGAGGCGCGCTTGGCAGTGGCCGCGGCTCGAAGCACCGGACTGCCGGTCATCGTTTCCTTCGCTTTTGACTCCGGCAAGAACAAGGACCGCACCATGATGGGCGTCACGCCCGAGGCTGCTGCGGCGGCAATGGTGGAAGCCGGGGCAGACGCGGTGGGCGCGAACTGCGGGGTGGGAGTCGAGCGTGCTTTGCCTATCTGCCTGCGGTTGCGCGCGGCCTGCGATCTGCCCATCTGGATCAAGCCCAACGCGGGCCTGCCCACGATAGAGGGAGCAGCCCTTCACTATTCCACGTCAGCGGAGTTCTTTGCTTCGCACTACACTGCCTTCCGTGAAGCCGGCGCTTCATTTCTAGGCGGCTGCTGCGGCTCCACGCCAGACTTCATTCGCGCTCTGGTAAGCGCCCGGCACGCCGCATCAAGTTCCGGGAAGGCTCAGGCCGCCCTCTAAATAGAACAGCGGCCTCCGATTGACCGAAGACCGCTGTTCTCTATTCCCAATTCCCTGTTTCGCGCTTTCTCCTATTCCACCACCTGCAAACTTGTATCCGCCGTAGCCAGCGAATTCCCTCCAACCCAGATCGTATAGGTCGTCGGTTCCACTGTCCGCTGGATTTCTGCGTTATAGAAATTCAGCTCGTCGAATCCCAGCGGAAACTCAACATGCTTTGTCTCCCCCGGCGCAAGTTGCACGCGCGCAAAACCCTTCAGTTCCCGCACCGGCTGCTCAACACTGGCCGCCATATTGCGTAGATAAAGCTGAACCACCTCGGTCCCGGCCGTGCTCCCGGTATTTCTCACATCCACGCCCACCGTAGCCACAGGACCATCCCGGGATGCCAGAATCTCCCGCACTGGGACTTCGGTGCGGCTGATCGTCGGCTTCGAGTAGCTGAACCGCGTATAACTCAGTCCCCATCCAAACGGAAACAGCGCAGAATTCTCCTCGTCCAAATACCGCGACATGAACCGTTCGTCTCCGTTTTCGGGCATATGGGTCAGATCTCCATGCGCCGGGCGTCCAGTTGGAAGCTGAGCATAATACAGAGGCTCCTGCCCTACGGCCCTGGGGAGACTCACGGGCAGCTTGCCTGAGGGATTCACGTCGCCAAAGAGCGTGTCGGCCACGGCGTGCCCGGCCTCGATGCCCGGGTTCCAGGCTTCAAGAATCGCGGGCACATGGCTTGCGGCCCACTTCATTTCCAGCGGACGGCTGGCCAGCACCACCAGGATCACCGGCTTGCCGGTGGCAACCACAGCCTCCAGGAGCTGCTCCTGCGCGCCGGTAAAGCCCAGTGTGGTGCGGCTTGCGGCCTCGCCCTCCATCCAACTCGCGCTCTCGCCCAGCGCCAGAATGGCCACATCGGCCTTCCTGGCTGTCTCTACCGCCTCGGCAATGGTCTTTGCATCGTCGGGAACAGACAGATGGGCATCGGCGCCAGTAGCACTGCTAAAGTTGACCCGCTTCAGCAGGTTCGCATCTTCGCCTGAGAGCAGACTGCAGCCTTGGGCGTACAGCAACCGTCCGCCCAAGCGCTCAGAAAGCGCCGTCCTGAGCGTGACCGCATATTTGGGATCGCCGGTGACAGCCCACGCGCCCAGCATCTCCTGTGGATTGTCGGCCAGGGGACCAATCAGGGCCACCTTTTCGGCCTTGGCCGTGAGCGGCAGCAGCGCGCCCACCCCCTCCACCGGCTCGTTCTTGAGCAACACAAAGGTTTCAGCGGCCACTTTGCGGGCCGCGGCGCGGCGCTCAGGCGTGGCGTCGTAGGCCGGCCCTTCGGCAGTATACGGATGATCGAAGAGACCCAACACAAACTTGACCCGCAGAATGCGGCGGACAGCCTCATCCACGACAGATTCCGGAATCTTCCCCTCCCGCACTTGCGCCGCGATCACCGTCCCATAAAGGTTCCCCTCCATGTCCATGTCCACGCCTGCTTCCAGCGCCTTGCGGGCCACTGTGGCGCCATCGCCGATGGAATGGTTGCGCAGCTCGGCCACCGCGCCGGAGTCGGACACGACAAAACCGTCAAAACCCCACTCCCTGCGCAGAATCCGGGTCAGCGTGAAGGGGTTGGCTGAGGCGGGAATGCCATTGATGGAGTTGAACGAGCTCATCAGCGTGGCCGCGCCGGCCTCCACTGCGGCGCGGTAGGGCTCAAGGTAAACCTGCCGCAGCGTGATCTCGCTCATGTCCACGGCGTTGTAATCGCGCCCGGCGATGGCCCCGCCGTAGGCGGCAAAATGCTTTACGCATGCCGCGACGGAATCCGGCCTGGAAAGATCGCCCTGCTGATAGCCCTCCACCCAGGCGCGGGCCATCGCCGAACCCAGCCAGGGGTCTTCGCCGCTGGACTCAATGATCCGCCCCCAGCGCGGGTCGCGGGCAATGTCCACCATCGGCGAGAAAACCCACGCGATTCCATCCGCCCGGGCTTCCACGGCGCCCGTATGCGCCACTGTCTCGACCGCTGCGGGATCCCAACTTGCGGCCAGCGCCAGTGGCGTCGGAAAGGTGGTCCGGTGGCCGTGAATCACATCCAGGCCGAAGAGGATGGGAATGTGCAGCCGCGACTTCTCCATTGCGATGTGCTGATAGTGGTTGGTCGCCTCTGTGCCCACCAGGTTTAGCATCGACCCGACCTGCCCCTTGGCCGCCAGTTCGTCGAAGCGCTGGTTCGATGCCCCAGGACCCTTGGCGTATCCCGCCGAAAACTGAACCAACTGCCCGATCTTCTCATCCAGCGACATCTTCTTCAAAAGAGCCTCAACGCGCGCGTTCAACTCTTTTGAAGCCAGTTGGGGATTGGGAACAGGCTTGTTCTGAGCTGTGGCGGCTATCCAGGCAAAGCCACCCAGCAACGCGAACACGAACACATTCCGCAGTAGGATCATTGAACAAGTCTTCATGGCTCAGCTAGGATAAACCGTTTGATGAGCGTTCGTCCGAGCCATGTTGAAGACCGGCGTGTCTTCCCGGACCGGCCGGCGCATGGCCCCATCCCATCCTGAGTTGTCGCGCGGCTACTTTCCGATCGCTGCCGGATCAATGCATGGGCGTCAGTTACACTGAACTCCGGATGGACCGGGCGCGCACTCCGCTCGATGATGAATTTCTGTACACGCTCCCGCGGCCTCCGGTTTCCCGGCAGGTTCCCCCGGTCAGCCGAACCAAAAGACCTGTCGCCGAATGGCCAGGAAATGCTCTACTCTTGCCTGTGACGCGCATGAACAAATTTTTCGTTGCGATTCGGGATGCACTCGGTCAAGCGCTCGTCCACGACGTGATCAATACGGCCAAGGCAGCGGCCTACTCCGGGATGCTCATGCTGTTTCCCGCCCTCCTGGTACTCACAACGCTGCTGGCCCTGGTGCCGGTTAGAACGACGCTGGTGGGCGAGGTCCGCACCATCTCTGAGCAATTCCTGCCGCCTGACACCATGGACCTGCTTCAGTCCTACGTTCTTACCCGCCGCATCCACTCCGGCCAGGTTATTCTCTCCGCCACCAGCCTCAGCCTCTTTGCCGGTCTGGGCATGATGCTGTCTCTCATGGAGGGCTTTCGCCGGGCCTACAGGCTCCCACGCGATGCATGGGGCTTTTGGGGACGCCGTGCCCGGGCTCTCCTGCTGGTTCCCATTGCATTGGTTCCGCTGTCGCTGGCCACACTGGTGGTCGTTTTCGGCCATCAAATCGAGGCATGGATGATCGAGAATGCCCGTCACGAGTTGCGCCACATTGTGCTCTTCTTCTGGCGGATCGTGCGTTGGTCGGTCGCATTGCTCACCAGCGTCGCTGTCCTCACTGCCCTGTACCACTTCGGCACCAGCCGCAAAGAACACTGGTTATGGGTATCTCCCGGCGCAATCACCGGAACGCTCCTCTGGTTCCCGGCCACGCTGGCCTTCGGCTGGTACGTGACCCGAATCGCCGACTATTCCATGTTTTACGGTTCCTTTGGCGCGGGCATCGCCACCCTGGTCTGGCTTTATATCACCGCCTTCAGCGTCCTGATTGGCGCGGAGCTGAACGGCGCGCTTTTTCTGAAACGCCAGGCAAAAACCCCCGACTCCGGGCAATCCGATTTGGCTTCTCCCCGTCAGTGACAGTTCTCACCGACCATCGCACCGCGCGCGATGCATGATAGATAAGGCGGGGTCCGGTCCAACCCTCCATGTACAATGAAGCGGGTCGCCAACCATTCAACCCCCTTAACCCCCACCGAACCCCTTTTGGAGTATTCCCATGCCGTTCGCAGAACTGAGCCTGACTGATTCCGCAATTCGCCGCCGAGCAAAGATCGTTGCCACCCTCGGTCCGGCTTCCAACACCGAGCCCGTCTTCCGGGATCTGGTCCGCGCAGGCGTCGACGTGGTCCGCCTCAACTTTTCCCATGGCACACACGAGGAAAAGCTGGCGCTGATCCAGATGATCCGCAAGATCAGCCGCGAGGAAGGTAAGCCGCTCTGTATCCTGGGCGACCTTCAGGGACCCAAGATCCGCACCGCCAACCTCAAGGATCACCAGCCTGTCCTGCTCAAGGCCGGCGCACGCCTGACCATCACCCCGCGCGAGGTTCCGGGCACCGCATCCCTGGTCGGCACCACCTTCAAAACCCTTGCGGAAAACGTGGAGCAGGGCTCCCGCATTCTGCTCTCCGACGGCCTTATTGAGTTGCGCGTCCACGAAGTGCTCGGCGACGATGTAGTCTGCGAGATCATCAACGGCGGCCTGCTGGGTGAACATAAGGGCATCAACCTGCCCGGCATTCCGGTGCGCGTTCCCTCGCTGACCGATAAGGATACCGAGGACTTGGAATTCGCGCTCAAGAACGGCGTGGACGCCATCGCCGTCTCTTTTGTCCGCACCGCTGAAGACGTTCGCCTGGTGCGCAACCGGGTTTCGGCCTACGGTGGCGAAACCTGGATCATCGCCAAGCTGGAAAAGCCCCAGGCCATCGAACACCTGGACGGCATTCTGACGGTCGCTGACGCCATTATGGTGGCCCGCGGCGACCTCGGCGTCGAAGTCCCGCCGGAGACGGTTCCCGCCATCCAGAAGCACATCATCCGCCGTGCCGCCGAGTTCCGCAAACCGGTTATTACGGCCACGCAGATGCTCGAGTCGATGATCGAAAACCCGCGCCCCACCCGCGCCGAGGTTTCCGACGTCGCCAATGCGGTCTATGACGGCACCGACGCCGTGATGCTCTCCGGCGAGTCGGCCGTGGGCAAGTACCCGGTCGAGGCCGTGGCCATGATGGCGCGCATCGTAGCCGATGCCGAGCGACACATCAAGGAACAGAACTACACCGTGCCCGGCGAGCGGTTGAGCCGCCTTTCTATCGCCGAAACCATTTGCGAAGCCACGGCCCACGCAGCCGACGATCTCGACCTGCGCGGCATCGCGCTCTTCACTGAGTCGGGATCGACCGCCCGCCAGCTCTCCAAGTACCACCCCTCGGCGCCCATTTACGCCCTCAGCCCGGTCGAAATCACCATCAACCGCCTCAACCTGCTGTGGGGCACCACGCCGATCCGTTGTCCCAAAGTCAACTCGACCGAAGCCCTGGTCGATTGTGCCGAGCACCTGCTGGAGCAGGGCGGCTTCGTGCGGTCCCGCGAGGTCATCGCCATCGTCGCCGGTACGCGCACCAAGTCAGGATCCACGAACTTCCTGCGCCTGCACGTGATGGGCGAACAACAGGAGGGAGTCCGGTTCTTTGCACCCCGCGAAGAAGAGACCATTCCCGAACCCACACCGGAAACTGCCACCGCCAAGCCACGGCAAACAGCTCCAAGGCCCAGGGCAAAGCGCAAGTGAGCACACTGTAAGCTTCACAGAAAAGCGCCACCCCCGGCTGGGAGTGGCGCTTTTTTGCGGCTTGCATCTCAAGTCCTGTTGGACTGGCGAGATTGCGGGGCTTCCCTTTTGACGTACATCCCCGGCAACGATGTTCAGGAGAAAGAAAAGATAGGAAAGCCGAGGAGGAACCGTCCTCACCGGCTAACTGTCAGCCGGTCTATGTTGGCGCTGTTTTCTCCAGTAAATCGGAACACGATGGAGTTATCGCCCTTGTTTAACTCAACGGGAATCCTCGTGGATCCAAAAACGGCTCCCGGTAGTTGGATATCTGCCGGCTGACCGCCATTCACCTGCATTTGCACGGTCTTGTCTCCCGAATCGTTGTAGGCGTAAGCAAGGTTCATCCAATATCTGCCGGATGCCGGCACGCCAATGTGCGTAAAAGCGAGCGAACTGCCCTGGGAGCCTTTGCCGCCCCCGTGCAAAGCCACCGCATAGCCCTGGCTGCATTCAGGGCAAGGAATCAAGGCCGCATCCCCTCCGCGCACATTTCCCGGCCATTCAGCTTCGTAGGTTGCCCCTTGGGTCCAGGAGAATTCTCCGCTGACCTTCAGAAGAACCGACCCATGTGCGGGAATCCGCGCCTTATAACCATCGCGAAACTCACCCAGCTCCTTGTGAGCGCATAAATCACGCACTGCGGCCCTGCCCGAAAGTTCCAGGTCGCTCCATTGAACCGCGACCTCTGCCGGTGCGGCCGTCAGATTCAGCAGCAACACGGCGTCTGTTCCGCTGCCAAAAGTGCCCAGCGGTTTCATCCAGACTTCGAGGCCGTTTCCATATTCCTTGACTTTCGAAACTCCGGCGCCCAATGGATCCTGATCGATGGCAATCGCTTCGGAGTTGGTATAGATGCTGCGAATGGAATCGGTCATGTCTGTGAGATCGTTGCCGGCCCAAAGTGGCGCGGCGGAGATTACCCACATTGAAAAATGAGTTTGCGCCTCGTCGGGTGTGAGTCCCGGGTTCCCAACCTCCATCATGTCGGGGTCGTTCCAGCTGTTCGCGGCGCTGAAGACCGCATGTCTGGCATTCGACTCAAAATTCTTCACCACGCTCGTCCAATCCACGCGGTTCTTATTGGGGCTGATATCGCCCTCTGTCCTCCACAATTGAGCTTTGCCTTGTGCCCATGTCCACGGACTTTCGTTGCCCCAGGAGCAGATGTAGAAGAGCATGGGCCGGCCGGTCTTCTGGATTGCGGCCGCCATGCGCTCATAAATTGTGCGCCCCGTGACGCCCTCGGGGCGGTTGCAGTAATCCATCTCAATGAAATCGATGCCCCATGCGGCGAAAGTATTGGCATCCTGTTGCTCGTATCCATAGCTGCCTTGAAAGGGTTTGCCGGCGCACGTATTGGGTCCGATGTCGGTATAGATACCGGCCTTCAGCCCGCGGGAATGAACATAATCGACAAGATCTTTCATCCCATGCGGGAAGCGCTTGCCATCGACAAGAACGGAGCCAGCCGCATCTCGCGCAGGAGCGATACATTCCTGAATGAGCAGATAGCGGTACCCAAGATCCCGCATACCGCTGGATACAAGCGCGTCTGCCTGATCGCGAATCGTCTGGTCAGTGTAGTCGCAGAAGAAATGGTTCCAGCTAGCCCACCCCATCGGCGGAGTGGGAGACAGTCCCGCCTGTAAGAGCGGCGTGGTTTGAGGAAAAGACAAATGGCCAGCGGCAACAAGAACGGCAAGCAGGGCAAAAGCTCTCATGGCTTTTCCTGCGTAAGCGCAGCATCGAGCATTCCGCACAATTCACCCCATCGGCGCGAAAGATAAATTGCCGGCCTTGAACACACGGCTCGCGTCGTCGCCGTCCATTGTAACCCTTCCGAAAATTCAGGCCGGCGGGGAGCAATGCGCGGATTCGCCGCGGCTTGGCCGGCGGCTATCTTGCCGCCAACTGCCGCAGCACATACTGCAAGATGCCGCCGTGCTCAAAGTAGAGGATCTCCTGCGGCGTATCGATGCGGATCCTGGCCTCGAACGTCTTCTTTTTCCCGTCGGCTGACGTTGCCACCACCGCTACTGTGCGCCCGGTCTCGAACTTCGAGTCCAGCCGCTCACGAAACCCGAGAATGTCATAGGTCTCCGTGCCGGTAAGCCCAAGGGACTCGGCGTTCTTGCCTGCCTCAAACTGCAAAGGCAGTATCCCCATCCCCACCAGATTCGACCGGTGAATGCGCTCGAAGCTCTCCGCAATCACCGCTCGCACTCCCAGCAGTTTCGGCCCCTTGGCCGCCCAGTCGCGCGAGGAGCCGGAGCCGTACTCTTTGCCGGCCAGAATGATCAGCGGCACGTCCCTCTCGGCGTACTTGACGCTGGCGTCGAAGATCGACATCCGTTCGCCCTCGGGCAGCAGCAGCGTGACGCCACCCTCCGTCCCCGGAGCCAGTTTGTTCCGCAGACGCACATTGGCAAAGGTGCCGCGGACCATTACTTCATGGTTGCCGCGTCGCGAGCCATACGAGTTAAAGTCCGCCGGCTTCACGCCGTGAGCAGCCAGGTATTCTCCGGCCGGGCCGTTGGCCTTGATGGAGCCGGCCGGCGAAATGTGGTCGGTGGTCACCGAGTCGCCCAGCACCGCCAGCACTCGCGCGCTGGAGATTTCAGTGACCAGCGCCGGAGTCTTCGCGATGCCGTCAAAGTACGGCGCCTTGCGGATGTAAGTCGAATCCGGCTCCCACTGGTAGACGTCGCCCGTGGGAAACTTCAGCCCTTGCCAGTTGGCATCGCCGAGGCTCACGGTCGCGTATTCCCTGCGGAAGCTCTCGCTGGACAAACCCTTTTCAATGGCCGCGGCTACCTCGGCCTGCGTTGGCCAAATGTCTTTCAGAAACACCGGTTGTCCAGCCTGGTCGGTCCCCAGCGGATCCGTCTCGAAGTTGTGGCCGATCTTTCCCGCCAACGCATAGGCCATCACCAGCGGCGGACTCATCAGGTAATTGGCACGCACATCCACATTCACACGGCCCTCAAAGTTGCGGTTGCCGCTGAGCACGCTCACGGCCACCAGCCCGTGCTCGTCGATGCTCTCTTTGACGTCGGCGGGCAGCGGACCAGAGTTACCGATGCAGGTGGTGCAGCCGTAACCCACCACGTTGAAGCGCAGTTTTTCGAGATAGGGCAACAGGCCGGTCTTGGCGTAGTAGTCGGTGACCACCCGCGAACCCGGCGCCAGCGATGTCTTGACCCACGGCGGCACCGTCAGTCCCTTTTCGACGGCCTTCTTCGCCAGAATCCCCGCAGCCACCATGACCGATGGGTTTGAAGTGTTTGTGCAACTGGTAATGGCCGCAATTACCACCGAACCGTGGTCGAGATATTTGTCCGGATCGACCCCGAACCGTCCCTGCACCGTATTGGACACGGTCGTGGTTACGTGGATCGGCGCCTTCTCCGCGACGGCCGCGTCGGTTACTGTGCTCCGTTGCCACGCAGCCGCGGTGCGCGTACCCAGCGGCTTGGCCGAGGGCGCCAACAGGCTGGGGAGTTGCTGCGCAAAGCTGGATGCCGCGTCCTTTAGCAGCACGCGGTCCTGCGGACGCTTCGGCCCCGCCACGCTGGGCTCGACCGTGGCCAGATCCAGCGCCAGTGTCTGCGTGTACTCGGCCTCCGGCGAACTCGCCGTGTGGAACAGCCCCTGTTCCTTGTAGTAAGCCTCCACCAGCGCAACCTGTTCCTCGCTGCGCCCGGTCAGCCGAAGATAGCGCAGCGTCTCGGCGTCCACCGGGAAGATGCCGCAGGTGGCTCCATACTCGGGAGCCATATTGGAAATCGTTGCCCGGTCGGCCAGCGGCAGCTCGGCTACTCCCGGCCCATGGAATTCGACAAACTTGCCCACAACGCCCAGCTTGCGCAGCGCCTGGGTCACGGTCAGCACCAGGTCGGTCGCGGTCGCGCCCTCGCGCAATTTGCCAGTGAGCTTGTAGCCCACCACCTGGGGCACCAGCATGGAAATCGGCTGGCCCAGCATGGCCGCCTCGGCCTCAATGCCGCCCACGCCCCATCCCAGCACGCCCAGGCCGTTAATCATGGTGGTGTGCGAGTCAGTGCCCACCAGCGTATCGGGATACGCAATCAGTTCCCCATCCATCTCGGTCGTGAACACTACACGGGCCAGATATTCCAGGTTCACCTGGTGGCAGATCCCCATCCCCGGCGGAACGGCGCTGAAGTTCCGAAAGGCCGTCTGGCCCCACTTCAGGAAGGCATACCGCTCGCGGTTGCGTTGGAACTCGAGCAGCGCATTGGCATCGTAAGCCCCGGCGGTGCCATATTCATCCACCTGCACGGAATGGTCAATGACCAGCTCGGCTGGAACCAGCGGATTCACCCGCTCCGGATCGCCGCCCAGCGTCTTGATGGCGTCGCGCATCGCGCCCAGGTCGACAACCGCGGGCACGCCGGTAAAATCCTGCATCAGCACCCGCGCCGGCATGTAGGCAATTTCACGGCTGGGCTCGGCCTTCGCGTTCCAGTTGGCCAGAAACTCAATGTCCCCGGCTGTCACATTCACGCCATCCTCGCGGCGCAGCAGATTTTCAAGCAGGATCTTCAGGCTGAAAGGCAGCCGGCTCAGATTGAAACCGCGCGCCGCAAGCGCCGGCAGCCGATAAATGGAATACGTACGGTTGCCGGAGGTGAGTGTAGCCCGGCTGGCAAAGCTATTCATCGGGGAAAGACCTTTCTATCCGCACACGGGCGGATGGATCTCAGAGATTCAACTTAGGACGCCGGGCGATCCAGGTCTCGATTTTTTTGACCTGGAAAACCGAACGGCAGACGCCCCCGCCTCTCGCTTTGGAGATTCAAGGAACGAAGAATCAACGGGAATAGATTACTCAGCGGGAAAAGCGCCGTCCACGGTCGGGCCGGCCATGGCGAAAGCGCTTGAGCACAGGCGTCGATGAAATTCGAACTGCGGAGCGGTTAAACATAGCGGACAGCAGAATTCTAGCGCGGATCAACCGCCTTTGGAAACGGCTCCCTGGCTTGACAGCGGCTTCGGAAAAAGAGAAGGTTGGCCTGTGATTGAATCGACTTCCGACAGGAGTCTTCCAAATGTACCTGTGCGCAGCCCGGATTTTGATTGCAACCTCACTCTCGCTCGGCGTAACCGCCTTTAGCCAGACGAGCACTCCTGCCCCGTCGAATCCGCCCTCCACAGCACCCGCGCAGGCCAACACCTGGCCCACCGCGGAGGGCATGATCGTCCTGCCCAACTTCCGCTTCGGCACAGGCGAAACGCTGCCACAGCTCAAGCTCCACTACCTCACCCTCGGCGCGCCGCATCGCAACGCCGCCGGACACACCGATAATGCCGTGCTCCTGCTGCACGGCACTGGCGGCAGCGCACACTCGCTGCTCAACCCCCTGTTCTCAAACGTGCTGTTTGGTCCCGGAGCACCGCTGGATATCAAGAAATACTTCCTCATCCTGCCCGACGACATTGGTCACGGGGAAAGCTCAAAGCCCTCTGACGGAATGCATGCGCACTTCCCCGCCTACGACTACGACGACATGGTGCGCAGCCAGCACTTGATGCTCGACGAAATGAAGATCGACCATTTGCGCCTCATCCTCGGCACTTCGATGGGCTGCATGCAGACGTTCGTGTGGGGCGAAACGTATCCCGGCTTTGCCGGCGCGCTGGCTCCGTTCGCCTGCCTGCCGGTGCAGATTGCCGGACGCAATCGCATGATGCGCTACATGGCGATCCAGGCCATCCAGCAGGACCCTGCGTGGATGAATGGCGAGTACAAGACCGAGCCAATCCAGGGCCTGCGCACGGCGAACGAAATCGTGCTCGTGATGGGGTCAAGCCCGCTGCAAATGCAAAAGCTGGCGCCTACGCGGGAGCTGGCGGAAAAGTATGTGGACGCATACCTGGCGCGCACAACTTCATCAACGGATGCCAATGACCTCATCTTCTATTTCAATGCCAGCCGCAACTACGACCCCGGCCCGCACCTCGATCGAATTACCGCGCCGGTGCTGTGGATCAACTCCGCCGACGACTACATCAACCCTCCCGAGCTGGGCATTGCCGAAAAGATGGTGAAGCGCATGCCGAACGCGCGCTTCATTCTTCTGCCGATTTCCGACGCCACGCGAGGCCACGGAACTCATACGGCCGCCGCCGTTTGGAAGGACTATCTAGTCGAATTCATGCGCGCCACTGAGCCCAGGCCCTAGCTCGATCGGAGTTACCCGAATTCTTATAAGCGCTGCTCGCGCCAGCGTCCCTGAACCCTGGACCGGCAATCCGGCACCGCAAACTCCAACCCGCCATACCCCTATACTGGAATTGTGACGCCTTTAACAAGCGAGAACCCGCCAGGATCGAACTATTGGGTCGGATTCCCAGGTTTGTACTCGCGCTTTCTCGCCTGGCTGCAGCGCCGCATGCCTACCGAGCGCCAGCGCCTGCTGGCAGTCACCATCCTGGCCGGCGGTCTTTGCGGACTGGCCGCCGTGGCTTTCCACCTGAGCATCGGGTCATTGGAAGCGCTGATGATCGACCGCGCCAACGCCGCCCCCGGGCACAGTTGGATAGGGTGGACGATCCTCACCCCGGCGCTCGGCGGTCTGGTGGTCGGTCTGGGCCTCACCTACCTTGTCCCCGGAGCGGCCGGAAGCGGCATCCCGCAGGTCAAAATGGCTTACGCCCTCCGCTCCGGACTGGTTCCCGCCAAAGAAGCCATCGGCAAGTTCATTCTGTGCGCGCTGCAGATCGGTTCCGGGGCCTCGCTGGGCCTCGAAGGGCCAACGGTACAAATCTGCGCCGGGGTCAGCAGCGTGTTGGCCCGTGCGGCACGGCTCAGCCCGAAAAACTGCCGGCGGATGGCCTCGGTGGGCATGTCGGCCGGCATCGCGGCGGCCTTCAATGCGCCCATCGCCGCGGTTACCTTTACTCTCGAGGAACTGATCGGCGACTTGGACCAGACCATGCTCTCCGGCGTCATTGTGGCCGCTGCCCTGGCCGCTGTGGTCGAACATTCCATCCTGGGCGCCAACCCGGTCTTTCACGTGCAGCGGGCTTATACGCTGGGCAACGCATCCTCGCTGGTGTGGTATGCCCTGCTGGGCCTGCTCGCGGCTCTTGTCTCTGTCGCGTTCACTGACTCGCTGCTCGCCCTGCGCGCCTGGTTCAAACGGCTTGCGGCGGTGCCTCGTTGGGTGCATCCGGCTTTGGGCGGATTAGCCACAGGCAGCATGGCCGTAGTCGCGCTCGAGTTCTTTCACCTGAACGGCATTGCGGGCGATCCCTACAAGACCCTTACGCTGGCTCTCACCGGCACGCTGCCCGTTCTGTGCATGGCGGCGTTTTGCGTGCTCAAGCTGGCCTCGACGGTCTGTTCTTATTCGAGCGGTGGCTCGGGCGGCATCTTCGCACCGGCCTTATTCATGGGAGCCATGTTGGGGGGTGCGGTCGGTTACCTGGATGTGACCGTTTTCCACCACCCGGCCGACGCCATCGGCGCTTTTGCCGTGGTCGGCATGGGCGCCGTCTTTGCCGGCATCGTCCGCGCACCCATGACTTCCATCCTGATCATCTTTGAGATGACCGGCGGCTACGGCCTCGTGCTGCCCTTGATGATCGCCAACATGAGCGCCTTCGCCCTCGCCCGCCACTGGCGGCATACCCCGGTTTACGAAGCGCTGCTGGCGCAGGACGGCATTCACCTGCCCCACGGAACCAACCCGCTGGACCCGCCCGACGACGCGGAACTGCCCGCGCCAGCGCTGCCAGCCGATGCCGGCGCATAAAGCCACGGCGCTGATGGTCTGCGCACTGATCGGCTGACTACGCCAACAACGCTGCCTCGGCTGCCCTACCGCGACGCCGGCTCCATGTTGTAAAGGAAAAAGGCCCGCAACTCCAGGTATGGCCCATGGAAATCCCTGGGCAGCGGCGGGTAGTTCGAGCCCGTGAGTGCGCCCCATGCCGCCCGATCCAGAGCCGAATCCCCTGAGCGCCCATCCAGCACCAGACTCCCATCCATCAGCCGCCCGTTGGGCAATACCTTGAAGCGAATCGCAACCATCCCCGACTTCAGAATCGGCGGATTCACCTCGTCGGGGATCAACGGGTCCCAGGTGTGCTCCGTCTCATAGTGCCAACGCTGCAGCCAGTTGCGAAAATCCACGCCCTGCGTGTCAGACAGAACTTCTACGCCGCCAGACCCCGCTCCGGGATGACGGGCAAGTCCACCCCCTCCGCCCAGGTTGCCCACACCGCCCGAGCCGGGGTTGCGCGATGCGCCCCTCATCGCATCTCTCAACTGATCCGCCGGGTTTTGCGAACCCATGGCGAAGTTCGGCCGCGCCGGCACCGCCGCCGGCCGGGGAGCTTCCAACTGCGATTGCTGGTTGGGCGGGATAGGTTGCGCAGCCGGTGGCTGAGCAGGCGCCGGTGCAGCGGACTCCGGTGCCGGCGCTGGCGCGGGCGGCGTGGCCCGGTTCATGGCCTCCAGCGTCTTCTTGTCGATCACGGTCGGCTTCTGAGGAACAGGCTTGACGGTCACCTTGGGCTGCACCGCGTGCAGGGCGTCGGGCGGCAAGTCAAGGTATTGCAGATCCTTGCGGTCCTTGATGGCATCGATCGGATCGATGACCTGCGGCACCTTGAAGACATACTTTGGAATCCACGTCACTGCCGACAGCAGCGCCAGGTGGAAGAGAATCGCAATCCAGACCCCCTCGCGCAGCCGTGCCCAGCGCCGCTCGTCCTCGAGCTCGCTGATCATCTCCAGCAGTTCGTGAGTGTCGTAGTCCACCCAGCGCGAACCCCGAACGACACGAGACTCGGGCTCGCGCAGCTCCTCGCCCGAAGCCGAAGTCCCCGGAGGCAGGCCTTGAGCGCCGGGGCGGGAAGCCTCAGTGCCGAGGTCTACGCTGCCGGTCTCCTGGCTCGTCTCAGTCGGCCCATTGGGCTCGTTCACATTGGTTGGCGCTTCGCTGGAAGGCATGCGTTCCGCAGGAGCCTGCCTGAGCACACACATGCCCAACGGCTCCGTTTCGAGTCCTTTCTTTTTATTCTCTCATCCCGGCCGATGTCCGTGTGCTATGCCCGGCCCGTACAATAGTTCTTTCTGAGTGGACGGATTACCGGGCGGAAGGGGACCCTGTTTGAAAGCAGTATTTCTTCGATGGATGGCCAAACTGGATTTCATGCTCCTGCCATTTCTGGCCAAATTTGGCATTTGGGGCCTGGGCGCGCTGGCTCTTCTGGACTCTTCAACCATTCCCGTCCCCATGGACGCGTTTGTGGCCTTCTCCGTCTGGAATGACAAGGGCAACTTCCTGCTGTATTGCCTGGCGGCCTCTGTCGGCTCTGCAATCGGCGGCCTGCTTCCCTACGGCCTGGGACGCGCCGGCGGCGAACTCTTCCTGCTCAAACGCGTCAACCGCCAACGCTTCGACCAGATGCGCACCCACTTTGAGCGGCAAGAGTTCCTGGCCATGATGATCCCCTCCATGCTGCCTCCTCCCACGCCGTGGAAGGCCTTTGTCTTTGCCGCGGGCGTCTTCGAGATGCGCGTAGCACCCTTCATGCTGTCAGTGTTCTGCGGGCGGCTGGTGCGCTGGCTGATTCTCTCGCTGCTGGTGCTCAAACTGGGACCGAGCGCGGTCGATATCGTGTCGCACCACGCCGCGCCCCTGGTTGCCATCGTGTGCGGCCTGGCGGTAATTGGCTTTGCCTGGTGGTGGATACGCAAAAGACGTGCCGGCAAACTGCTCGAAGACTAGGGGAGCCTTTATTTTCACCCAGAGCAAGCAGCCTTACCGCTGCTCCCGTCCGTTCATCGCCTCGCCCGCATCGTCGCGTCCGTCCACGATATACACCCAACCACTGAGTGGCGAGCGGCCGCTGAGCCTCCCCGTGCCCAGATAGGAATAACCAAAGCGCAGGTCGGTGAATTCGACCGTGGTCCATTGGCGGTTGGGAGGCAGTTGCGGCGGTTCCATGCCTGCCACAGGCTCCTGGCCCACATCGCGCACCACGGCCCACGTGCCCCAGTCCAGATAGACCTGTCCGAGCGGCGTGCGCTTGGCTGCCTCGGCGGCAGCGGTCGAGGAAGGCTTGAAAATCACGTCCTGCGCCGGGTCGCTGTCGATCTCCCCGGTCCGGGTATCGATTTCGGCCGTCTGATAAAACTCCGCGGTCTCCAGGATCGCGTGCCAGTGGAAGGGGTTGATGGGATAAGGCTCCAGCGCCATCCGCTTCACCGGTACCGCAACAATCTGCGTATTCTCCACCATGGCCCGCGCCTGTGCTTGCTCCGCCCACCTCCAGCACCACAAGACCACCATGCCGGTGAGCGCAAAAATCGCCCAGCCGCGACCTCGAAAGGGCTGCCGCCGCTCGCCGATCTCCCCAGCCACCAGCCCCAGCAGCCAGGGCACAATCAGGGCCAGAAACAGGAGAGCCCACAACACCGGCTCGCCGATGAACACGAAGCTCCCCGCGTACCAGCGCGGGTTGAAGGGGAAAAAGGGGCGCAACCCGTAGTTGTTCGTCCAGTCCAGTAACAGATGACTCAGCGCGGCAATCAGCGCCGTTCCATAAAGCCAGCCCCAGCGCACCGGCTGCTGTTTGGGCTGAAAAGGCACAGGCGCGCCGGCGTCAGCCAAACTCGCCGCAGCCGGCTTCTGCTTCCGCCTTCCCTCTCGCCAGCGGTGCAGCACCCACACCGTCCCCACCACCACCCCGGCCAGCACCGGCACAGCGATGAATGTGTGCGTAATGCCGCGATGATGCTTCAACTCCTGCACCGGCCCAGCCAACGACCAAAGCACGTCCAGGTCCGCGGCCCCGGCAGCAAGCACCGCCGCCAGCGTGGCGTACGCTGTCTTGCGATTCAGCCCCGCCCGGCCAATGCACATTCCGGTAAGAAGATGGGTAACAGGATCCATAGCGTTCCGCCAACCATACTACTAAGCGCAACCAGAGAATAGCGCCCTTGTGAAAGGATTCAAGGTGGCTTTTTCTTATAATGGAAAATCCACTCTGCTGACTTGCCTTCGAGATGCATCCACTCTGGTTCTGCTGTGCCCTGCCCCGCGGCCCCCTATAATTCACCCCATGGGCGATCTGACCAACCCCGTATTTGACCCAACCCAGCGCGCCGAGGAATTGCGCGCCGAACTGCGCCGCCACGAGCACCTGTACTACGTCCTCGACGCGCCGGAAATCAGCGATGCCCAATACGACGCGCTGATGAACGAACTCAAGCGCATCGAAGCGGAGCACCCGGAATTGCTCACCCCCGACTCGCCAACGCAGCGCGTAGGAGGCAAGCCGGCAGAGGGTTTCCAGAAGGTCCGCCACTCCCGCCCCATGCTCAGCCTTGACAACGCCTACTCCGAAGAAGAACTGGCCGCATGGGACGCCCGTGTGCGCGAACTGGCCGGACAACCGGAGGTGGATTATGTGGCCGAGTACAAATTTGACGGCCTCAGCGTGGCGCTGCGCTACGAGCCCACAGGCGACGGCGGTTCGAGGCTGACCACCGGGATCACTCGCGGCGACGGCCAGACCGGCGAAGACGTGACTTCGAATATCCGCACCATCCGCAGCGTGCCGCTCACCATTTCCGCCGCCCAACTGGCAGCCGCCGACATGCCGCCAGCCTTCGAGGTGCGTGGCGAGGTGGTGATGCCTGAAGCCGCGTTCCTGCGCCTGAACGAGGAACGGGAGCGCGAGGGACTGCCACTGGCCGTCAATCCCCGCAACGCTGCCGCTGGAACAGTACGCACCCTCGACCCCAGGATCGTCGCCAATCGCCGCCTTGTTTTCCTCCCCTATTTTCTGCTTGTTGCGGGCGAGTACTGGCTGCAAAGCCAGAGCGCTACGCTCAACGCGCTTTGGACGCTGGGTTTTCGAAGAGAATTTGCGCGGACGGTGAAAACTCAAACCGTCGAAGGGATGATGAACTTCATCAACCACACCGAAGACGAACGCGCGAAGCTGCCCTATGAGATCGACGGCGTGGTTTTCAAAGTCGACTCCCACGCCACGCAGCAGCGCCTCGGCTATACCGGCCGGGCCCCGCGCTGGGCCATCGCTTACAAGTTCACCGCGAAATCGGGGGCGACGCAGGTACTGGGAATCACGGTACAAGTGGGCCGCACCGGCAAGCTCACGCCGGTGGCCGAGTTGGCGCCGGTCTTCATCGGCGGCACCACGGTGAGCCGCGCCACGCTCCACAACGCCGACTTCATTGAGCGCCTCGGCCTGATGGTGGGCGACTGGGTTCGCGTCGAACGGGGCGGCGACGTGATTCCCAAGGTTGTCGAGGTCATCGAAGACGCCGACCACCCCCGCGGAAAATCTCGCTTTGTTTTTCCTTCGCACTGTCCTGAGTGCAAGAGTGCGGTGGTCCGCGCGGAAGGCGAAGTGGACTACCGCTGCGTGAATGCTGACTGCCCGGCGAAACTGCGCGAGACACTGCTGCATTTTGGCCGGCGTGGGGTGATGAACATCGAGGGCCTGGGCGAAGCCGTGGTGCAGCAGTTGCTTGACCGAGGCCTGGTTCACAGCGTAGCCGATCTCTACACGCTTACCGAGGAGCAGTTAGCCGCCCTCGATCGATTTGCTGAGAAGTCGGCCCGCGCGCTGATTGCTGAAATTGAGGGCTCGAAGCATGCCGGACTGGCGCGTGTGCTGATGGGGCTGGGCATCCGTTTTGTGGGCGAACGCACTGCGGAGCTGCTGGCGCAGGAGTTTGGCTCCGTTGATGCGTTGGAATCGGCAACCGCCGAGGAATTGGAACGCGTTGAGGAAGTCGGCCCGCGCATCTCCCAGGCGATTTTGGAGTTCTTCGCGCAGCCCGCCAATCTGGCTCTCATCCAAAGCCTGCAAAATGCCGGAGTGGATATGACTGCGGAAAAGAAGCAGCGCTCCACGCGGTTGGCCGGACTGACGTTTGTGCTTACCGGCACGCTGGCCTCTCTCACCCGCGACGAGGCCAAGGCCAGAATTGAGGCCGCTGGAGGAAAAACCGCCGGATCCGTGAGCAAGAAGACAAGCTACGTGGTGGCCGGCGAAGAAGCAGGTTCAAAGCTCGACAAGGCCAGGGAACTCAAGGTTCCCGTCATTGACGAGGCCGGACTGCTTACCCTGCTCACAGCGGAAAAAGGCATGGAGTGATAAGCTCCTCTCGCATGAAAACTGAGAATTCGGCGGAAGATATTCATGAGATTCGGCCTTTTCGTGCTATTCACCCTCTGCGGTTTCCTCATCTTTGCGCTCACCATGACCTTTGTGCCCCTTATGCCGGTTTGGGCCAATTACGCCGCAAGAATCGGACTCCTTGTCCTCTTTGGCGCTCTGTGGTGGACCGCACGCGATGGGCGCCGGTTGAGCAGTTTTCGGCCGGTCTTCTTTGCCTGGTTCACGGCAGTTTTTAGCCTTTCGTTAGGGTTCTTTTTGGCAGACAGTGGGCTTAAGCTCTTCGGCCTGACAACGCAAACGCCGATCGGAATCGCTGTGGCCAAGTTTTTGCAAGCTTCGCTGATCGTGCTCGGAGTTCTTGCCATGGTGAGGCTCTGCGGTGAGGATCTCGCATCCCTCTACATTCGGAAAGGTCGTTTGCAGCTCGGCCTGAGCGTGGGCTTGATTACCGCTGCCGCATGTTTGGTCCTGACCCTTCAACAACCGGCCATCAAAGCTCTCGGCGCGGCCAGGCTCATGCCATTGGCCCCATGGATCCTGCTATTTGTGATATCCAACGCATTTATGGAGGAACTTCTCTTCCGCGGGTTGTTTCTCGGACGATACGAGCCGCTGATGGGTAAATGGCTGGCCATCGTGTCCACCGCGCTGGCCTTCACCCTGGCGCACATGCAGGTCACTTACGCGCCGAACCTATGGGGTTTTCTGCTCGTCACCCTCGTGCTTTCAATCGTCTGGGGATGGCTTATGCAGAAGAGCGAGGGCATATGGGGATCGGTCTTGTTTCATGCCGGCGCGGATTTATTGATCATTTTGCCCATCTTCAGCAGCTTCGGCGCTGCGTAATGCAGACAAGCACTGGAACCTGCCTGAGCCTGAAATCGCCGTCGGTCCGTTACTGGAGCCGGTTATGAATTCGCGCGCCGCCGCGCCGCAATATCCGGACGCCGCTCAAGCGCCCGCAGTTCGCGCTCCCGTTCCCGGTCCCACGCTTCCGCACGCCAGTTGCGCGACGCATAACCCGGTGTTTCCTCGGGAGGCAGCGGCGCAGGCACCGCGGTTTGAAGCCTTCCCGGCATGGCAACCAGCCCAACCCCGGCTTTCATCGGGATCTGTTGGGGCAGGACAGGCGCAGGCTGCGTGACCAGCCGCGCGGAGGACATGGTTTCAACATAAGCCGCGTCTGAGGTCAGGCTCGCATCGGTGCTCCCAGCCTGCTCTTCCACGTCGGCTTCGTCTGCGACGCTCGCCTGCGCACGCGCTGCCAGGTCTCTCGCCATGAAGTCGTCCACCAGTTTGTGCAGGCAGGTTTGCCCGCACAAATGCTTTGACCCGGGACGCATCCGGTTTCGCGAGTTCCACCCGCTCACCCGAAGTTCTCCTCCGTGTTCATGGGCCACAAACCAGTGGTTCGTCTGCTTCTTCTCCGCTCCGCAGATGTCGCACGATATCGCCTGCCGGATCACCGCATCTCCCCCAGTCCGCAATGCCCTTCCGCGGTTTGGCCAATTCCGGTTTTCCCCCATCTTTCCCGGTGCGGCGCGCAGGCTTGAAATCCTGCAAGCCACGCGGCAGTTTGATTGAGGAACTCTTGGAACAGCCTCCTCTATTTCATCGCGCCCCGGCAGCTATGCGTGAGATAAAAAACAGAAGAATCTGCCGACGGGCCAAATGCGGACAGAGAGCCACATGACGTCCTGAAACGGGACGCACAGCCATCTCGGATGCAAAGAACAGGAGGAATGTATTGCCTTTACTGGCGCGGCGCGAAGTACCCCTTCTTGGCGCGCACCACGTAGCGCCGGTCGTTGCAATAGAGGTAAATGGGGCGGAATGCTCCGTCATACTTGAAATCGGCCGGCGTATAGATTAACGAGTACTGGCTGCGCAGTTCCTCTTCAATCTGTGAAAAGCTGATGGATATATCTTCAACCGAGTCGGGAAAGAAGGCCTGGCCGCCGGTTTCCGTAGCCATCCGCGTGAGCACTTCATCGCCCTTCCCGCGGCTGGGAGTCCAGTTGGTGCTGATGGCGTAGATGATGGTTTCCGCCCGCTGGCATTCCTTGATGGCTTCATCCGGGTGAACGCGGCTTTGGTTGTCGTCGCCGTCTGAGATCAACACCATCGCCTTGCGCACCGGTTCCTGCCCGCGCGAAACGTCCAGCAGTTTGTCGCGGCAGGCCGTATACACAGCATCAAACAGCGCCGTGCCGCCACCGGGGCGCAGCCGGTTGATGCCCGTCTCCAGCCCATCGAGGTTGTTGGTCCAGTCCTGGGTCACCGTGGGCGTGACATCGAACCCCATCACGAAAGCGCGATCGCTGCGGGCCTTGAGTATCTGCAGCAGAAACTCGGTCGCCGACTGCTGCTCGAATTGAAAGCGGGAGCGAATCGAAGTGCTGGCGTCGATCACGATGCCCACGCGCAGCGGAAGATTGATCTGCTGGTGAAAGGAATTCACCTTCGCCGGCGCTTTCTGGTCATCAAGCAGCGCAAAGTCGCTTTGCCGCAGGTTGGGATTGTAGTGCCCGTGCTTGTCAGTAACCGTGAAGATGAGGTTGACCTCATTCGCGTTAATGACGATGGTGGGCGCGTTTACATCGGGTTGCTCGGCAGTCTGGGGCCCCGTCTGCGGCGCTGCCGGCGTTGGCGCGGCCTGGCCGGTCTGCGGCGCTGCCGCAGGGGTCGCGGGTTGTTGCGCAAGCAGAGCGGCCGCGGGAAACACCGCCGCAAGCAACAGGCCAAAGAACCAGGTTTTCCATCCACTTGGACGGGTGCCCTCTGGGCGTGGCAAGCGATTCATGCTCACTGGTGCGAAGCGACGGGTCTTTGTCGCCGGGGTCGAGAACTGTCTGTTCATAGCTCCCTCATTTTATCAATGGCGCCCGCCCATCGCATCCCTGGCCGCGCGTGGATTGTGGCCGGGCGGTTTCCCCGTCTTCCAGCCGGCTCAAAAAACTCTGCAACTCCTCCGGCAGCGGCGCCTCCAGTTGCAACAGCTTTCCCGTTGCGGGATGCGTGAACTCAAGCTTCGCGGCGTGAAGAAAGTTCCGTCCCAGCCGCAGCCTTTCCGGTTCCGCCTTGCGCCGCGCGGCTTTGGACTGCGCGGCCTGCGAGGCCACCTGGTCCGTCAGTTGTCCTGCGCCGCCATAGAGAGTATCGCCAACCACCGGATGCCCGATCGACGCCATATGCACCCTGATCTGGTGAGTCCGGCCGGTCTCGATGCGCACACGCACCAGCGTGAACTTGCCAAAGCGGCTGGCCAGGCGGCGTATCACCTCGTAATGAGAGACGGCCGAACGCGCGTTTTCGGTAGGTTGCACGGTCATGCGCGTGCGCCGCACCGGGTCGCGCCCCACGCCGGCATTGATGGTGCCCTTCTCCCGCTCCACCGCGCCCTGCACCAGAGCAATGTAGGTCTTCTTGATGCGGCGGCTCGAAAACATCTCGCCCAGCGCCGCGTGGGCCCGGTCGTTCTTGGCCACCACAATCAGCCCACTGGTGTCTTTGTCCAGCCGGTGCACAATCCCCGGACGCAACTCGCCTCCAGTGGACGACAGCGTCTTGAAGCGGTAGAGCAGTGCGTTCACCAGCGTGCCCCGGCTACGCGCGTCCTCATTCTGCCCCGAACCGGCGTGAACCATCATTCCCGCAGGCTTGTTCACCACCGCTAGGTCGTCGTCTTCAAACACCACGTCCAGCGGAATGTCTTCCGCCGTGGCCTTCAGCGGCGCGGGATGCGGCTCGCCAGTCACGTCGATCCGCTCGCCTCCGCGCAGTTTCAAGCTGGCCTTTTCCCGCTCACCATTCACCAGCACATCGCCCTGCTCCATCAGCAATTGCACGCGCGAGCGGCTCACCCCCTCCATTTGCGCGGCCAGAAACTGGTCGAGCCGCTGCCCGGCTGCCTCTGCGGGCACTTCGATCACGCGCCTTGGATCATCTCCGGCATTAACCATGAGCTACCTCGTCCTTCGTGTCCCTTTTCGTGCGCGCGCCTCTGCGCTCAAGCAGTACCAACCCTCCAGCCAGCACCAGCGCCACAGCTGCCAACTGAGGACCGTCCAGCGCGCCCCACAACGTCACGCCGCGTCCCTCGGGATCGCGCCAAAACTCGGTGATGAAAATCGTTACGCCGGCTCCCAGCAGACCCAACCCGGCCACATCGCCCTGCTGGCGTCTTGCCGTCAGCCCCGCCAGCAGCAAGATTGAGAGGATCAGGAACGCCAGCGCCGCATACGCCTGCACCGGATGCAGCGGAATACCCAGCGGCGTCCCGCTCCAACGGGCGGCCAGCGGACTGGTGTAAGTCACCGCCCAGCGCACGCCTGCCTCTGTTCCATATCCCGACCCCGCCAGCAGTGCGCCCAGTTGCTCAAAACCCAGCCCCATTGCCAGCGGCGCGGCTAGAGCGTCGGCCGTCGTAGCCATTGGCATCCGCTGCCAGCGCACATACGCCAGCGCCGATCCCACGCCGGCCAGCACCCCCGCCGCCGCCAGCAACGGATGATGAATCATGGCCAACCGCAGCATCCACGAGGGGTTCCGGCGCAGATCGCTCCAGTTGATCACGACCAGCAGGAACCGCTGGGCAACGAGGGCCGTGAACAAGGCCACCACGCACAGGTTCCACACCTGCCCGGCATTCACGCCTGCAATCCGCGCCGTCCGCTGCGCCAGAAACAGCCCCAGCAACACGCCCAACGCCGCCATGGCGCCATAGGCCGGAATGAGAATTGCACCGATGTGGAAGAGAACTGGATACACCTGAGCCAGCATACGGCATTTTCACGCCGCACGTAGACTCTGGGCGATTTCAAAGGAAGATAGAATCCGGCCCACTGGGCCGTGAGCAATGCGCTGGTGAACCCGTCCTAAGACGGTGGAGCTCTCCGCGGTTCATTAGGCATTCCGGACTGGCGGACACGGCACACAGAACCGATTGTCGA